>ENA-OPDX01000261-OPDX01000261.1-human-gut-metagenome-genome-assembly--contig:-NODE-261-length-7950-cov-2.037619_pt1 | contig 7950 bp, 5 predicted proteins | sample MGYA00241629_ERZ501521 | MGnify/ENA primary metagenome ERZ501521 (study PRJEB25962, sample SAMEA2042429) | human gut metagenome | biome: human gut; feature: human-associated habitat; material: faeces... | reverse complement strand
ACGCATCAAGATGGTGATGGAGGGAGCCGTGAAGGAAGGCAACACCATTATCTACATCGATGAGATTCATAATATGATAGGTGCCGGTCGTGGCTCAGATGGCGGACCTGATGCATCCAATATGCTGAAGCAATATCTGGAGGCAGGTGATATCCGTTTCATCGGTTCTACCACCTACGAGGAATATAACCGTTACATGGCTCAGAGCAAGGGCATCGTGCGCCGGTTCCAGCAGATTGACATCAAGGAACCTACCGAGGAGGAGGCTATCAAGATATTGGAGGGCTTGCAGTATAAATACAACAAGTTCCACAATGTAACCTATCGCAAGGACGCCCTGGAATATGCCGTCCGTGCCAGCGCCAAATATATCAGCAACCGCTGTCTGCCAGACAAGGCCATCGACCTGATGGATGAGGCGGGTGCTTATCTGGAAGTGCATCCGGTAGAATTTCGCCAGCGCTCTTATGTTACCAAGGCTATCATCCAGCAGATTCTGATTAAAGTCTGCAAGATTGATGCGTGCCACCTCTTCGCCAGTAGTCTTGTTTATGATGGTGAGGATGGCGTTCTTGTCGTTTTCTGCTACCGGATGCCAGATGAGTCGGGAGAACATGAGGGCGGCATGAGCGGTGCGCTCCTTTACATTGCCCTCGGTATCCTTAAACTCAGTGGTCCAGGTGTAATATGGGGTATATGTCAACTCCTCGTCGGGGAGGAGAGAGTTGTCGTAACTGATATCGCCGTTGGCATTGGTTATCTGATAACTGAAGTCATCGGCATTGATGTTGGCAGGCTCGTCGGTCTGATGCAGGCTGATGGTGAGCTGCTTGGTATCTCGAACCAGACCGATGGTATGGCGTGTAACCTGCAGGTCTTTTACTTCAACCAGTTCGTTGCTGAGTCCCTGCCAGAGTGTATCAAGCGGTTGGCTCTGGTTGTTTACCTTGCCCTGTTCGCGGTCGAGACGGGCATGGAGGGCGGTGATGTTATCCCCCTGCTGTGGCAGAGCTATCTGGAATTTGGCACCTGGCTGCGCAAGTGCATCTTCGTATTTCTTCTGGAAGGCGAAGGTTGCGAATCTGTATTTGCCCGGTTCCAGATTGATTCGCATGGCATAGTTAGGGTCCTTGAGCGGCTGTGATGTCGCATCGTTATAAGCATCATGGCGAGCAATGAAGTTGCCCTGCTCGTCGTATACGAATACGCAGAGTCCGCCCACATGATCTTTGAACATGTCGGCACGCTGCACGTTGTAGTCGTACTTGAACTGCAAGTCAACACCCATGTCACAAGGAGGCAGGTCGTCGTGCATCAAGTCGTTGCAGCTGCTGAGCATACTGCCGGCCATGATGAAGCCCCATCCCATGCATATATTCTTGATCCAACTGTTAAACTTCTTGTTTGCCATGATGCTTATCTGTTTTATGAAAAAGTAAAGTGTATAAATAGATTCTTATTTTTCCGAGATAGCCAGCCGCTCCTTAGCGCTAGAGCGGCTGAGCTATATATAATCATGTGTAATAGATTACAAATCAACGCTCTGAGAACGCTTAGCCCAGTCGAGGATCTTAACGCTGACGTTGATGTACTTGGTATCCTCATCATCTGGAGTGTTAGGCTTAACCTCTGGAACGTCAGGATAACCAGGACCGCTGATTTTGTTGATCGTGAGGTCGTACCAGTTGTTGCGGAGTACTCCGTAACGGCCGAGCCAATTCAGGTTATTTTCCCCATATGTATCATTACCTTCTTTCCAAGGAGTCAAGTCGTCACCGAAGTGCTTGATACGGGCAATATAATAGCTTTCACCATTCTTGTAGGTCTTGATACCTACACCATTAGTCACGTCAAGACCGAGTTTTTTGTTGAGTGTAGCGACTAAGGTTGCATCAACCTTTTCTGTTTTTCCTTCCTTAATTGATACATTTGATTCTGTCAATACATGTGTACCGGCAGTCAATAAATCACCCGTAAGTTCTACAGTTAGTTCGGCAGTTGTTTTAAGAGCCTCTTTAGCCTTACTTGTAATCTGTGCAATAAGGTTGGCTTTCGTCCAAATGTCAGAACTGTTACCAATCATAAAGAAGGTCTTGTCTGTCTCTGATGTTGAGCTCAAAACACTTGGGATATAGGTTGCCTTAAGAAGAACACGGGTAGTCTGACCTTGCTTCATGTTGTTAATGTCGAAGGTGTTCTCCAGGCAATACAATGGCTTATCAGAACCGTCGTTCCATGTAACTCCTTGTCCATCGGCTTCAGCTAGAGTGAATTGTTCCTTACATTTGTTTAAGTCTTGTAAGCCCATGCTGTAGTTAGGGTCGATTCCCCAATATACACGCTTGAAAGCACCCTCAGCAGAAAGCTGACTAACGAAGCGAGATGTTGCTGGAACTGTACCTGCTGCAGCTGCAGTATTTTTCCAAATATCTGTGTAAGCAGGAACAGTTTGATCTGTCGATGTTGTACCAGCCTTCAAACCAGAAGTTACATGTACAGGGAATGAATGCTTGTTAGTAACATCCAATGCCCATTTTGTGATTTTTACCTTGTCGCTGCTATACTTTGTTCCGGTTGCATTGGCACCATCTGTTGCAAAATAATTATTGCTTGTACTGTTTGTTCCTACAGTAACTTTAGCCAAGCCACGCTCTACATGAACAGTAGTACCCGGTTTGCTATGAGCCTCTTCCTTAGTTCTATAGATACCCTTTATTTGAACGAGAGTTGTTGGCTCTTGATCAGCAGCTTTGAATTCTGGAGCATTAGCCATATAGAAACCTTTAGTATTATCTAAAAGGTTTGTTGCATTTGTCGCAGCATTCCAAGCTCCATATGTAGTGGAACCTGAAGGAAGGGTAACTTTGTCTCCTGTTCCTGTCTCCTTATTAAGGATGACCAATGCATAATAATCGCCATTCTCACCAACTGTAGCCTTCGCGAGCTTAGCTGTGATGGTTGCTTCTGTTGTAATACCATTATTACTTTCATTGTCTTTCTTCCAAGGCTCCAAATTACCGAGTGGTACAGCTTCAACAAACTTGAAGTCATTTTCAAAAGCTGCTGTTCCCTTCTCAAAGATAACGAGTGTAGCATCGTTTACTGCATACTCAGAAGCTGTACCGCCATCAAACTGGTCATTTGTAGTAGCACGTGTACCATTTGCAGTAGGCAAGTTGATTGTGATAGATGCATAGCTTACACCTGATTCATTCTCACCTGAACCATTACCACCATTTACTAAGTCGTTGTTGCTAGAGCAACTTGCAGTCATAGCAGCTATCACTGCTAATCCAAAGAAATGTTTAATTCTCATAATTGATGTGATTTGATAGTTATTTATTTCTATTATATATATTCTCTTTTTGCAGGGATGGCGAAGCTAAATTACCATTTACTATTATTGCTCCGCCCTCACTTCCCCGTAAATCTTTCTGATGCGCTCTGCCTCTTTCGAGTTGCCTGCCTTGGCAAGATGCTTTTCGGCAGAAGTAAGATCACCTTTCTGCAAATCGGTGCAGGCGGCATTGAGATTCGCTGTCTCATCATCAGGGAAGAGGCGGACGGCAATGTCGAATACCTCGTTAAACTCTGGCGAACCCGGCTCGTAAGTCTGTGCCACCAGGAACATCTCCTGCAGAGAAAGCTGCTGTGGTTTGGTCTTCAATATCTCTTTGGCCTCTTCGATGCTGAACGGACGAACCGTGTAGGTTACCGTATAGTCGCTATGACGGAGACGAGGATAGATATGATCCAGGATATAGCGGTAACTAGCCGGATGGAGCTTTCTGATCTTCAGGTCCTTATCGTCGGGAGCCAGCGAGGAGTTAGCTATCTCGAGAATTGCTTCCTTATCAGCCAGATGACTAGCCTGAATCTTCTTCTTGAATCCTTCCCAGTCTTCCGGTGTAGCCTGATAGGTAAAGAGTTTGCTGTTTAAGGTGTAGAGGCTGCTCACATATTTACGGAGGGCAGCTGCACGCTCGTTGGCAAGGCGCTTGTTGTTGGCATACGAACCATCAGGCGAAGCAAAACCATGGATATCAATATCTGTGATTTCAACGTTCTTGTCGTTCTTCACCAGGTCGATGGTGGAAGTAATCTTCTTCAGCTCAGTAGCATTCTCACGGAAGTTGGCAAGAATATAACTCTTGTTAACTACAAAGCTGAGATAGGCTTCACCCTTTTCGGCTCTCACCTTCTTGGCTTCCGCCTTCGGCTGCACAAAGAAATCCTTCGTAATCTTCGGTGTACGGTCGATATCCGCAATCGGCGTATTGTCCTGTTCTATCAGGTTGCCGCATCCGCAGAGATCTTCTTTCACCGAGAGTTTGAACTTCTTCATCCATTTTTGATAAGGAACAGACTGGGCGAAGTAAACCTGCTGACTGGTCTTGTTCTTGCGGGTAAGAACCTGTGCCTGCGGATTCTTCTTGCTGTCGGCAAGTCGGCGGTATCTTACAGCCTGGTTTCTACCCTGGATGATGATAGGGTTGAGAGCGATAGAATCAGTTCCTACCATTACCGGTGTGAAAACAATCTGCTGCTCTGATTTCATCTTCAAATCGTTCAGATTCATACGGAAGGCAACGTCCATCCGGTTGCCGTTCTTGCGTGCTAAAACGCTTTCTACCTGAACCTTACCCCCTGCCAGCTGTTGAGCCTGAGCAGGCATGATGCCCTGAGAAAAGAGCATGCAGAGGGGCGAAATGACCGCATAAAGCTTCATTTTATCCATATTATGATTTCCCTAAATTTTTTTTGTATTCTGTCTAGTTATTACGTGTTTTTATTGTCAGTTTAAAACCACAGTTAAATTAAATTCTTAGAACACGTATATGAGAGATAGTGCGGCTTTTGTAGGGCCCACATAGTTGCGGTGGTCTTTGTCGAGACATTTTTCGCATCGTCCGTAAAGCTTGTAAGGACTGTAGGCATATCCCAAACCGATAGACCCTTCGAAATTGAGGTGCTTATTGAGTAGCCACTGGTAGCCGTAGGTGAGGCCTCCACCTACATACCAGCCTTCATAGTGCCTGCCCTCCAGAGTTTTCGGCAGGATGCCGAAGGGCATGTCAATGTTTTTAATGTTGTATTCACCGCCTAAGGCATGAATTCCGAAGAAATGGCCTCCAAACTTCTGGCAGGTGTACCATCTGTATTCTGGCATAACATTCCAGAATCTCATCTTCTTGTCGCCCGAGAACTTCCAGGGGTTCAGGGTGCCGAAGAGTTGGAAGGTTGTTTTCTTGCCCGTGCCGATTTCGATGCCGGCGTTGGCAGATGTGGAAGCCCATCCCAGTAAGTTGGTCTTCAGAGCGACCTCCTGCGCTCGCGTCGTTGCCATTGAAAGGATCAGCAGCAGCAACATAGCTGATTTTATGAATGTTTGCTTCATCATATCTTTACTTTTATATTTGGTTTCGTTTATATTAAACTTAGCCTTCGTTTGTTAGTTGGTATCTATTTTCGGCTGCAAATTTAAGAGGAAATCCAATATGAAGCAAGAAAAAGTTTCAAAAAGGTTACATTTCTATGTGCAAACGTTTGCACGTTTTATGCAACCTGTTTGCGTACACACATCATAAAGCACATGATTATCGGCGTCTGCTTGCCGTCATTGGGAATCAATGAATCTCCTATTAATATTAATGGATATCAGTCTCTTCCGCTGCAGATGCTTTGTTTTCCTTGGGTTGTGGATTGGGTACGAAGCCAAGAATGGCAACCAAACAACTCATCAAAGGACTGATGATGTTGAAGAAGCAGAAGGGGAGATAGACAAGTGTCGGGATACCAAGAACCGTACTCTGCGTCTACCGCAGGCTGTCCATGGAACCAATACGCTCGTTACGGTAGCGCTATCCTCTGTACTTCGGCTCAAGAGTTCCGGACGGTAGCCTCGTTCGGCATATTCATCCTTATAGATAGATGCATTCATAATAATGCTCAGGAACTGGTCACCCATAACGAGATTGAGCAAGACGCCTGATGTCACGGTGCTGCAGACAAGTGATACGGTGCTGTGGATGCTTTTCAGGAGCATGTGGGTAATGGCGTGGAGCATGCCGCTGGCTACCATACATGAACCGAAACACATGGCACAGAGGATGAGCCAGATGGTATTGAGCATGCCAGCCATACCTCGGGTGGCTACGAGATCATTGATGTTCGCCATACCGCAATCTACCTGGGTATGGGTATAGCAGGTGGTCATGATTCCTTCAAAGAGGCTTTTGGCAGAGATGCTGTCTTCACCTGCTATCCCTACAAGTACTTCCGGCTGGAGAATGAGGGCACAGATGCATGCTGAAAGGGCTGAAAGAAGAAGTGTAATGAGAGATGGAGTCTTGCGGTAGATGAGCCATCCTGTAAAAGCCGGAACCAGCATCGTAAACAAGGAGATATTGAAACCATGACTCAGACCGGTGAGATACTGGCTGATATCCACTGGCTTGGAATCATAACAGAGTCCGATGATGAGATAGAGTACCAGCGAGAGCAGGATGCTTGGTATGGTAGTATAGAGCATATAGCGGATATGTGAGAAGAGATCCGCTCCGGCTATACTCGAAGCAAGGACGGTGGTATCGCTCATAGGCGAGAGTTTATCCCCGAAATAGGCACCGGAGATAATAGCTCCAGCGGTGTAGGGGGCTGGTATTCCCAGGGCATCACCGATTCCCATCAGAGCAATACCGATGGTGGCAATAGTGGTCCATGAGGTTCCCGTCATCACAGAGATGATGCTGGAGATGATGCATGCGCAGGGAAGGAAAAAGGTTGGCGACATGATCTGTACACCATAATATATCAATGTGGGTACCACACCACTGATCATCCAGGTAGCTGACATCATTCCGATGAGCAGCAGGATCAGGATAGATACTCCGGCATCGCCCACGGTCTTTTTGATCATCTCTTCAAAGATATTCCATTTCATCCTATAGATGCCCATACCGAGTGCTACACAAACGGCTGTGGCTATCAAGAGGGCCACCTGAGAGGCACCAGCCAAGGCATCATCAGGGAAGATTTTGACAACCAGGACGATAAGAGTAATAAGGACTGCCAGCGGTATGACAGAAATAAAAGGATGTGGTTCAACTGGCTGCTGAGACGAGCATGATGCCTGATTCTCTGCAACTTGAGATTTCTGTTTCTTTTCTTCTTGTTCCATTTGTTAATATTCTCTTTTCATTTTAGTTTTTCATTTACTTTGCGTTTTCATCCGTTTCTTCTATGACATCTGGTCGCTGAAGAACACAAATCATTTCATTACTTCTTGAATTTTCATGCCAAGTAGTGCTTTTCGTGCAAAGGTAACTAAAATTTTCTATTTACGCAAGAAAAGGTCCAATATAATATTCTTTTTATAAAAAATTATTATTTCATGGAATTTTTCTTGGTTATTTGCCATTGTTAACCATTTTTTTTCTTAACTTTGCATGCTTCCCATTTTTCTAAGGGTGATATCATTACCTTTGCAATCTGTATGGTTATATCATCGACTCACAGACGGGTAAACTGACAGAAGTAAAAATAGAAACAGAATAAAGAAATTAGTTCAAATTAAAACACGTAATATTAAGAATATGATTTCATTTGAAAGTGATTACAACAATGGTATGCTGCCAGAGATTCTAGAAGTTCTTGGCAAGACAAACAGTGATAAAACATCTGGTTATGGTTTTGATCCATACTCAGAATTGGCAAAAGAGAAAATCCGCAAGGCTGTGGACAATGAGAATGCAGAAGTGTTCTTCCTGATAGGCGGTACGCAGACCAACACCACGGTCATTGATTCCGTCCTCATGGGATGCGAAGGAGTAATCTGTGTGGAAACCGGTCATATCGAGGTACATGAATCAGGAGCAGTAGAAGCTTTCGGGCATAAGGTCATTCCCCTGCCAGGAAAAAACAGCAAGCTGACAACCGGCACCCTGTCAG
>ENA-OPDX01000255-OPDX01000255.1-human-gut-metagenome-genome-assembly--contig:-NODE-255-length-8054-cov-1.756720_pt1 | contig 8054 bp, 9 predicted proteins | sample MGYA00241629_ERZ501521 | MGnify/ENA primary metagenome ERZ501521 (study PRJEB25962, sample SAMEA2042429) | human gut metagenome | biome: human gut; feature: human-associated habitat; material: faeces... | reverse complement strand
CGATACGGCTGTAAGTTCTGTATGGTTACTTAGTGTATCACCATACATGACTCCCGGACGCATAACTTCTTCGGGCACCAGACCAAATTTTTTCATTCCATAGATAACGTCATAGAATGATCCTCCTTGGGAAAAAGATACATCTCCATGAGTACGTACGGCGGCATCAGCTCGATCCAAATAAGTTTGGTGTACGATGTACATTTCAGAAAAGTCGTATTCTCCTTTTCCCATACGAAGTAATTCTGATTCTAGAAAAGCCATACTGGAATAGCACCAGCAAGTACCGGCACGGCTTTGGTTCTTGACAGAAGTAATAGGCAGTTCTTTTACTGTAGTGAATACAAACCCTTCTTCCTTTGGCTCTTCTTTTTGTGCATCTTGTGCAAAGAGGCTTATACTGCATAAACCTAATGCTGCTAATAATGTAAATCTTTTCATTTTAGAAATAAAAGTTTTGTTTGTTATGTTACTCATTCATAATAGTTTCTACTTCTTCGATAGTGATAGGGATGCGTTTCTCGCCAGTGAAACGGGAGCCTTCCGAAGTAATCAAAATATCATCTTCCAAGCGGATGCCTCCAAAATCTTTGAATTTTTCAATGGCATCAAAGTTCAGGAAGTCTGTATGCATTTTCTCTGCTTTCCATTTGTCAATCAATGCTGGAATAAAATAACAACCCGGTTCATCAGTAATTACAAAGCCTTTCTGTAAGCGACGTCCCATGCGCAGGGAGGCTAGCCCGAACTGGGAAGAAGGACGGATTTCATCGTCATATCCTACGTAAATTTGTCCTAGGTCTTCCATGTCATGTACATCCAATCCCATCATATGACCTAATCCATGAGGCAGGAATAAAGCATGTGCACCAGCGGCAACAGCTTCTTCCACATTGCCCTTCATGAGCCCCAGGTCTTTTAATCCTTGAACTAGCACTTTGCAGACTTCTAAGTGTACAGACATATAGGTTATACCTGGACGAGTAATTTCCAATGCTTTATCATGGCAAGCCAATACAATATTATACACATCTTTTTGCCGTCCTTCAAATTTGCCTCCCACAGGTACGGTACGTGTATGGTCTGAACAATAATTTGTGACTCTTTCAGCTCCGGCATCTGTTAGCATCATGCGCCCTGGCTCTAAGATATGGCTATGGTCATGGTTATGTAATGTCTCCCCATGTTGAGTCAGGATAGTGGCAAATGAAGTCATGCTTCCATAAGAAGAAGCGATGCCGTCCAATACTCCGGCAATATATTGTTCTTTTACTCCCGGTTTGCATAAACGCATGGCAGCGGTATGCATTTCATAGCCGATATTGCAAGCCAAGTCAATTTCTTCTATTTCACAGGCTTCTTTTACAGAACGTAAATCAACTACAGCTTTTATCAATTCTACAGAAGCGTATTTCTTTACTATAGCGGCACGGATACCGGTTAAGTCTTCCAAGAGCATCATATTATCGAATCGGTAGGGAGGAAGGAAATGTACTTTTCTCCCTTGTGTGATAGCTTTTTTTACCACTTCTTTTAGCTGGGGGAAAGGAAAACTTTTCTGAATACCTACTTGTGCAGCCAACTCTTTCACACTGGGTTGGGGCCCCATCCAGATAATGTCGTCCATATCTACATCATTTCCGAAGAAATAATCTTCTCCTGCTTCTATATCTATTACACCTGCATATCCGGGGTGAGAATGACCGAAGAAGTAGAGGAATGAACTGTCCTGACGGAATTTATATGTGTTATCCGGATAGTTTGCCGGAGCTTCATTATTACCTAGTATAAGGATAATACCATTTTGCACTTTATTTCTAAGTGCCTGACGGCGTCTTTGATAAGTTGCGGAATCAAACATGGTTAACTTTATTTTAATTGAATATTTATTGAACTGTGTTGCAAATGTAATAATTATAATCTTAAAAGTACTATTTGCTTATTTGATTTTTTAATCGATTTCGGCTTTATTTTTATCATTTGTCAATCTTGCTTTTCTAATTTCACAGGTTTCTCTTATTTTTCCTTGATAAGTTGCCATTCAGTAATTTATCAATGAAGGAGAATTTGATTGATTTTTATGATGGAATGCAATTATTTAATAAATATAAAAGATACGGCTAAATACTTTGAAAAGGTTAACTTTGCACTGAACTCTTTCAAGGATAGATTTGTTCCTCAACATTGATTATGAAAATAGATGATAAAACAGGGCTGGTACTGGAAGGCGGAGGTATGCGCGGAGTTTTTACCTGCGGGGTATTAGACTATATGATGGATAAGAAGGTTTGGTTTCCGTATGGGGTAGGAGTTTCTGCCGGAGCGTGCAATGGTCTTTCATATATGTCTCGCCAGCGTGGTAGAGCTAAGTTTAGTAATATTGATTTATTGGAGAAATATCATTATATCGGCATAAAGCATTTATGGCGTAAGCACAGTATTCTTGATCAGGAATTGCTTTATGAACATTTTCCTAAGGAAATTCTTCCTTATGATTATAAAACATATGCTGAAAATTCTGCTCGTTTTGAAATGGTGACTACTAATTGCATTACGGGTAGGGCGTGTTATTTGGAAGAGAAACATGATCCTCGACGTATTATTGCCATAGCTAAGGCGTCCAGCAGTCTTCCTTATGTTTGTCCTATAGCTTATGTAGATGGTGAGCCGATGCTGGATGGGGGAATTGTGGATTCTATTCCTGTGTTGCGTGCTATTGAACAAGGATATGATAAAAATGTAGTGGTACTTACCCGTAATCGGGGATATCGCAAAAAAGGAAAGGATATGAAAATTCCTCATTTTATCTATAAAAAATACCCTCGTTTGCGCGTGGTTTTAAGTAAACGTTGCCGTATTTACAACGAACAGCTTGATTTGGTAGAGCAATTGGAAGACAAGGGCAGGATTGTGGTAATTCGTCCTGAAAAGCCGATGGAAGTGGATCGTATTGAAACAGATATAAAGAAACTGACCGATTTATATGAGGAAGGGTATGTCTGTGCAAAAAAAATGTTTGAAGAAAAACAAATACTTCAAAAATAAATTTTTGGCCAAGAATGTTTTTATAAATGGGGATATTGGAGGAATGGGGGATCATTCTTGTTATATGGGGTGGAACTTCATCTGCCCCATATAACAAGAATGAATGCTCTTTCCTTTTGGAAAGAAAGATAATATATTAGTAATATAAATGTGACGGTACAGTTAATACTTGCTCGGTATAAACTTGCTCGACAGTCGGATAATCTATAGTGAATGTCTTTTTTAAATCTTCAAAAAAAGCCATGAGGACTATGGGGGAAGTCCTGGAAGAAGGTATATATTCGGAAATTATAAATGTTCTTTTGGGCTGTTCTGGAAGAGTTAAATCAAATGAGATGAGATGTTTTGTCCCCCATTGTTCATTTTCTATTTCATTGGACTTTCTTTCAAAACTACCTTCTATAGCCTTGTCTCCAAACTTTTCTTGATAAACCAGTACTTTGCCTCTTGCAATTTCTGCATCCGTGTAGATAAATTTGTATCCTCCTCCTGTTTTTACTGGTATTGTAGCTAATGCTTTTTCTTTAATTGTTTGTTTTTCAGAGTCTTTTAAATCTCCTGTAAGAAATATATCCTGTTTGCTTACAATGTAATTATCGGTGTAATAGTCTACTATTACATGAATGTCAAGTGTGTTTCCAGATTGATCTCTTACAGTAATAATCGCTTCACCTAATGCTAATACTTTTATGGATATGTCGCAAGAAGAAATCATTTTGGTTTCTATAATTTCCGGTTTATCGCAGCTTATTTCATAATTCCCGTCTCCCCCTTGCAAAGGAAAAGAGTATGTCTGATTATTAGGATAGTTTAATTTTATATTTGCTGTTTCTCTATTTTTTAAGGAGATGGGAGCAAGTTCATCATTGCTGCACGATGAAATTACTAAAGAGCAAAGGAAAATAAGCACTGTGGCTAGCATACTGTTAAGTCTCATAGTTTGATCTTGTTTTATGTTCTACATAATTTAAATGAAGGATTAGATGATTTACTGCTTGGCAATTAGAAATTTATTTTTTTTCTTGAGTTTGTCCAGACTGTGGATAAAATGTGGGAATACAAAATGAAAAATCCCTCTTTCTTCTAAAGAAAAAGAGGGATTATAGTTGAGTTTCTAGTTTCTGATTTTTATTTGGCAAAACTTACGGCACGTGTTTCGCGGATGACTGTAATCTTCACTTGTCCCGGATAAGTCATTTCGTCTTGAATCTTTTTCGCAATTTCACCGGATAAACTTTCAGTCTGTTTGTCGTCAATCTTGTCGGCACCTACAATCACACGTAATTCGCGGCCAGCTTGGATAGCATAGGTTTTTGTTACCCCTGGATAAGACATGGCTAATTGTTCTAGATCGTTCAAACGCTTGATATAAGCTTCTACGATTTCACGGCGAGCGCCTGGACGTGCGCCTGAAATGGCATCGCATACCTGTACGATAGGAGCCAGCAGGCTAGTCATTTCTGTTTCGTCATGGTGAGCACCGATAGCGTTACAGATATCTGGTTTCTCTTTATATTTTTCGGCTATCTTCATGCCTAACAATGCGTGCGGCAATTCTGGTTCTTCATCAGGTACTTTACCTATATCATGCAGTAATCCAGCACGTTTTGCTTTTTTAGGATTCAAACCTAATTCAGAAGCCATCACAGCGCAAAGATTGGCTGTTTCACGAGCGTGTTGTAGAAGGTTCTGACCGTATGAGGAACGATATTTCATCTTACCGATAATGCGGATTAATTCAGGGTGTAGGCCATGAATACCTAAATCAATAGTGGTACGTTTACCGGTTTCAATAATTTCTTCTTCTACCTGTTTGCGTACTTTAGCTACCACTTCTTCAATGCGTGCCGGGTGGATACGTCCATCAGTAACCAGTTGGTGTAATGCTAAGCGGGCAATTTCGCGGCGTACAGGGTCAAACGCTGAAAGTACAATAGCCTCGGGAGTGTCATCTACAACAATTTCGACGCCGGTTGCTGCTTCTAAAGCTCGGATGTTACGCCCTTCACGACCGATGATGCGTCCTTTTATTTCGTCCGATTCAATATGGAATACGGTTACAGAGTTTTCGATAGCAGTTTCTGTGGCTACTCGTTGGATAGACTGGATAACGATACGTTTAGCTTCTTTATTAGCTGTCAACTTGGCGTCGTCCATAATGTCGTTAATATAGGAGTCAGCCTGTGTTTTCGCTTCTTCTTTCAAAGATTCAATCAGGCGTTCTTTGGCCTCCTCAGCAGAAAGACCGGAAAGAGCTTCCAGTTTTTCACGTTCTTGCATTTGTAATTTATCCAGTTCATCCTTTTTCTTGTCTATGATGACAATTTGAGCTTCTAGATTTTCTTTGATAGCTTCCGCTTCTGTACGTTTGCGTTGGACCTCTTCCTGTTTTTGGTTCAACATCAGTTCGCGTTGTTTTAGTTTATTTTCGGCCTGCTGAATCTTTTGGTTGCGTAAGGCGACTTCTTTTTCCAGATCAGCTTTTTTGTTCAGGAATTTTTCTTTTACTTCCAAAAGCTTGTTCTTTTTAATTACTTCAGCTTCCGTCTGTGCCTCTTTGATGATGATGTCATACTTAGATTTCAGGCCATATCTGAAAAGCATGTATGATAGGCCACCACCTACAGCGAAACACACAATTGCTATTATTACCGTTGTTATCATTGTTATTAATTTATATATAAATAAAAAACGCACAACCATTCTGCCAAGAACTCTTCTCTTGGCAGTTAAGTTGTGCGTGAATATCTTTAATTTAAAATTTTAAACTATCCGTTTTTACTAAGATATTGCTCTATCTCTTTTGTTAGCTCTTTTAACTTCTCCTGATAAGGTTCAGTATTATTTTTGTCTTTCATAGAAATGTTTTCAAAGGCTAATTCCAACGCAGCCATTGCCCAATGCCTTGCGGGGCTGAAATCGGGGTAATAACTACGGTATTTGTTTAGTTTATTGTCAATCTGTTTGGCAGCGTCCCTGTATAACTGTTCATCTTCACGACGAATGGTCATCGGGTATCGTTCGTTGTCAATCAGTAGATGTATCTTCATCATATCGTCCATAATACTATCGTTTTATTGTTCAACTTCTTCTATTCGTTTAATAAAGCGATGCATTTATCGACTTCACGCACAAGCCTTGACAACCGTTGTTTTGTATCATTGATATCTTTATCATGAATACTGATTGTCCTGGCCATTTTCAAATTGGTATACATTACTTCTAATTCTTTCCGGCTATTCTCCAATCGTCTCACCTCCTCGTTTTTTTCAGTGAGAAGTTGCTTTAACTTTGCATTTTCATGTTTCAATTCATCATGCAAATACATAAAATGCCTCAGTTTTGCCTCGAAAGTATTTAATAGCTTTTTGTCTTCTTCAGTCATTTTATACCAAAATTGTACACAAATATAAAGGATTGGGAGCAAACACGAAAATATTTCGTCCTAAATTTATCGTTTATCGTTTAAAAAACTTTTTTAACGTCTTTATTAGCTGTTTTTCCCGTGCTATTCGAATATGATCTTTTTACTATTACATATATCTGTTGAGGATTGTTTACTGTTTTAATGTTTTATAGGATACTATGTGCCAGGTGGTACTGATTGCAATAATCAGGAACAGGATTCTTGCCCAAATGTAGGGTAGTGTCCAGATGGCGCAATAGCTTAGGGTAATCCATATTAATGATACGGAAACGATCTTGGCATGTAAAGGTATTGCTTTATGCTCGCGGAAATTGCGGATGTAGCTTCCTAAATATTTTTGTTGGATGAGCCAATAATACAAGCGTGGTGAACTGCGGAAATACATGGCAGCTGTCAGTAATAAAAAGGGGGTGGTAGGCAGTAAAGGAAGAAATATGCCGATAATGCCTAATATGAGTGAGGTCGTTCCTACAATGGTATATAGTATTTTCATAGATGCAAATATAGACCAAAAAACAAAAAAATGCTGTGTCCTTTTTATATTATTCTTTTTTATGGTGTATCTTTGCGTCCTGTAGCACCGAGGTGACATTAGGTGTGAGTTCTTTCTTATTATAATTAAATGCTATGTATACAGTAATTAAACGAATGGAAATTTCAGCTTCCCATAGCTTGAAGCTGTCGTATAGAAGTAAATGTGAGAATTTGCACGGTCACAATTGGATTATTACCGTTTATTGTCGTTCCGAGGTTTTGAACGAGGATGGTATGGTGGTGGATTTTACGCATATCAAGGAAACGGTGATGGGGCGTTTGGATCATCAGAATTTGAATGAGGTTGTTTCTCTTAATCCTACAGCTGAAAATATTGCACGCTGGGTATGTGAGCAAATTCCCACTTGTTTCAAGGTTGAAGTCCGCGAGTCAGAAGGAAATACCGTTATCTATGAGAAGGATTAATGAAATATTTTATAGTTTACAGGGGGAGGGATATCATACTGGGATACCTGCCGTTTTTGTACGTTTTTCCGGGTGCAATTTGAGATGTCCTTTTTGTGATACTCAGCATGAAGAGGGGACATTGATGAGTGATGAGGATATTGCAATGGAAGTGGCAAAATATTCGACTCAAGTAGTAATACTGACTGGTGGTGAGCCAGGATTGTGGATTGATGAAAAGTTAGTTGATGCATTGCATCATGAAAGAAAGTATGTTTGTATTGAGACAAACGGCACTTGTCGGTTGCCTGAAAATATAGATTGGGTTACTTGTTCCCCTAAAGAAGGGGCGAAAATAAATCTAGATCGTATAGATGAGGTGAAAGTGGTTTATGTGGGGCAGGATGTTTCTGCTTATTTGGATTTGTCTGCTAGTCATTATTTTTTGCAACCTTGTTCTTGTGCTAATACGGAAGAAGTGATTGCTTACATTTTGCAACATCCTGAGTGGCGGTTGAGCTTACAAACTCATAAACTTTTGCAAATTCCTTAAGAAAATAGAAGATATAAAAAAGATTATTCGATGGTTTGGCATTGAATAATCTTTTTTGCACGGGAGGAGAGGCTCGAACTCCCGACACCC
>ENA-OPDX01000238-OPDX01000238.1-human-gut-metagenome-genome-assembly--contig:-NODE-238-length-8358-cov-1.538360_pt1 | contig 8358 bp, 6 predicted proteins | sample MGYA00241629_ERZ501521 | MGnify/ENA primary metagenome ERZ501521 (study PRJEB25962, sample SAMEA2042429) | human gut metagenome | biome: human gut; feature: human-associated habitat; material: faeces... | reverse complement strand
CTATTCCTACGCTGCCGGAATATACCGCCAGAATATAAAAGGTGGTGTCTGTGGAGCCTTGGAAGATACAGGACAGTCTGCCTACAAAGGAATCGGGACCGTATGTAGTCATGGCATCTACCATCACCCCTCGTGCCCCGCTTCCGCTCAAAGGTTTCATCAGCGCCGTAGGGAGCGCTCCTACGAAATCACTGTCGATACCGCATAGCTTTACGGCTCTGTCAATGCCGTCAATCAAATAGTCCATCGCACCCGATGCACGGAAGACACCGATGCCTACCAGTATGGCTACCAGGTAAGGAATGATGCGTACGGCAGTGTTGAATCCTTCTTTGGCCCCTTCGACAAAGGAGTCGTAGACATTGATTCTTTTTCTGATCCCTGCCACAATAAAGCCGATGATGATAAGAAATAGAAAGACATTGGCAAAGGTAGTGGAGTAAATATCTATTTGATCTCGTGACAAGGTATTGAAGAAATAAATAATTCCTGCTACCAGCAAACTCATTCCCCCTAAGAAGAAGAGGATGGTACGGTTAAACAGGTTGATTCTCTGATAAATGCTTACAGCGACAATACCTGCCAAGGTAGAGAAGAAGGTTGCCAGCAGGATGGGTATAAATATATCTGTAGGTTGGGTTGCTCCCAGCTGTGCACGATATACCATGATGCTGATAGGAATCAGTGTAAGCCCTGATGTATTCAGTACCAGAAACATGATCATGGGATTGCTGGCAGTATCTTTCTTGGGGTTCAATTCTTGCAGGCCCTCCATTGCTTTCAGTCCTAAGGGAGTGGCGGCATTATCTAGTCCCAGCATATTGGCTGCCAGATTCATAAAGATACTACCTGTCACAGGATGTCCTTTGGGGATATCGGGAAAAAGTTTACTGAACAGAGGTCCCAGCAATCGGGAAAACAGAGTGATGACTCCGCCCTGTTCACCTATTCTCATGATACCTAGCCAAAGAGAAAGGACACCGGTCAGTCCCAGTGAAATTTCAAATGCAGTTTTGGAAGAACTGAAAGTAGAGTTGATAATTTCGGGAAACACTTGTGTGTCGCCAAGGAAAACGAGTCGCATCAACGCTACTACGAAGGCTATCAGAAAAAAGGCTATCCAAATGTAGTTCAGAACCATATCGCTAGTTTTATTAGTAATAACTCGGACAAAAGTAGTCAATTTATTCGTTTTTGAATTAGAAAAGATTCAATTCTCTTATTTTTATTTCCAATCTTTGTTTGAACACGATAGCAAAATAGTATGAAATGATTTTAAGAGCAAACTACTCTCTCATTTGATTATTTCGATGAACGGGACGAGAAGGAAGCGTTTAAGCGATTCTCGCGAGTTTAAAGAATATCAAAAAGAGTAAAAAAGACGTTTGGTAGTTTGCTATTTGTCGGGTATATAAAGAAAAATGTTTTTTATGGATTTAAATATGCTTTGAAATGGATACTAATGAAATGTAAAATAACTCTTGGAATAAGTCTGTTCTAGAAGAAACGGATAATATAAGAATCGAAATAGTTAGGAAAAAGAGTTTTGTTGATCGGATCTGATAATAAAAGGTTATATTTGTGCAAATATGTAGTGTGAATTCTGTAGTAGAAGGAGGGCATTGACGTAATAACAAGTAATATGGGAGAATATATGATGAAAACCGAGGAAATAAAAGATTAGTTCAAGCAGTTTGAAAGTATCGTTTGTGATTATCATGGAGTAGAGTGTTGGAGTGCACGCGAGTTGTATTTCTTATTGGGTTATACCCAGTGGAGAAACTTTGAGGCTATCATCAATAAAGCGAAAGCTGCTTGCACGAATGCAGGTGAAGATGTGACCTATCATTTTGCTGACGTCAGCAAAATGATAAGTTTACCTAAAGGTGCAGAAAGAGAGATAGATGATATCTATCTTACCCGTTATGCCTGTTATTTGACTGCTCAAAATGGTGATGCGCGTAAACCGGCTATAGCTTTTGCTCAAAACTACTTTGCTGTTCAGACAAGGCGTGCAGAATTGGTGGAACAACATCTGTTGGATTATGAGCGGGTTCAAGCACGGACTAAATTGGCTGAAACGGAAAAGCTGTTATCGGGTGTGTTTTATGAACGCGGAGTAGATAGTAAAGGTTTTGCCATTATCCGTTCAAAAGGAGATAAAGCCTTGTTTCATCTTGACACAGCGTTGCTAAAATGTAAACTTGGTGCGCCCCACAGTCGTCCGCTGGTCGATTTCTTACCAACCATCAGCATTAAGGCAAAAGATTTTGCTGCTGAGATGACTTCTATTAACGTACAACAAAAAGATCTTTATGGACAGTCATCAATTGAAAAAGAACATATTGAGAATAATACGGCTGTTCGGAATATGATGGGGTAAGCCGAGGAATCTATCCGGAACAATTGCCTGCAGGCGAAGATTTAAAGAAAGTAGAACACCGTTTGAAATCAGAAGAAAAGAAAATAACTAAGAAATAATGAAGGAACCGCTTGAGGAGAAACTATAAATGAGCTGAAACGGTTTGCTCACTTTCACATGCTTCAGTAAATAATTCTTGTGATGTCTGGTTAGGCAAAATAGAGCTTTTAGCCATATACTCTTTATTATTGGCATAGATAAAGAGTACGCTTCCCCCTTTTATCGTATTGATAATAGGTTTGGTCAGTGCCTGTGGCAAAGCCGGACAACCGAAACTCCGTCCTAATCTACCCGATTTGCAAACGGATGGATTGGCGTATGCGGCGCCATGAACCACAATGGCACGTTCACGGGCCCGGTCATTTATGCCTTTTTCCAGCCCGTCTAATAAAAGAGAGTATCCGTTTTTACCTTGATATGTGTTTCGGGTAAGATAGAAGCCGAGGGAACTTTTATAAGAGCCGACTTCGTTGGAGAAAGAGGTAGCATAGTTCTCGCCGCTGTTTTTCCCATGAGAAACCACTGATGAGTATAGCATCTTTTTCTGTTCCATATCAAAGACAAACAAACGTTTTTCGGTAGAGGGTTTGGTGAAATCAATCAATGTCAGTATGGATTTGCTTTTTTGTTTAATCAAGTTGTATCCTGCCACAGCCTGTCGGAATGCCAGGAAATTGACCACCCCTCCCAATTGCATATCTTCGAATAATTGTTCGCCGTCCATTTTTTGAGGTGCAGGGACAGATGTAGCAACTTTCTTTTCGGGTGTAGCCGTCCGGGTCGATACATTGCTCGACGGAAAGAGGAATAGGAACAGGAGTAAAAAAGTTTTTTGCATGCGTATGGAAAAACTGGATAACGGGTGCAAAGTTACGCACATTTCTATTCCAAAACAAATATAATCGTCTCATTAACAGGTGCCCATTCGAAAATAAACTTGGCATGAGAGGTGGCATTTCTTACACACATATGTGAGCGGGGGATGGTACCCAACGTATAACTGTATTCTATGATCCCTGTTGCCGGTGCATTGGTGGGTACTCCGTGAATATAACCACCATTATTGAAACGACTGGCGTAAGGTGCAAAACCACCGGTGGCGGCAGAACCGTCTTTTAGAAAAATCATTTTAGTCTTTTTCTCTTGTAGAACGAACATACCCAATGGAGTTTCTTGGGCGTATGGAGGACGATGTTGTCCTGTTGTAGCAGGATTCATGCTACGTATCAGCCAGTAGCCCTTTTCTTTCCGTTCCAAAGTAGTTATATTCTGATTATGGCGGTCTATAAAAATAGCTTTGTTGAACACTACGCTGTCGGGAATCAGTTTTATATATTTTGCCGGAGCATACCATTCACCACCTATAAAGACAGGTTCTACTTTGGTAAATTTTCCTTCCTCACCTAGGTGACGGGTAAGAAGTCCATCTAGTCCGTAGCGTTTGGCAGTAAGGGTGTCATCTGTTAGGAAAAGAGGAATTCCCTGATAGCGTTCCACTCCCAATGTGTCGGCTATCCGTTTGTATGCGTCCCTTTTAAAATTTTTCACTAAAGGTGCTTCTCCGTTCCGGTTTTTATAATTCTGTAAGATACACCATTGTGTCGGCTTTCTCTGGATGTTCTCCAACAGCGCCAGTCGTTCCTTTATTTTTTCCCATTGGAAATGACGGGTGGTGTCTTTATAAGGATAGGTATCCTCCAAAGTATGTTTATCATACAGCAGTTCCTTGTCAAGCCTGATGTCTTCGGGTTTGATATCTTTTTCTACAATCTCGGTGATGGCTTCTGTCACAGTATTGTGTACCTCTGTTATCACTTCCTTAATTTCACTATTTGCTTTCGAGGTACATGAGCAGATTGTACAGAAACCAGTCAATAAATATATGAATTCTATTCTTTTCATCATAGACACAGGTTTGTGGCTTTCTTCTACAAATATAATTCTTTAAAAGGAATAAACATGCGTTTTTGTTTTTAAATGCAGTGAAAAATTCCTGTTTCTTTGAACAATCTCCCCTATTGCATACCTTATAAAGGACCGCTGGGAATAATCGTTTATCTTGGCTTGAGGTTTTTACAGAAAAAAAGAATCAACTTAAAAACAAGTATTATGGTGGAATCAACTAGAGTAAGAAGTAAAAGATTATCCTTTTCAGGTAAGAAGACACTGTCTTCCTTTATGCAAGTGAATATTGCCAGTCTGAGACAATCGGGAAAATTGCGTACCAGTGAGACGTATAGAGCTACACTGAACAGTTTTATGAAATTTATGGATGGCAAGGATGTTCTGTTGAGCAATATGGATGCCGAGTTGATGATGGGGTATGAAACTTATTTAAAGGCGCAGGGAGCAAGTATGAACACCGTTTCTTTTTATATGCGTATTTTGCGTGCAACGTATAATCGTGCAGTAGATAAAGGGGTGATCAGACAGCGTTTTCCTTTTAAGCACGTCTATACGGGAGTGGAAAAAACGGTGAAGCGGGCTATTTCTTTTAAAGTAATCAGACAACTGAAGGAGATGGATTTAAGTCACTCTCAGTCAATGGAGTTTGCGCGTGATATGTTTATGTTCAGTTTTTATACTCGGGGAATGTCATTTGTGGACATGGCTTTTCTTAAAAAAACAGATTTAAATAATGGTATGCTGACTTATAGAAGAAAGAAAACCGGTCAGTTGCTTTCCATCAGATGGGAGAAATGCATGCAGGATATAGTGGATAAATATCCTGGAAACTTCTCGACTTATCTTCTTCCTATTATAATTCATATCAGAAAAGATGAAAGATTACAATATAAAAATTCCATCTGCTTGGTAAACAGAAGGCTAAAAGAAATAGGGAAAAAGTTAGGGCTTGTTCATCCTCTGACTATGTATGTGGCGCGCCATTCATGGGCCAGTGTTGCCAGAGGCAAACATATTCCTCTTTCTGTAATAAGTGAAGGAATGGGACATGATTCCGAGGCGACCACACAAATTTATCTGGCTTCATTGGACAACTCCGTAGTGGACAAAGCCAACGCACAAATTCTGAAAAGTCTGTAGAATGAGGATTGTTTAGTAAAAGGGTATATTTCTTGCCAAGAGAGATTTCATCTATTGCAAAATTAGTAAAAATACTGAAAATAAAAGAATTAATTCACTTTTTCTTTATCACAACACATAAAATTTAGATGATTATGTTTTACAAAAAAAAGATATCTAAACTATAATATACTATATTACAGGTGATTCTACCTACTTCTTCTCTCTTGGCAAGAGATATATTATAGCAAGACTTGCGAAGCTGTAAGAGCAAGGTTAATAAGTGAAAAATGGATCCAATAACACTTACAAACGTATTTGAATCACATAAAGAAGCCTTATCTGAAAAACTCAAAGGCTTATCTCTTCCCCATGATGCCCGGAAAGTTCAGGAAATTGTTGCAGATTTCTTGAACAGTTTGTTTGAGAGTGACGGCATATATCGTCAGAATCTCAATCAGTCTGAAGATTACATTCTTCAATCAGCCTTGCAACTTCTTCAAGCACAACAGAATATATCAGCAGAAGTAATATCAGCAGTAAAAACGACAAATCAAGTTCAATCCACGCTGGTTTATGCTAATGCAAAAAGAGGTAATAAATACACACCTATTCTAGGTGCTGGGGCAGGAGCTATAGCTGGGAGTTTGATTGGGTCGTGGGGTGCGGTCTGTGGAGCCATTGCTGGTACTGCACTTGTTCTCTATATATCGGATAATACCAGAACGAAAAATGGCAAACTACATACAAATAATGAAACTACGAAAACAGCGATAAATGTTCCTATTGAAAAAACGCCATTGAATATAGGCGCATTTATGTCCATTATAAAAGAAGTTTGTATAAGTATTGATGCTATAATATCAACATATAGAACACAAATTTCTCGTGTGGTAAATAAATATGAGTCACAGACTCGCCCTTCTATTGAGGTAGAGCATCAGTCATTGCTTGAATGCATACAATCTGTCATTGGCTACGTTGAATGCCACTCATTAGAAGAACCCAACTTTACGAAAAAACTTAATCAGCGTATTGAGGATTTGAGAGAAATACTTGATTCTTATGGAATTGACGTAGTTGCCTATGATGGCGAAAACGGAAGATTCTTTGATGAAGTTGAAAGCAAGCAAGTTATGGAGGTAAAAATGACAGTACCTGCACTAGTAAAGGATTTAAAAGCTGTACTTAAAGGAAAAATCTTAATACCTGCGAAACAATTATGAATAGACAAGATATAATACCCATAGTTTGGTCGACAATACTCAAAACATCAATGAAGCTCCGTTCTTCATGATGATTGATGAAAATTGGAGTTCATGGGATTGGAGAGAAGTAGAAAAATTTCAAGTGAGTGGTAAGGTTCTTTCAGGGCATCTTGAAGGAAATGAGACCATATATCCCAATGGGAGTGATAATCGGTCATCGTGGTACGATAAATGCAGATTTGAGGAAGCTATTCAGTTTGGTAAAAGAATAAAATGGGCAGAGACGAATGATATGTGTACCATTGTTTTACGGAAAGATAACAGTGACGCTTGGAACTGGCCATACCATCTGTATTTCTGTATGGAACTATTAGATATTTCTATTGATAAGGGTACATTATCTATTTCTTTTGAAAAAGAAGAAGAGGATGAAGAAAATAAGAAATATCGAAGTTTGAACTTGATTACACGATTAAAACAATAAAGAAACGATTGCATGATGGTTTTATTTCTCTTGTTAGCGATATTATAACTAAAGTTGAAGATAAGATGGAACGAAAAGCACGTGTCTTAACTTCCGTAAATTCTGTTTCATCAAGTTCTACAATCAGCACATCATTATCGTTTAATTCACAAAATAATAAAGCCTATAAAACTAATACAAAATTAACGACAATGAATACACCTCAAATTGATAAATCTAAGATCGAGTATGTTGTTGGCATTGACCTCGGTCATGGCGAAACCTCAGCAGCTCTTTGTCCGATACAATGGGATGAACCTGAATCAAATTGGACAGATCCAACAGATATTGAGATGGAGAACAATCGTAAAGTTCTCGCCTCAGCAATCACCATACTTCCAGATGGAAAAGCATTTATTGGAGAAAAAGCTTTCAACCCCGACATCTTGAAAAAAGCAGATGCCCATGTTTGCTTTAAGCAGCGTCCGGCTGATATTGATGGAAATGCTGAAAAATTGATGATTAGGTACATGTCCGAGGTGTATAAACTCATCTTAGAGAATACTAATGGCATTCTCACTAAGGATAACCATGTTGTCTATATAGCTACACCATCTGGGTGGGATAATGAAGCGAAGAATCTCTATTTCGAGATGGCAAAGAAAGCTGGGATGCCGATCGCAGGGGTTACAAAAGAATCTCGTGCTGCATTTGTAAAAGGCATGAAAGATCCGATTACAGGCTTGTCTCGTAACGCTCGCAAAGGTGCTATCGTATTTGATATGGGTTCAAGCACATTGGATTTCACATATCTTTCTGATAACAATGCACCCATAGACTTTGGATATGATTGTGGAGCTTCACAAATTGAAAAAATACTCTATGCCAAGAAAAAGGCTGAAGGAAAGGTTAATCAGTTTGAAGAAAAGTATCCTACGCTGATAGCCTGTCTGCTTTTCGCAGCACGAACCGTGAAAGAAGACGTTTATTTCAAAAAAGGCCAAAAAGTCAGAAAAACCATTCATCTTGACGAACTGGTAGAGGATGATGATCTTGACGAAACTGTCAAGTTCGTTTTTGAACCTGGTCAACTTAACGAATTACTCAAAGAAGAAGGATACGTGGGAACAATTGAAAAAGCTATGCAAGATTTCGTGGCTAAGCACATCAATAATGCCCCAATCTATGGAGTGTTCCTCACAGGTGGAGCATCGCGTATGGACTTTATAGAAGAACTTGTA
>ENA-OPDX01000221-OPDX01000221.1-human-gut-metagenome-genome-assembly--contig:-NODE-221-length-8617-cov-2.221560_pt1 | contig 8617 bp, 7 predicted proteins | sample MGYA00241629_ERZ501521 | MGnify/ENA primary metagenome ERZ501521 (study PRJEB25962, sample SAMEA2042429) | human gut metagenome | biome: human gut; feature: human-associated habitat; material: faeces... | reverse complement strand
CGGCAGACACCCGGACCGCAGAGCAGACAGAACAGCTTACCTTGTTGCTGATGCGTCTGGCAAAGCTCTTTCCCGGTGCCCGGATAAGGGGACATAGGGATATGAGCGGAAGCATCCCGAAGGCTTGTCCGTGTTTTGACGCGGAAGGGGTGTTCGGATATTTGGAAAGGTAATTTCTTTTTCCAAGGTTTCCCTTTGCCAGTGTTCGTTTCTGCTCTCAAGTAGAGAGTGATACTACTGGCAGAGGGAATTTTTACTAAGATCATCCGGCCGGTACCGACACACCGAAACAGACTATCATATAGATAAAAATCCTTCCTGTTACGGGTTATTGTATAATCCGCGTTTATTTTTAAAGCTGAATAAATCCTAATCGGATAATCTTCTTTATTATTAAAGCTCCGGGAACAAGCGCTCTCGTTCCCGGAGCTCCCCCTGCACTTTTCACAAAGGACAAGGGTTCTGATCTAACATTAGTGCCGGCTATGTTCCATTTCCGGCCGGCAGACGGAAATAACAGGCTGCAAAAACAAAGTTTTTTAACTGCTAAATTACTAAGGACCCTCATCGAGAAGGATCGTTAAGAACAGCCCGTTTTACTAATAGGCATTCTTCTCGCCACGGAAGACATTCGCCACCGTCCTGTACATGATGTAAAGGTCCAGACCGAAGCTCCAGTGCTCCAAATACCAGATATCACCACGGATACGGCCCTCCATGTCTTTTAGTTCCTTCGTTTCCCCACGGAAACCCGTAACCTGGCTCCATCCCGTTATACCCGGTTTCACAAAATGCCGCACCATATATTTATTGATCAGCCTTGAATATTCCTGCGTATGGAGAAGCATGTGAGGACGAGGCCCCACGATACTCATATCCCCAAACAGCACATTGATAAACTGGGGCAGCTCATCTATATTCGTCTTACGCATTATATTGCCCCAGCGCGTCTTGCGGGGATCATGCTCCGTGGCCTGTATCCTGTCGGCATCTGCATTTACTTTCATACTGCGGAACTTGTAACAATAAAACTCCCTGCCGTTCAGCCCGTTCCGTTTCTGGCGGAAGAACAGCGGGCCGGGCATGGTCAATCCGGTCACTATCGCCACCACAATCAGAATAACCGGAAAAAGCGTACAAAGGAACACCGATGAGACTACTATGTCAAAGGTTCTTTTCAGCAGGCGGTTCCCCGGCCAACTTAAGGGATCGGGGCGAAGGCCCAGGTAAGGGACGTTCCCCATGATGTTGAACGACATACGGTGGTGGAGATAATTGCGCACATTGGGCACACTGAAGAAATGTACCAGATGGTTCTCGCAGTAATCAATCAGAGAAACGATGACCTCTCTGTCTTTTGAGGGCAGGCAGCAGAACAGGTAATGTACATAATCATGTTTCTCCAGATATTCCTGTACCTGCGCCGGCTGGCCCAAATACGGACATTCTACCGGGAAAGCAGGATTCGCCTGACCGTCAAAATAGCCCACGACCGAATAACCTGTATCTTCACTGCCCGACATCTCATGGTAGATTTCCAGGTTGTTGTCCGTACTTCCTACCAGTACTACAAAACGCGTATGTTTCTTGCTCATACGGTAAAGCCTGATGAGAAGACGAAGAGTGAAACGGAACGAAACAAGACACAGAAACAGGAGGAAAAGGTACTCCAGCATGAACAGGGAGGCTATATCCGCATAGTTTCCTACAGAAAGGACCAGACCGCCCAGGAGGACAAACAGGAACATATTCTCGAACACACGTTTCCATATCTGAAGGGAATGCACTTTCCTCCGGTGAAGCACTACTCCTGAATGGATGGCGCAAAGGGCGTAACATAACATTAGTGTAAGCATGATTTGCAGAACGGTGATTCCACCAACCTGCAGGCTATCCCACTGCATCTCATTGGACAGCTTGCTGAAAAGCAGGAATAGCAGACCGCAAAGAAAGGTCTCGGTGACAATCACAAAGGTCTCGATCAAGTGGTTGTAGGATGCTAATTTGTCTTTCATGGTAGGTTGTTATTATCAGATCACATTATAAAAGTGATCTCCTGTTATTTTTTCATTCCATATCCATAGCCATACCCATATTTGTGCCCATATCCATAGCCATATTTATGACCATACCCATAGCCACTCTTTCTTGAATTCAAATCAATGCTATTAATAACCGTAGCCAATTTATCGAATTTCTTCTGATCCCGCAGCACATTAATATACTGATACCCCAACTTCGGAGTTACATCTGCACGACACACATACACGCACATATCAGCCACACGACTGGCAATAGCAGTATCGGTCACAATAGCAATAGGAGCCGTATCAAGAATAATGTAATCGTAACGCTCTTTCAATTTCTCTATTGCATCTTCCAGTACCGTACGCGCCATCAACTCTGTAGGATTGGGAGGAATAGGACCACCCGGAAGAATATCAAGATTAGGACTTACATCCGAATGTTGTATCATATCAAAAAGATTGGTATGCTCGGGGTCAGCCAGATAATTGGTAATACCTTCCGTGCGATGGGACAGATTAAAGACCTTATTCAGCCCCGGCTTGCGGATATCCAAACCCACAATAACAACTTTCTTACCCATATAGGCCAGACTGACTGCCGTATTTCCAGCAATAAAAGACTTACCTTCACCCGGCTGTGTGGATGTAAAAAGCACCACTTTCTGACTGGCACCAAGCATGAACAACATATTGGTACGCAGACCACGAAAAGCCTCCTCCATCATACCATTCTGATTCTCCTGAACCACAATGGCACCTTTTTCGGGCTTCTTACTTAAAGGAAGCTCACCCAAAATAGGAACATCCGTTATCTTCTCCACATCCTCGGCATTCTCTATCTTATATTTTAATAAATCCTTCAAATAAATAAGACCTACAGGAATACCCATACCCAATACAAAGGCAGCCAGCAGAACTATCTTCTTCTTAGGAGAAACCGGCTTTTTACTAGGAAGAGCAGCTTTGATGATACGTCCGTTATTAGCAGTGGATGCCAGGGTTATTGCGTTTTCTTCACGCTTCTGAAGCAACATAATGTAAAGGGTCGCCTTGATTTCCTGCTGGCGGGAGATAGTAAGAAATTCTTTCTCCTGCTGCGGCGCACTGCTGATCCTGCCTTCAAACTTCCGTGCCTGACGTTCAAGGTTGGACTGCGCTATCTGCAACCCTCTCAGTACACTGTTCACGGTAGTCTGCACATTGTGCCGCATGGACTCGATGCCCGTATTGATATTGATTACCGCAGGATTGTTTTCGGAAGAGGTACGGAGCAAACGCTTGCGTTCGATCAGCATCGTGTTATATTGGTTGATGATAGAACCCAAATTCTGGTCCTGCAACCCTACATTAGCGGGAATCACCTCGTTTGCATTCTTCGGGTTGTTCACGTAGTTACGCAAGGACTCCACCAGTCTCAACTGGGTGGCATTCTCGGTCAGCTGCTGTTCATATTTCGAACTCTCCTCCAAAGCCAGACGGGCATCGCTGGTCAAATCGGTCAATCCGGAGCGTTGCTTGAAATCGGCAAGTTCCGTTTCGGCAGTACCTAACTCCCGATTGATAATGCCAATACGTTCGTCTATAAACTCTGCAGATTTTTGAGCCACTTCATTCTTCTCGTCATTCGCGTCCAGATTATAAAAGTCAACCAAACAATTGATGAAATCGATACCGCGCTGCTTTACCGTATTCTGCAAGCTGATGGCAGCAATTGTGGTAGTCTTCGAAGTGGGTTCCACTGACAAATTCTCTACATAACTTTCCGTCACATCTGTAGGAGAATTAACGTATGCCACCAGATTCATATCTTCTTCCAAAGGTGGGACCGAGTCGTTCTTTGTAAAACTGAAAACTCCTACTGGAGTGGGGAAAACAGCCGGAATACTGTCAAAACTTACCTCAGTCTCCTGCTTCTCCTCGTCAAACATATATTCCACTTTTACATCCAATTTTCCATTCATGGTGTATTTTAGATGAAGCTTGGCTCCTTCTTCCAGATTGTCTGCCTCTTCAGGAGTCATATAAACTTTTACCGGAGTGGACTTATATAAAGGAGTGTTATAGCCGAACATACGTTCCTCGGCCACTGAAATATACAAATTCAAATGATTCACCACCTTTTTAATCAAGGTTCTTGACTTCAGGATTTCCACCTCATTGTCAAAATTGTTAGTCATGGAGAACATACCCAGATCCTGAAGGGCTCCCATAGGATTATTACTGCTTCCACCTTTCTTGTCACCTTCTTTGATGAGTACGGCCGCATCAACATTATAGACAGGAGCTTGATAACGGAGATAGATGAAAGCAGATATAATACAAACCAGCACACTGGCTACAAACCACGGCCAATAGGCAAAGTATTTAAAAAACAAGGCATAAAGATCAACGTTCTCCTCACGTTGCTCGGTACCCGAAGGGGTGTTCTTCTGTTCGTCAGTCATATCAACAGTTTGTAATCAACAATTATATTTATGAGTTTTATTTCAAGATGGTTGCCAGAAGGCTTGCAAGAGATACCAAAATGGATGTAGCACTGATCCATATGCTGGTGCTGCTGCCAATGTCCGAGTTCTTGGCTTTTGTCTTATTGGGCGTTACATAGATGATATCGTTCTGGCGCAGGTAGTAATAGGGAGATACAACCAGCTCTGCATTATTAAGATTCAAATTGATAATCTCACGCTTGCCTTTTGCATCTTCACGAATCAGTTTCACATTGTCACGGACGCCATAAACAGTCATATCTCCCGCCATGGCAAGGGCTTCAAGGATATTTACCTTTTCATTTCCTACGGTAAAAGTACCCGGACGGTTCACCTCTCCCAATACCGAAATTTTGTAATTTGCCATACGGACTGTAACGATAGGACTCTCTTTCAGATAGGGCTGCAATTGCTCACGGATCAAATCTTCCGCCTCGTTTTTCGTAAGGCCGCCTACCTTCAGACGACCGATAACGGGGAAATCTATCTCACCCTTGTTATTTACCAGGTATTGCTGGAGAGTGGGTTGTGTGGTAGTATTAATATTGGTCAGGGCTGCATTCAGAGGAGTCTGTACCGTCAGGTTAAAAGGAGCGGCAGCCTGAGGATCACTCGTGTTCACAGTTATACTCAGCAAATCTTTCGGCATAATCTTTGCATCATAAAGGGGAAGATCTTCCCTGTAACTGTTCACGACCTCGGGATTCTGCATGTAAGGTACATTTTTATAGGAGGTGCAGCCTGCCAACAAGGCGGATGCCACAACAAACAATAATAGTTTCTTTAAAGTCTTCATATCAGTTTTTTCATTTATTATTCAATCATCTGCCAAACAGGCGCGAGAAAAGACCTCTGCCGTGATTCTCCGAAACAGGAGATTCACCGGCATTACGTATCAAATCCGAAAAAGTGGTTCCGTCATGAATCATTCCATAAATAGTACCCCAATCGGGAAGGCCTCCCAAGTTGCGGTCATCTATAAAAAGATCGGCTTTGAGCTTGCGTGAGTAATGATTGTTACGCCCTTTCTCCTCCTCCGGATAGTCGCGGTTCACGGCATAAAATTCAAGACCGCGATCACGGCAAAAGGCAAGAGCCTCGTCAAGCAGACGCCCTTCACGCACTGTCCATAGAATCAACCTGTGATGTTCGTCACGCAATTTTTTCAATGTCTCAATGGCAAACGGCAACTCCCTGCCGATTGCCGGATACTTGTGCTCAACAATAGTACCGTCAAAGTCTACTGCTATGGTCATTGTATGTATTATTTCTTGTAAATTATATAAATCATAATTGCTCAAATTACTCTGTCTTATTTAAATTTAGGAAGATATGTCATTGATGTTAATTTTAGTAAGATTATGCGTCAACAATCATGGAGATAACAAGTGAGCGTCATATTCCTTGTTGCCGGACATCAGCTGCTTCATTGTAGTTGAGACATATTCCTCCACGTTAAGTCCTACATTTTGCAAGTTTCAAAGAGTGCCCAAAAAGTCAATGCCGTTTCCACACTTTTCTGTTAGTATTAAACCACTGTATAATATATTATATTAAATAAGTAAATATTTCACAAAAAACATTATCAAATCCAATTGGTTTTAACTATCAACATACGGCTGCCTGAATAGAATCGACCGGTTCAAATAAAGAAGGAGCGGAAAAATTGGAAATGAAAGCCACAGGCAGTTCTGTCAGATAAGTTGTATATACTCGGGATCAACCTCCACTCCTACGGCAAGAAATCCTTCCAGTTCGACGAGCAGGCGTTTGACCTTGGAGCCCCGTGTCGTGAGCAGCCTTCCCTCGTATCCGCTGAGCGGTCCGCCCTCAATGCGGATCTTACGCCCGTACATGGTTGGGGTAATTTCTTCCGGCAGGTAATACCTGGGGGATTCAGTGGCATCCACGGCACGGATGAAACGTTCCATGTCCGTATCAGCCACCGTCATCGGCTCCCGGTACTGGAGGGTAGGTATCTTTTCCACGACGGCGTCAAGGTTGTTTTGTGTTTCATGCACGAAGAGCAAGTCCTGTATGAAGGGCACTTCCTCACGGATACGCATTCCCTTGCGGGTGACCAAGTGCCATTTCATAGGAACGAAGACCTCCATCTTCATTTCTTCCAGCAGCTTATAAGCGGGTACTTTGGCGTTTGCCCTTTTCAAGTCGCGCATTACGTACCACCTCATTCCTTTTTCGATCCTTGTAAATGCCGCCATTTCGCTTCAGGACATATTTATCAATCCTGCAAGATTGTGAATATTTCTATCAATCAGGCAGTTATAAATACAGTTCGTAAAAGTTCGGGATTTCTCCCTGTTCTTGTTCCATTGCTTCATTCCCGATCAGAAATCTGCGTCTGTTTGCCATTATATCTGGCGGATTTTCAGGTGCGTTTGCACCTGCTTCTGTTGCACTTCTCTTTATAAGAGATGAACTATGCGACATATATGAATAAAACAGTCTGATAATAAATACTTTGCCTTCTTCTAAAAAGCAGTTCGCTCAACAATCCGTTTTGCGGTTTTAAGGATCGGCTCGTGTCCCATTGTTATTTTTTTACTCATTTTGTGGTTATTCTCAATATTTTTCGTAATTTTGCATCCGGTTATTCATCTCTTACGAAGAGATCATAATTTTTGCTTAACATTTTATCATCCCTGAACATTCTTACATCCAAGATTATTCCTTGAACAAGTATTCCTTATTCAGGATTTTTTTTTCACTTCTCTCGAAAAGAAAGCGTCTGTCCGCTCGATATGTTTGTTATTCCCTGCATAAGGAATTTAAAATCAATCTGTTCGCCTTATCAATGGTGGCAGTGTCCAATGTAGTCAGATAGATCCTCGTTGTGTTTTCCGAATCATGTCCCATACCTTCGCTGATTACGGAAATCGGAATATTCTTACTCCGGGCCGCACTGGCCCAGGAATGACGGGCGACGTAATGGGTCAGGGGGACGGACAAGCCCAGTTCTTTTCCGATAGCTTTCAAATATCTGTTGATACGATGGGATGCGTTGATATATTGCTTTCTCTCGTCCATGCCCGGTCTGGCGATAATGGGAAGAAGGTACGGGGAGCCGGGAATATTGTAACGGTCCACGATCTCCTGCATGCACGGCTCCCATTTTACAAAAAGTTGTTGACCGGTTTTTTTCCGCCGGTATGAGAGGATGCCGTTGTTGAGATCCTTCTTTTTCAGGAACACCATATCGATCATGGACATCCCCCTTGTGTAAAAACTGAGAAGCAGCATGTCCCTTGCAAACCTCTTGGCCGGATGAAGTGACAGGTCCAATGTCATGAGCTGTTTTATCGCACGCAGGGGAACGGCCCGCTTCGTCGTTCTCTCGACTCCCGTATAGACATGTCTGAAGGGGAAACGCTGGATAACGAGTTCTTTCTCCACGGCACGGTTATATACCGCCCGCAGGTTGCGCATGTAAAAAGAGATGGTATTCATGGAAACCCCGCCTGATTTCAGCCACGCCTCGTATGCGATCATCAGGTCGGAATCCATATCACAGGGCGGTATGTCCCTTCCCTCCATGAAACGCATGAAACTGTTAAGGGTAGAGGTGTAGGTCTCGCTTGTCCGTATCTTGCCCAGGCGTTTCAGACCGTTGGTGACCTCCCGCATAAATACGGAAAAAGACAGCCCGCAATGTCCATCGTAAAAGGCAGAGGTTACATCATCGGCGGTGAAAGTACCTCCCTTCCGTTCCAGAGCTGTGATGACATTCTCCAGACGGTCGGTATCTTCCGCTATTTTTTTATCCAATAGCAATAGATATTGTCGTCTGTCCTCATCGGATGACGCGATGACAATCCGGGAATGCCGCTTGCTCCATTCGGCAGGAAACAGCTTGCAAGAGGTGTTGATCTGCCTTGCCACACGTCCGTGAATCACTTGATAATAAACCGTACCCTCTCTGCCGTCCACAGAAGAAGGTCTGAATTTAATTTTTACTGTAGCCATAAACTCTCTGATTTAAAATTATACAGAATGCAAAATTATCAAAAGGTGGTAGCCCGTCTTTTGCTGGCGAGCCATGCGGTTATGTACCATCCGATAAAATACCGTTCCTTGTCAGCCATC
>ENA-OPDX01000219-OPDX01000219.1-human-gut-metagenome-genome-assembly--contig:-NODE-219-length-8667-cov-2.370065_pt1 | contig 8667 bp, 10 predicted proteins | sample MGYA00241629_ERZ501521 | MGnify/ENA primary metagenome ERZ501521 (study PRJEB25962, sample SAMEA2042429) | human gut metagenome | biome: human gut; feature: human-associated habitat; material: faeces... | reverse complement strand
AAAACTGTGTTAAACTACTTTTATTGTAGCTTGACACAGTTTAGTTTACACTCTCTATTTTCGAATCAACTTTTCTTCTACTCCAAGCAATATCCGTAATTCTTTGTTCGTGTAGTATTGAGACTTTGGGACATAAGACTCTTTTAAAATTGAGACTTGCTGGGTTAGGTCTCGAACTTTAGACACCAATGATTCCCATTGTGTCTTTTCAATCAGTAACATTTCTTTCTTTTCTGTCATATTCTTCAATTTTTTAGTTTCGTGTATCTCCTATTATAATAAGGTGTATTAATAAAATGCTTCACGTTTGTTTTTTGCTATGAATTCATCTATGTCTGTTTGGGTGTACCAATACTTATCACCACATTTACTATAGGACAGCAAACCATTATAGCGATATTTACGTAATAGCTTCTCGTTTATGCCAAGTACATCGCAGATTTCGTGGTTGGTGTATATGGTCAAACCTCTTTTTTCATTCATATCTCGAATTGCTTTTTCGTTTTCTTCCAAGCTTGCCATCAGCTCATTGATAGTTTCATTATCTACTTTCTTATAATATTCTTTCATCTACTCAAAAATTAAATTTTGGCTTGTATAGGAAGTTGGATAAAAAGTCTATTGTTGAAGCTGATTTGTAATTTTTTGAACTTTTTTTATGCAAATTCTAAACTTTTTCGCCAAGACTCAATACAAGAGAAAAAGAGTTAAATAAAATATTTTATTAATTTTAAAATTTAAAGTTATGAAGAAGTATGTAAAGAAAATGTTGGTGGTTCGTAAGAAGGCCACAGTTTTGGTAGAGTGTGATGAGGAGATTCTTGATAAGGTAGTTGTAAGATGTCGTAAACACTCTGGTGAAGTTTCTGTTTATTTCAAAACTGGTGAAGGTCGAAAGTTGCGAAAGTTGAAGAAGATAAGTTCGGTGGAGAAGTCTCATGTAAAACCAGAGACTCCTACCCCAACAACCCCCGAGACAACAACATCAACAAATACCACTCCTAATATTAATAAGGTGACAATCGTAGATGAAGAACCAAAACGCCAGATTTGTTGGAGAAAGTTCAGAACAGAGATAAGTAAGGTCGGTGGTATCGATGTTTACATGAAGTCTTGTCGTGATAATACCACCATCGAAACAATTCTCTTAAAGTATCCAGACTTTCTGAGAGGTATCAAGCTCTATGAAGGAGGAAGTAAAGGCGTGTGGAAGCTTATTGTTCGAAAAAAGATAGAAACAGTCCGTAATATCTACGAAAGATACTTCATGGACATTAATCAATTCCTTCTCTAATAAAAAAAGTTGGAGAAAAAATAAACTTTTATCATCGCTTTTATAATAAGCGATGATAATGAAAAATGGGATTTAAAATTTTATGATGTGAATCCTGCATCATTATAATATAATAATGTGTCCAGTAAAGGATGGGGTATAAGGCATCCCCCAAAAGTATGCTTCAAAATTAAATATAATAAAGATGACTAATGAAAATGTACAGTCTGTAGTTTTGATTTCAGACAAGACTGGTGAGGAATTTAAGTTTGCTTCAAGATGTGAGGCTGCAAAATTTTTAGGTGTTGATTACCCCTATTTAAAACAATACCTTAAGAATGGACGCAGACATCTCGTGAAGAAAGGCTATTATGTCGAATTGTTGCCTCAAGAGCCAGTAAAAGAAAACGCTTTATTTTAAGCGAAGAGGTTAGAGGTGTCCCTCTAGTTGTACACCTTATTATATATATAGGTTTAAAATGACTTATATGGCAACGCCATCGATGCATATTCTTGATGGTGAAAAAATAAAGAGATTTAAGTAAAAGCGATTTTGGAGTAGGGTGCACACTCTCCTTAATTGCTTTGAAAAAGTCATAATGAGTTAATTATGAGAATAATAAAGGATAAATTACAGTGTTTAATACAGAATGAAGCTGCAGCAATAAAGGAAGAGTCTAGCACGATGAGACTTTCGTCAGACTCCATAGACAATGAAAAGGAGAATGTTACCAAGTATATGAACTACACAAATAGTTATTTCGCATATCTCCGTATCGGGCAGCAGAGTGGTGCTATCAGATTTTATCCAGATGCCGATACCGCTTATATCGCAACAATAAAAGAAGCAGATTCTCTGCTACAAAAAGGTGCTCTAGGTAGTCGAACATCATTTGTCATTTTAGATAGCAACCAAAATGTTATTTATGATGGTGAGCCTAAAAAGAATGGAAAAATGCATTTTGCAATCTATGACGGCAAGCATATTGAAAAAACGATTTCTATTACAGATATTTATAACACAAAAATAAAAGAAGAGAATAAAACTATGAAACAGATTAAGAATTTAACGAAGACAACAAGTGTGACAAACAATCAAGAGTCTCTTGACAAAAACAAGTATGCAAAAAGAATTAAAGCCAATGCCAAAGACTTTATAGCCAAAGGCATTCTTACTCCTGAAAGTGTCGATTTTCTATGTCTCTCGAAAGAGTCTGCTCATAAAATTGCAAGACTTGTTCAAGAGGCTGCCATTAATAATAAAGGTGCAGAGGACGCTAAATTCACGAAAGCGATTCAAGATGCTTCTTTAGGTATGGTGACCATTACCAAGAAACTCGCTTCTGGAAAAGCAACCGATGAAAAGCATTGTAGTATGCATGATGATTTGCTCTATTGTGTAGCACATTGCAAGTCATACGATTCTTTGCTTGACGGTTCAAAAGAATGGCGAAAGACACCAGGCAAACTTAATTACAATAAATTGGAAGATGCCATTGTCGATATGTACGAAAAAGGACAAGACAAGTTGCTAAAACTGTCGCAGAAACCAAAGGCGAAAATCAAGGCAGATGCAGCTTTGCCAACTTTAGATAGTTCTGTAGTCTATGATGTTCCAAAAGAAAAAAGCAAACAGAACTCTATTGATGCCGTCGTTAAAGCAATCTCTTCTACAATAATGGTTTACATGACGTCTTCAGAAGATACACTCTTCTATTTGCAGATGAAAGGACTCTCTTTGGAGTCTGAAGTGAAGTTTCAAACAAACAATGCCATTTCTGCGAGCTTCAATGGTAAGTCTATCATCTTTAAAACACTCTCAGGAGTTTCAAAGGAGTTGAAAATCAAGACACGAACCGATATAGTTGCACAAAAAAGAGAAGTGCAGGCTATTCTGTCACAACTTATAGTGTGTGCAGCCTTATCGCCTAAGACCCGTGACTTGATAGCAGATGTTGTAAATTTTGATACCATTGAGAAGTTTGTAACTACCTCTTTTAATATAGCAGCATAATTACTAACCTAAAAGTCTGAAAACCAAAAGTGTTTTCAGACTTTTCCAAAATATAATGCAAAGAAAAATGAATAAAAAGATTAAGATGTTTACCCTGTTTAGTGGGTATGATTCCCAAATGATGGGCTTGATAGATGCAGTCAAGAACTTTAAGGATCGCTTTAGTGTTGAACTTATTGGTTGGAGTGACATAAATTCATTAGTTCAACTTGTACATAACCTCGCATTTCCTGAATATGCGAATAGATGTTATCCTGATGTATCTAAAATAAACTGGAGTCAAGTTGAAGACTTTGACATCTTGTTCTATTCCAGTCCATGTCAAAATGCAAGTAGAGCAGGACGGCGTGAAGGTTTTGAGAAAGGTTCGGGTACAGAGTCTTCCTTGGTATGGGAGGTAGAAAGAGCGATTTCGTCAAAACGTCCGAAGTGGCTTATCCTTGAAAATGTTGAAGGCTATCTTGATCCAAGAAATGATGATGATTTTAAGAAATGGGCGAGAACAGTTGCGAGTTATGGTTATGTCAGCTACTATAAAGTGCTATGTGCCGCAGACTTTGACATCCCGCAAAATAGAAAACGTCTCATTATGGTCTCCATGCGTATAGATAATGATGAAAAGACTAATTTCGAATGGCCTAAGACAAAGAAATTAAAGATAAAGCCAGAAGACTTACTTTCTGATGTAGTTGATGATAAATACTATCTGACAGTTGAAGAACAGAACACTTATATCGACATCATTCGTAATGCCGAGGATGGGTATGTTACTTCCGTAAACAAGAATATAGAGCATCCTAGTAAACTGCTTACCTCTCAATTAACTGAATGTATTTCACGCTTTATTTATCCTTTATGTTCAAATGGTACAATACAGACCTTGATGACTACTACCGGTGGAACTAGTTTGATAAATATGACCGGTTGTCGAAGAGAACGTTCTGCTTGTGTCATAGAAGTGTGGAGAGGTGATAAGCATATAGTTCCTGCAGTCTTAGAAAATGCGAAGCCTTCTAAGCAAACAGTAAAAGCACTAAGAGTATGTTCTAATAGAGATAAGTTTCTTTCAGTTGTTGATAGTCTCAAAGAAGGACAATATATGAGAATCAGAAGACTTACCCCGGAAGAATGTCTCAGATTTATGGGTGTTGAAGAGTTGTATCTCAACAGAATCTTGCGACCATACGAGACTTTATCTAAAGAAGGTTACACAAAAGAACAAATAGCGAAACTTATGTTTATAAATGGTCGTCATCGTAAGACTTCTGACTATTCTCTATATTGGCGAGCCGGAAACTCCATTGTCGTGCAGGTCTTGTCCGCTGTCTTTACTGCAATAATCAAGCAGTATCCAGATTCATTCGGAGAATTTGCCTGTATGTCTCCTAAAGAGTGAAAAACTGCCACGAAAAAAGAGTATCAACGTCGATATTATGCCAGTCATAAGGAAGAACTACAACGCAAGAGACGTGAGTACCCCAGACAGCTAAGAGTGGATAAGAAAAAATGATTGTGGAAAATATTTGCAAAGTTTTCTACATAAAAAAAGTTAATTTAGTCAGTGGTATGTTATGCATATCGCTGATTTTTTGTATTTTTGCACCATTAAAGAAAGGAAACGATATGGCAGAAATAGCAAACCGTATATACGAGACAAGTGAAGGGCAGATTCTCTTCATCTCAGACTTCTCGGACATCAATGATAATGAGAAGGTGGTAAGTCGTGCACTTTCTGTAGAAGAAAAAAAGGGAAATATAGTTCGATTAGCTAATGGGGTTTATCTTCGCCCTAAGAATACCCGATTTGGGATAGTCTATCCATCAATAGATGAAATGGTGATGGCTATAGCTCAGCGAGATAAGGTACAAATACAACCTTCAGGAGTTACAGCGCTCAACAAACTTGGACTCTCAACACAGGTGCCTACAAAATATACTTATCTGACATCGGGAAGTGGAAGAGTCTTGACTCTTGGAAATCGGACTATAGAGTTGAAGAGAAGTGTTCCTAAGAACTTTGCTTTTCAGACAGTGTTGGCAGCGCTTCTTGTACAAGCTCTTAGAACATTAGGACAAAAGAATGTAGGTAATCAAGAACTCTCTACCATTAGAAAATTGGTCAATGAAGAGGAACATAAAGACTTGTTTGTACAAGATCTTACTCTCATGCCAGTATGGATGAGAAAGCTGATAACTGATATTATAGATAAAAACGAGCATTATGACACTTTGGTTAAATCACACAATAGATGAACGAATAGCAATGTTGCAACGTGCGGAAGAGAAGTTTCGTATTAATCAGGTTGCAATTGAAAAGGACTGGTGGGTAACTGTGGTGCTCAACGCTCTTTTCAAATGTTCATGTGCAGATCAACTCATCTTTAAGGGAGGTACAAGTCTCAGTAAAGGATGGAATTTGATAGAAAGATTCAGTGAGGATATAGATTTATCTGTAAACCATGAATTCTTCGGTATAGAGAAGACGACAAAGAATCAGCGTGAAAAACTTCGCAAGAAGGCACGTAGGTATTTTCTTGATACAGTTTCTGCAGAGTTGGATGAAAATCTAAAGAAACTTGGTGTGGAAGGATACTATATAGAAAATGTAGTAGAGGAAATTGATGAGGATGGGAAGGCAAGTCCCGTTGCAAGTGATAAGGATCCGTCTGTCATTCTCGTTCATTATGAGTCTATGCTTGGTCATACGATAGAGTATATTCCGCCAAGAGTAAAGATAGAGATTAGTTGCTTGTCTATGAACGAGCCTACGGAAGACCGCTTGATTTCATCATATATTGAGCAGACTTTCCCAGGAGAAGATGAGGCGGCTACAGCTACTATCAGGACAGTTGTACCTACACGAACATTCCTGGAGAAGGCATTCTTGCTATGTGAGGAGTTTCAGAAACAGTCTCCTCGTTATGTCCGAATGTCTAGGCATCTTTATGATCTAGAACGCTTGATGGATACAGAATTTGGCAAACAAGCCCTGCTGGATATGGACTTGTATGAGCGTATTGTTAAGCATCGTTCCATATACTATGCTGTAGGGTATGTAGATTATTCTAAGTTGATGCCGAGTGAGATTGATTTCGTTCCTAGGCAAGAGTTGATGAAGGATTGGGAGGGTGATTATGCAGAGATGTGTAACCACTTTATCTATGGTCAGACTTTATCTTTCGAAAAACTTTTGGAGCGAATCAAGGAGTTGCAAGATAGGTTTAGAAAAGCCTTTTAGCGACTTTTACTCCTTAATAAAATGTTCAATATAAAAGTTGAAAGACAATAAGTGCTTGGTATTCAGCCCTAATATTCCTCTGGAATGATGACGAGTACTAATCTCGATGATAGGGCTGCTCTCTTATAAGAGGGTAGCCTTTTTCATCTTTTGTTTCTTGCTTATATATAATAATGTGTAAGAAATTCCGTTATCTTATTGTGTTGAAAAGATTTATCATTATATGGATTCTGCTAGTGGGGGTGCTCGAAGTGAGGGCACAGTATGATCCTTCCTATAGTCATTACTTTGACATGGAACCATCGTTCAATCCTGCTGCTGTGGGTAAGCAGTCGAAACTCAATGTTACGGCGGCCTACGCACTTGATATGGCTGGATTCGAACATAACCCCGTTCCTTTCAGGTGGCGGCTGACATGCCTTTCTTCCTGTTCAATCACAGGCATGGAGTAGGCTTATCGTTACAGAATGACCAGATAGGTCTTTTTACCCATCAGCGCCTGGCTTTACAGTATGCTTTGCAGAATAAATTCCTGGGTGGAACGCTGAGCGTGGGTGTGCAAGGAGGTATGCTGAGTGAGAAGTTTGATGGTAGCAAGGTGGATTTGGGAGAAAGTGGCGACCCTGCCTTTTCTACTTCAGACGTAAATGGAAGCGGAATGGATTTGAGTCTGGGTCTGTATTATCAGCATAAGACTTGGTATGTAGGACTTTCTGCCCAGCATCTTACATCGCCTACGATTAATCTAGGTGAGACCAACGAATTGAAAATAGATGCCACATATTATTTGACAGGTGGATATAATATTCGACTGAGAAATCCGTTCTTAACTATAAAGCCGTCTGTTCTTGTTACAACTGATGGTACCACATGGCGAGGCGACCTGACCGGAAGGTTAGTTTACCAATATGAGAAACGGATGTTGTATGGTGGAGTAACCTACAGTCCGGACAGATCGGTAACCATACTGGTAGGCGGTAGTTTTCATGGGGTAGTGCTTGGTTACAGTTACGAGGCATACACCTCCAAACTCAGTGCCGGAAATGGCAGTCATGAACTCTTTGTAGGGTATCAGACCGATATCAACCTGACCAAGAAAGGCAGAAACCGCCATCAGAGCGTCAGAATATTATAATGTAAATAGAAATAAGAACATAGTAGAATCATAAAACAATGAAGAAAAGTATATTGCTCCTTAGTGCATTCGCTATATTGCTCACCTTGAGCGGCTGCTTCGGTGCCAAGCAAGCTTCTGTTGCAGGCAGAGGTGGCGAGGTGGTTGGCGTGAGCGGTAGAAGCTTTGTAGAGCCAGCCCCTTATGGTATGGTAAAGATAAACCGTGGCTTCCTGAAAATGGGAATGGAGACCCAAGACTCACTCTGGGGAATGAAAACACCTCGCAAGGATGTGTCGGTGGATGGATTCTGGATGGATGATACCGAAATCACCAATTCTGAATATAAGCAGTTTGTGGCTTATGTGCGTGATTCTATCCTTCGTACACGTCTGGCTGATCCTGCTTATGGAGGCGACGAGACTTACATGATTACTGAAGATAAGAATGGCGATCCGGTTACGCCTCATGTAAACTGGAAGAAAGCGCTTCCTAAGAAACCTAATGAGGATGAGCAGAGAGCTTTTGAAAGTTTGTATGAAACCAATCCGGTTACAGGAGAAAAACTCATCGACTGGCGCCAGCTCAACTATAAATACGAAATCTATGATTATACAGCTGCGGCTCTGCGTAAGTTCCGCCTGAATCCACAGGAACGTACCTTCAACACCGATGTGAAGATAAATCCGGACGAGGTGGTGATGATTTCGAAAGATACCGCTTATTACGATGATGAGGGTAGAGTGGTGCGTGAGACTATCAACCGTCCGCTTTCAGGACCTTGGGATTTCCTGAATACCTATATTGTGAATGTTTATCCTGACACTACCTGTTGGGTAAACGACTTCAGAAATGCAGAGAATGAAACCTATCTGAGAAGTTATTTCAGCAATCCTGCGTATAATGACTATCCGGTAGTCGGTGTTACCTGGGAACAGGCAAATGCCTTCTGTGCCTGGAGAACAGACTATCTGTTGAAGGGCTTAGGTCCTGAAGCAAGATATGTGCAGCGTTACCGTCTGCCAACC
>ENA-OPDX01000216-OPDX01000216.1-human-gut-metagenome-genome-assembly--contig:-NODE-216-length-8714-cov-1.951611_pt1 | contig 8714 bp, 9 predicted proteins | sample MGYA00241629_ERZ501521 | MGnify/ENA primary metagenome ERZ501521 (study PRJEB25962, sample SAMEA2042429) | human gut metagenome | biome: human gut; feature: human-associated habitat; material: faeces... | reverse complement strand
GCAGGGCAGACACATGCCGTCGGGCACATCGTGCATAGCATGTCCCACCATGCGCGAACATTGAGGTCTTCCGACAAGATAGGCTATCTGTCCGTACGTCACCACCCGCCCCGGAGGGATTGCGGCCACTACATTATAAACCTCCTGCTGAAAAGTGTCTTTGTCCATAAAAGTCTGGTTTGGGAAGGCAAAGATATGATAAATTCAGCAGGTATGCGAACAGACGTTACAAGAAAGTGGCTGCGCCGAGCGGATTGTATGTATAGGTGACATTACGGGCACGGATGATTTCGCCCGTCGGGGTAAACAATATCTGATATTTCGTCTGGAGATTTGCCATCCCTACCTCTACCGCCACGATGGACTGCCATTTGGGAAACTGTACCCAAGTGACATTCTGCACCATCCCTCCGGAATATTCACTGGCGGCAAAAGCATTGTAAACGGCAGGGGGCACTTCGTCCATTGTCTCCCAGTCCGTCTGTTGCATTACCCATTGCGCCTGCCCGTCAAACCAGACTTTCGTATCAAAACCGTTCATCAGGAAATCTGCCACATAATAAGACTCATCATGCGACCAGGCAACATCATCTGCCGTAGGATACATTTTCTTCAGTGCAGCCTGTACATCAGCAGGTGCCCAATCGGCAGAAGCCGAGACTGATACCATCAGCATCAAAACCAGAAAAGAGAATTTCAACTTACTCATAACTTCATCAGATTATCATGTTATGAGAAGAACGGCGTATGGCAGATTTTGTTCACCGGCAACTCTCAACCATTCAACAGTTAAAAAGAGATATCCATTGTAATTCAATAGAAAATGACTAACTTCACACCAGAAATTCAGAAATATGATAAGAATACATCCCATATCCGGCAACAAAAAGCAATATCTTGACCTGCTGCTGCTTGCCGACGAACAAGAGTCCATGATTGACCGTTATCTGGAACGGGGAGAGATGTTCATCCTATCCGATAATGATACAGTCAAAGCGTCTTGTGTAATCACCTGCGAGGATAAAGGAATCTACGAAATAAAGAGCATAGCTGTCTATCCGGAATACCAGCGCCAGGGATATGGAAGACAACTGATAGCATTCGTTCTTGAACATTATAAAGACCGGTGCCATACTATGCTTGTCGGCACTGGAGACAGTCCGCTAACCATCCCCTTCTATGAAAGCTGCGGATTTGCATACTCACACCGGGTACCCGATTTCTTTATCGATAATTACGACCACCCCATATTTGAAGGAGGCAAGCAACTGAAAGACATGATTTATCTGAAAAGGACGCTTCAACCAAAATAATATTCTATATTTGCATATCACTTAACTCCACACATTATGGAAGCTAAACTTTGCCAAAGCTGCGGAATGCCCTTGTCATCTGCAGAAGTACTCGGAACCAATGCCGACGGTAGCCTCAACGAGGAATATTGCACCTATTGCTACCAGCACGGCAATTTTGCACAAGACTGCACTATGGACGAAATGATAGAACATTGTGCACAGTTCACCGACGAATTCAACAAGGATTCCGGAATGAATTTCACTAAAGAGGAAGCCATTGCCGGTATGAAAGAATTCTTCCCGACCTTGAAACGCTGGCAGTCCAAACAATAAACATGCCATCCCATATCGAGCAGGAAAAACAGACAGTAGAACGGATGGTCCGCCTCTACTGCCGGAAAAAGGAAGGTAACAAGCAATTGTGTCCCCGATGCGAGGAATTGCTGGGATATGCCCGCATTCGTCTTTCACGCTGTCCTTTCGGTGAGAATAAATCCACCTGCAGGCAATGCAGCATTCACTGCTACAAGCCCGAAATGAAAGAACGGATGCGTGAAGTCATGCGGTATGCCGGACCACGGATGCTGTTGTACCATCCCGTGGCGGCACTCCGCCATTTGTGGCAGGAGTATGTCCATCAGTATTTCACCAAACGTTTCGGAGTCCCGCGCCAGGAACAGCACAAACAATAAACCGTATCCTGGTCGTATCCCTCCAACGAGGAGGTGCCGTCCTTAGGTACAATCTCACCTTTGTCAGAGATGTAGACCGGCAGGCGCTCACCTTGTCCGTTCATCACAAAAAATGCCCCCACCTTGCATTGGGGGCATACCATCTTACGCATAATCAATTGAAATAATACAAAAATATAGCCACCCCTTCCAGTGCCTTCTTCTTTTCACCTTGTATTTCGATGGCAAACTTTATTTCCGCCTTTGCCACACCGCGCAGATTCGACAGAGATTGCAAATGGGCAACCAGTCGGATGCTCTGTCCGGACAATACCGCCTGACCGAACTTCATCTTGTCCATACCATAATTAATCATCATCTTCAGGTTGTTCACTTCAATAATCTGGTTCCACAGATATGGCAACATGGACAAGGTGAGATACCCATGTGCAATAGTGCTCTTAAAAGGGCTTTCCACTTTGGCGCGTTCCGTATCGACGTGTATCCACTGATGGTCCAATGTCGCATCAGCAAACAGATTGATACGCTCCTGAGGGAGCTCTACATATTCCGAAACACCGATTTGCTGGCCTACCAGCTTTTCAAAATCCTCGTACGAGTTGATAATCACTTTTTCCATTACTCTCTATTTTATTGATAAATTATAAATTCACACGCTTTATCCACATATCCGCCATTCGTTTATGCCCTGCAGGAGTGGGGTGGATACCGTCCCAAATCCAATAGGTGTCTTGAGAAGCCGGAGCAGTGCCGAGAATTTCATCGAACATCGCATTATAAGGAAGAAATACCGTCTGATAGTCCTTCGCTATCCTCTCTACGATGGCGGCACAGCGACGCACCAGACTATCACGTTCTGCAAAGTCCTCACTCTTACGCATATTGCCGACATTGGCAACAAAAGGAGTGCCCACCACTATCTTCAATTCCGGATTGGCCTGCAAAGAACGGTCAAGCAAGGAACGGTAACACTTCTCCCATCCTTCAAAATCAAAAGGCTCTTTTTTGTCACCCTGCAGATAGTAATGTACATCGTTTGTCCCCACCAAGACGGAAAGCACATCCGGTTTCATTCCAATGACATCCTCTTCCCAGCGTTTCTCCAAATCCCGGAGAGTGTTTCCACTGATGCCACGGTTAAAAAAAGCATATTCCTTTTCCGGAAAATCTCCTTGATAATGACTTGCACACAAATACATATAGCCGCTACCGTAAATATGGTTCATATCCCAAAGGCTTCGCTCCGCAGTCGGTTTGGGCATCCCGCAGGCATTTCCCCAGTTACCGTCCGTGATAGAATCTCCGATAAACAAGACACGCGGGCCGCTTGCATGGAGTAAGAGTGATATGCAGAAAAAAACTATTACAAAGAGTCCAATACGCTTCATGGCATTTTCTTGTTAGAATGTAAAAATTGCAACAAATATACGTCTTATTCCGGCAAGTACAAAAACTCGGGTACCTTTTTCCCATTTCCCAAAAACACATATAACCCTTATTTTTATTTCCGTTCATCACAGATTAATTTGGAAATAATGTATCTTTGTCAATATCTTAATTGTTGTGACAGAACAAAAACATCACTATTAAAGATTCCGGTATGAATTCTAAATTTGATTATGACTTACTGTCAGCAATGATGACCAATGCCAATATGGGATGGTGGGAAGCTGATTTAAAGACCGAAAGCTACATTTGCTCCGAATATATCTCCCGGTTGCTGGGACTGGATGAGGATGGAACCATCAGCTTTAAAGATTTCAACAAACGTATCCTGAAAGAGGAACAACGGCATACTACCACACATTCCTTCGACAATATCCGGCAGACACAAGAGACTGTATATCTGCTCAACACAGTAGAGGATCCAACGTGGATAAGAAGCAAGATATGCCTGCAGAGAACCGATGAAAACGGTAATGTCAAAGTCTACGGCATTGCCGAAACACAAGACGGTCCCGACATGTCATCGGCATCCCAAGCCTTACAAGAGCGTAACCGTCTCCTCCATAATATTTATAAATATCTTCCGGTAGGAATTGAGCTCTATAACCGAGAGGGAATATTGATAGATATGAATGACAAAGAGCAGGAAATGTTCCATCTCAAACAGAAAGAAGATCTACTTGGAATTAATATTTTCGAGAATCCGATTTTCCCGGAAGAGATGAAAAGCAAGTTAAGAAAACATGAAAATGCAGACTTCACTTTCCGGTATGACTTCTCTAAAATAGGCAATTACTACAAGACACAGAAGAAGACGGGCACCATAGACCTTGTAACCAAAGTCACAAGCCTTTACGACGATAATCACAACCTAACCAACTATCTGCTAATCAACGCAGACAAAACGGAAACGACCGTCGCTTACAACAAAATACAAGAGTTCGAGAGCCACTTTGAGCTTATAGGTGACTATGCCAAAGTGGGATATGCCAATTATGACCTTCTTAATGAGCAAGGCTATGCCCAACGCAGCTGGTACAAGAACTTGGGTGAGAAAACAGAAACACCGTTGTCCGAAATCATCGGAACCTACAATCATCTTCACCCTGACGACCGTACTATCATGCTTGACTTCCTACAGAACGTAAAGAGAGGACTGGCACACAAGCTCAGCCGGGAAGTACGTGTTCTTAAAGAAGACGGTTCTTTCATGTGGACCCACGTCAACATCATTGTAGAACGCTACATGCCTGAACAGAACATCATAGAGATTATCTGCATCAATTACGACATCACCCAATTAAAGCAGACGGAGGCAATGCTGATACAAGCCAAGGAAAAGGCCGAAGAGGCAGACCGGCTGAAATCCGCTTTCCTTGCCAATATGAGCCACGAAATCCGTACTCCATTGAATGCGATTGTGGGCTTCTCGGACGTGCTGTCTGCCGGAGGAGCCTCGGAAGAAGAACAGCGTGGCTATTTCGAGATTATCAGGACCAACTCTGATTTGCTGCTTCGGCTAATCAATGACATATTGGATGTGTCCCGTTTGGAGGCCGACCGCGTCATCCTTTCTTTGGAGAGCTGCAATGTAGTGCAGATATGCCAGCAGGTAGTAGCTTCCGTGGCCCAGGCACGCAGGTCGACCAATCAATTCTTATTTGAGTGTGAACGTGAGGTAGTGGAGATGCGGACGGATGTGCAGCGTTTACAGCAGGTTGTGATAAATCTGCTTTCCAATGCGGACAAGTTTACAAAAGAAGGCACGATAACCTTGAAGCTGGAACTGGATACAGCAGGGAATGTAGCAGTATTTTCGGTGACCGACACCGGTTGCGGCATTCCTTTGGACAAACAGAAACGGGTATTCGAACGTTTCGAGAAGCTGAACGAATATGTGCAGGGAACCGGCTTGGGCCTGTCCATCTGTAAGCTGACCGTTGAGAAGTGGGGCGGCGAGATTTGGATAGATCCTGCCTATACGGATGGAGCGCGGTTTATGTTTACCCACCCTATGAACTTATAAGAACCGACAAGAAATAAGGATATATAATGAAAAGATTTAGTTGTTTTTTTATCTGGATTTTTGTCCTGACAAGCATACTGCCTGCGCAGGAAAGAGAGGTGAAACTGAAAGTCGTACAGACCAGTGATATACACGGCAACTACTATCCCTACGACTTTATACGCCGCCGGGAGGCAACCGGCAGTCTGGCACGTGTGCATGCTTTGGTGCAAAAAGAACGTGAGGCTTATGGCGAAAACCTGATTCTTTTGGACAATGGCGACATTCTGCAGGGACAGCCCACAGCCTATTATTATAATTACATAGATACCGTTGCCCCTCATCTGGCAGCGGAGATGATGAATTTCATGGGGTATAATGCCGGTAATATGGGTAACCATGACGTAGAGACCGGCCGTACCGTTTTCGACCGTTGGGCAGGTGACTGCCGTTTTCCGATATTGGGTGCCAATATTGTGGATACTGCTACCGGAGAAACCCATTTCAAACCCTATGAGGTGCTGGAACGTGACGGAGTGAAAATTGTGGTTCTCGGTATGATAACTCCTGCCATCCCTGCATGGCTTTCTGAAAATCTGTGGAAAGGCTTGCGTTTCGACGATATGGAAGAGACGGCACGCAAATGGATGAAGATTATCCGTGAGCAGGAAAAGCCTGATTTGGTTATCGGTATGTTCCATGCCGGCCAGGATGCCCAGCTGATGGGAGGCAAGTATCGCGAAAACGCTTCGGTGGAAGTGGCGTGCAACGTGCCGGGATTCGATATTGTCCTGATGGGGCACGACCATGCGCGCGAATGCAAGAGGGTGTGCAACATAGCCGGTGACTCGGTACTGGTGATGGACCCTGCCAGCAACGGTGTTGTTGTGAGTAATGTGGATATAACCTTGAAACTGCGTGATGGTAAAGTTATAGACAAGAAGATAGACGGCATACTGTCCGATACGCAAGACTACGGCGTCAGCGAAGAGTTCATGCAACGCTTTGCCCCCGAAAATGAAGCTGTGCAGAATTTTGTTTCCAAGAAAATTGGTTCCTTTACCGAGACTATCTCCACACGTCCTGCCTATTTCGGTTCTTCCGCTTTTATAGACCTTATCCACGAATTGCAGTTGGCAATCAGCGGAGCGGATATTTCTTTTGCGGCTCCTTTGTCCTATGATACGGAAATCCGTAAAGGAGACATTTTTGTGAACGATATGTTCAATCTGTATAAGTACGAAAATATGCTTTACACCATGCGTCTGACGGGGAAGGAGATACGCGATGCCTTGGAGATGTCGTATGATTTGTGGACCAATCGGATGAAGTCTCCGGACGACCATATCCTTCTCTTCCGTGAGAAGCGCCGCGAAGGTGCTACGGATAGGGCCTCATTCAAGAATTTCAGCTTCAACTTCGATTCTGCGGCGGGTATTATCTACACGGTGGATGTGACCAAGCCGGATGGGGAGAAGGTAGCCATTCTCAGTATGGCAGACGGTACCCCGTTCGATATGGATAAAATGTATAAGGTAGCGGTGAATTCTTATCGCGGAAACGGTGGCGGCGAATTGCTGACAAAGGGTTCCGGCATCTCGCAGGATGAATTGAAGGAGCGCATCATCCACTCTACGGATAAGGACTTACGCTATTATCTGATGCAGTACATCGAGCGAAAGAAGGTGATTGAACCGCGTGCGCTGAATCAGTGGAAGTTTATTCCCGAAGAATGGGTGGCTCCGGCTTCCATGCGTGATTATGAGTTCTTGTTTGGCAAAGTTAAAGAATAATTCACTATCTTTGCGGCTCAGAATCTATAATGTAAGTTTTTGGACGTGAAGCAGAAGAAAAAAAATATAGGCGCATTGAGCTTGCTGGTACTGTTTATCATGTACCAGGCAAGCATCACCGCGTTCACTCACGTCCATTATGTGAATGGGGTGATGATAACGCACTCGCACCCTTTTCATGGCACACACTCTCACTCCCAGACTTCCCTTCTGGTCATCGGGCATTTGTCGGCATTCTACTCTTCCGGGGTGGATGTGTATGAGGTTCAGCACCCGATGCGTCCTTTGCTGGCCATGCTCAGAGCCAAACCGGCAACACCTACTGTTAAGGGGGAAGTGATACGTACCCTTTCCCTTCGCGCTCCTCCCGCTCTTTTTTCATAGTCATTAGGTTTAAAAACGCCTGGATTTTTTGTATGTAGATACCAGGCATTTTAGTCTCGAAGTCCGGCATTTCAGTGAACGAAGTGCGGCATCTCGGATGATTATCTTTTTTCAGACTTGAATTATTTTTTTTATTTAGAGCGCTAATTTGATGAAACAATACATTTTGGCGTTGGTACTTGCAGTGGTAAGTGCCAGCGTAGCTTTTGCCGTAAATCCTATAAAAGAAGGCAATATGATTTCCGGCCATGTGATAGTGAAAGGTACGGAGGAAAATATACCGTATGCCACGGTTTTGATTATCGGCAGTGGTCAGGGAACGGTTTCCAATGAAGAAGGACAATTTGAGTTCCGCAAGCTTCCGGCGGGAAAATACAAGCTCCGTGTGTCGGCAGTGGGTTACAAGACCCAAGAGAAGGAGGTGACGGTGAGCAAGGACTTTACTGCCGTCATACATTTCCCGATGGAAGAGGAGAGTTTCATGACCGATGAAGTGGTGGTATCCGCCAACCGCAACGAGGTAAGCCGCAAGGCAGCTCCGGTAGTTGTAAATGTGATGAGTACCAAATTGTTCGAGATGGTCAACTCCACCGACCTTGCCAAGACACTGAACTACCAATCGGGCTTGCGTGTGGAGAACAACTGCCAGAACTGTGGTTTCCCCCAGGTGCGCATCAATGGCTTGGAAGGTCCGTATTCGCAGATATTGATAAACAGCCGTCCCATCATCAGTGCATTGAGCGGTGTGTACGGATTGGAGCAAATCCCCGTGAACATGATTGAACGGGTAGAAGTGGTGCGTGGCGGAGGCTCTGCCTTGTTTGGGGCCAATGCTGTGGGAGGAACTATCAATATTATAACCAAAGACCCCATCAACAATTCCTTTCAGGTATCGAGCATGTTCTCCAATATGGACGGCAAGTCCTGGGAGCAATATATGGGTGGCAATGTGTCGCTGGTTGCCAAAGATAACTCTTACGGCATTGCCTTTTATGAGAGTTACCGCAACCGCAACCCCTACGACCGCGATGGCGATGGCTTTTCCGAGCTGGGCAAGCTGAACATGAATACTTTCGGCTTCCGCGCCTATTACCGTCCT
>ENA-OPDX01000208-OPDX01000208.1-human-gut-metagenome-genome-assembly--contig:-NODE-208-length-8848-cov-1.434891_pt1 | contig 8848 bp, 3 predicted proteins | sample MGYA00241629_ERZ501521 | MGnify/ENA primary metagenome ERZ501521 (study PRJEB25962, sample SAMEA2042429) | human gut metagenome | biome: human gut; feature: human-associated habitat; material: faeces... | reverse complement strand
GCTCTGATGGAATTGGAGTAATTCCTGGAGGAACTACTGGTCAAGCATTAGTTAAAAAATCTGATGCAGATTATGATACAGAATGAAAAACTATTTCTGAAGGCGGAGAAATTCCTAATTTTGATGCAGAAGTAGCTAGTGTTTCTTCAACAACTGAAGCTAATGCTAATGTAGTTTTAGAAGGAGATATATTTAAATTTAGTTTTGGATTACCTAAAGGAGCTGATGGTAAAGATGGAGAGAATGGCAAGGACGGAACAAATGGGACTGATGGTTCTAATGGAGAGGATGGATTAGGTATTAAGTTAATGTATGCAAAGAGTGGAAGTGTCAATACTCCTCCTGTTGTAAATAAAACTAATGCAAATCCTGGTTCTGTATGAAGTACAGTTGTTCCAATTCACACATCCTCTGAAATTATATGGTCAATTACAGCATCTTTTAGAAATTCTAGTCTTGTTGGAGAATGATCAGATCCTGTTCAAATGACAGGAGAAAAAGGACAAGATGCAGTATCGCCAAACTGGAAAACTTATGTTTATAAACTAAGTGATAGTAAACCATCAAAACCCACAGGAAATAGTCCTAGTCCATCTGGATGGGAAGATTATCCTACAACTAGTGGAAACTGGTGGCAATGTATTGGAACAGTTAATGGAGAAACAGGACTTGTAACTGAATGGTCAGAAGTAATACCAGTTAATGGTAGAGATGGCCAAGCTCAAGATGGCAAATTTACAGAATTTAGATTTGCTGTAAATACAAGTAATTCAAATCCTCCTACATTAAACGCAACAGTAAGAACTCCTTCAGGATGGTCTGTGGTTCCTCCTGAAAAATCTAAAGATGGATATCTCTGGATGACTACAGCAACTATTAATCCTGATGATACTTTAAATACAAACTGGACTACTCCAGTTGTTATAAGTGGAGAAAATGGTACAAATGGTACAGACGGAATTCCTGGAACTCCAGGAGAAGATGGAAGAACTACATATTTTCATATTAAATATTCTGCTGTTGCTAACCCTACTTCTTCAAGTCAAATGACTGAAACTCCAAGTACATATATTGGAACTTATGTAGATTTTACTCAAGCAGATAGTACAGATCCCTCTGACTATACTTGGGCAAGATTTGAAGGAATTCAAGGAGAAAAGGGAGAACAAGGAATCCCAGGTACTAATGGAGAAGATGGAAAAACAAGTTATCTACATATTAAATACTCTAATGATGGAGGTGTAACCTTTACAGGTAACAATGGAGAAGATCCAGGTTCTTGAATTGGAATTTATGTAGATTATAATATAAATGATAGTGATGATCCTTCTGACTATAAATGAACTAAAATAAAAGGAGAACCTGGAGTTACTGGTGATCCTGGTCCTGCAGGTAAAGACGGAGTTGATGGTTTACCTGGAATTGGTATCGAAGTTCGTTACTGTTTGGGAACTACAACAACTTATGAAGGAACAAGTACTCCTGGAACAACAAGACAACCAACAGGTTGGAATTTAGCAGTTCCAACTCCTACTGAAGAGACTCCTTATATTTGGTTTATTCAAGCCAGAGTAAATTATACAAGTAATACTGATAAAGTTGGCACAATTGAAGGTAGCTGGAGTACTCCCACTAAATTAAGTGGAACTAATGGGTTAAATGGAGAGAACGGTTCTAAAGGACAAATAATTTATCCTGAAGGTATTTATAATGTTAATACAGTATATCAAGGAACTGTAGATAAAACTCCTTATGTATATGATTCTAATGATGCTAACTATTATGTTTTAAATATAGTAGGAACTTGGCAAGGAACATTACATAGTAATGAATCTCCAAGTACTGATACAAGTAATAGTTGAGTTAAATTGGATGCATTTGAAGCATTATATACTAAAATTGGAATCATTGCTAATGGTCTTATTGGTTCTGCTGTATTTAATGGGGACTATATGTTTAGTCAGCAAGGGATTGATTCTAGTGGGCAAGTATCTACTCAATACCAGAATTTTAATCCAGAAACTCCTACAGGAGGTGTATTTACTCCAAATATACTATTTAATTTTAGAACTGGAGCTGGACATATGGCTGCAGGAAAAATTAAATTTGGGGATGATGGAAGTGTTGACTTAACAAATATTAAAATTAATAATGCACTTATTCAAAATACTAAACAATATACACTGACTCAATCATCTGATCCACATGTATTAGATTCATTGTACTCAGAAATTGTATATTCTCCAACCATACATGAAGATGTAATACTTAAAATAGATGCTTCTAAATATCAATTAAATATTGATGGTTCATATTCTGGTGCAATTTATAACAAGTCGGATAAACAATTATTTGTATACCCATTTGATAATGGCCATGATGATAAATCTATTAAAATTTGTGGATATTACAATGGTAGGCTATTATTCTCTTATGATGAACCAATTCTTTTTAATGCTTCCCAAATTTTGCTTCCTGCAGGAGGTGTAGTAGAATTTAAATTCGTTCCATCCTCAATAGTAAGTAACTACTATGTTGGAACAATTTGGGTAGAAAATACATCAGATTTTGAGCTGAAAACATGAAAGCAAAATGGAACACTACGTTCAGATCTTTATTATAGAAGTTATGATGATTATAATAGTGATTCGTTTTTAGCATGTGGAGAAGTCTATTTTAATTCATCTGGTGTGCCATCTTTATCTTCTTTTTATAGGTGTAGAACTGACTTAGTATTAACTGTGAGTCAATCTGGAAATTTTGCTGCAAATTTAAATTTAACAAGTATTTATCCTGGTAGAACTCTATCAATAACTACTGTAGCTATTTCACAACCTATATGAGATGGGGCTTTGTTAAAAATGTTTTATGGTTCTGCAAGAGGCAGAATTAATGGGGCTTCTTTAGATATAAGAACTGCAGACGGTAAAGTACCAACAACAAGTATTAGTGTTCCATTTTTAATATTAGGATCAAAATAATAAACTATGAAAAGAAATAATATATTACCTACTATAGATCTACAAAATTCAAGAGAGTATTCTGGAGCTTATAATTCAAGAGATTTCTATAAGGGAACCTCCTTTAAGATGGCAGGAGAATGAATAACAAACACTCACTATTTCAATGACGAATATATTGTAGATTTTGTATCATTTGAAGGAGCTTTATTGTCTTGCGTTAGAAGTCATACATCATCTTCGTTAAATATGCCTGAATTAGTTCGAGAAAACGATAAAATCATTGGTATTAAACCAAATCTTTTCTGAGCTTTTGTAATGGCAGGAGTTGAAGGACCTGTTGGTAAAGTATGAGTTCCTGAAGTTAAAAATGGAATAATTTCTTGAAAATTAGATGATGAAACTCCTACTTCAATTCCTTCAACAAATATTATTGGTCCTCAGGGTCCAGAAGGAAAAACTCCAGTTCTTGGATTACTAAAAAAAGGTGATTTATACTATTTAACTGTAAACGGAGAACCTTTAAAAGATCCAGAAACTGAAGAAAACGTACCTGTACAAGGGCCTAAAGGAGATACAGGAAACACTGGTCCAAAGGGAGCTGATGGAAAAACTCCAGTATTCAAAATAGAAAATAGTAACTGGATGCTTTCCTATGATAATAATAAATGAGAAAACCTAGGTAAAGCTACAGGTGAGAATGGTGTAGACGGTCAAGATGGGAAGAACGGAAAGGATGGAATAACTCCTTATCTTCGAATAGAAAATGGTCGCTGGATGCTTTCAATGGATAACCAATCTTCATGAAAAGATATTGGTCAAGCTACTGGAGAAAGAGGTCCAGAAGGTCGTCGTGGAACTGATGGACGAAATGGACGTGATGGTAAAGACGGAGAAGATGGAATTAGTCCTATACTTAAAATTACTGATGATAAATGATATGTATCATATAATGATGGTGTTACTTGGCAAATACTAGGAAGATCTATTGGAGATCAAGGAGAACCTGGTAAAACGCCTAAACTTATTAGAGTTTTTGGAGATCCTGCTACTCTTTTAGATGATCGCATTCTTTGAGGTTATGATGGAGTTCCTGTTAGTGAATGGACAGTATTATGTTACTTAAATGAGCTAAAAGGAGATTCTATTAAGTCTGTTAATATTACAGATGCAGAAGGTAGTTTAGAACTTACAATGGAATCAAGTAAAGTTATTACTGCTACTGGTTCTGTACTTCCAAGATTTAATGCAGGAACTATTGAAACTGTTGAGTGAGATCAAAATCCGTCATTAGTAATTGATAAAACTAATGCTCCTAGAGAATGAGCTTTAAATGTAAAAGTTCCTAAAGGAAAACCTGCTACAATAACTGTAGTTTCTGAAGTAGAAAAATTAGCACCAGACGCACAACCTTATGTAACTGATTTAAATCCAGATATTAGTGATGCAAATCTTAAATTTGGAATTCCTCAAGGAGAAAAAGGAGATCCTGGCGATGAAAATATAGCAATCGGATGCCAATCTGATTTTCCAAATAACGAGCCAGAGCATGATAAGATTTGGTATGATCCATGTGATGAAGCTATGGATCAATATTCAGTCCAAGACTTTTTATATCATTCTTATATTGCCGTTGATGGTACTCTCAATCAAGAACAATTCGAAGCTGCTTGAAAATCATTTCCTAATACAGCAGGATTTGAAATTAAATTTGCAAATAGCTTTGAAGAGTTAGGTGATCCTACTGCAGATAAATTAGGAAAATTATATATGATTCCTGCTCAGTCTACAGTTCTACATGACTTATTTGAAGAATATATTGTTGTTCATTCTCCAAGTACTACAGAAGAAGTTTATATGTGGGAAAAATGAGGAAGTGGACAAATTACTGTAGATTTGAATAACTATTATACTAAAGCAGAAATGGATCAACAGATACAAAATTTAGAAGATAAAATTGAAGAGTTAACCTCAACGGTTTGAAATGATGTTAATAATTAATTTTTTTAAAACATGGCAAATATCGTGAGATTTTATAGAGGTCTAAAAGCTTCTTATAATGCTACTACTCACGCTGATGGTATTTATTTTGCGGCAGATGTTGGGCAAATTCTTATGAATGGAGTCGAATATGGTGGTGATTCTGACAAGAAAGTCGCTAATGTAGAATTAAATACACAAGCAAATGGTATTGTAATTACATATACCGATACTACTTCGACTACATTACTTTTTGGAAAAGCTTCTACAGTAGTAGATGGCTTAATGTCTAAAGAAGATAAAGCTAAACTTGATAGTTTATCTGCAAGTAGCTCTTATAAATCTTCATTAGATCCTACAGTAGCAACTGTAGAGAAGCTTGGAGGTATCGATGCAGGTACAACGGTAGCACAACTTACAGGTAAGAGTTATGATGAAATCTTTGATACTCTTATCTTTCCAACAGTTAATCCTACATTTACTGCTCCTTCTGCAAGTATCTCTTTAAAGAATTATCAAAATATTCAGGAGATTGGAGCAAATGCTCCTACTACAGCAAACTTTAATGTAAGTTTTAATGCAGGTGCAATTACTTTAGCAGGAGTTAAACAAAATAATAGAGCAGGTGCACAAGATGTAGAAGCTTCTAAGATCTTATATAGCTCAAGTAAAGTAGAAGATCTTCCAGAAAAGGTTACTTCAGGAGCAATGGATTATTACTATCGTGCTGCTTATGCTGAAGGTCCTCAACCTAAAGATTCGAAAGGAAATAATTATTCAACTCCACTTGCTGTTGGAACTGTAGATTCTAGTAAAGTAACAGTTACTGGTTATCGTGCTGCTTATTCAGGTTTAGTTTCTACAGATGCAATTACAGAAGCTGTTATTAAAGGAATGACTAAGACAATTTCTGCAAAGAAAACGATTAAAGTGTCTGGCCCAATTTCCGAACAATACATCTGCTTTGCAGCTCCTGCAGGATGGGCAGTTTCAAATATTAAAGACAGTAATAATTTTGATGTGACTAGTTCTTATACAACTAGTACAGTTTCAGTTACTGGTTTAGATGGTCAAGCTGTTGATTACACAGTATATTTATCTGGTAAGATGACGCAACCTAGTACTTACTATGTAAACTTTAACTAATTATGGCAGAATTTTTTGGTAAAGGTATTTCGGTAGGTTCAGGTTTTGATTTAGGTGCGAATCTACCATTAGATAATAGAACGATTCAGGCTACATTATCGGATCGTGATGCAATGCCTACTATTCAGCTAGTAGAAGGTCTTATAGTATATGTAAAAGAGAATAAAACTCTTTATGTACTAAAAAGCTTTGACGCTGATGGTTCTAACCGAGTTTGGGAACCTCTTGCAGTAGGTGCAGTTATAGAAATTATTAATACACTTGAAAGCGATAGAACTGATGCCGCTCTCTCTGCAGCTCAGGGTAAAGCTTTAAAGACTCTTGTAGATGATTTACGAGCTTCTGTGGCAGCAGCTCTTGATTATAAAGGTACTAAAGATACTTATGACGCTCATCCTACTGAAGGTAATAAGAAAGGTGATGTTTGGAATGTAGTTGCTGCTCATGGTACTACTCCTGCAGGTACAAATTATGCCTGGGATGGTGCAGCTTGGGACCCTCTGGGAGGTACAATTGATCTTTCAGGCTACTATACTAAATCACAAGTAGATGGCGCTATTTCTGCAGCAAAAACAGAACTTGAAGCAGCTGATACAGCTTTAGAAGGACAGATTACTACTGTTACTAATCAACTTGCAAATAAAGTTGACAAAGTTGAAGGTTCAGGTTTAATCTCAGATACAGATTTAAATCAAATTAGAACTAATAAAGCTAGTATTGAAAGTCTACAAACATCTGTTGCAGGTGGTATTACATCTATTACTAGTCCAGATAATACTATTAAGGTAACTAGTAAAGGTACTTCTAGAGGTTTAGCTGTAGATATGTCTAAATTAGTATCAACAAGTTCATCTATCCAAGTTGGAACAGACGGTAAGCTTGATATATTTTGATCAGAAATTGAATAAATAATAATTTCCCCCTTCCTCACATTTAGTGAAGGGGGGGGGATTAAAATTTAAAAAAAAATAAACATGGCAACAATTAAGTTTTTTAAAAAGGCGACAGAGCCTACTACAATCGAAACTGGAAATCTTTGGTTTGATATAACAACTCAATCTATTAAAGTTAAAACAGATACAGGATATGATGTATTTGGTATTGGGCTTAAAGATGCACAATTATTAAATAATAAATTAACAATTACCAGATCAGATAATACTACTGTTGAAGTAGATTTTAATGATATAGCGTCAGCAAGTTCTGTAGCTGCAGCGTTAGATAAAAAAGTAGATAAAACAATTACGATAACAGGAACAGGCGGGTTATCTGGAGGTGGAAATCTGGCAGAAAGTCGTACTATCTCTCATGCTGTTCCAGTAGGAGCTGCTGCGAAAACATCAGGGTTGTATAAAATTGCAACTGATAAGTTTGGACATGTCACAAGTACAGCAGCAGTAACTAAAACAGATATAACAGCTCTTGGTATTCCTGCTACAGATACTAATACAACGTATACATTTCAGGGAGCATCAAATGGATTTAAAGTAACTCCAAGTAATGGCGAAACTCAAACAGTAATTGTCTCTCCAAGTATTAAAAATAACGTTACTAAAACAGATGCCACAACAACTGCTGGATATATTCCTAAGTTTAATAATACGACAGGAGTTATTGAAAATGGTTACTCTGTACAAACAACTTTAGCTAGTAGTTCAACTGCAATCCCAACTGCTGCTGCTGTCGTTGCAGCTATTGATAATAAGATCGCTGCAGCTGATGCAATGATTTATAAAGGAACATTAGGCACAGACGGTACTGTTACTAAAGTTCCAGCTAACGGATATAAAGTAGGTTGGACCTATAAAGTAATTACTGCTGGAACTTATGCGGGAATCAAGTGTGAGGTTGGAGATATGCTAATTGCTATTAATAACGGTCCTGTTAGTGGTACTACAGTAGTTAATGCAGATTGAACAGTTGTTCAGGCTAATATTGATGGCGCAGTAACTGGCCCAGCTTCTGCGACAGCAGGTCATATTGCAGTATTTGATGGAGCTACAGGTAAAGTTATTAAAGATGGTACATATACTATCGCCACTAGCGTACCTTCAAACGCTGTCTTTACTGACACAAAAGTAACTTCTGCAGATAATCACTATAAACCTGCTAATGGAACAACTCTTATAGGAACCGCTGGTTCTCCTGTTACTGCTGGTGGCAAAGTTATTACAGGTATTACAGCTGATAGTTCTGGACATATTACAGATATAATTACTGGTACTATACCAGCTGCACCAACCTTATCTGGTTTAGGTGGAGTTGGAACTATAAATGCATCTGGCACTGCTCCTTTAACACTATCTGCATCTAAAAGTAGTACAACTGTAACAATTTCTGGATCAGTAGCAGAAATGACAGCCGCAACATCAAATACAGCAGGTGCAGCAGGTATTGTTCCTGCTCCTGATGCAGGAAAACAATCTGCGTTTTTAAGAGGTGATGGAACTTGGGCAGTACCTACAAATACTAATACTACATATACATTTGCAAATGGAACAGCTGGTAATTTTACAGTAACGCCTAGCGGAGGATCTGCACAATCTGTATCTGTAGGTAAACCTGCAACTGCAGGAACTGCAGATAAAGTAGACCATGCTTTAACGCTTACTGTTGCTGGAGGAAGTACAGAAGGAACTAGTAAATATACATTTGATGGTTCAGCTGGAAAAGCTCTTAATATTGTAGCTGGATCTAACGTTAAACTAACTCCTGCTGCAGGGCAATTAACTATTGCAGCTACAGATACGAAATATACTCAC
>ENA-OPDX01000202-OPDX01000202.1-human-gut-metagenome-genome-assembly--contig:-NODE-202-length-8957-cov-1.643002_pt1 | contig 8957 bp, 8 predicted proteins | sample MGYA00241629_ERZ501521 | MGnify/ENA primary metagenome ERZ501521 (study PRJEB25962, sample SAMEA2042429) | human gut metagenome | biome: human gut; feature: human-associated habitat; material: faeces... | reverse complement strand
ACCAAGTTTTTTCCCTTGCCCATGACCGCCTGCCATGGTTTCACGGAAATATCTCAAGTGATTGCTCAGTCGTTGTTTTTCTTCGTTAATATCTAATTTTTCAATGTAATAAATCAATTCTTGTTCCAAGCGGTTTTTATCATAATCCACACTGATGGTCTTTTCCAAAGCATCTGTAATGCGTTCACGTATCTTGGCTACACGTTCTGTTTCGTAGGGCTCGATGGACTTTAACAAACGCTCGATGTTGTCAATCTTTTCGTTGAATTTCTTTTCCAAAGCGGTTCCTTCCTGTTTGCGGAAATCTACCAAATGGTTGATAGCCTCTTCCACTACCTGGCGGACTACCTCCCATTCTTCTTCCGAAAGTTCTTGTACATCGGCTTTGGTCAGTACGTCAGGCATTCGTAGAAGGGTTGCAAACCAATCTTCGGGCATTGGTATATGGGTCATTTCGGAAATAGATTTTATCTGATTGTAGTAGTTTTCTACAAGGGCGGCGTTAATGGGAGTGGCTGTATCCGAAACGTCTTTCTCTATCCACAGGCTGAAATCAACTTTACCGCGTTCCAATGATTTGGAAATCATATTGCGGATTTCCATTTCTTTTTCACGGTATAAAGGAGCGATCCGTGTAGACAAGTCCATTGCTTTACTATTTAAAGACTTGATCTCTACGTTAATTTTTTTTTCTCCGAATATAGCGGTTGCTTTACCGTATCCGGTCATTGACTGTATCATAACTAATATGTTTTTTTGCAAAAGTAATCTTTTTATGGAAATGAAGTATAAATAAAAGTGTATATTTGCAGATTATATTATATAAGTAGAGCATTATGTCGTGTATTTTGCATATTGAAACTTCAACAGAGGCCTGCTCTGTTGCCGTCAGTGAGGATGGATTGGCGGTGTTCTCCAAAGAGGATTTGAAAGGACCTTCACACGCCGTGCAGCTGGGCGTATTTGTAGATGAGGCTTTGTCGTTTGTCGACAGTCATGGTATGCCGTTGGATGCAGTGGCTGTGAGTTGCGGGCCCGGCTCGTACACAGGGCTGCGTATTGGTGTTTCTATGGCGAAGGGTATTTGCTATGGACGTAATTTGCCACTTATCGGTCTGCCGACATTGGAGGTATTGTGTGTGCCGGTGTTGTTACATCATGATTTGCCTGAGGATGCCTTGCTCTGTCCTATGATAGATGCACGTCGCATGGAAGTCTATGCAGCTGTTTATGACCGCGCATTGGGCGTGAAAAGGGAAATTGCCGCCGATATTGTTGATGAGCATTCCTATTTGGAGTTTCTGAATGAACATCCGGTCTATTTTTTTGGTAACGGTGCAGCCAAATGTCGTGGGCAGATTACTCATCCCAATGCTCATTTTATTGATGACATCCGTCCGTTAGGTAAATGGATGTTTCCATTGGCAGAAAAGGAAATGGTAAGACAGAACTTTAAGGATGTGGCTTATTTTGAGCCTTTCTATTTGAAAGAGTTTGTAGCTTCCAAACCCAAAAAGCTTTTGTAACAGCCGATGAACAAATCAGTGCATAAATCATAAATTTTAAATATATATGGAGTATAATACTCAACAACGAACTTTACCCCTTCCTGAATATGGCAGAAGTGTGCAGAACATGGTAGACCACGCCTTGACCATCGAGGACAGAGCTGAGCGCCAACGTTGTGCGAACACGATTATCAACATTATGGGCGGTATGTTTCCGCATTTGCGGGATGTGCCCGATTTCAAACATAAATTATGGGATCATTTGGCTATTATGGCCGATTTCAAGCTGGATATCGATTATCCGTATGAAATTGTGAAGAAAGAAAGCCTGGAGGTGAAACCCGATATGTTGCCTTATCCGCATAATGGAATCCGTTACCGTCATTATGGACGTATTTTGGAGAACATGATTAAAAAGGCAGTGGACTATCCGGAAGGTGAGGAGAAAAAGCAGCTGATCAGCCTGATTGCAAACCACATGAAGAAATGCTTCCTGAACTGGAACAAAGACGGGGTGGAGGATCAGAAAATCTTGGATGATCTTCGCGATTACTCTAAGGGAGTGATTAATCTGACCCCTGAAGACCTGCATTTGAATGAACAGCAACGTGTTTATGTTCCACGCAGGCCGCAACAGAACAACAATCAGCGCAGACCGCAACAAAACAACAACCAAAGAAAGAAATATTAATTCCTAAAAAATGATACCATGGCTTCGTTTGTAATTGAAGGAGGACATAAATTGCACGGCGAAATACACCCGCAAGGTGCTAAAAATGAAGTGTTACAGATCCTTTGTGCCACTCTGTTGACCTCGGAAGAAGTGACAGTGACTAATATTCCGGACATTCTGGATGTGAACAACCTGATTCAGTTGTTACGTGATATGGGTGTCAAGGTATCAAAAACAGGAATTGATTCGTATACATTTAAAGCTGACACTGTGGATTTGAACTACTTGGAGAGTGATGAATTCTTAAAGAAATGTTCCAGTCTGCGTGGATCAGTCATGTTGGTTGGTCCGTTGGTTGCCCGTTTTGGAAAGGCTTTGATTTCAAAACCGGGCGGTGACAAGATTGGCCGTCGGCGTTTGGACACTCACTTTATCGGTATTCAGAAACTGGGAGCCTGTTTTAATTATGATGAGGAACGAAGTGTTTTCAGTATTTGCGCAGAGCATTTGGAAGGTACTTATATGTTGCTGGATGAAGCTTCGGTTACCGGTACGGCTAATATTGTGATGGCTTCTGTCCTGGCGAAGGGCAAAACGACCATTTATAACGCAGCTTGTGAACCTTATCTGCAACAACTTTGTCGTATGTTGAACCGCATGGGGGCGAAGATTTCCGGTATTGCATCTAATTTGCTGACTATTGAAGGAGTGGAAAGTCTGCATGGCTGTACGCATCGGGTGTTGCCTGATATGATTGAAGTAGGCAGTTTTATCGGAATGGCAGCTATGACAGGAAGTGAGCTTACCATTAAGAATGTATCACATGAAAATTTGGGCATTATTCCAGAAAGTTTTCGTCGTTTAGGTATTAGAGTGGAACAGCGGGGGGATGATCTATTTATCCCCGAGCAGGAACATTATCAGATAGAATCGTTTATTGATGGCTCTATTATGACCATAGCAGATGCTCCCTGGCCGGGGCTGACTCCCGACTTGCTCAGTGTGGTACTGGTGGTGGCTACACAGGCGAAAGGCAGTGTACTGATTCATCAGAAGATGTTTGAAAGCCGCCTGTTCTTTGTGGACAAGCTCATAGATATGGGAGCACAGATTATATTATGTGACCCTCATCGTGCCGTTGTAATAGGGCATGACCGTAATTTCCAGCTTCGTGCCGGAAATATGACTTCACCCGATATTCGTGCCGGTATCGCTTTGCTGATAGCGGCAATGAGTGCCGACGGTACCAGTCGCATACACAATATAGAGCAGATAGACCGGGGATATCAGAATATAGACCAGCGTTTGAATGCGCTTGGCGCACGTATTACTAGAATTTAGAGAAATCAATCATGATTAAGAAAGATGAAGTTTTCAAGATTGGTATATTCAACAAACCGCATGGAGTAAAAGGAGAAATCTCATTCACTTTTGCGGATGATATTTTTGACCGTGTGGAATGTGAGTATTTGGTCTGTTTGTTAGACGGTATCTTCGTGCCTTTCTTTATTGAAGAGTATCGTTTTCGTTCAGATACCACTGCTTTAGTCAAACTGGAAGGGGTGGATACCTCGGAAAAGGCCCGTATGTTTACGAATGTAGAGGTCTATTTCCCGAAGAAATATGTCGGTGAGGAGGAAGATTCGGATGATATACCTACTTGGAACTATTTTATTGGTTTTAAGGTAGAAGATGTGAATCATGGTGAGTTGGGTGAGATTGTGGCGGTGGATGACAGTACGATGAATGTCCTTTTTGCCATTGAGAAAGGTGGTGAGGAACTTTTGCTGCCTGCCCACGAGGAATTTATCACCAAATTGGATAAGAAAAAGCGTTTGCTGACGGTCGAAGTACCTGATGGCTTGATATAAATATAGAAGGTGCGCACGATGAAGAAAAAAGGAAGGAAAGCATTTTGGCATAATTTCAAGTTTAAGTATAAACTGACCATTACCAATGAAAATACGTTGGAGGAGATTGTGGGACTGCACGTTTCCAAACTCAATGGTGTGTCTGTATTGCTGTCTGCCGTAACGGTAATTTTCCTGATTTCGGCAACTATCATTGTTTTTACTCCTTTACGTAATTATTTGCCGGGATATATGAACAGTGAGGTACGTGCGCAGGTGGTGACCAATGCCTTGCGGGCCGATTCATTGCAACAAGTGGTGACGAGGCAGAATATGTATATCATGAACATTCAGGATATATTTAGCGGGAAAGTAAAAGCTGATACAGTCCAATCTATCGACTCTCTGACCATTCTTCGTTCTGATTCTTTGATGGAACGTACCAGGCAGGAAGAAGAGTTTCGCAAGCAATATGAAGAATCAGAACGATATAATCTGACGGCTGTTGATGATAATAATGCCGCTTCCGGATTGATTTTTTATCGTCCTACACGTGGCATGATGTCTTCTAATTTTGACTTGGAGAACAGGCATTACGGAGTGGATATTGCCGCTAATCCAAATGAAAGTGTGTTGGCAACATTGGATGGGACAGTGATTTTGTCTACTTATACAGCAGAAACCGGTTATGTTATTCAGATACAGCACGGACAGGATTTTGTGTCGGTGTATAAACATTGTGGTTCGTTATTAAAGAAAGAAGGCGATCCGGTGAAAGGTGGTGAAGCTATTGCATTGGTAGGAAATACCGGTGAAAAAACTACCGGACCGCATCTGCATTTCGAATTGTGGCACAAGGGACGTGCGATTGATCCCTCAAAATACATTGTATTTTAACAACATTATGAAAAAACAAATAGCGATATTAGGTTCTACCGGCTCTATCGGTACACAAGCTTTACAGGTAATAGAGGAACATCCAGATTTATATGAGGCCTATGCGCTGACAGCCAATAACAGGGTCGATTTATTGATAGAACAAGCCCGTAAGTTCATGCCCGAGGCGGTAGTGATAGCCAATGAGGAAAAATACCTTCAATTGAAAGAGGCGTTGAGTGATCTGCCTATCAAAGTATATGCAGGAGCGGATGCGCTCTCTCAAATTGTGGAATCACAGCCTATTGACATTGTACTGGCTTCTATGGTAGGTTATGCCGGATTGCGTCCTACTATAAATGCGATAAAGGCAGGTAAAGCTATTGCTTTGGCTAATAAAGAAACGCTGGTTGTGGCCGGAGAGTTGATTAATGCACTGGCAAATCAGTACCATACATCTGTACTTCCCGTGGATTCGGAACATTCGGCTATCTTCCAGTGCCTGGAAATAAATAACCGGTTGGAGAAAGTGATCTTGACAGCTTCAGGAGGGCCGTTCCGTACTTATACCATGGAGCAGTTGCAAACAGTGACCAAAGCACAAGCTTTGAAGCATCCCAATTGGGAGATGGGAGCGAAGATAACCATTGATTCGGCTTCCATGATGAACAAAGGGTTTGAAGTGATTGAGGCTAAATGGTTATTCGGAATGCGTCCGGAGCAAATTGAAGTGGTAGTTCATCCACAATCTGTCATTCATTCTATGGTGCAGTTTGAGGATGGGGCCGTGAAAGCGCAATTGGGCATGCCCGATATGCGTTTGCCTATTCAATATGCTTTTTCGTATCCGGAGCGCGTGAAATCTTCTTTCGAGCGGTTGGATTTTGCCCGTATAACAGACCTGACTTTTGAACAGCCTGATACTAAACGTTTTCGTAATTTGGCATTGGCATACGAGGCTTTGTATCGGGCCGGAAATATGCCCTGTATAGTGAATGCAGCTAATGAAGTGGTGGTGGATGCTTTCCTGAAAGACAAAATATCTTTCCTGGGTATGAGTGATGTCATAGAACGGACTATGGGTAAAGTTGCTTATATCAAGGAACCGACTTATGAAGACTATGTGGATACTGATGCTGAGGCGCGTCGGGTAGCGTTGTCCCTTTTGTCATCTTAAATGGTAGTTGACAGAGAATTATGTTAATTATAAATTATAAAATAGTAAATAGCTAGATGGAAACATTTTTGATTCGTGCTCTTCAATTGATAATGAGCCTTTCATTATTGGTCATTATTCATGAGGGAGGACATTTTCTTTTTTCACGTCTTTTTAAAGTAAGAGTAGAGAAGTTCTACATATTCTTTGACCCGTGGTTCTCTTTGTTTAAGTTTAAGCCTAAGAACAGTGATACTGAATATGGGGTCGGATGGGTGCCTTTGGGTGGCTATGTGAAAATTTCAGGTATGATAGATGAGTCCATGGATACCGAACAGATGAAGCAACCCATGCAGCCATGGGAGTTCCGTGCCAAACCGGCGTGGCAGCGTCTGCTTATCATGGTGGGTGGTGTCTTGATGAATTTCTTGCTGGCTATCTTCATCTATTCCATGATTTTATTCCATTGGGGAGATTCTTTTGTATCGCTGCAAGACATGACTCATGGTATGAAATTTAATGAGCGTGCTCGGGAAATAGGCTTCCGTGACGGTGATATTCTCCTTCGCGCAGATGAAAAACCATTGGAGCGTTTCGGGGTGGATATGCTTCGTGATATTGCTGAGGCACGTACAGTGACTGTATCGCGCGATGGAAAGGAAACCGAAGTATATATGCCTGAGATCAGCTTGTTAGATATAGCAAAGGATGATCCGATGTTTGTTACGGCGTTAGTTCCTAATGTTGTTGACTCGGTGATACCGGGCGGTGGCTTGGATAAGGCCGGTATACAGAAGGGAGATAGTTTGATTGCGGTCAACGGTGAAATGTTGAACTCATGGAATGCATTGGTGGAAAAACTAGATAATATGCAGGCTGATGCGGAAACTACCGGAGATAAAGGAGTTGCTATGCAAATGGTTTATTCTCGTGGAGGATTGCGTGATACGGTTACCGTGCATACGGACTCACTGTTTAGAGTGGGGGCAACATTTCTTTCATTGGCCGATTATAAAGAAACTACCCGTGAATATGGATTCTTTGAATCTTTTCCTGCAGGGGTACAATTAGGAGTAAATACATTAAAAGGATATGTGAACGATATGAAATATGTGTTCACCAAAGAAGGAGCCAAGAGTGTAGGTGGTTTTGGAACGATAGGAAGTATTTTTCCGAAAGTATGGGATTGGCATCGTTTTTGGGAAATGACTGCTTTTCTGTCAATCATCCTTGCGTTTATGAATATTCTGCCTATTCCGGCATTGGATGGCGGACATGTATTATTCCTGCTTTATGAAATCATTGCCCGTCGTAAGCCGAGTGACAAATTTATGGAATATGCGCAGATGGTAGGTATGTTTCTATTGTTTGCCTTGCTCATTTGGGCGAACTTTAATGATATCATGCGATTCTTGTTCTAAGTTTGCATGACAGAAAAGGACACGGCATTTTTATAATAATGCCGATAGGCACGGATTTCCGCAAAGATTGAATCAATCGTCTTTGCGGAAATCTGCGTTTTTTATATTGTTTCTCTCCCGTGGTGAAAAAAAGACATAAAAAAAGAGCGAAAGTTTTTATCAAACCCGCTCACATCCTGAAGAACCCCCCTCCATTATGGGGTTCTTTTCATCTTTCTCGTCTCAGTTGCGTTATCCTCTCTCTTGTACCTAAAAAAACAACTCTTTTAATACCTATAAAACTAATCTCCTGAAAACTTTCTTTTTCTAATTACCTTAAATCTTACTACTAATACCTTTCTAAATCAATCTTTCTTTACCTAAATCTAATACCTTAAATTAAAATCTTTACCTTAATACTTAATACCTAATTTTGTTCTTTTCTTTATTAACTTAATATTTGGTTTCACAACCACATTGCAAAGGTACGGCTTTTCTTGAAATTAGCAAGTAAATATATGCTGAAAAACATAAAAAAGGGTGAATTCATGATATATATCAAGAAAACACCCTTTTTTTATTTCTTTTAGCGTTATCGCACACGGATGATGCGTTGATTACTGCTGCCCCGAAATTCCAAGTAAGGAGAGTACAAATCCGGCTCAAATCGTCCGTCTACTATAACATCCACATAATCCAGTATCGGTTTTAACATTTCATCGTTTTGTATCTGTTCAAATGTATATCCAGTATAACACCAGATGTTTTGTCCGGTAGCTTCTTTGATCTGTTTGACTAGAGCCAGGAATTCTTGAGGATGATAAAGTGGATCTCCACCGGAAAAGGTGATTCCGTCCAATAATGGATTGGCATTTATTTCGCAGATCATTTTTTCTATTTTTTCCGGTGTGAGCGGAGTGCCTGCCGATGGGTTCCAGGATTCGGGATTCTGGCAACCGCGACAATGGTGACGGCATCCGGCCAGATAGATGGAATAGCGGATGCCTTCACCGTCGACTATTGTTTCAGGATAGGTAAATAACAAGTTCATGCTGATTATCCATGCTTTACCCGGTCACGTTCTTCAGCACGCTTGGCTGAATTCCAAGTGCTGAGGTCGCCTGTCAAATACCCGGTAATGCGACGCATTCGCATTATATTCTCGCTCTGGCAAACAGGGCACTTGTCGTAAATGACCCCTTTGTAACCGCAAGCCTGACAAGTATCAACAGGATGATTGATGGAACCGTATCCAATGCCTTCGTCATGCATTACTTTTACAATCTTGGCTATGGCTTTTACATTTTTCTGAGCTTCTCCGTCCAGTTCTACGTAAGTGATATGTCCTCCGCGGGTAATGGCGTGGAAAGGAGCTTCCCGTTTTATCTTCTCGGTGATGGTGATGGGCTCTTTTACATCTACGTGGAAAGAGTTTACATAATAGTCATTATCCGTCACGCCGGGAATGATGCCGTATTTGCGGCGGTCCATACG
>ENA-OPDX01000197-OPDX01000197.1-human-gut-metagenome-genome-assembly--contig:-NODE-197-length-9081-cov-1.676158_pt1 | contig 9081 bp, 9 predicted proteins | sample MGYA00241629_ERZ501521 | MGnify/ENA primary metagenome ERZ501521 (study PRJEB25962, sample SAMEA2042429) | human gut metagenome | biome: human gut; feature: human-associated habitat; material: faeces... | reverse complement strand
TGTACCGCTTTTATGGCATTAGGCATGATGATTCCCGGAATGGCCGCCGGTTGGCTTCAGGACCAGATGGGATACAACCATTTCTTTATCTGGATTATGATATGTTGCGCTGTAACCTTTGGGGTGACGGCACTATTAAAGATTGATCCGGAATTCGGCAAAAAAAAAGATTGATGCCGATGATGAAGAATACATCTACAAACTGAGACTTTGCCCTCTTTCTCCAACAGAGTTTTTCATTTCTGCTACCACTACTGAGCTTTTATCAGAAGTAACAATCTAGATATAAGCATCTTATAGAGGTGGTGGCAGCAGTATTTTTTAGATCCCCAAAAGGCTGCAACCACCTCTTATAATACTTTTCTCATCAAGACTCGAATTATTCCCACAAAAAGGAACATATATTTAGAGGAATTCTTCCGCTCCTTTTGAAAAAAGATAAGGAACTTCCGAACAATACATGCTTATCTTCTGATACATTCAACCGCATGATGTTTCGGTTTCAACTTAATGGAACAGTCTGAAACAACTCGGCATGTAGAATGAATGCAGTGTAGTTTAACGCTTTAGGTTGACTACTCTTTCATCTTACTTGTACGGATGGTTGACAGAGATAATACTTAGTTATAATATCAGTTGACTCTTTCAAGAGTTATTTCTTTGCCGGGTTGACAATCTTCCTGCAATTACTATTATCAAAAAGAATATCCTAAAATGGTGGCAGTAACATTTTCCATCCCTTCAAATATTCTGCTGCCATCACCCCTCAAAGCCTTTATTTATGAGCATTCCAGACAAAAGGTGGCAGCAGTGGCAGTAGAAAAGAAACTCTATAGAGAAAAAAATAAATAGAAGTTCACATAGCCCCCGGAAGAAAAAATCTTTTTTAAAAGATAGAAAGACAGAAAATAATGCTATACTTGCAAACTCAAGCCAAATAAAACAGACTAGAAAGAATATGACAAGGAAGAGTTTTAACCTAAAAAATAAGATAAAGTCCTCTCAACAAAACAGTTATTATATTTGTTTCATATTCAAACAATAACATAAAAGATACATATATGAAAAAGATTATTTTATTAGTATTCGTCACCTTGTTTTGCTGCGTAGACTACTCACAAGCACAAACAACAGAAAAGAAAATGACACGTCAGGAAAAGAAAGAGGCGCAAAAAGCCATGGAACAAGCCTTGTTCGAAGAAGCCAGACAAGCTATAGAAAACAAAGCTTTCACACTGGAAGCTGACCGGGTTATATTTAAAAGAGGCAGAAATGCCTTTGTTTCTTCTAATACCAATTTTGTAATGGTAAACGGTGATAAATCATCCGTGCAGGTAGCATTCAACATTCCTGCCAGCGGTCCTAACGGATTAGGAGGTGTCACTGTAGACGGCAATGTTTCCGGTTACAAGATCAAAACCGACAAGAAAGGAACCATGTATCTGACAATGAGTGTAATGGGGGTGGGTATATCTGCTCAGGTAAGCATAACATTACCTCATGGAAGCAACAATGCCACCGTAGATATACGCCCCAACTTCAATTCCAACCGTCTGACTTTATCCGGTGAAATACTACCGCTTGACAAGTCAAATATATTTAAAGGAAGGTCTTTCTAATCACTTTATAGTTCATAGAACATAAGCCCCGGAAATTTTGTTAAAGCAGATTTCCAGGGCTGTTTATTTCCCATTCATTCCTCTTCACACTTTTAATTTCAGTTCTTCAAAAATACACTTCAGCAACCGGTTTTTCCGTTTCAGTAACAAATTACTACCTACTTATGCCAAAGCTTATTATGTTTGTACCGGATTTCAATAGGAAAACAACATAAAATAAAAAAGTAGGTATTATGAGAAAAGTTGTAATATTAACATTAGTAACCTTGTTTACCTGCGTAGAGTACTCACAGGCACAAACAATAGAAAAGGAAATGACACGTCAGGAAAAAAAAGCAGCTCAGGAAGCTTTGGACAAAATGTTATTTCAGGAAGCCAAAGAGGCAATAGACAACCAAACCTTTGTACTGGAAGCGGACAGAGTTTACTTTAAATACGGAACCTCCGCTTTCGTTTCATCCAACACCAACTTTGTAGGACTGGACGGTGACAAGGCTGTAGTGCAAGTAGCATTCAATGTACCTTTCAGCGGTCCGAACGGACTAGGAGGTATTACCGTAGACGGGAATGCTTCGAACTATAAAGTAAAAACCGACAAAAAAGGTAATATTCATGTCAGTATGAACGTGATGGGAATCGGAATCTCAGCCCAAGTAAGCATTGATATACCTTATGGAAGCAACAATGCGACTGTAGATATTCTTCCGAACTTTAATTCCAGCCACATGACTTTATCCGGTCAAATATTGCCATTAAAGAAAGCCAATGTGTTTAAAGGACGCTCACTATAAACTACTTAACTAAAATAATAGGAATATGAAGAAGCTACTATTTCCACTATTCATGCTTGCCATGATAGTTACTTCGTGCGAGAAAGATCCGGATATGAATAAACTGGATAGTGACTACAGCGTTTACACCGATTATGACAACAGTGTACATTTCAATGAGTTTTCCACCTATTATCTGCCAGATAGCATTCTGGTTCCGGACAACAGCCTGAAAGCCAATTATTGGAAAGATGAAAATGCCCAAAACATTATCAGTGCAGTAGCCCATGAAATGGAACAGAAAGGCTATGTAAGGACGGAAGATAAAGAAAAAGCCAATGTAGGCATTCAGTTGTCATACGCCCAACAAAGAATACAAATAACCACAGGAGGATGGTATGGCGGCTGGTGGGATGCCGGATTCTGGGGACCTTACTGGGGAGGAGGATGGTATTATCCTTATCCGGTAACTTACAGCTATGACACAGGAACCCTGATTATGGAAATGGTTGATTTAAGACAACCTGCCGATAAGTCCAACCAGAACAAACTGCCTGTCATCTGGCATGCTTATGCGTCAGGACTGCTATACGGAAACTCCCATTTCAATATGCAGTTGACATTAAATGCCGTCAATCAGGCATTTGCACAATCTCCTTATCTGTCAAACAAACAATAAAACCGGAAAATCATGAAAACGAAAATATTAAAACACAGAGCTCCCAAACGTATCCTCATCGGAGTGTTATTAGTTCTCTTTTGTTTCACAAGTAAAGCACAGACCTGGGAAAATGTACATTTTAACGTAGACTGGCAGATGAATGTGCCGTTGAACAGCAACTTTGCCGATAAATTCAGCGGGTGGGGAATGAACTTTGAAGGAAAATATGATCTGACGCCCTATTGGTCTATAGGAGCTTTCCTTAATTTTCATACCAATCACCGATACGTGGACCGCCAGACCATCCCCCTCACCCCAACGGCTTCATTGACAACAGACCAGCAACAATCGGCGTTCCAACTTCCCTTTGGAATATCTGTATCCTACAAGTTACTGGATAACAGGTATGTAAAACCTTACTTCGGAGTCAAATCGGGTGCCATGTATTCTCAAAACTCCATTTACAACAATCTGGTACAATGGTATGAACGCCCGTGGGGATTCTATGTTTCACCCGAACTGGGAATGGATATTCATCCGGTGCCTTATCAGCGTCTGGGATTTCATGTAGCCGTATATTATAGCTACGCAACCAATCAAACCGATATCCTGACTTATTCTGAAGATGGAAGAAATAGCATGGGTGTGCGTGTAGGAGTTTGTTTTTAATCCATACTAAGCGTTTGCTCATAAAAGAGGAGATTTGGAAAGTATTCTATTTTTTTCTGAATTTCCTCTTTTTTTCATATTTTTGTAAAATAACCCAAATCATTTTCAACAGCGGAATGGCTATGCAAAATAAATACAATCAATTCTTCAACTTTTTCCTGTTTTCAGGTCTGGCATGTTTCTCATACCTTTCGCTGGTACTATATACCGACCTTACGCCTCAACATCAGAAAATATTAATCTCCTTTCTGGGATTTATTTCTGTGGTATTCATATTCAATCTGGTAGGCTTTAGTCTGATATTCATCAACCGATGGCTGAAAAAAAGCTATCTATTCTTTATCAAGAAGAGAAACAAGCTGATTATCAACTGCATTTTGATTGCAGCTATTCTTTTCTTCATGAATTACGCTACTCTGACCATCTGTAAAGTATTGCTGGAACTGCCTTTCCCATTTGTACTGAGCAGTCCGGGTCTGCGCTTGATCATGATTATATGGTTGGTAGAAATTGTGATTGTGAGCCTAAGTATCATGAACGCTTTTTACAGGCAGCTGGTTATTCTGCATGAAAAAACAATGAAACTGGAAGAAAGTTCCATCAAAGCACAATACACGGCTTTACAAAATCAATTAAATCCACATTTCCTGTTCAATAGTTTGAATACTTTAATATCCGAAATAGAATATAATCCGGAAAACGCAGTAGTTTTTACACAAAAGCTATCGGATGTTTATCGTTATATCCTAAAAAGTCAGGAACAAGGACTTGTTACTTTACGTAATGAACTGGAATTTCTGGATTCATATATCTATCTGCATCAAGTGCGTCTGGGAAAATGTATTCAACTGGAAAACAAAATACCCCCCACGTTATTGAACAAGAAAATTCCTTCATTAACTCTACAGTTGCTTATCGAAAATGTGATAAAACATAACATCATCAATATGGAAAATCCAATGGTCATCCATTTGGATTATTCTGACAAAGATCAAACTCTTTCCGTAAGAAACAAGATCAAATTAAAAAAGAATGTTGCAAAATCAGGAATGGGACTGAAGAACTTATCTGCCCGCTATCTGCTGATTTGCAACTTGCATATCACAATTATTGACGATTCTGAATATTTCACCGTAAAAATACCTTTACTGAATGAATAAGATAAAAGCCGCTATTATAGAAGATGAAATTCCTGCAGGACGCCTGTTACATAAAATGTTGTCAGGATTAAGGCCAGACTGGGATATAGTTGTATTGCCCGGCAGCATAGAGGGATCTGTAAAATGGTTTCAGGAGCATCCACACCCGGATATAATCTTTCTGGATATCCAACTGACCGATGGCATTTCTTTCACTTTCATAGAACAGGCCCAACCCGAAAGTATGATTATTTTTACCACCGCTTACGACGAATATGCCATACGTGCTTTTACTGTAAACAGCATAGACTATCTGCTGAAACCAATAAACAGGGAAAGATTGGCCGAAGCCATCGAAAAGTTTGAAAGATTAACTGCCAGATATGGCAATGCCAACCTATCGAGCTCATCCAATGAATTACTGAACTTACTGAAAAATATAAGTAATCCGGAAAAAAAATACCGTACCCGCTTCCTGATATCAGGAGACGAAAAGCTGTATACCTTGCAAGTAGAAGATATAGCTTATTTCTATTCTGAAAACAAAATTACCTTTGCCGTCACAAAAGAAGGAAAAGAGCATATCATAGATTTATCGCTCGACAAACTGTCCGAACAACTAAACCCCGATATTTTTTTCCGCACCAACCGGCAAACATTGGTTAGTGTACATGCCATACAGAAAATAGAAAACTATTTTTTAGGAAAAATAATAGTACAGGTAAAACCGCCATTTAAAGATAAAATTACTGTAAGCAGAGAAAAGATAGCTGCAATGAAGCTTTGGCTCAATTATTAAAAAAGTCTGTTTATATAAAAAAGCACTAACTTATAAGTAATAGGAACAGAGTTACTAAAATAATATAAGAGCCCGACAAATAAATACGGAAAACAATGGATATCGGATAAATTTATACTATTTTTGTAAGACTAATAATCATCTTATTATCCGATATGATAGTAATAGCAGACAGTGGTTCCACCAAAACAGACTGGTGTCTGGGTAACACCAAGACAAACAGCAGGACAGTTCGAACAGGAGGTATCAACCCCTTCCACCAATCAGTTGATGAAATAAAAGAAGTGATTGCCTCCACACTAACTCCCCAGTTGGGAGACACCACTGAATTTACAACTATTTATTTCTATGGTGCAGGATGTATTCCCGAAAAAACGAATATAGTGAAAACAGCTTTGGCGCAGAACTTCCCCAAAGCGAATATCCTTGTCGAAAGTGACTTGTTAGGTGCCGCCCACGCCCTATGTGGTAAAACGGCAGGAATTGCATGTATTTTAGGAACCGGATCCAACTCTTGTTTTTATGACGGGGAAAAAATAACAGCTAATATTTCTCCGTTAGGGTATATTTTAGGAGATGAAGGTAGCGGAGCCGTATTAGGGAAACGTCTGGTAGGTGACTTCCTGAAACACCAACTTCCCGATGACCTTTGCCGAGATTTCCTTAAAGAATACGATTTGACCCCGGCACTGATTTTAGATAAAGTATACCGACAGCCCTTAGCCAACCGCTTTCTGGCGGGTCTGACTCCTTTTCTTTTCGCCCACAAGCATAGACCAGAGATGCAGAATTTATTAATTTCCTGCTTCACTGATTTCTTCACCCGTAATGTAATGCAATACGAATATCATGATATTCTTGTACATTTTACAGGTTCTATTGCATTTTACTTTCAAGAAGAAGTAAAAGAAGCAGCTCTAAGACTGAATGTGTCCATCGGAAAAGTTTTAAAAAGTCCACTGGAAGGATTAAAGGATTATCATTTCGAAGTATGAATTTTATAAAAATAACCGAACAACCGTCCATACATGAGGATTTGGAACAAAAATCCGTCAGAGAGTTACTGGAAGGTATCAACGAAGAAGACCGGAAAGTAGCCTCAGCTGTTCATGCCTGCATACCACAAATTGAAAAACTAGTAAATGAAATAGTAGAACGTATGCATCAAGGAGGACGCATATTCTATTTGGGAGCCGGAACCAGTGGACGCCTAGGAGTATTGGACGCTTCTGAAATTCCACCCACTTTTGGTATGCCTGATACCTGTGGCGAACAGGCTTTGAGACGTCCCGTAGAAAATGCTGAAGATGATAGTCAAAAAGGCTGGATGGAACTACAAAAGCATCACATCACAAATAAAGACATCCTGATAGGCATAGCGGCATCGGGAACAACTCCTTATGTTATAGGAGCGCTGCAAAAAGCGAGAGAACACGGAATATTAACAGCAAGCATCAGCAGCAATCCAAACTCTCCACTCTCGAATGTAGCAGATATACCCATCGAAATGATAGTAGGTCCGGAATTTATCACAGGCAGCTCGCGCATGAAGAGCGGCACAGGGCAAAAAATGATACTGAATATGATAAGTACCACCGTCATGATAAAACTAGGCAGAGTAAAAGGAAACCGGATGGTAAACATGCAACTCAGCAATCAAAAACTAGTAGACCGAGGAGTACAAATGCTAATTGACGAATTACATATTAATAAAGCAGAAGCAAAACAATTGCTGCAAGAACAGGGCTCTGTTAAAAAGGCATTTGACGCTTACAAAACAAATAATTGTATCACTAAAAACAACTGAAGTATGAAAAGTTGGAAACTGGAAGCCGTCATCCTTGCTATAGGCATGTTGGTGATGGGGTATTTTATCAAACAGGGATTGGATACTTTCTCTGGTAAAGACAGAGTAGTGAATGTGAAAGGTCTGGCAGAAATGGAGGTGCCAGCTAATAAAGTAACTTGGCCTTTAATGTATAAAGACCTGGGAAATGATCTCCCGACCTTATATAACAAAATAAATACAACCAACCAAACAATTGTCGGCTTCTTGAAACAGAAAGGAATCACTGAAAACGAAATCAGTATCAATGCACCGGAAATTATAGACATGCAAGCTGAACGTTATAATAATAATTCAGTTCCCTTCCGCTATAATGTGACCTCTGTCATCACGGTTACTTCAACTAAAGTAGATCTGGTGAGAAAGATGATCAGCGAACAAAGCGAACTCTTAAAGCAAGGTATCGCTATTACCGGTGGAGATTATCGTTACAATGTGCAATATGACTATACCGGTTTAAACGACATCAAGCCTCAAATGATAGAGGAAGCAACTAAAAACGCACGGGCGGCAGCTATTAAATTTGCCAAGGACTCGGACAGCGAACTTGGTAAGATAAAAAGAGCTTATCAGGGACAATTCAGTATCGAGGATCGTGATGCCAATACTCCTTACATCAAACGTATCCGTGTTGTAACCACCATTGATTACTCTTTGGAAGATTAAATTCCCATTTGGCGGAGCATATCAAACAAAGCTTCTTTGTTCAGAGGCTTGAACAAATAACCGTTAAAGCCTCTGGACATTACTTTCCGCTTATCTTTCAGAAGTATTATTCAAATTATAGTAATTGGTCTTTTCAACCAAAAAATTCCGATCAACCAAAATTATATATGCATCCACATTATACAATATAGTATCCGAAAATTCTTTCACGAAACACACCTCATTTTTCTTCTTAACGAACTCCTGTTCCAAACTTTTCCTCTTTCTTATCTCCCATCCCCATAAAAGACCTAAAAGTAGAACCAAACAAACTAAAATGAACGCTACCATATTTTAATAGGTTAAATTTCTACAAATGTACAAACATAAATTAAAAACAACGATTATATCCCATTTAAATTTTAATCAGCAAGAAATTTCAGCAAACTTGTTTGTGTTTCAGTATTTTGTTGTATCTTTGCGCCCGAAATTAGATAAACAATATAATGTCTAACGTAATTAACTGAGAATTTTAACAATTTTATTAATGGAAAATTTAAAAAACATCACTCCTGTTGAAGATTTCAACTGGGATGCTTATGAAAACGGCGAAGCTGTAACCAGCATGAGCCACGAAGATCTTGAAAAAGCTTATGACGGTACGCTGAACAAAGTAAACGACCGCGAGGTTGTAGACGGTACTGTTATTGCAATGAACAAACGCGAAGTAGTTGTCAATATCGGCTACAAATCAGACGGTATCATTCCTTTGAATGAATTCCGTTACAATCCAGATTTGAAAATAGGTGATACTGTAGAAGTATACATTGAAAATCAGGAAGACAAAAAAGGACAGTTGATCCTGTCACACAAGAAAGCACGTGCAACTCGCTCTTGGGATCGTGTGAACGCTGCTCTTGAAAACGAAGAAAT
>ENA-OPDX01000190-OPDX01000190.1-human-gut-metagenome-genome-assembly--contig:-NODE-190-length-9152-cov-1.263054_pt1 | contig 9152 bp, 9 predicted proteins | sample MGYA00241629_ERZ501521 | MGnify/ENA primary metagenome ERZ501521 (study PRJEB25962, sample SAMEA2042429) | human gut metagenome | biome: human gut; feature: human-associated habitat; material: faeces... | reverse complement strand
TTCATGTTGAATGTTTTTTCTCTATTTGATTTAGGGGATTTAAAATTTTCTAGCTATATTGAAAATGCTGATAAATGGTTTACTTCTAGTGCTATTCGGGAAGATTATATTCGTTCTGTTTGGGGGAATATTGCACTTTTTTTATTTGATATTTCTTTAATAATAATGGGTAGAAAAAGTATTCAACATGAAAAAAATATTAAGAATAAAAAGTCTTTGGCTATTATATATAATCTTTTTGTTATCGGTGCTATTGGTATGCAAGCTGTAATGGAACTTGAAATAATGAGGCGTTTTTTTAGGCCATTGTATATGTTTTGGTTTGTGTTAGCTGCAAATATTTTATATCAATATCCTTTACAAAAGAGACTAAAATCAAAATGGGTTATAGTAGGGAATTATATCATATTAGGTTATATTTTATGTGTTTTGTTTGGAAAGTATATATTATTTACTCCTTCTCAAATGTTTATTTGGGATTCGTTTAAATATAGGTTATAAATTAATATCTAATGTCTTTCATGTCTAGGGAAAGATGAGTATTTAGTGATAAATAAATTGGAGGCGTTTTTTTAAGCAATCTATACTTGATGGACTATTAACTTAGCTTTTTGTGAATTATTATTTTAATTATAAAATGAAAATAGCTTATTTAATTTCTGTATATAAAGATCCACAACAATTTGTGCGTATGTTAAAAGCATTACGGGGAAAAGAAACCTATTTTTTTATTCATGTTGACGCTAAGGTTGATGATAAAATATTTATAGATAATTTACCTATTGATTTATTGCCGTATGTGATTTTTACTTCTAAACGTTATTATATTCAATGGGGAGGATTTAATCAAGTTTTATACCAAAAAGAACTTTTATACACATGTGTACATTCTAAAATTTGCTTTGAAAGATTTTCCCTTCTTCCCGGACAAGCCTATCCTCTGTGGAGTAATGAAAAAATCATTTGTGAATTAAATGATAACCCACATAAAGAGTATGTAATAGGACTTAATATATCAGAAGTGAAAAATCCGAAAAAGATACCTTCTAAAATTATTTTGTATCATTTCTTTCGTGATATGAATAATGTGCCATATAGGATAAAAAAAATTTTTTCGGGAAGTAGTCGAATCTTAATGAGATTGCTGCCATTTAGAAAGAAGCCTTATATAATGGTTAAAGGTAAACGATGGGATGTTTATCAATCGTCATCATATATGTGTATAACCTTTGAATTAGCTCAATATGTGTTAGATGAATTGGTTGTAAATAAAGAATTAATGAAATATTTTCGTTTTTCCTTTGTTCCGGAAGAGATGGTAATTCCAACAATTATTTTTAATTCGCCATATAAGGTGAATGCTACAATCTATAAAAAAGGAGTTTATGATGGGCTAAAATCTCTTTCTGCTGTGACCTATTTTAATTATAATAAAGAGATACAAGTTTTTTCATTGAAAGATTATGAGGAATTAAAAGAAAGTGATAAGATGTTTGCGCGTAAATTTGCTTCTGATATTTCTGAAACATTAATGAATAAACTTGACAAGGAGCATGGAGTTATATGATAAAAAGACAGAATGATATGGCACCTGTTATTATTTTTGCTTTTAACAGACTTGATGCTTTGATAAATGTTATAACTTCATTATTATTAAATGAGGAAGCTCAAGAATCTGATTTATTTGTATTTGTAGATGGCGCACGGGAAGGAAAAGTTGGAGAACGAGAATTAGTTTGTTCTGTATGTAGGTATATTGAGAATATTGTCGGTTTTAAAAGTGTGAATTATACTTTCTCAGAAACAAATAAAGGACTTGGTAATTCTGTTATAAAAGGTGTAACAGAAGTTATCAACCGATATGGTAAAGCAATAGTTTTGGAAGATGATCTTATTCTTGCACCCAATTTTCTTTTTTTTATGAATCAAGGTCTTGATAAGTACAAAGAAGAGACGAGTGTGTTTTCTATTTGTGGATATTCTAATAAAGTGAAAGTGCCAAAAGATTATTCATATGATACTTATTTCTGTACTCGTAGTAGTTCATGGGGATGGGCTACTTGGGCTGACCGCTGGAATAGTGTGGATTGGGAGTTGGAGAATTTCGATAAATACCACATACTGAAAAAAGAATTTAACCGATGGGGAGGTTCCTATTGTTGGAAGATGCTGAACGATTGGAAATGTGGAAGGAATAAGTCATGGGCTATTCGCTTTTGTTTTGCTCAGTTCTTACAAAAAAAAGTTTCCTTATTTCCTGTTACAAGCAAAGTGCAAAACGATGGTTTTGATGGGAAAGGTACAAACTGTAAGCGCTGGAGTCGTTTTCATTGTATATTTGATAACTCGGCAAAAAAGGAGTTTACATATCCGGAAAATGTGTCTATCCATCCATCCTTATTTCGTTCAGCTATTGGTTATAATTCTATTTGTAAACGAATTATTAGTAGGGTTATGTATTTAGTCTATGGGTGACTTTATTTTAATTTAAAAATATCTAATAGTGAAACCACTGAAAGAATCGACCCTTATAATTTGTAGCATTGTTCGTAATGCGGCTAATGGTTTGAAAAGGAATATTCCTGTTATAAATGCATTATGTAAATATGCTAAGGGTTATAAGATTATTATTTTTGAAAATAACAGTTTAGATAAAACTAAGGCCATTTTAAAGGAGTGGCAATATGAAATTGGACAACAGAATTTTTATTTGTCAATGTATGATGTTAAAAATTCTAATGTTATTCCATCAGAAAAAGAGGTAAATGTTAATCCTTTTTTCTGCAAAGAGGGAAGTCCTGCGAAATAATCACTTATTCCTAACTGCTTGACCAACTCATAAGGAGTAGGGATAGCCATTATCTGTTTAAAACTTTGCTTTTGTTCGCGAAAATCACAGAAAAACAGTTCTTTGCCATTTGAAGTAAAGATAAACGGCAATGGCTTCTGATATGCCTGATAGATATGGGGAACACTTTTAGCATATAATACAGCCTGTTCGCAAACATTGTTGGAAAAAGGATCTATTTCTTCTCTTTTAGCTTCAAGCACACCAATAGCCTTTCCGTTAATGAAAAGGAAATAATCTGCCTCAAGATTACCTTTTAGCAACCCTTCCCTTATTGCGACAGCCGTGCAAGTCGGTTCATAATCTTCTCTATTGATTACCTTCCAACCTGCTTCGGCAAACCACAGATCTATCTTTTGCCTAGCTTTTTCTTCCGGAGTCATAGTCGTTCCTATATTTCTGCATTATCAGAAGTTATACGCCAAAAAGATAACACATGCCCACAGAATATCATTCTCGTTCATCCTTATCTGTTATCAGATCTTTTAAGTCAACTTGAAGAATCTCTGCTATTTGTTGCAGTGTCTCCAAGTTAGGTTGGATTCTGTTGCAAGCATAGGCATTAACCATACTAAAACTCTTATCCAGTTTTTTTGCCAACCACGTCTGAGAAATGCCTTTGTCCGACAAAACTGCCTTTATCTTATTTAGTTTCATTCTTAGATGCAATTTTATAATGCAAATATAGTGAATTATATTCAATAGTCCGGATTATTTTTATACTTTTGTAGTATAAATAACTAAATGCCCCAAAGTGAATATGGTAAAATAATGCACTTATAGAACAGCGTTTAATAAATTATAACATTATCGTTAAATTGTAATTTCGTGAATTATAAAACCAAAAAAGAGATTAAAAGACGGCGTTATCAACTCAAACGAATGAGGCGCACAATGAAGCGTCAAAGCAAAAGTTACAAGTTGCGCCGTAGGCATCGTCTTGAAAATAGACGAAGAGGACTTGTGGCACAACTGAAATGGGAACGTAAAGCTTATGTAGAACTAGAGGTTCCTAAAAACTTTTCATTCATAGATAATACAAATGAAATTCTAGAATATTTCATAAAATGCAAATCGTTATTGCATAATAAGGAAAAGGTTCAATGTGATTTGTCACATATAACAGCTTTATCTTCAGATGCAATAGCATTACTTGCCGCATGTGCTAATGATGAGTCGTTTTTAGGAAAAAGAGGACGCATTAGGGGAAATGCACCTACAGATCCAGAACTTCTTAAATTATTTACAGAGTCTGGCTTTTATAATCATGTAAAAGCAACAAAGGTTTTAAAATCTGCACACAAAAGTGATACTAATTTGTTCCATCAAGAAAGCAATTATCAAGTGCAATCAGATATAGCAAAAAACGCATGTATACTAGGAACAAAACATGTGTTTGGAAGTAATAAACCTTTCCCAGATCTATATGAAATGCTAATAGAAGCAATGTCAAATACCAATAATCACGCAAGCAATAATTCAAATGCAAATCAATTCAAATGGTGGTTATATACTTATAACGCCCCTAATGGGCACACGATGTATACATTTATAGATTTAGGTGTTGGTATATTTGATAGTATCCCTGTACAGGTATTTAAAAAAATCAAGAGAGTTATAGGCTTGGAAAATAATACTGATTTAGTGCCCGATCTTCTTGACGGCAAAATTAAATCACGAGAAAAAGTAGACAATAAAATTAGAGGAAAGGGGATTCCACAAATAGCTGTCAATAGCAATTCTCAATATTTTGCACGAGCCTATATAATAAGCAATGATGTGAAAATAAACTTAAAAGATAAGACAGCAGAAGCTCTCGAACACAACTTTTCTGGTACTATGCTGTTTTGGGAATTAACAAACGGAGATACAACAAACAAAGACATATAGTATTTTTAATAAACATAATAACGGTTTAGACCATTAAATGTGGTATCTTTGTATTTAATTTGGTTTGATTGTTGAACATAGAAAAAGTAATATGGAAGATATTATCATAGACATAAAGGCTGATTTCTCTGACTCTCCAGGAGCTCGATATCGTAAAGACGGACCACATTCTGGCGAAGAGTTTTTTGAGGTATTGTTAAAACCCAAATTTGAAGAAGCAGTAAGAAATAAAGTAAAACTCATAATTAATTTGGATGGAGTGTGGGGATATCCATCTTCATTTGTATCAGGGGCTTTTGGTAAACTTTCTCTAGAAATGGGAAGTGAAGTTGTTCTTTCTACAATTGATTTTATTTCTAATGAAAGTGAAATTAGAAAAAAACGTATCATAACGGAAATAGAACATCCAACCAAAAGAGACAGGTAATGAAAGAACTACTTAAATATGCTAGTGGAGCTGCAATAGGAATAGTTGTAACTCTAGTAATTTTATCCTTTATTAGAGGATGTATAAACTATGAGATAAATATTATTGATGCGTTAATGCTCATTATTACAACTGCATTAACAATTGCTGTTGTATATTTAGGTAATTCGCTAAATAAAAGGAATGTGGCTCGCGATATAATATCCAAAGATTTAATGGAACTTTGCGATGTATATAGTAGGAATATGTCTATTTTAGAACAGCTTAGTAAAGGTGAAATATCCCTAGACGATGCAAAAACCGATATTAGAATGACATTTCACAGAGGAGATGTCATTTCTGATATGATACTAGAAGAAATCAAAGAATCTTTTCCTAAATTTCTAAACGATAAAAATTCAATACAAAATTTAGCAACGTCATATTGGAAATGGCTTACAGATGGTGACATGCAAGAAGCGAATTTTGTAATATCCCAACAATTTTTGAAAGAGCATGAAACAAAAGTTAGAAAAACAATATCTGACATTAGGTTAGTTATACATAGATTAACAAAATCAGCATAAACTTATTCTATGTATTACTATCCTCGAAATAGCAGTATTCTGTTACTATATAATTTTAGTAGTCCTTCTCAACAAATATACGTCTGGGAACTATTGGGTATCAAATATACAAGAAAATAATAGATTATAACTGTATATCAGATTGATAAAAAACATACTTCGGTTCAAGCGTGGAGTTGCCAACTTATTTTATATAACGGGCTCTGGTAAACCTTGCAGTAAAATAAGCAACAACCCACGCTATTAGATAGCGTGAAAGATGTCGGCTCATTCTTCTGCTTGAAATTTACCAGATTTCGTTATAAAGAATCAGTCAGACACTTTCTTTTAAGAAAGTCATATGTCTGTCTACTTTTGTAGACCTTACAAAGGTACGAATTTTAAACAGAATACAAATCCATTCTCAAAAAAGTTGTTGCTTGTGCAAATATAGCTACAAACGAGATTATCTTCTGATTTCTGCAAGCCTTGCAAATATTGTTTATTCCCAAACCACATAAGTTCGGTTCAAAGCAATCTTCTTGGCTGTACCTCGTTCTCCCGTAATAAAGTAGGAAGCCATTAGAGATTCATCAAAATGTTCGACAAATGCTTCTCGAATGCGAGAACATTTTTCATTAATAGAGTTCCGATGGGGGTTGGTCACATTTTCTATACTTGAAAGGATATCCTGAATATTGTCGCGATTTGTGATTTGTTTATATATATTAAGCAGTTCTTCTTTGTATTGGGGAAGTTCTTTAAAAAGAATGCCTTCCGGATGTTTGAGAAAAAGCAAGAATACGGCTTTGGGCAAGGGTGTCATTATTATCTCCGTATTTTCATAGTCAGTCAGGAAAAGTCGAAAATCTTTTGTAATAAGCAATCGACTCGGGGATATCGGTGATTGTGATCTCAGAGCCTTGATTGCTGCACTATAAAATCCAATCGCTCGTAACCGATTAACTCTTTCTTGGATTTCTAGGATCAGACGCTTAGCCTCTGAACTGAAATATTCATCAGCTTCCAGGGACGCATCTTCTGTTGGTCCTGGGATAAGTCGGTAAAGCGGACCTTTGGGATAGATGCTGATATATGCATGAACTGAAAAAAAAGATTTCATATCAGCATCATTAACCGGAAATGCTACAAATCGTCGGATATGTCCATCAACAGGGCGCCGGCTAATTGAGATTACAATGGGGATGTCCGGAGCCTGACATTTGATCCACTCAAAGAATTTTTCCGTAAAATGCGGAGTGATGTTACTTGGATTAATTGTTGAATCCAATGATTGAGCTGCATTGTATTTAACTAATTCCTGTACATTATTGTTACTCAACCAATATGGCAGATATATAAAATCACAGGACCGCTTGGCATACTCTTTCTGGATAGAGCCTAAATTAGCTTGTATATAGGAATTTATGTCCTGATTATAAGTTTTTTCCAGATAAAGTACCTGGCGATAAGGAATATCTTTAAAATCTTCGGTAGGCTCAAAATCATAGGAGATACAAGTTGCCAGGAGCATATCAATCTCCTCTTTTGATGGAGCCTCAATTAATGTATTGCGATTGGAATGTTCAAGTTCCTTTTTATTCCTCTTCTTGAAAAACAGAATGGAAAGGCTTCCAAGTACTAAAAAAATAAAAAATATTGTCAATAACGTATTCATAGCGACTTATGATTCGGCGAGTTGGCGTGTTTTCATATTGATACTCATTTACTTTTGTTTTTTATATACAAGTAAATGAGTACTAATATTCAAAGTACTGTCTCAAAGACATTCCCAAATCAGTAACTTTGGATATTGGCTCAAAATTCAAAGTAGGAGAATAAGATTGGATGAGATAGTAATTCTGATTTGGTCTTGTCGTATTACAAAAATAATGAAGTTCTCGAACCGCCTGTGACGTTCCTTTCAATTGTGGTATGCCCAGTCCCTTAAAAATAGCATTAAGGCAATCAAGTATTTCTGTTGGAGTATATCTTTTATGGATCTCGAAATTACTACGAATAAGACGCTTAAAGATGTGATTTTCATCCAATATAATATATTTAACACTTCGCATAAATCCTCTATATGCCTTTGCGTTATCTTGTAATTTGTCCACTAATATATCAAAAGGCACATACTTATAGAGTTTCGAGAACCTATCTATCAATTTATGATCTTCTCGATGGCGTACTCTTCGCAAACGAGCTATTGCTTCATCTGTCAAATTCCCGTTTTGTTTAAGTGCCTTTAATTCTTCTATGACTTCCAATGCTGATAAATTTCGTTTTTTGTCGAATTCATCATCTATTTCAGCCTCTATTTTTGCTTGCTCATCTGTAAATGCAGGAGTTCTTACCTCATAAAACTTAATATTACAAGATGCCAATAATTCATCATGGAGCATTTTGGGATGGCTATACAAATGACCTCTTAAAAACGCATATTCAGCAATAGCGTCTATGTTGAAGTATGCTGGAACAATCTCTTGATCTTTATTAACCCGAACAATTTCGATAGGGCTGCTACCATAATAGCTCTGTTTGGTACGATCTACAATATCGTCTTTCAAATGAAGGAAATTTTCCGATAGTAACTCCGGGTGTTTTTTATGCAATTTATTGACGACATTAGAAAGGCTAGATATATCTTGGCTCAAATCAAGAACTTTTTGAGTTAAAGTTTCGCCATAATCTTTTGCTTCTTTATTGGCTGAATTATAGATAATGGCTTCACTTAATAGTCCCGCCTCATGACGACACCTCCCTGAAATCTGATATAATTTATCTGTCGACAGAATGGTATAAATTTGCCGTATATCTGAAACTGATATTAAGTGAAATCGCTCTTTTATATCTACACCTACAAAATATGAGCATGTGATAAAAGTAATTGGTTTTGCAAGATGACTTTCGAGCGTAGTAAAATATTTTTCCACCTTTGCCTGACTATCTGGACTACAAGCTATTTGACATTCGTCTTGTAATTTAGTGGGCAATAACGAGATAATTTTTCGAATAGATGTGATCGAATTATAAGCTACAACGATCTTCTCTGTGGAATGTTCTGTTCGCAAGTACCTTATGGCATTGCAGACTTCTGCGTGAATATTAGTCGTATTTATCAATATGACATCCCGCTTGCCTTGTTCTTCGTAATTTAACTCTAAAACAGGCTCCTCTTGTAATCGAGGATGGGAAAAAGGACGAATTGTTGCAGATACCAAACAACGTTGCCATTCAGGGAATGTAAAATAATAATCCATCACATTTTCCATCGCTGGACGGAATACTCCATCAGATTGATAGGTGTCAATCTCATCCACCATGATATGCCATGGATGATTTGGAGAGGATAAATCTTTGAGGGTGATCTTCTGTTTCTGAGTATGAGTTTCCTCCCAATGTTTCTTTATGTCCATTAAAAGCCTTAACGGGGCTTCTT
>ENA-OPDX01000185-OPDX01000185.1-human-gut-metagenome-genome-assembly--contig:-NODE-185-length-9286-cov-2.121764_pt1 | contig 9286 bp, 8 predicted proteins | sample MGYA00241629_ERZ501521 | MGnify/ENA primary metagenome ERZ501521 (study PRJEB25962, sample SAMEA2042429) | human gut metagenome | biome: human gut; feature: human-associated habitat; material: faeces... | reverse complement strand
ATCTCAGAGCAGTTCAAAATTCCCGTAAAATATATTGGATTGGGCGAAGGTATTGAAGACATGCAGGTATTCCGCAAAAAAGAATTTGTAGACTCACTATTTGGAGAGACTGAATAATAAATGAAACGTAACACAATAGATATCATCACCTTAGGGTGTTCCAAAAACTTAGTAGACTCAGAAAAGCTGATGCGTCAGCTGGAAGCAAACGGTTATAAAGTAACTCATGATTCCGATAAACCGCAAGGAGAAATCGCAGTTATTAATACATGTGGTTTTATCGGCGATGCCAAAGAGGAATCGATCAATATGATATTGGAATTTTGTCAGGCCAAAGAAGAAGGAAAACTCAAAAAACTATATGTAATGGGTTGCCTTTCAGAAAGATATCTAAAAGAATTGGCATTGGAAATTCCTCAAGTAGACAAATTCTATGGTAAGTTTAATTGGAATGAGTTACTGGCAGATTTAGGCAAAGCATACAAGGCAGAATTTACCATTGAACGGACATTAACCACTCCTCATCACTATGCTTATCTGAAAATATCAGAAGGCTGTGACCGTAAATGTTCTTATTGTGCCATTCCTATTATTACAGGACGCCACATTTCACGGCCGATGGAGGAGATTATTGATGAAGTGAAACTACTTGTATCCGAAGGAGTAAAGGAGTTCCAAATTATAGCCCAAGAATTGACTTACTACGGCGTAGATCTATATAAAAGTCAGAAATTGCCCGAACTCATCGAAAGAATTGCTAATGTTCCCGGTGTAGAATGGATACGTTTACACTATGCATATCCAGCCCATTTTCCGGAAGAATTATTCCGTGTTATGCGCGAACACGATAATGTATGCAAATATATGGATATTGCCCTGCAACATATCAGTGACAATATGCTGCAAAAGATGCGTCGCCATGTGACGAAGGATGAGACGTATAAGCTGATAGAACAATTCCGTGAGGAGGTTCCCGGTATTCATCTCCGTACTACACTGATGGTGGGGCATCCAGGAGAAACTGAAGCCGATTTTGAGGAGCTGAAAGAGTTTGTCCGTAAAGTGCGTTTCGATAGAATGGGGGCTTTTGCGTATTCGGAAGAAGAAGGGACGTATGCCGCTGCTGAATATGAGGATTCTATTCCCCAGGAAGTGAAACAAGCGCGCTTGGATGAGTTAATGTCTATTCAACAAGGCATTTCAGGGGAGTTGAGTGCGGAGAAAGTAGGCAGGCAGATGAAAGTAATCATTGACCGGCTGGAAGGCGAATATTATATTGGACGTACAGAATTTGATTCTCCCGAAGTGGATCCTGAGGTTTTGATTGAGCGTGGAGACAGGGCGTTGCATATAGGTAACTTTTACCACGTAGAGATAGTAAATTCCGATGATTTCGACCTTTTTGGACGAATAATTTAAAGATTTTTCCTTATCTTCTTGCATATGTGAAGAAGATTTGCTAATATAGCACCGTAGTTCAATTTAAAGGCTTACATTTTGAATAACAAAGAGTTTACTTCTGAATTGTCGCGGAGGTTAGGGTACACATTGAAAGATACTTCTGAGCTGGTTGCTTCATTGCTGGCAGATATGACACGGCAGTTGGAGGAGGGGAATATTATCTCTATACAAGGGTTCGGTACATTCGAAGTGAAAAAGAAGGCAGAGCGTATATCTGTGAATCCGACTACAAAGCAACGTATGCTGGTGCCTCCCAAATTGGTGTTGACCTATAAGCCGAGTACATTGTTAAAGGATAAGTTTAAGTAACCGGCTTTTAAAAAATCTCCCGTATTATGAATGAGAAACTGAACATACAAGACCTGATTGACACGCTGGCTGAAAGGCATGGCATGAGCAAGAAGAATGCGGATAGTTTTGTGAAAGAATTCTTCCAGCTGATTGAGGAGTCTTTGGAGAAGGACAAATATGTGAAGATACGAGGTTTGGGGACTTTCAAGCTGATAGATGTCGGGAGTCGTGAAAGCGTTAATGTGAATACGGGGGAAAGGTTTGAGATACAAGGGCATACAAAAGTGTCGTTTACACCGGAACCGGCTTTGAAAGATATTATCAATAGACCATTTTCGCATTTTGAAACTGTAGTTTTGAATGACGCTACGGTGCTTGAGGACACCCTGCAGGAAAATGACAGTGAAGATGATGAAGATACTGAAATCAAAACTCCGGAACAAGAGGTGGAGGAGAAGGTTGCCTTAGTGGAAGAAGCCACGATAGAAGAACCTTTGGTGGAAACTGTAGTCGAAGAGCCGTTAGTTGAGCCCGAACCGGAAGTTGAAGAGGAGAAACCGGAAAAAACTGAACCTGAAGCAATGCCTGAAAATATAGTTGCTGTTGAACCGGAACCGTCTGAGCCAGTGATAAAAGATACGGCAGATTCTTCGACTATGAAATATTTTATAGGCATCGTTGTATTTGTAGTGTTGTTGTGTGGTGGTGCCGTAGCTTTCATGTATTATCCGGACTTGCTTGACAAACTTACTGCAAAGCCTCTTGTAGAAGAGGTTGCAGACTCGGATGTGAAGGAATCTGTTACTGAAAAGGTGGATGTCCCTGCCGGTCAAGACAATATTGCCTTGACAGACAGCATTGTTTCAAAAGATGTTGTAGTTCCTGCCCGGACAGATACTGTGGCAGAAACTGTTGCTACAACAACTCCTGCGCTTACAACAACTCCAAAGGAAAATGTACAGGCACAGTCTCCCGCTCCTAAAAAAGAGCAGAAAAAGACAGTTGCACCGTTTGAGCCGGATTCTGTGGGGTATACGATTGTGGGAACAGAAACCACTTATACCATCAAGGAAGGGGAAACGCTGACTAGGGTAGCGCTTCGTTTTTATGGGACAAAAGCTCTTTGGCCTTATATCGTGAAGCATAATCCCGGCGTAATCAAGAATCCGGATAATGTACCTTATGGTACCACTATCAAGATACCGAAATTAGCCAAGAAGCAGTAAAAAATTACTGCTTCTTTTTTGTTAAATACTAAACTCTATGAAAGTAGTTTAATCTAAAAGGTTTCGCATAGTTTTTTAATAAAAATTAGTTGGTATGGTTAATTTATTCCCGTACTTTTGGGAGCGAAAAAAATAATTGCCGGTTCAAAACCGGATAAATGAAGAAATTAAACATTAAAAAATAGATTGATTTATGGCTGAAACAATTGACATCCGCGAACTGAATGAGCGGATTGAAAGACAAAGTGCTTTCGTTACCAATCTTACCACAGGTATGGACCAGGTCATTGTAGGACAAAAGCATCTGGTAGAGTCGTTGTTAATTGGTTTGTTGTCCGATGGACATGTGTTGTTGGAAGGTGTGCCCGGTTTGGCAAAGACTTTAGCTATCAAGACGCTTGCTTCGTTGATTGATGCGCAATACAGCCGCATTCAGTTTACGCCTGACTTGTTGCCTGCCGACGTAATAGGTACAATGGTTTACAGCCAGAAGGATGAAACGTTCCAAGTAAAAAAAGGTCCGGTCTTCGCAAACTTTGTTTTGGCTGATGAAATCAACCGTGCTCCGGCCAAAGTACAGAGTGCTTTGCTGGAAGCCATGCAGGAACGTCAAGTTACTATCGGCAATGAAACTTTCGGGTTGCCCAAACCATTCCTGGTGCTTGCCACACAGAATCCTATCGAGCAGGAAGGTACTTATCCGCTGCCCGAAGCGCAAGTGGACCGTTTCATGCTGAAAGTCGTAATAGACTATCCGAAGCTGGAAGAGGAGAAACTGATTATCCGCCAGAATATCAATGGTGATAAATTTGAAGTGAAGCCCATTTTGAAGGCAGACGAAATTATTGAAGCTCGTAAAGTGGTTCGCCAGGTGTATCTGGATGAGAAAATAGAAAAATATATTGTTGATATTGTATTTGCTACCCGTTATCCGGAAAAATATGATTTAAAAGAACTGAAAGACATGATTGGTTTCGGCGGTTCGCCCCGTGCTTCCATCAACTTGGCCCTGGCTGCCCGTAGCTACGCGTTCATCAAGCGTCGCGGTTATGTCATTCCGGAGGATGTGCGCGCTGTGGCACACGACGTACTTCGCCACCGTATCGGCTTGACTTACGAGGCGGAAGCCAGCAATATGACATCTGATGAAATCGTCAGCAAGATACTGAACAAGGTTGAAGTGCCCTAACGCATAATAGAGGTTTTCGTAAACTTGAGGTTTACAATCCTATACCTGAGGTTTAGCGTCGTAAACCTTAGGGTTGAGTACCGAAAACCTCACCCCTTTTCATAGGGAAGTTTCTGTTATAAACTAAATTGCGCTTGTGTGCTTAAATGAGATTATTAAAATAAATCAATGGAAACAACAGAACTTTTGAAGAAAGTCCGTCAGATTGAGATAAAGACGCGCGGATTGTCCAACAATATCTTTGCCGGGCAGTATCACTCTGCCTTCAAGGGTAGAGGTATGGCATTCTCCGAGGTGCGCGAGTATCAGTTTGGCGACGACATACGCGACATTGACTGGAATGTGACCGCCCGCTTCAACAAGCCTTACGTCAAGGTGTTTGAGGAGGAGCGCGAATTGACAGTGATGTTGTTGGTAGATGTTTCCGGTAGTTTGGAGTTCGGTACGGTAAAGCAGATGAAGAAGGATATGGTGACGGAAATTGCCGCTACACTGGCATTCTCTGCCATTCAGAATAATGACAAGATTGGTGTCATCTTCTTTTCGGACCGGATTGAGAAGTTTATTCCGCCCAAGAAGGGACGTAAGCATATACTTTACATCATCCGCGAACTGATAGATTTTCATGCGGAAAGCCGGAGGACGAACATCCGTTTGGGATTGGAATATCTGACGAATGTGATGAAACGCCGTTGCACGGCATTTGTCTTGTCCGACTTCATCGACCAGGAAAGTTTCAAGAACGCCATGACCATTGCCAATCGTAAGCATGACCTGGTTGCCGTTCAGGTGTACGACCGTCGTGTGGAAGAATTGCCACCCGTGGGACTGATGAAGATTAGGGATGCCGAGACGGGACATGAGCAGTGGATTGACACCTCCTCGCGTGCCGTGCGCCGTGCCCATCATGATTGGTGGGTGAACAAGCAGGTGGAATTGAATGAAACGTTTACCAAGAGTAATGTCGACAATGTGTCGGTACGTACCGACCAGGATTATGTCAAGGCATTGATGAATTTGTTTGCGAAACGAAATTAATCGGAAAATGAAAAGATATTTATTTCTGATAGCGTTATTGATAGCATGGTCGGGAAGGGTAGTAGCCCAGTCGGTAACGGTAGATGCTACGATTGACTCTTTGCAGATTCTTATTGGAGAGCAGGCAAAGATAAAGCTTCAAGTATCTCTGGATGCCGATAAGCGTGCCATATTCCCGGTATATACCGATACGCTGGTGAATGGGGTTGAAATTATTGATGTGGCCAAGCCTGATACGCAACTGCTGAATGATGGCCGGCGTGCATTGATAACTCAAGAGTATACAGTTACCTCTTTCGACTCGGCTCTTTATTATCTGCCGCCTATGGAAGTGACGGTGGATAATGAGAAGTATCGCTCCAAAGCGTTGGCCTTGAAAGTATATTCGGTGAATGTCCCGTTAGACCCGGAGAATCCGGAACAGTTCTTCGGTCCCAAAACAGTGATGCAAGCGCCTTTTGCCTGGGAAGACTGGTATGGTCTTATGGCTTGTGGTGCGCTGATTATCCCGATAGGGATATTACTTGTCTATCTGATAATGCGCTTCTTCGACAATAAGCCTATTATCCGTAAGGTGAAGGTAGAACCTAAGCTGCCTCCCCATCAGTTGGCTATGCAGGAGATAGAACGTATCAAGAATGAGAAGGTATGGCAGAAAGGGGAACCGAAGGAATATTATACGGAATTGACCGATACTCTTCGTACATATATAAAAGACCGTTTTGGTTTCAATGCTTTGGAAATGACTTCTACGGAAATCATAGATAAGTTGCTGGAAATGAAAGATAAGGAAGCAATATCGGATTTGCGTGAATTGTTCCAGACTGCTGATTTGGTGAAATTTGCCAAGCATAATCCATTGATGAACGAAAATGACGCTAACCTGATTAATGCCATTGACTTTATTAATGAAACCAAGGAGAAAGAAGAGGAGAATGCCAAGCCGCAGCCTACGGAGATTACCATTATCGAGAAACGTTCTTTGCGTACCAAGGTTTTGCTGGGAACGGGTATTGTAGTGTTGGCTGTAGCCCTTGCCTGTTCATTGATATATATCGGATTGGAGTTGTATAATTATTTTGCTTAATACAGGAAAAGTGACTTCAATCGGATATACATGAGTGAAAAGTGAGGGATGTTTGGAGCGAAGCTGAATTGTAAATCGTTAAATCGTACATAAATATGGTTTTTGCCAATATTGAATATTTATTTTTGCTGCTGTTGCTTATACCTTATATAGTATGGTATATTATGAAGCGGAAGAATAGTGAAGCTACGCTTCAGATTTCGGATGCCCGTGTGTATGCCCATACCCCTAAAAGCTATAAGAACTATTTGTTGCATGTACCGTTTGTATTGCGGATAATTGCCTTGATACTGATTATTCTTGTTTTGGCACGTCCGCAAACCACCGATAGCTGGCAGAACAGTGAGATTGAGGGTATTGATATCATGCTTGCTATGGACGTTTCTACCAGTATGCTGGCCGAAGACCTGAAACCTAACCGGTTGGAAGCGGCGAAGGATGTGGCGGCAGAGTTTATTAACGGACGTCCGAATGACAATATAGGTATAACTTTGTTTGCTGGAGAAAGCTTTACGCAATGTCCGTTGACAGTAGACCATGCCGTATTGTTGAACTTGCTTAAAGATATGAAGTGCGGGCTGATTGAAGACGGAACGGCAATCGGTATGGGTATTGCCAATGCCGTTACCCGTTTGAAGGATAGCAAGGCAAAGTCGAAAGTCATTATTCTGCTGACGGACGGTGTCAATAATAAAGGTGATATTTCTCCTTTGACGGCTGCTGAAATAGCCAAGAGTTTTGACATTCGCGTTTATACTATTGGGGTAGGAACCAATGGTATGGCTCCTTATCCTTATCCGGTAGGCGGAACAGTGCAATATGTCAATATGCCCGTCGAAATTGATGAAAAGACTTTGACACAGATTGCCGGAACAACGGAAGGTAACTATTTCCGTGCCACCAGCAACTCGAAGTTGAAGGAAGTGTATGAGGAGATAGACAAGCTGGAGAAAACAAAATTGAATGTAAAAGAATACAGCAAGCGCCAGGAAGAGTACCGCTGGTTTGCGTTGGCTGCTTTCTTGTGCGTATTACTGGAGGTACTGTTACGCAACTCTATATTGAAGAAGATACCGTAAAAAGGAGAATGTCTTTTAGTGTATCAGTCATTGCGTAGCCAAATTGTAAATTGTAAATTGCTAAATTGTAAATAAAAAGATGTTTCGATTTGAAGAACCTGCATATTTGTACTTGTTGCTGTTGCTGCCTTTATTGGCGGCCTTCTACTTGTACTCCAATTATCGGAGGAGGAAAGCCATTCGTAAGTTTGGTGACCCTATACTGATGGCACAGCTAATGCCGGATGTTTCCAAATACCGTCCGGATGTGAAGTTTTGGTTGGTTTTTGCGGCTATCGGGTTGTTCACGGTACTGCTGGCACGTCCGCAGTTTGGTTCCAAACTGGAGACGGTAAAACGCCAGGGAGTGGAAGTGATGATTGCGTTGGATATATCCAATTCCATGCTGGCACAAGACGTACAGCCAAGCCGCTTGCAGAAGGCAAAACGGCTGGTGGCGCAGTTGGTAGATAAGATGCAGAATGACAAGGTCGGTATGATTGTTTTTGCAGGTGACGCATTTACCCAGTTACCTATTACGAGTGATTATATTTCTGCCAAGATGTTTTTGGAGTCCATCGACCCTTCGCTGATTTCCAAGCAAGGTACGGCAATTGGAGCTGCAATAAATCTGGCTGCCCGGAGTTTTACACCTCAAGAAGGAGTGGGACGTACTGTTATTGTCATCACCGACGGTGAAAACCATGAAGGTGGTGCCGTAGAAGCTGCTAAGGCTGCTGCAGAGAAAGGTATCCAGGTCAATGTATTAGGGGTAGGTATGCCTGAGGGTGCCCCCATTCCAATAGAGGGTACTAATGATTATCGTCGTGATCGTGAAGGTAATGTAATCGTTACTCGCTTGAATGAGCAGATGTGTCAGGAAATTGCTCAGGCAGGAAATGGTATTTATGTGCGCGTAGACAATACCAACGGTGCACAGAAAGCGATTAGTCAGGAAATCAACAAGATGGCAAAGGCAGATGTGGAAACACAGGTGTACACGGAATTCAATGAACAGTTTCAGGCAGTGGCATGGATTATTCTGCTGTTGTTACTGGCTGAGATGTTGATATTGGAGCGCAAGAATCCTCTGTTCCGCAACATTCATTTATTCTCTAATAAGAAATGATGCGTATGTTACAGAAAAAGTATATTGGAATAGTTTTGCTGCTGTTAGTGGCAGTTTCAGCTTCTGCACAGAAGGCGGAACGCGATTATATCCGTAAGGGAAACCGTTTTTTTAAGGATAGCGTATATGTGGATGCAGAAGTGAACTATCGGAAGGCTTTGGAGGTAAACCCGAAGTCAACGGTTTCCATGTTCAACCTGGGAAATACATTGACCCAGCAGAACAAGCTGCAGGAAGCGATGGAGCAATATGTGGGAGCTACCAAGATAGAAAAGGACAAATCGAACTTAGCACAGATTTATCATAATATGGGAGTCATCTTTCATTCTCAGAAGGATTATGCAAAGGCGGTAGAAGCCTATAAGGAGTCGTTACGCAATAATCCGAAAGATGATGAAACGCGCTATAACCTTGCTTTGGCACAGAAACAATTGCAAGACCAGCAGCAGAACCAGGATCAGAATCAAGATCAGGATAAACAGGACCAACAGAAGGAGCAGGATAAACAGCAGGATCAGCAGAAAGACCAGCAACAGAATCAAGACCAGCAACAACAACCTTCTCAGCCGGAAAAGAAAGATAATGAGATGTCTAAGGAAAATGCCGAGCAGCTGTTAAACTCTGTCATGCAAGACGAGAAGGATGTGCAGGATAAAGTGAAAAAGCAGCAGGTACTTCAAGGAGGTCGTCTGGAAAAAGATTGGTAACAAACATAATAGGAATAATATATGAGAAAAATAGTTTTCTTATGGATAGCACTGATTGCAGTCAGTATGAATGCCTTTGCCGATGGCAAGGTATCGTTTA
>ENA-OPDX01000183-OPDX01000183.1-human-gut-metagenome-genome-assembly--contig:-NODE-183-length-9330-cov-1.408841_pt1 | contig 9330 bp, 6 predicted proteins | sample MGYA00241629_ERZ501521 | MGnify/ENA primary metagenome ERZ501521 (study PRJEB25962, sample SAMEA2042429) | human gut metagenome | biome: human gut; feature: human-associated habitat; material: faeces... | reverse complement strand
CACAATGCCTGCGGCATCCATCAAATCCTCATCGATGGTGATGCTGCCAATGTAATTCAAGTCGGCACTTGTCACCGTTGCACGATGAATCTTCGACTTTAAAACTTCAATTTGCATTTTCTATTTATCGCTCTTTTTTATTCCGCTTTCTTGTAAGCAATGTTGTCTATCAGACGCACCTCGCCACAGTAGACCGTTATACATCCCGTAATGCTGTCGGCGTCAGCCCAGTCGCTGACAGGCTGCATTGTCAAAGCGTCGACAATCGAATAATACTCCACCTCCATCTGAGGCAGCGCGTTAAGGCTGTCGACAACAAATTTTTCAGTCTCTGCGACTGTGTGCGATTTTGCAAAGTTACAACTTTCTTTTAAAACGCGGTATATGTTTGGTGCCAATTGACGCTGCTCGGCTGTCAGACGCACATTGCGGCTGCTCAATGCCAGCCCGTCTTCCTCACGCACAATAGGACAACCTACAATTTCCAGTCCGTTGAACCCTATCTGTTTCACCATTTCACGAATAATAGCCAATTGCTGGAAGTCTTTCTCGCCGAAATAAGCACGGGTAGGGTTTACAATCATAAACAGCTTGCTCACTATCTGGCATACTCCATTAAAATGTCCTGGACGGAAACGGCCTTCCATCACTGTGTCCAACGGCGCATAGCTGAACTGCCGGGTATCAGGCTCAGGATAAATCTCTTCTACAGACGGAGCAAAAACAAAAGCCGCCCCTACTTTTTCCAACAATTCACAATCGGCATCCAATGTACGCGGATATTTTGCCAAGTCATTTTTGTCGTTAAACTGGGTAGGATTTACAAAATCACTTACCACCACTACATCATTTTCTGCAACAGCACGTTTCACCAACGAAGCGTGTCCGGCATGGAGTGCACCCATCGTAGGTACCAGACCTACCTTCTTTCCTTGGGCTCTCAAAGCCGAAAGTCCGGCCTGCAAGTCCTTGATAGTATGTACTATTTCCATTTTAATTGGTTATATAATAACTTGGTTGTTCGCAAAAGCGGTGCAAAATAAACCATTATTTAGCATATAAAGAAGAAATATCGCAAATTAATGCAAAACTCAGTACACTTTCCGGCAATTCCAGAAGCAGCTGTTTCGCTGAATAACAAGCAGTTAACAATTCATAAGGAATTATAGACGGGCTCCGTTTGCTTTATTGCCCGATTTTTTTTATATCTTTGCAGAATAATTGAGAACATTGTTATTATGACAAAGGCGAACAAGGTTTTATTTATAACCCAAGAAATTACCCCTTACGTTTCAGAATCCGAAATGTCCCTCGTAGGCAGAAACCTACCTCAGGCTATTCAAGAAAAAGGCAGAGAAATCAGAACGTTTATGCCCAAATGGGGAAATATCAACGAACGCAGAAACCAGCTGCATGAGGTGATACGACTCTCCGGCATGAACCTCATCATTGACGATACCGATCACCCGCTCATCATCAAGGTTGCCTCTATCCAATCTGCACGTATGCAAGTATACTTCATCGACAACGATGACTACTTCCAGAACCGCTTGCAGGTAACAGACGAAAATGGTGAAGAGTATGAAGACAATGATGCCCGTGCCATCTTCTATGCCCGTGGCGTACTGGAAACGGTGAAGAAACTGCGTTGGTGTCCCGATGTTATCCATTGTCAGGGTTGGATGAGTGCATTTGTACCCCTCTATATCAAAAAAGCTTATCAAGACGAACCGTCTTTCAGAGATTCTAAAGTTGTATTCTCTGTATTCGGAGATGATTTCAAATCGGAATTCCAAGGTGATTTAGCCGAGAAATTGATGCTGAAAGGCATTGAAAGAAATGATGTAGACAACATTATCAAAACTCCGGCTAATTATGAAGAACTCTGCAAATTGGCCATCGCCTATTCAGACGGTGTAATTCAAAATAGTGAAAAGGTAAATGAGAACGTGATGAAATTCGCACGCGAATCGGGTATTCCTGTCCTTGATTACCAATCACCCGAAACTTATGCAGACGCTTTTAATAACTTCTACGATGAAGTTTGGGAGTTTGAAAAGAAATAAATCAATATAGATTACAAAAATGAAAATCAAATATTTATGCGCATTGTTGTTAGCCGCACTTACATACAGTTGCGATGATACGACACCGGGAATCGGTGATACGACTATTCCGGATGGAGACCATATTCAGGCCGGAGGCAAAATCTATGATGTCACCACCCGTTCTATTTTAGCGGATTCCGTATATGCACGTACCAGTACTGCTTATCTGGGACGTTATACCGACCCTCAGTTCGGTGAATTCACGTCCGACTTTATAGCGCAATTCAACTGTACGGATGATTTTGAATTCCCCGAAGCTGTACAAGAGATCACAGGACTGACACTCTTTGTCCAATATACGAAATTTTTCGGAGATTCCCTAAACTCCATGCGCATGAGAATTGATACATTGGACAAAGTGATACCGGAAGGAGATTTGAACACATTTTATACGAATGTAAATCCCGACAACTACTACAACGAAAATGCCAAACCCATCGCTGAAAAAGCTTATTCGGCAGGCGGAACCGATGCCCACCTCACAGATACGCTTAGCAGCAGATATTATACTCAAACCATAAAATTGCCCACTAATCTGGGAAAATTTATGTATGAGAAATATAAGGAAGATAAAAACAACTATAAGAATGCCGATGCATTTATCAAGAATGTCTTAAAAGGTATCTATGTACGTTGTACACATGGTGACGGTACTATTCTATATATTGACAACCTTGACTTACGTATGCATTTCAGCAGATTGATTAAGAGTTCTTCCAATAAGCTAGACTCTTTGGTAAATACATTCGCTGATTTTGCTGCGACAAAAGAAGTGATTCAAGCCAACCGTTTCCAGAATTCCGAAAGATTGAAAGAATTGGTGGACAAAGACAATTGTACTTACATAAAGACTCCTGCCGGAATCTATACGGAAGCTACATTGCCTGTCGATGAAATATATGAAGCACATCAGAATGATACATTGAATGCTGCAACTCTTTCTTTCACCCGCTTTAACGAAAAAAACAACAGCAGCTTTGCAATGGGCATTCCCCAATATTTATTAATGGTAAGAAAGAAGGAAATGTACTCGTTCTTTGAGGAGAATAAGATTACCGATAATATCTCTTCTTTCATCACAAGTTTTACCAGCAACAGTAATAAATATACTTTTTCCAATATTGCCCAATTGATTACTCACTGCATCGAAGAAAAGAAAAAAGAAAAAGCCGGTGACCCGGACTGGGTTAAAAAGAATCCCGATTGGAATAAAGTTGTGCTGATACCTGTAAAGGTGGACTTTGATACAAACAATTCGATTATCGGGGTAAGCAATAACTTGGATATGGAGAGCGCTGAGCTGAAAGGCGGCACCAAAGCAGGAAATGAATTAAAAATGCAAATCATATATACCAAGTTCTAACGACACGGATTACACGTTAGTACGCATAGGGTCACACATATATATGTGTGGCCCTACGTGTACTAATGCACAAGGTCACACATACGTACGTGTAAGTCCATGCCTGCACAGGCATAAAATGAAGGGTGCGCCAAAAGTCCGAAACGGTTTTACTTTTGACGCACCCTTTTTTATCTTTTGCCTCAAGATGGCTGTAACCGGATTAAATTCCCAATGATTTTCTTACGGCTTCTACTTTTTCTTCTGCAGCAGCATTAGCAGCATCATAGCACTTAGGACATCCCATCTCGCCTTTTACTTCCATATAGAACTTAATCTTAGGTTCGGTACCTGAAGGACGAACAGAAATCTTAGTACCGTCTTCAGTGAAGTATTGCAGTACATTAGAGGTTTCAGGCATATCAATATCTGCCACATTACCTTCACCGTCTGTAGCTTTCAAAGTCTTGTAATCCTTTGCCAATATCACTTTAGAACCACCGATTTCTTTCGGAGGATTGGCGCGGAAGTTTTCCATCATTGCTTTGATTTCATCTGCACCACTCTTACCAGGCTTCACTACATTGACTGTCGTTTCTTTAGAGAAACCATATTCCACATAGATATCCATCAGAACATCGAACAAAGTCTTGCCCCGGTCTTTGGCCCAAGCACAGATTTCAGCCAGCAACGCACAAGCAGAAACAGCATCTTTATCACGGACGAAGTCTTCGGCCAGGAATCCGTAGCTTTCTTCACCACCTCCGATGTATTGCTGTTTGCCTTCACGCAAACGGATCTCACGTGCAATCCACTTGAATCCGGTATAGCAATCCAACATTTCGATGTGGTTCTTATCTGCGACAGATTTAATCAGTTCCGTAGTAACGATAGTCTTCACAATGAAATCATCATCCTTCATCTTACCCATCGCAATACGATTCTTTATTATATAATACAAGAACAGCAAACAGGTTTGGTTACCATTGATCAGCACCCATTCTCCTTTGTCATTTTTACAAGCCATACCTACACGGTCAGCATCCGGATCACTAGCCATTACAATGTCGGCGTCAATTTTCTTAGCCAAATCAATAGCCATAGACAAAGCCTCGGCATTTTCCGGATTCGGAGAGACAACAGTCGGAAAATCGCCACTCTTCACCATTTGTTCAGGCACGGTATGTACATTTTCAAATCCCCATTGCTTCAATGCACGCGGAATCAACATCATACCTGTACCATGAATCGGAGTATACACAATTTTCAAATCCTTCTGACGCTTGATCACTTCAGGATCAATAGAAATTGTTTTCACTTTATTCAAATAGACGCTGTCTACCTCTTCGCCCACAATCTGAATCAGATCCTTGTTACCTTCAAACTTGATGTCGGTAGCCGATGAAATCTTGTTCACCTCATCAATGATACCTTTATCGTGCGGAGCCAATACTTGTGCACCATCATCCCAATATGCCTTATAACCGTTATATTCTTTCGGGTTATGAGAAGCTGTCAGGATGATGCCGCTTTGACATCCCAAATGACGGATGGCAAAAGACATCTCAGGAGTGGGACGCATATCCTCAAACAGATATACCTTGATACCATTAGCCGAGAAAATATTTGCTGAGATTTCGGCAAACAGACGGCTGTTGTTACGGCAATCATGACCAACCACAACAGCTATTTGTTCAAGGTCTTTAAAGTTCTTATTAAGATAGTTGGACAATCCCTGAGTAGCTGCACCGACAGTATATATATTCATACGGTTACTACCTACTCCCATGATACCGCGCAAACCGCCTGTACCAAATTCCAAATCTTTATAAAATGCTTCAATCAAATCAGTCTTATCGGGATTCGCCAACATTTTCTTAATTTCAGCCTGTGTTTCGGCATCATAAGCAGGTGTTAACCATTTCTCTGCTTTCTCTGTCACTTGCTTTATCAATTCTTCATTTTCCATAATTTTTTGTTATTTATAAGGTTTATAATTATATCCGATTTTTACGTCTTGACAAATGTAAAAGAATTAAATTAAAAATCCTAGAAATTTGAAAGAAGAAAATTAGAGATATAAAGGATTATTCCCCAAAAATAATCTGTCATAAAAAAATAGAAGACCATACAAGGTAAAAAAACACTACTATATAACAGTCGGGAAAGCTCCCAGGCATCCTGAATACAATCTAAAAAACTATCTTATTATGCAAACAGGGGCAGAATTATAATCTGCCCCCTCCACTAATTAATCAGATTTTCAGAACATACAAAAATATATCCTATTTCATCTTATAGCGTTCACCGGTGGCCTTTACCAGTTCTTCCAAAAATTCTTTGGGATATCCCGGACGTACCAAAGGAGCACAATGACCGGTTTCAGGGCGAAGTATAGTTCCATCTTTTGCCATCTTTTTCACAGCACCATCATTATACTTCACAATCAAAAATTCACCCAACTTCTTCCAGCTGTCTATTGCCGATTCGGCTGTCATGCAACTATAGTTAGTCAAGAACTCTTTTGCCTTTACAGGATCTTTCTCATATAAGCTCATGGCAGAAGATTCAATGCCAGCCTGTGCATTCGCATAAGTATCTTCCAAATTATTTTGAACGGCACGCATATCATCAATCATCAGGCTATAACGTGGACGAATCATATCGGCCACCCAATTATAAATCCAGAATGCAGAATCCCATGAAAAAGTTACACAGTCGGCTTCTTTACCGCTATAACAATCAGGAATACGATCCGAACAACAATATACAGGAGCAAACACTGTCATATTAGCATCATCTGTCCCAAACCATAATACTCCCCCTATTGCATCGGGCAGGCTAGCACGCATCTGTGCAACAAAAGTGAAAGCCGTTTGCTGAGTCGAGATGGGACGTTCATTGAAATATTCCTGATCTCCTACTTTAAAACTCAAGGGAGACAGACGATAAGGAGTTTTAAACGGACCGGCACCGGGATCATTAGTTATATCCAGTGGAGTACCCTCATAGTGATCGCGCATAGCTGCTTGTACATCACGTACTGAAAGTTTACGGGAAGGCTTGATATAAAGAGGCATCGGTTCTTTGCTGTCCCCCTGGATATAAGGAAGATAGGTATCTCCCACCGACTTATTGAACATATTATAGAAACTCCATACACGCGCTTCACAGAACCGTACACCACCAAAATCTAAAGGATTATATGCCGCCGAGAAACTGAAATCTTTATTCATACCGTCAAAATAGCCTTTTTCACGAGCGAAAGAAATCACATCCGGAGAGTAAAGGCAATTATCCTTGTCATTCATATTGAACTGATGAATCCGGCTCTGATTAGCATGTGCGGCAATACAATCATCCGGTATACGGACTGCTACCCATACAGCACCTTTCACACCGGGACCCTTACCGATCATCTCCAAAATCCAGACTTCATTGGGATCAGCGATACTGAATGATTCGCCACTGCTATAATAACCATATTCTTTTACTAAATCCGTCATTACCTGTATGGCTTCTTTAGCTGTACGAGAACGCTGGAGAGCTACATAAATCAAACTTCCATAATCCATAATACCGGTAGAATCAACCAATTCCTCCCGTCCACCAAAAGTAGTTTCACCTATGGTTACCTGAAATTCATTCATATTACCTACCACATTATAGGTTTGACGCGCTTCTTTTATTTGCCCTAAATATTTGCCCGAATCCCAATCATAGATATCACGCATGGTTCCTTTTTCATGCATACCGGCAGGATAGTGATACAACTCGCCAAACATTCCGTATGAATCAGCGGAATAAGAAACGATAACAGAACCATCCACCGAGGCTCCCTTACCTACAATCAGGTTAGTGCACGCCAAACTCTCCGTTATCGCTGCCAACAGAAAGGCAGCACCTAAAATCAGTTTATTCTTCATTAATATATAACTTTTTAATTGTGTATAATACTTATTTTACCATCAAAATTCATATTCCTCTTTTGTTTCGTTTCCACAATAATCTGTCACCACCAATTCCAATTTATGGGCGACTCCTTTTTTTAACCGTTCAGGATGCTTCATCCACAATTTCGCATTTTTGGAACTGAAACCAAACAAGGCAAATTCGCCGTCTATCTTCACCTTATAATCCTTAATACCCGTTTCCGCATCTCCTATTTTGAACTGAACCTTACCTGTCTTCCATTGTGCCTTATTTAATGGGATCACTCGTGGAGACAAAGTATCTATAGCTACGGTATAGGTTCCCAGTTCACGGATGGAAGTCTTCATCCAACCATTTTCATAAATTCCTCCTGCTGAACCTTTCCTTTTTCCCCACTTACGGGCTACATAATATTTCGACGTATCCTCTACAGGAAGATGGCGTACCCCGATCATCAGTGTGCATCCAGCTTGCAAAGCTACTGGCTCATCGTGCAACTGGTACTCGTAAGATATTGCGGCTGTATCTTTAACCACATGACAGTTCAGTGCCACATCCTCATACAACATTCCTCGGGGGATAACCAGTTCCATACCCGGTTCCTGAACCACATTACCTTTATTCCATGCCAAATAATGTTTTACTTGCGGATGATATTCCTCTATCGGCTGCCTACGGCCACGCACAATGAAACGATAAGTCGACTTATTACCATATAAATCAGCTAATTCATAACGAAAATGATAATCACGTTCTTCATCAATCGTAATCACCCCTCCTTCATCGTTGGCTTGTAACATGCGCAAACTATTTCCGGGAAGAATTTGTGAGCGCATCACCCAATTATGCCTCTTTACATTCTCCTCATAGTCTGTCCAGGCATTAATCATCCGGTTCTCTTCAGGCAAAACGCCATCCACTGTACTGCGAAAAACTTCTGTCGTATCCACATAGAGTACCACGGAACGCACACCATAATTATTATGTGTACCATCCATATAGTCGTATGCCTTAATGCCAGCGGCTATTTTCCCCCAAGCAGAAACCGGTTGCCCCAAAGAAGCAACAGGTATGGATTTTTTTCTTTGTGAGCCTTCCACAACCCCAGCGCCCCGCTGCGGATAAAGCATAATCATTGACGCACGTGGCGGAGTAGTGTCTTTAATTTTATCGGTATAGAACTGTAAGGGATCTATCAATTCACCAGTATCCGTACAGCGTATCTCCATATGCAGATGCGGTCCGAAAGAATATCCTTCATTACCGCTTAAAGCAATGATTTCTCCAGCTTTGAAACTGACCTGATGAGGTTCGAATTTCAAATCCACAGCAAAAGTTTCATGCCGATATTGATATTCCTCCACTACTTTTGCCACTGCGGAAGCAAATTTCAACACATGCCCATACACTGAAGTATATCCATTGGGATGCGTAATAAAAATAGCCTGCCCATATCCTCCGGGAGTAACCAGTACACGGCTCACATATCCGTCGGCAATGCAATGAATAGGTTTTCCCACCTCTCCCTGGGTTTTAAAGTCCACTCCTCCATGAAAGTGGTTAGAACGCAGTTCACCAAAATTACCGCTCAGAGTAAGCGGAAAATCAAAAGGAGGACGGAATACAGGAGCAGCCGGTTCTTCCTGTGCCCGTACAGTGAAAATACTGCCCAAAGCTACTATGATTATATAATTTCGTAAAGTCATTTTCTTTATTTTATGGAGAACTCATCACAAAAATTTTGAATCTCTCCGCAAACTTACAAATAAAAAACAGAATATCCCTTAAAATAATGTTGCTAAACATACATTTATTACGAAAAAAACATATCCAGACAAAACCTACTTTTCTGACATTTTGTTATCTTTGAGGCAGTCAAACCCCTTAAATGTGACAATTATGATAGTAGGAATTCCTAAAGAAATCAAAAACAACGAGAATCGTGTA
>ENA-OPDX01000162-OPDX01000162.1-human-gut-metagenome-genome-assembly--contig:-NODE-162-length-10016-cov-1.432386_pt1 | contig 10016 bp, 4 predicted proteins | sample MGYA00241629_ERZ501521 | MGnify/ENA primary metagenome ERZ501521 (study PRJEB25962, sample SAMEA2042429) | human gut metagenome | biome: human gut; feature: human-associated habitat; material: faeces... | reverse complement strand
TCTGGGTGGCTCCCCACATGGCAATATAAGGAGCCAGAAAAGAAGCGATTGCTTTGACAAATTGACCGAAAGTAAGGGTACTTGCCAATTTATCCCCCGTTATAATATTGCTCAACAAAGGATTCAGAGAGGTCTGCATCAGTGCATTGCCAATGCCCAGCAAAGAGAAAGACAACAGCATGATGACATAACCATCGCCGAACACGGGAATCAGCAAAGAGGCAAAAGTCACAGCAAGGCTCAGAAGCACTGTCTTCTTACGGCCTATCTTATTCATCAATATTCCTGTGGGAACCGAGAAGATAAGGAACCAAAAGAAAACCAGCGACGGAAAGATATTGGCCTGCGCATCCGTCAGGTTCAAGTCGACCTTGACATAATTGGAAGCAATACCCACCAAGTCTACAAACCCCATGGCGAAGAAACAAAGCATCACCGGAATTAATTTGGCATATAGGTTTTTATTATTATTCATGGCTTTTATTTTTTCATTTTTTATTTCTTCATCTTATTCACCTGACCTATTTATAGACCTAATTTATATATTGTGAAATCTGAGATTTTCATCTCCCCTCCTTCACTATAAAAACGTAAGGAGTTATAAGGTTCATTCGGGAATACCAGATTAGTCATGGCAACGCGGCCACCGTCAACAAACAACTCCACACTTCCATTATCCACAAACACTTGAACCTTATGTCCTTTCGCGGTGTTTATCGGAGCCCAAGTACCCAAAGCAAAATCATTTTTATAGTTCACCGTCACTTCTTTATACCGAGCATAACTCTCTTCGGTATCCAAATCATGCGGCTTTACCTTCTTGCCAAAGTCTACAATACCGCTTTCCGCCCGATCCATTACCACACGTCCTTCCGCAGCATCCAGATAAATCCTCACTTTCTCACCCAGACTATTCAGCAATTCAAAACCAGCTTCTTTACCTGCCGATGTTAATTGCAGTTCCAGTTCGAAAGCGCCATCATTATTTTCAAAAAGTGTTTCAAAACGCTTCTCACCATTCACTGTAAAGTCATCCAGTTTTTTAGAATCCTTCCGTAAGTTTTCCGTCTCTTTTACCGGTGCGGCACTCAGATAAAGCTGCTTGTCCTCACCTGTATACAGACTCAATTCACGTGGCAAAGCATTGGCACTACGGAACTGCTGTATAGGAGTATAGTTAGCATATTGCCAGTTGCTCATCCATGCCAATGCAATGGTACGTCCTGCAGGAGCATTGCTCCAAGTGACAGTTGCATAATGGTCTTTTCCCCAGTCGAGCCATTTCACCACCTCGGGTTTCGTATCGCATACAAACCGATGTCCGTCAAAATCGCCTACAAAATACATAGTACCACTGCCTCCATAAACAAATCCCGGATTGATATTTACAATCATCACCCATTTCATCTTAGACCGGTCACCATCTACAGGCAACTGAATGAAATCCGGACATTCGAACTGATTGGGCTGAGGACCAAATCCTTCTCCAAACTCACTCATGTATTCCCATTGCTTCAAGTTGGCAGATGAATAAAAACGCATATTCTTGTCCGCACTGACAATCATAATCCATTTCTGTTCGGGTTCATACCAAAAGACCTTCGGGTCACGGAAATTCTGTAGTCCGTCAAACGGAGTAAGAACCGGATTCTGTTCATACTTCGTATAAGTACGCCCGTTGTCCGTACTGTATGCCATACTTTGCACCTGGCTCTGCCCACCGGGTATATTACGGTGCGAAGTATAAAAAGCGACAATTGTATTTTCACCGTAGCCTGCGCTGTTATTTTTATCCACAATAGCACTTCCCGAGAAGATATGCCCCAAAGTATCACGGGCAATCGCCGGGTCGAGATGTTCCCAATGAACCAAGTCTTTGCTCACGGAATGTCCCCAATGCATATTCCCCCATACCGATCCGTAAGGATTATACTGGAAATAGAGATTCCATACGCCATCCTTATAGAACATACCATTTGGGTCGTTCATCCATCCGTAAGCAGGAGTGTGATGGAAATCCGGACGATACTGCTCGCGATTCTTCATATCGAAAGCATCAGAGAACTTCATCTCCTTCCAGCAAGTGAGGGCATTCAGTCCTTCCTTGCTATAATCACCGTTTACATGGATATCGAGAGCCAGGCCTTTCAAGCCAGCAAACTCATCCATATAGAGGGGAACGAAATAATCTACGTGATCTTTAGCCAACTTCACATTGAGGGCTTTCACCTGCTTGTTGTCAGCAATCACCTTGATATTTGCCATCTCAGCATCCTCCTGTACAGGAAGCAAGAGACACTTCTGGTTCTGACTCTCCTGGCTGATGCGATAGAGACAGTGATTATTGCTCAAGAAGGAAGCCTGCTGGGCATAACTGGCGGTGAAACCGCAAAGAGCGACAAGCGCTGAAACAAAAATCTTTTTCATTGTCAATTTATTAATTGAGTACATTTAAAAAACATCTAATTATTTAAAAATGCCGGTAAGCCATTACTCGTATCCCTTATTCTGCTTATAAAGACCAGGAATGTAATACAGCTGGTTATATGGAACCGGATAGAACTCGTTCTTGCCCGGTGTGAACTTGGCATCCTTCAAGTATTGAGCGTATGTTTGCTCTCCATACTGATCTTTCTGCTCAGATTCGAAATACTTGTTCAGTGTCTCAGAAGCAATGCCCCAGCGGCGCAAGTCGAAGAAGCGGCCGTTCTCCATAGCCATTTCCAGACGACGCTCCCAGCGAAGGCACTTTCTTGCCGTCTCCTTATCCTGGAAATAAGACTCCGGATAGAGGGCTATATCACATTGATCCTTGGCATATTCAATATGCTTATCCACAGAATTCTTGGCTCTCAGACGGATATCGTTGATGATGGTACGAGCCTCAGCCAGACGGTCCAACTCTATCAAAGCCTCAGCACGCATCAACATAATGTCGCTATAACGGAGCACATAGTCGTTCATCGCAAACGCCTGCCAAGAGCCATTGAAAGTTTCACCCTTAGAACGCTGTGGTACTTCCTTCAGAGAGGTATAGTAACCATAAACGTTTGGTGTACGTGAGTTGGCTGTGGTCATCGTGTATTCTGACTCATATTTATATGGGAAGGTAGGCATTCCAACGGTGTGGAACAAACGTGGATCCCACTTCTGACTATTAGGCTTACCGTTTACAGGATAATCACAAGTCTTGTTGTAGTCATCAAACTCAGGAAGTCCGTTCTTGGTCTTGAAGGCATTCACCAGGTCCTGTGAAGGCTTGTGGAAATCCCATCCGCAAGACCACATACCCCAACAGCCATTCAGCACGTTAGACCAGTTGCCACGTCCGAAGGTAGTATGGTCCTCGCTATAGTCGGAAGCCTGGACAGCAAAGACAGACTCCTTGCTGTTCTTATAGTCAGGCAGGAAGATGTCGCCGAAATCTGCCATGTAACCATAGTCTGAATTCTTCACAACATCGGTGTAATCTACTACCTTCTGCATATACTCCTCATTAATATGGTCAACGCCATTGGTTGCCTCATAACCATCACCCCAGGCAATGGTAAGATAACATTTGGCCAGATAACCTGCGGCAGCAATCTTGTTGACACGACCGCCATCCTTCTGCTTAGCAGGAAGTACATCGTATGCAGTCTGGAAGTCGGCAATCACCTTTTGCCACAAATCCTCGTAAGTAAACTGAGTGTTTGATGTGCTCTCTGTTGTTTTATCCTCATAAACCTTCTCGTCTATCCAAGGAATCTGACGATACATGCTAAGTAACTTGAAATAGAAATGAGCACGGAGGAAGCGAACCTCAGCCTCACGCTGCTTGGTTACCTCAGCACCCAGTTTGCTCTCACCATTCTGTTGCAAAGAAACCAAGGCACGGTTACAACGGGAAACAGCACAATAGAGACGATACCATAACTCGTCGAGTTCGCCCCTAGTAGAGGTCAAGGTACTCCAGATTTCCACATCGTGATAACCGGTGTCACCGGTACCACCGCCACCCTTCAAACAATCGTCTGAAGAAAGGTCACCATATGGCCAAAGGTTGAATGGGTAAGAATACCAACAGTTGCCCAACATCGCATAGGCACTGTTTACCATCTTGTCTGGCTCGCTTAATGCCTTGTCTTCATCAACCACAGCTGTTGGGGTGTAATCCAGGAAATCATCACAACTGGTGAATGTTCCTATCAGTGCTGCTGCAAGCACCATTGTATATAACTTTTTCATCTTAGAATTCTCTTTAAAAAATATGAAACATTTTAGAAACCTACCTGAAGTCCGAATGATACGGATGTTGAAAGTGGATAGTTCCAGTTTGGATTCTCCGGGTCTGAACAGGTCAGGCTGTTGCTCTTGATGGTCAAAAGATTCTGACCTGAGAGATAGACACGGGCACTGGTCATCTTCAACTTAGAGAGGATGCTGCTTGGGATAGTGTAACCCACCTGCAAGGTGCGCAACTTCAAGTAAGAACCATTCTCAACGAAGTAAGTAGAAGCACGACCCTCATCGGCTGTATTCATGGTGCTCAAGCGTGGGATGGAAGAACCATTGTTGTTGGTATTCCAGGCATCGAGCAAACGGGTACCCTTGTTAGAACCACTATCAGTAATAGCCCAGAAGTCGGTCTGGAACTTTTGGTTGTTATACACATCCTGGTCATAGACACCCTGCCAGAACATACTGAAATCAAAGCCCTTGTAGTTGAGAGCAATATTCAAACCATAAGAGAAGGCTGGCACAGGGTCGAAAATCCAAGTCTGGTCATCTGAAGTAATTCCATTTTTACCATCTAAGTCCTTGTATTTCAATCCACCGACACGTGCGTTTGGCTGTCCAGACTTATCTACTTCTTCCTGATTCTGGAAAATTCCATCGGCTACATAACCTACGATTGAACCATAAGACTTGCCACTCTGCACCAGGTTTTCCTTAGATGTGTGAGCGTAAGCACCTGTTGTTGTTGCTGGCAAATAAGTAACCTTGTTGCGGAAGAAATCCAGATTGCCGTTCACGTCGATGCCAAGTCCATTAGCCAAGGTCTTGCGATAACCCACGGTGAACTCCATACCCCAGTTGCGGAGCGAAGGACCATTCTGCCATGAATTTCCACCTTCACCAGTTGCACCCAGATAAGCAGGATTAATCAACATATCCTTCACATTCTTAATATAGGCATCCACTGTACCATAGAGGGTGTTGCCAAACAGGGTGTAATCCAAACCTACGTTATACTGAGTAGCTGCCTCCCATTTCAAGTTAGGGTTAGCCAACTGTGTGGCACGATAACCAGAAGGGAAGGTACCTGAACCTTGCAGGAAGAGATCGTATGCAGTAGAGGTTACACGATCTAGTCCGTAATCCACTACATAAAGACCAAACTGTGCATTGTTGTCGATAGCCTGGTTACCTGTCTGACCCCAAGAGAGTCGCAACTTGGCATCATCCAACCAATCCTTCTTCAGGAGATTAGAGAATCTGAAGCCGAGTGATGCAGCAGGGAAAGTACCCCAGCGATGTGCCTTACCGAAACGTGATGAACCATCATGACGGATAGTGAAGGAAGCCAGGAGGAGATCATCCCAGTTGTAGTTCACCTTTCCAAAGAAAGAAGCCAGGCGATAGCCTACCTTTGCACCCGAGTTACGCATCGTTCCTGTTGCAGCATTTGGCCACATATAATCTTTATCTTCCAGCGCATAGCCTTCTGAATAGGCAGAGAAATCGATAACCGACTGCTTGGAAACTTCCATACCACCGAGTACATCGATGTTGTGCTTGCCAATCTGGGTAACGTACTGGGCTGTGTTAGACCATGTCCAGTTGGTCTCATTGTTATTCGAGAGCGTTGTCTTGGCGATGTCATTGTTGACAATATCGGAATGATAAGTATTCGTCATCGCATTGATAAACGAAGTCTTGAAATCCAAGCCGAAGTTAGAACGCAGGGTCAATCCCTTGACAGGCTTCAATTCTACGAAAGCATTACCGAAGATGCGCCAGTAGTCGAGGTGGTTGTTGCGGTTCTGATACTGCTCACGACAAGGGTTCTGACGGTCGGCCATACTTCCTACAGGACCAGCGAAGGTCTTGCCATCTTCTTCGTAAACCGGAACGATGGAAGGCATCTTCAAGGCATTCTCCATCGGATGGCAATCTACCTGAGAGGTATAAGTCAATGTTACATTCTCACCTACGGTTACGATCTTGTTCAAATTCCAAGAGGTGTTCAAACGAGCAGAGATATTCTCGAAGTCTGTATATTTCAAGACTCCCTCATTGTTCTTGTATCCCAAGGAGAACATAGCGCTATGCTTGTCATTGGCATGAGATACAGAGAGGTCGTAGTTCTGCGAGAAACCTGTGCGAGAGATTTCATCGAGCCAGTCGGTATCTGAGAATCGCATGGTCTTCTTGGCATTGATGTAGCCGTCGTATCGACCATTGATAGTATAGTTCTGATACTGGTTGGTAGCAGGATTCCAAACGGTGATTGGAGTACCAGAGGCCGCATTCAAGTCGATGCCGTAGTTGGCAGCATAAGCCACAGGATCGAGTCCATCGTTCAGGGCAGCCTGAGCCATCGCAGTAGCATACTGGCTGGAGTTCATCAACTTCATCTTCGACTGGTTGGAATAGAACTGTGCAGTTAGGTTGGCAGAGAAGTCAACAGCCACCTTGCTACCCTTCTTACCTTTCTTGGTGGTGATGATGATGACACCATTCGAAGCACGGGAACCATAGATAGAAGCTGATGCAGCATCTTTCAAAACCTGCATACTCTCGATATCATTTGTATTGAGGGTATTCAAAGCCATATTGGTAGGTACACCATCTATGATATAAAGCGGATCCTGAGAAGAGTTGAAAGAACCGATACCACGAATACGCACGGTTCCTGAACCAATAGGAGAACCATCAGTAGTAACAGTCATACCAGGAACACGCCCCGGCAAAGCACGCATTGGGTCTGTCTCTGAAGTTGTCTTCAGGTTCTTGGTTGAAACCACAGCCACGGAACCTGTTAAATCGGCCTTTCGCTGAGTGGTATAACCTGTTACAACTACTTCCTGCAAGTCGTTGGCATCTTCCTGAAGTGTTACCTCCATATTATCTGAAGCCTTTACTTCTTGCGTCTTATATCCAATATAAGATATAACAAGTGTGGAACCAGGAGCACATTCTACATGAAAGTTACCATCTAAGTCGGTAACAGTACCAGTCTTTGTGCCTTTCACCATAACAGATGCTCCAATGACTGTCTCACCGGCAGCATCCTTTACGATGCCATTTACATTTACCTGTTGTGCACTAGCTATGGTGCAAACAGTACAGAGCGCAGAGCTCATCAGTAATCTTGAAAGATTGTTCATACTATATATAACGTTTTAAGTTTCAAAAATTGTCATTGCTTGTATCTGTTGCAAAATTAGGGAAAAGACTGTTATATAAATAAAAAAAATCGTTCCTGCAACAATAATTATGTTACATGAAACGATTTTCTTATCTTTTGCTAAGATTTTAAAGTTTTATATCAGAAGCAGTTAGAACCATATCATACATCTTACACCGGTTTATGTCGTAAATCTGTTGGAAGAACGCCATATTGTTTCTTGAAGCATGAAGAGAAATAGCCCGGTAATGCAAAGCCTACTTCTGCCGAGACTTCAGCTATAGTCTTATCAGTCTGCATCAGGAGCGTATAGGCTCTCTGCAGGCGCATCTCTTTCAAGAGCTCGGCAGGCGTTTTTCCTGTCATAGCCTTCACCTTGCGATAGAGCTGTACTTTACTCAACTGCATCTCGGCACCCAAATCATCCATCTTCATATCAGCATTGCCCATATTTTCAAGGATCTTCTTCTTGAAACGGTCCATGAAGTAACGGTTACTCTCATCCAGATGATTCAGTTCTGCAGCCCAGCCCTCCTTGTTCTCGATGAATCCACGAGCCGCGGCTTTCTGTTTCTGCAGCTTCTTTCTATATACCTTATATATATAATAGATGACAAAGAACAGAATCAGAACTACAATAAAGGCAATCAAAAGCATCCATTTCTGGATACGGGAAACCTCTGAATAAGAATCAAGACTGTCAGAAATCTGATCCAGATTCTTCATCTTGGCTTCCAAATCCTGATATTGCAGGGCGATGGCATCACAATTCTCCGGGGTAGCAAGGAATGATTTCATCACATTATCCTTCTTATAGGGTTTACCCTGAAGGATATTCATAGCCAATTCCATAATCTTTTCGCCCTGGGTAGGATAGACATAAGAAGCAGCAAACTGTCCTCTTTTCACTCTATCCACTCCTTCCCATTCTCCAGGCAATCCATCAATGCCTACTATCAGCATCTGCTTATCAATGCCTCGTCTCTCTGCTTCCAGAAAGGCTCCTATGGCACCCCAGTCGCTATGCCCGAACACGCCATCCGCATGTCCGCCATTATCCAGATATTGCTTCATTAACTCCTGGGCACGCTCTAACTTCCAGTTGCTTTCCAGGGTAACCACCTTGATTCCCGGGTAATTCTTCATCACCTCGTGGAAACCGCGATGGCGCTCAATGACAGGGGAAGCATCCTTCAAGCCCGTAATCTCAACTACGGTACCTTTTCCATCCAGTTTACTGGCAAGAAAGCGGGCTACTTCCCTACCCGCTTCTACATTATCGCCACCGATGGAAGCTGTATAATAGGTTGTCTTTACCTTTCTGTCGAAGAGAATAACCGGGATATGCGCACGATAAGCTCGCTCGATGGCGGGAGTAACATCATTCACGTTATCAGGGGCCACCACGATTAAATCTACCTTCCTGGCTATCATACTGTCTATCTGACGAGCCTGGCGTTGCCCGTCATTCTCTGCAGTAGTAAACAGCAAATCCACATTCTTATATTGATACTGCGCCAGTCGCATCTCATTATTCACCTTCTCGCGCCAAACTCCGCTGCAACATTGCGACACACCAATCACTATCTTCTTCTGGGTACAAGCACCAAGAAGAAGGAGCATACTAAAAGATAGTACTATTAAGATAATATTGATTCTTTTCATTGAATTTATACTTCTTCCATCCGTTTAAGTTCCCACCCCTCAAACTGCATGATGATGAGATGGAGTTTTGTACCTTGGCGCAAAGCCTCAACCCTTGGAGCCTCAGCATATCGAAGAATCTGCTCTACAGCCTCACGCCACTGTTTCTCGGCCTTGGTCATAGGCTTGCCATCTTCCGTAAACTCACCTTCAACTATCGCAGAGAAATCTTTCTTAGAAAGAACCTTCAACTCCAGAATGTAGCTATGCTGACTGGCATAATGGGTAAGGTCTGGCAAAAGGAAGAAATCACAATAGCCATGATTCAACTCCAACTCTGGAGCCGTGATATAATAATCATTCAGATTCAGATAAGCCATAAAGAATCCCTGCAGGTTTCGCTCAGCCTCAATGCCATCACGCACCGAAGAAACCTTGGCATAGGCATCTGCCATGAAGCGCAATCCTTCTTCCCACTTACCATCGTATGCCATGTCATAATAGTAATCGGTGAGCTGGTTGACATCCACATAAGCCTTTGCCTGATACTCTTCTTCCAGATAACCATAATACTGCTTGCGGACATTATTGTTCGGAATGCCCAGAATGAGCTTGGATCCACGAGTTCCCTTGATGGTCAACATGCCATAATAGAAGAGCAGGCTGGGGAAGATTTCGGGTTTGGCGATTTCCTTGGCCGGGAAGGTGGTGATCAGGTTGGTGATAATTTGCCCTTCTTCGGTGATTTTACGTAATACGCCCTTGCGGTTGCCGTCCAGCTTGTCCAGCTGGATTAGTTTCTTCATTTTGTTGTAGTCCGTACGGGTGTTGGGATCTATCATCTCTTTAGGAGATTTGCCCAGCGTGATGTAATTGCGCAGGTAGTAAAGTACCATGTCGCAATTGAACATTTTCGGGTCGCGTTCCAGACTTTCTTCTGCGAAACAGTAATTATTATACCACGGTTTCATCTCCCGGA
>ENA-OPDX01000150-OPDX01000150.1-human-gut-metagenome-genome-assembly--contig:-NODE-150-length-10423-cov-2.224248_pt1 | contig 10423 bp, 10 predicted proteins | sample MGYA00241629_ERZ501521 | MGnify/ENA primary metagenome ERZ501521 (study PRJEB25962, sample SAMEA2042429) | human gut metagenome | biome: human gut; feature: human-associated habitat; material: faeces... | reverse complement strand
CCTATTATTACAGCATCAGACTGTGAAGGAGCCGGTCAGATGTTCCAGGTTACTACCAAGAATCTCTATGACTTGAAGAAGGATGAAAACGGCTCTATTATTTATGATGATGATTTCTTTGGCAAACAAGCCAGTTTGACGGTATCTGGACAGTTGGAAGGTGAATTAGCTGCTACTGCTTTGGGGGCTATTTATACATTTGGTCCTACATTCCGTGCGGAGAATTCTAATACGCCGCGTCACTTGGCTGAGTTTTGGATGATTGAACCTGAGGTTGCGTTCAATGATATTACTGATAATATGGATTTGGCCGAAGACTTTATTAAATATTGTGTACAGTGGGCGCTTGACAACTGCTATGATGATGTGAAGTTTTTGAACGACATGTTCGATAAGGGATTGATAGAACGTTTGCAGGGCGTGCTGAAGGAGGAATTTGTCCGTCTGCCTTATACGGAAGGTATCAAGATACTGGAGGAAGCTGTAGCAAAAGGTCATAAATTTGAATTCCCGGTATATTGGGGAGTAGACTTAGCCTCTGAACATGAACGTTATTTGGTGGAAGAGCACTTTAAACGTCCTGTAATCCTGACAGATTATCCGAAAGAAATCAAGGCATTCTATATGAAGCAGAATGAAGATGGAAAGACCGTTCGCGCCATGGATGTATTGTTCCCGAAGATTGGTGAAATCATTGGTGGTTCCGAACGTGAAGCAGACTATGATAAACTGATGACCCGCATTCAGGAATTGAACATTCCGATGAAAGATATGTGGTGGTATCTGGATACGCGTAAGTTTGGTTCATGTCCTCATTCTGGTTTTGGACTTGGTTTTGAACGGTTGTTGCTGTTTGTTACCGGTATGACCAATATTCGTGATGTGATACCTTTCCCACGTACTCCGCGCAATGCTGAATTCTAATTGTAGGAAATAATAATTCAAAAAATCCTGCCCTATAACATAGAGCAGGATTTTTTTTGTATTTAACTGTAAAAAAGTTATTTAAAAAGCAGGAAGTTTGAAAAATTTTTCTAATTTTGTATATCCACATTACGCAATTTGTTAACTAAATATATACAACTATGAAACGGAAAAAATTATTCCTACTGATGATAGCATTCTTGCTTATCGGTACTTCGCGTGTAGTGGGACAGGAAAAATCGGATGTAACCCCTGTCAACTTGAAAGGAATTTGGCAGATGTGCTTTTATGTATCAGGGACTCCTCAGGTACCGGGTGAGTTGAAACCAAGTAATTCTTTTAAAATTTTGTCTGATGACGGCAAGTTTACCAATATGACCATGATTCCTAATCATGGAGCTATTATTATTGGTTCCGGTACCTATCGGCAGACTGCTCCTAATGCTTATACAGAGCATGTGGAGAAAAACTTGCATCTTCCACAATTGGTAGGTGTGGATAATATTTTGGAATTTGAGATGAAGGGGGGAGATGTCATGGTGCTGAAGTTTTTTGTGAAAACGGATAAGGATGGAAATGAAATCAATTCCTGGTATTATGAAACTTGGAAACGAGTGAAAATGCCTCCTGTTTATCCAAAGGATTTGGTCAGATAAGTTTGAATCTTTGTTTATAAACAAAGGATAGTCATTGGGGAGGGGCTGCTCTTTCATTTTTTGAAAGTGTGGTCCCTATCTATATGGTGGGATATGTGTCTTGTTTATATGATTACTTGTTTGGATACTTAAATGAAAGATGCTTATGTACTAATTTTCTTCAATAAAATGATGTAATGAGTAACTGCTACCTGTTTGCACTTAAATATACGGTAAAATTCCTGTAATCTCTTCTTGATTTGCACAGAATTTCAAAAAATGTGCTATTATTCATCACTTTTATGTCTTTTCGAGAACAAAAATTGGAAATAATCGTTAACTTTGTCGCCAATAACAGAAATAGAAAAGGAGATTAATGTCTAAACTTTATATAATAGCGGGGTGTAACGGAGCCGGTAAAACGACCGCTTCGTACACGGTATTACCCGAAATTTTAGAGTGCCGCGAATTTGTCAATGCCGATGAAATCGCTAAGGGACTTTCTCCTTTTAACCCCTCAAGTGTAGCAATCGAAGCGGGACGACTGATGCTGAAACGCATCGGAGAACTGTTGTCAGCCGGAGTCAGTTTTTCTGTTGAAACTACATTGTCCACCCGTTCTTATATCAATCTTATCCAGCAGGCACAAAATCAAGGATATAGTGTCAGCCTTATTTATTTTTGGCTGAATTCGCCTGAATTGGCTATAGAGCGAGTGAAACAGCGTGTTGCCAATGGAGGGCATGATGTGCCTGCTCCCATTATCCGTCGTCGTTATCGTTCGGGGTTGGAAAACTTTTTCCGTATTTATATGCCTTGCGTGGATTATTGGATGCTTGCGGACAATAGCTGCACACCGCGTGTTATTGTGGCGGACGCCTTCCGTTTGGGGGATGAGGTCCATATCTATAATCAAGAACTTTTTACTAAAATCAGAAGTTATGTCAACTGAAGAAGAATATAAGGAATTAAGTGCGAAGTTGCGTTATGGTTTAGAACTAGCGGAACAGCGGTTGATAGAGGAAACTGCACGGCGCGAAGGGACATTGTGTTATGGTCGTCCCGATGGAAAAGTAGTCCGGATCTCAGCAACTGAACTTTTAAAGCTTCGTCAGTCCAGTGGAAACAATGCGGCATCTGTGGCTGTTTGTACTTGCTCTGAAATGGAGAGTGGCTGGAATCGTTGAAAATATATGAATAACTGTATATGTATAGGGAAGAATCAAAATCTCTTCCCTATGTTTTTTAGTCCGTTATTCAAAGCCTAGATGTGGTTATATCAGCCTTTTGTATGCGAATAGCAAGAGGAAAAAATATCTTAATTTATTTGTCAGTTCAAAGAAAAGCCGTACCTTTGCAAGCCGATTATTATCAAAAGTTTATAAAGAATTAATTCTTAGCGTGTTAATAGTTCTTTGTCCGGGAACGGTTAGAAACGCTGGGAAGAATTGTTTTTTAGTAGTTAACATTTAAAAAAGAATTTAAGAGTGGATACTTTAAGTTACAAGACCATTTCTGCAAACAAAGAAACAGCTCATAAAGAATGGGTTGTTGTCGACGCAACCGATCAGGTCGTAGGCCGTCTCGGTTCGAAAGTTGCGAAACTGTTGAGAGGAAAGTACAAACCAGACTTTACCCCTCATGCTGACTGCGGTGATAATGTTATTATCATTAATGCAGACAAAGTGAAATTTACCGGAAACAAGTGGAACGACAAGGTTTACTTGCGCTATACAGGTTATCCCGGTGGTCAGAGAGAAATGACTCCTGCTCAGTTGATGAAGAAACCTAACGGTGAAGAAAAACTGTTGAAGAGAGTAGTAAAAGGTATGCTTCCTAAAAATCGTCTGGGAGCACAGTTGCTGGGCAATTTGTATGTTTACGCTGGTAGTGAACACAAACATGAGGCTCAGACTCCGAAATCAATTGATATAAACTCACTTAAATAATAAAGAATGGAAGTAGTAAATGCATTAGGCAGACGTAAACGCGCAATCGCACGCGTATTCGTAAGCGAAGGTACAGGAAAGATTACTATTAACAAGAGAGACCTTGCACAGTACTTTCCATCAACTATTCTTCAGTATGTAGTAAAACAGCCTTTGAACAAGCTGGAGGCTGCTGAAAAATATGATATCAAAGTAAATCTTTACGGTGGTGGTTTTACAGGACAGTCACAGGCTTTGCGTCTGGCTATCGCTCGTGCGCTGGTTAAAATCAACCCTGAAGATAAAACAGCTCTTCGTTCAGAAGGCTTCATGACACGTGATTCTCGTTCTGTAGAACGTAAGAAACCGGGTCAGCCCAAAGCACGTCGTAGATTCCAGTTCAGTAAACGTTAATATCCGGTTTTACTTGGAACTGGTTAAGAAGCGTTTAGTATCTAAACCAGCGGGACTCTACTTGGTAGCGGACTACCCGATGGTTGGTTGAGATAAACAAAAAAGAAAGTAAACGATTTAAAGAATAACAAAATGTCTAGAACTAATTTCGATACATTATTGGAAGCCGGTTGCCACTTCGGACACCTTAAGAGAAAGTGGAATCCCTCAATGGCTCCTTATATTTTCATGGAACGCAATGGTATCCATATCATTGACCTCCATAAAACAGTTGCTAAAGTAGATGAAGCTGCTGATGCACTGAAACAAATCGCAAAATCAGGTAAGAAAGTCCTGTTTGTTGCTACTAAGAAACAAGCTAAACAAGTAGTAGCTGAGAAAGCTGCTTCTGTAAATATGCCTTATGTAATCGAGCGTTGGCCGGGTGGTATGTTGACTAACTTCCCGACTATCCGTAAGGCTGTGAAGAAAATGGCTACTATCGATAAGTTGACCAACGATGGTACTTATTCAAACCTTTCTAAGAGAGAAGTCCTGCAAATTTCTCGTCAGCGTGCTAAATTGGAAAAGAACTTAGGTTCTATTGCTGATTTGACTCGTTTGCCGTCAGCACTGTTCGTTGTCGATGTGTTGAAAGAAAACATTGCAGTTCGTGAAGCTAACCGCTTGGGTATCCCTGTATTTGCTATCGTTGATACAAATTCAGATCCTTCAAACGTAGACTTCGTGATTCCTGCAAACGATGACGCTACTAAGTCTGTAGAAGTGATCTTGGATGCTTGTTGTGGTGCTATCGCTGAAGGTTTGGAAGAAAGAAAAGCTGAAAAAGTAGATATGGAAGCTGCCGGGGAAAATGCTCCTAAGGGTGCTGGTAAGAAGAAAAATACCAAGGCTCGTATGGATAAAGCCGAAGAAGAAGCTATCAATGCTGCTAAGGCTGCCGCTTTCTTGAAAGAAGACGAAGAAGCTTAATAGTATAAATTGAGAGTTGAGAATTGAAAATTGGGGAAGGGGCAGATTATGCTGTTAATTCTCAATTCTCAATTTTCAATTCTCAATTCTGTTTTAAAGATATTACTAACAATTAAAAAATAAAGGAATATTATGGCTGTAACTATGGCTGAAATAACCAAGCTTCGTAAGATTAGTGGAGCTGGTATGATGGATTGCAAGAACGCCTTGACTGAAGCAAACGGCGATATCGATAAAGCAATGGAAATTATCCGTAAAAAAGGACAGGCTGTTGCTGCAAAACGTTCTGACCGTGAAGCATCTGAAGGTTGTGTGCTGGCAAAAAAGGATGGCGAATTTGCTGCTATCATCGCTTTGAAATGCGAAACCGACTTCGTTGCTAAAAACGCTGATTTCATAGCTTTGACTCAAGCTATTCTGGATGCTGCTGTTGCCAACAGATGTAAGACTTTGGAAGAAGTAAAGGCTTTGCCTATGGGTAACGGTACTGTACAAGATGCAGTAACAGACCGTAGTGGTATCACTGGTGAAAAAATGGAATTGGATGGCTACAATGTGGTTGAAGGTGCTTATACTTCTATTTATAACCACCAGGGAAATAACCAGCTTTGTACTATTGTTGCAATGAATAAAGAAGCTGAAGCTGCCGCTCACGGAGTTGCTATGCAGATTGCTGCTATGAATCCTATTGCAATTGATGAAGCCGGTGTTCCTGAATCTGTAAAAGAAGCTGAAATACAGGTAGCTATTGACAAGACTAAGAAAGAACAAGTAGACAAGGCTGTTGAAGTTGCTTTGAAGAAGGCTGGTATCAACCCGGCTCACGTGGACAGCGAAGACCACATGGAAAGCAACATGGCCAAAGGCTGGATTACTGCTGAAGACGTGGCAAAGGCAAAGGAAATCATTGCTACTGTTTCTGCCGAGAAAGCTGCACATCTGCCTGAACAAATGATTCAGAATATTGCTAAGGGCCGTCTTGGCAAGTTCTTGAAAGAAGTTTGCTTGCTGAACCAGGAAGACATCATGGACGGCAAGAAGACAGTTAGAGAAGTCTTGAAAGAAGCTGATCCTGAATTGAAGGTTGTTGACTTCAAACGTTTTACTTTGCGCGCTGAATAATTCCGCTTAGAAACGATTCTATAAAAAGAAGTGGCCGTATATGGAGTTGAATTCCTAAACGGTCACTTTTTTATGCCTCTACAGTTGCAGTGAGACGGATGATGCGTTTATCCCACGGGCTTGGTTTGCGTGTATCCTTCTGCCTTCAGGAGGTCGATGACACGTTGTTTGAAGTCGCCTTGCACGATGATTTCTCCATCTTTGGCACTTCCGCCTACTCCACATTTACTTTTCAGCAATTTGCCCAGTTCTTTCAGATTATTGTCGGTGCCCACGAAACCGGTGACAAGAGTGACGACTTTGCCACCCCGGTTCTTGCGGTCCAGCTGTACACGCAGGCGTTGTTGTGCAGGGGGGAGGGTAGCTTGCTCCTCATCGTCATTCATCTCATAGTTGTAGTCCGGGTTGGTGGAATAGACTATATTCAACCGTTCTTTCCAATCATTATTCTTCATACTTCTTTCTTTTAAACTTCCCAAAAGTACGATATTATGTGGAATTATGCAATTAGAAATTATGTTAAGCTTTTGTTGCATCCGTGTTACTGATTAGAAAAAAAGCACTACTTTTGCCAATCGCAATATTGAGAACTTAAATAAGAAACTATGAGCAGTCCGTTACAGAAAAAAGAAACCATGAAGGTGCCGGAACCTACTTTGCGCCGGCTTCCGTGGTACCTTTCCAATGTAAAGTTGCTGAAACAAAAGGGGGAACGATTCGTATCATCCACCCAGATTTCCAAGGAAATCAATATTGATGCTTCACAGATTGCCAAAGACCTTTCGTATGTCAATATCTCGGGCCGTACGCGTGTGGGATATGAGGTGGACACGCTGATAGCTGTACTGGAGGATTTCCTGGGATTTACCAATATACACAAAGCCTTTCTGTTCGGTGTCGGAAGCTTGGGAGGTGCCTTGCTGCGCGACTCGGGTCTGAGCCATTTCGGTTTGGAGATAGTAGCTGCTTTCGATGTGAAGCCCGAACTGGTGGGTACGACACTGAGCGGCATCCCCATCTATCATTCGGACGAGTTCAAGCAGAAGATGCAGGAGTACGATGTCAATATAGGCGTACTGACGGTACCTATCGAAATAGCCCAGCAGATAACGGATTCCATGGTAGAGGGCGGTATCAAGGCCGTATGGAACTTCACCCCGTTCCGTATCCGTGTTCCCGAGAACATTGTCGTGCAGAACACTTCCCTTTATGCCCATCTGGCCGTGATGTTTAACAGACTGAACTTTAATGAGATCAAGTAATGAAGATTATTGCTGTAGGAATGAACTATGCTCTGCACAACAAGGAGCTGGGACATACACATGAGAATAAGGAACCGGTTATTTTTTTGAAACCCGATTCGGCTATACTGAAAGATGGCAAACCTTTCTTTATCCCTGATTTTTCTGATGAGGTGCATTATGAGACGGAAGTGGTGGTGCGCATCTGCCGTTTAGGCAAGAATATTGCTCCCCGCTTTGCTCGTCGCTATTACGATGCGGTGACGGTGGGCATCGACTTCACGGCACGCGACTTGCAACGCAAGTTCCGCGAGGCGGGTAATCCGTGGGAGCTTTGCAAAGGGTTCGACAATTCGGCAGCTATCGGCACCTTTGTCCCTTTGGAACAAGTGGGCGGCAATGTACAGAATTTGGACTTCCATTTGACGATTGATGATAAGGAGGTGCAACGCGGTCATACATCGGATATGCTTTTTCAGGTAGATGAAATCATTGCTTATGTCAGCCGCTTCATGACCTTGAAAATCGGTGACTTGCTGTTCACGGGTACCCCTGTGGGAGTAGGTCCCGTCAGCATCGGACAGCACTTGCAGGGCTATCTTGGGGAAGAGAAAGTACTTGACTTCAATATCCGCTGAGCGGCATTCGGGATTTTTGTCCGTAAACCTCTATGTTAGCTTACTAAACTTCTGCTTTATAAAGCTAAAGTATCCCTTTACTAATTTCGTCCAAACATCTTTTGTCCAAAGAACTTTGTAATCAACGGGTAAATGTTTACTTTTGTGATGTAATCTTGAACTATAGACAGAGAAACCGTACTGCATGAAACGTTTGTTTGCCATCCTTTTCGCTTTGTTTTGCACTATGCCTTTATTCTGCCAAGATAGAGAGGTGGATTCATTGCTTCGGGTGCTTGATGCATCTGTGCAGGGGCGTGAACGATATACACTGGAACGTCAGTCTCAAATCAATGCCTTGCAGTGCCAGCTGAAGGCTACCCGTTCCGATGCGGAATTACTGGAAATCTACCAGGAGTTGTTCGGCAAATACAGCGCCTACCGCATGGACTCTGCCTTGTGGGCAGCAAATCGTTGCGTGGAAGTAGCCCAGCGTATGTCCGTAGCATCGCATCTCTACTCTGCCCGTATGCGTGTGGCAGAGGTGATGATTGGTACAGGAATGTATAAGGAAGGACTGGAAATTTTGGAAGACATTCCCCAGGAGGAACTGGGTGCGATAGATATGTTCTACTACTATAATCTTTATCATAAAGTGTACACGCTGATGGCATCCTATGCTTTTTCAGAAGAATTGCAGGCGTCATACTCCCGGCTGGCATATCAGTACAAAGACTCCATTCTGCGTGTGAAGCGTCCCGATTCGCAAGGCTATCAACTGACTTTGGGCGACAAACTACTGTATGAGGGTAAGTATGACGAAGCCATAGGTGTTTTGGAGGGTTGCTATGATATCCATAGCCAGAAGGACTTCAGCCTTGCCATTCCTTCTGTTGCATTGGCAAGCGTTTATGGTGCCAAAGGAGACCACAAGCAGGAAAAGAAATATCTTACCATCTCGGCAATAGCCGACGTGCAAAGCGGAACAAAGGAATACATTTCGCTTTGGAAACTTGCCAACCTGCTCTATGGCGAGGGCGACATAGAACGTGCGTATACCTATATGGAATGCTCCATGCAAGATGCTACCTTCTGTAATGCTCGCTACCGTACGATGGAGATTTCGGGGATGTTGCCCGTCATCAACTCCACCTACGAGGCCAAGTTGCATGAGGAAAAAGAACAGCTGGTCACCTTATTTATATGGATATCCATCCTGGCGGCAGTATTGCTGGTGGCCTTGGTCTATATTTATCATCAGATGAAGCGCCTTTCCCTTGCCAGAAAGACCATGGATGACATGAACAAGGAATTGAAGCACATCAACGGTGACTTGCAGGAACTGAATGCTCGGTTGCAGGAGTCGAACCGTGTGAAGGAGGAGTACATCGGCTACGTCTTCAACATGTGTTCCGTCTATATAGACAAGCAGGAAGAATTCCGCAAGATGCTGGCAAGGAAAGTGAAGGCCGGGCAGCTGGACGACCTGGTGAAAACCATCCACTCCACCACCTTTGTCACCGGCGAGTTGAAAGAATTCTTCCATACGTTCGACAGCGTCTTCCTGAAACTCTATCCTAAGTTTGTGAACGACTTTAATAACCTTTTGCAGGAGAACGAGCGCATCTATCCTAAAGAGGGCGAACTGCTGACTCCGGAACTCCGTGTGTTTGCCTTGATTCGGTTGGGAATTTCAGATAGCGGAAAGATTGCCACCTTCCTGCATTACTCTTCGCAGACCGTATATAATTACCGCTTGAAAGTGCGGAGCAAATCCTTTCTTTCTAAAGAAGATTTCCTGAATATGGTGCAGAAAATAGGGTAAAACTCCTCCTATGCCCTTTATGTGAATCTACTTTCTTACTTTCTGCTGATTTTCACAATATGCTGTTTTTTAATGTTTTATAGATAAAGCTAATCTGCTTGCGTCTACTTTAAGCTTCTACTCGCCTTTTTCGCGGGACAGTTAATCATATACCTTTGCAACATCGACAAAAGATTAAAGTTAACTGTAGTTTTTTGATAAGTATTAGTTAAGAAGATTGGGTATAAGGATTGCATGGAACCGGGCGTGCTTGGTTCCTTTTCTTGGCAAACATTATTTTTATTAACTATATATTGTATTATATGAAAAGCATGATTAAAATCGCAAAGAGTATTCTCCCGTTGCTGGGATTGCTCTTGTCTTTGTCACTTTCGGCACAAGATATTGCAGTGAAAGGACATGTGAAAGACCACACAGGTGAACCACTGATTGGGGCTAACATCTTGATAAAGGGTACCTCTGTGGGAACTATCTCTGATGTGGACGGTAACTTTACTTTGAAAGCTGCCGTCAATGATATTCTCTCCATTACATGTATCGGTTTTAAGGGCCAGGAACTGACGGTTACCGGCAGCAATACACCGCTCGTCATCACTTTGCAGGAAGACACGGAGATGCTGGACGAAGTCGTTGTAATCGGTTACGGTCAAGTGAAGAAAGGAGATGTCACTGGTTCTCTGCTAACTGTGAAGCCGGACGAGCTGAACAAAGGAAAGCAATTGACTGCCGAAGACGCTCTGGTGGG
>ENA-OPDX01000138-OPDX01000138.1-human-gut-metagenome-genome-assembly--contig:-NODE-138-length-10772-cov-2.563591_pt1 | contig 10772 bp, 8 predicted proteins | sample MGYA00241629_ERZ501521 | MGnify/ENA primary metagenome ERZ501521 (study PRJEB25962, sample SAMEA2042429) | human gut metagenome | biome: human gut; feature: human-associated habitat; material: faeces... | reverse complement strand
GGCCCCAGGAGCAGGATGCTCTCACCTGCCAGGGCTGCCAGCAGGGAGAGGTTTATTTCGGTTTCTTTTTCGTATACTCCCCGGTTCATTTCGGAAAGGAGGAGGCGGATGCGTTGGATCATTTCCACAATATGATTTATTTATAGTCAGTACTCATGTATAAAGAAAAGTGTGTAAAGATACCAAATAGTAGCGAAATCAGAGAGATTCTTATTAAGATTCACTATCTTTGGAAAACAAATACACACAGACACGCACACACACGTTGTGATTTGCTTTCATTTGCTTATCTTTGAACCATTGGAAACAGCAAGCCGTCCGCATCGTACAGTCTCACGGCAGTTGTGATTTGCTTTCATTTTAGTATCTTTGAACCATTGGAAACAGCTGATTACAAGTAACAATCTAATATTCAAACGATTACACATAGTATTAGAATATAAAAAAAGAATGCTGCTTCTAAAAAAATCCCGCCATTGCGCGGGATTTTTTTAGAATAATTCTAATTGTTGTCCAGGCGTATTCACATCCACAGTCTTTTTCCCATAAAAAAGTGCTATATTTCCAAATTGCTTGTCCGTAATGCACATAATTCCGACACTTCCATAGTCCGGTAAGAAAGATTTAACTCTTTTTATATGTACCTCCGCATTCTCACAACTCGCACAATGACGAACATATATAGAGAACTGGAACATCGTAAATCCATCCTTTTGCAGATTTTTTCTAAATTCCGCATACGCCTTTTTATCCTTCTTGGTTTCGGTAGGCAAATCAAACAACACTAATACCCACATAATGCGATATTCACTAAACCGGTCCATCACATCTCTGGATAGGATATTTTACGCAACTCACCACTGAAACATTTATACAGAGAAGCCGTAGTCTGCCCAACAGCTACCATCAACGGACTACGTTTTCCCGAAATAACAGTCTCTAATGTAGGAATTGTCAGTAACCTCGCTTTCAATTCTCTCGTCAATTCAACACAATTCGGTTCTGCTTCCTTGAATATATCATATACCAACCTATCCACATAAGGGCGATAAGGTTCCATTATATCATCTGCCAGACAATAAGCATTATAACGATTATGATGATGTATTCCCAAAGTAGGTAGAAGCCCACTTGTCACCAAAGCACGAGCAACAACTGCCCTCAAAATAGCATACCCATAATTTAACAAATTATTAGGAGGAATACCTTCTCTATCCCTTGTAAAACCTTCTATTTTAAACAAATTCTTCCAATAATAAGCAGCTGCACGAGCCTCCAAATTATCAGAATCTCCACTCTTTACATCTGCAGCCCACACCTTCATACACTTTATTTCTTCTCCAGCACATTCATGCAATACTACCGTCTGATTCTCTATTTTGGCTTTTATTGTTTGCTGCCAAAGTTGTTTCATCAATGGTAGAGACGCACCAAGTTGATGACGAAACCTTTCATTTTGTGTAGTATTCCCATACAAAGGAAGCATTAAACCAACCGGCATACTTTTAGAATCGCAGGTTATGACTGCACAATTATTCTCAAGCAATGCTTCCAATACTCCCGAAGTAATGGTTATCTGCTTATTGTCCAACACCACTACTCCAATATCTTCTATTGGCTTAGTCACTTCGGACATTCTTTTGAACCCTTCGGGTAAAGCACTGTTCTTCACCACCTCCGGCAATTTAATCACCAACTGGGCATTTTTTAAAGACAAATAGACCGGATTCCCAAAATAAAGTGTTTTCTTAATCATAGCATATAGACTTTACAAGTTATTCATTCATCATTTTCAAGAAAAGGAAGCTCTAAAGTATCATTCTGTTTATCAGAATCCAACAGAAAATTTTCAGGAGAAACAACACTTCTACCCAACTCTTTTTCAGCTTGTTCACGTGCTACTCCGGCTACATTTCCTCCACGTTGTGCTACTTGCTTACTTTTAGTAAATGTATCTGGTTTTTCTTTCTGAGAAATTTCCGTTGTGACACGTTCTCCAAGCATTGTAAATATCAACTCCAAATCAGACATGTGGTCACGAAGATTCTGATTTTTCTTCGTCAGCCCCTTATATATTTTATAATCCGAAGGAGTCAATCCAAACGTTGCTCTAGATATTTCTGCCGTAAGAATGGCATAATCACTTTTTTCCGTGATTCCCCTTTCTTTCCATTCATCCGTCAAATTCTGACGAATGGCGATTCCTCTCAAACGTTTGTCAATCCAATCTTTTGGATAACCTTTTTGCTCATATAGTTCTTTCATGCGCTCTTGAGCCAATTCCGGATTTTCTATTTCCTGTACACGCTCATAACCTACTTGTGCTAACCAAAGCTTGAAAGGTTCAGCTTTAGGAGAAGGAATAGATTGAATGATACGGAATAAAGCCTGCACATTTGCCGCCAACGTTTTTCGTTTTTTTCCTGTATCTGTCACCATTTCTACCTGGGGACAAGTTGTCCCCAGGTAAGTAGCCAGTTCTTCATCCCGTTTTCGCATCTTCTTCAGATAATCCGTAGGATTCACACTATCAGTCAATACACCAACTACATCTACAACAGAGAAATACCATTGCTGTTCTTCCTCGTTCCATACGGAACGGATCTTTTTCTCTTGAAACAACTTTATATTATTCATTTACTCTATACTTAACTTCTATAATACGGCCTAACCTATCAACTTTTACTGGAATACAAATATTCTTTATCATTTCACCATCCCATGATTTTTCTGCTTTATTATTAGAACCTAATTCTTTAGTGGAAATAATAGCATTTGATATACTTTGAGGTATAAAAAAGCATTGATTACCAGAAGATGAAACCATCTTATAAATCCTCCCCCTATCTATCGGTTCATTTATCCTACCAAAATCCCGCTCTTCTTCGGTTGGCAGATATACCAAATCATTAGGAGACAGCCAAAACAATAATTTATCTCCCTTTTCATTTCTGTCCGGTACAGGAACAAGCCCTTGTTTCTCACGCTCTATAACCCAATTTAAAGGAATAGTCTCATACGTTCTGTTTCCATCTTCTGTTATGTAAATAGCAAAGAACAAGTTAGTACCTTTAGCAGCTTCCACCCATTTGGCACCTTTATTGCCAAGTACACCGACTTTAAATTTATTTCCACGCGGTTCATACACCCTCACCTTATATATAGGCTGATGTCCTTTACCATCATTCAGTTGTAAAAGATTACGGTTCATTTCTTCTATACCTTCTGCAGAAAAAGCCAACTCCGCCTTTCCTTCTTTTGATTTCAGATGATTCAGGAGTATTTTCTGTATGCCAGTATCCGTCACCGATGCTATCTTCTTCTCATTGAAAGTTGAGTCCAATGATTTACGTACTGCAACTAAAGGTTCAGTAGTATTTTCCGTAAAATAATAAACAGCGACTTTGGCTATATCCAGCTCTTTCCACAAGAAAGCATTCTCTTTGAAATATTTTTCAATTTTCTTCTTATCATACTTATATGATAACAATTCAAGAACCTTATTTTTTACTCTTTTGTTAACAATCATAGAAGGAGTATCCAAAGCGACAGATAGGCGTACCACCTTTACCTTTCTTAAATTTACCGCTCCAAAAACCGTATCTTTGTGCATCGGTTTACGGATAGCCCAACTATCACCGATTTTCTGTTTCTCATAAACACGAGTCCCATTTGCATCAAAATGTTGATAGATATTGGTTGTTTTATTTATTATACGCAAATTCTGTTTCAAGCTAACTATTATCCCACTCAACGCTTCCCTTGCATCTTGCGTAAAAGTAGTCCATGGTTTCTTTATAATCCATCTATAATTACCATTACCATCCCCCCTACTCTTATCACACAACAGTCTCTGCAAATCATAACGGGAAATTTTCGCATTCCGGCTTGCAGACTCATTATTCAGATAGTTTACATGATTCCGTGTAGCACAAGCTATTACTATTGCATCCATAGCATGATGCCGATGGTCTATACGCTTCTTACTGAATCCTTTCTGATATTCAAGGGGCACTGCTGTTTGAAAAACTTTTTTTCCGTCTTTATTCTCCCAATGTCCAAAACACTGGGTTTCGGTCAAAGCATTTAAACGTTCAAAACGAGGACTTACAATACTATTCCAGACGTCATTCATGCCCCAATCCTTTTTCAGCCTGTCCGTCACGCTTCCTGTACAAACTAATATGTTTTTTGAAACAGCCTCCGGTTCATATTCACCGCTATCATTCTTTTCACGAACGATATTCGACAAAAGTCCTTTGACAACCTTACTGATATACCGGCTATCGTTTAATTGGCGTTCAATAAATTGCTCGGGAATATCATCCATCAACAATTTCTTCATTTTTATGCCCGATTTTGCATATTGTTCTTTTACAAAACGTTCGTAACTATCCACAGAAAAGATTTCTACTGTCTTTCCAAAACCCACTTCCACTTTCTGTCCATGATGATTCTTGATAAACTCATATCCCAGTTGATTATCTTTCAACTTGTTCACAGCAGATTCACATATCACTTTGTTAGAGAATGAATCATCAAAATAGCGGGATTGAGGTATAACATGTTCTATCTCATACGCAGCAGTAAATAATTTAGCCAAAGGTATCAGCTCACCGGTATAAGGTGAACGATATTTCTGTTCCAGCCATAATTTATAACGCAAGAATTCTGATTTCGTCGGTAATTTACTGGTATTGAATTTTTTCAATATCACATCTATATCTTCCGGAATCTGTTCTTCCCCCTTTAAAACTGCATCCTCATAAATCCGCAATATTTCTTGTTGACTTGGTGAATAGGGACGGACATTCTCTACCCCATATTCCGGATTCACAAATTCAGCAAGCAATGCCTTTATACGTAAATTGGCATTTTCATTCTCCAGAATCTGAGTAGTCATTCTTTTTCGCTTGTCCGCAGGATTTTTCATCTCGCGCCCTAACTCAATACGGATTTCATCAATTTTCCCAACCTGTTTCCAAATATCCCTGACAACTCTCAATGTCTCGGTTATCACTTGTTCTACGATAGGATTTCGTAGTGAATGTTGCTTAAAAGCAGCCAGATAAGCATCAATATCAGCAGGGGTTTCCCATTTGGTTATTTCTTTATCTTCGGAATGACGATTATACACTACATAACAAGCCAACCACAACGGAAGCCTCTTAAAACAAGATATATCCGACAAGTTCATCGCCTTTTCTCTAACCTTGGCACCTATACTCTCATCACACTCACCTGCTATTATCCTTTCTATTCTTTCCTTGGTTGTACCATCAATCAACGACATATCCCAATACTTTCCGCACCTCATCAAAGGCAACAACTTCTTTATCGCCTTGGCAGAATAAGCGCCATATTCAGACTTGAAAGGAGGAAACTTCTTGAACACTTCCACAAAGGATTCATTCAATCCGTTCTTAACCGCAAAAGTCGCCAATGCTTTCTCTATTTCCTGCTTGTCACTTACAGAATATAAGATATGCCACAAGGCTGTTTCTTTTTCATCAGATAAAAAGTCAATACCAATACCGGCCTTTTCCAAACGGGAAAGAATCGCATGTCTCGTCTCATTACATGGGTAGAACTTATCCTCGACATAATTCCAACGATAATTATTTATTTCCTTTTTCAGTCCAAACGCAGGATATCTCAGAAAAGCTTTCTGATCTATTTCCTTTCGAGAGTTCAGCCAATCAAATAGAGCCACATAATCATCTTCTGTTTTCAAAAACTCCGTTGTCACATCCACATCCAAATGTAAAGTTCCATTTACTTCCCTTTCCTTTTGATATACCCGAATATTGGAAAGGAAATACCATAAACGGAATTCCTGAAAAAGAGGATGTGACTTGGCTATACACTTTAACGGAGCTGTTTTGATTTCACCTGTTTTGCGGTTTACATATTCATTTTCCTCATAAGGGCAATTAGCTATCAATGACTTTTTGGTTTTCAACGGCCTTTGATAAAACAAGACATCATCTATTAACAAATAGATAAAGTCCCGGTTAGCTATATTTCTCCGTTGCACTTCATTACCCGGATACAACGCTTCAATACACCTCATGTATAAATCTCTATCCTGCAATTCTGCATGAAAAGCACATTGCTTCTGCAAAATAAAGTTCAGTTCCTCCTTGTAAAACTTTCGTTCTACTGTTTTCACCAATTTTCCTATTATCTTTTGTTGTGGCTCCTGCAACAAAGCATCATATATATAACTCCCAATCGTTTTATGAGTACCGGTAATGTCCGCTTCGGTCCTTTTCTTTATTAACATCCAATCATCCTCTTTAGGCGCTCTGAAAGAACGCTTCACCTCACCATACTTATCAAGCTTTGGAGTACCGTCCGGATTTAAGTCAGTAGTGACAATAAACTCTTTTACCCGTCCTTCCCAGTCCAATGGGACATTACTGCTTCTACGATATACCCATCCATTCTCCAGATGTACATTATACCATATATCCCGGCCTTTCTTTTCATCAGTCGCTTCCACCGACAAGACTTTCAATGCATAAAATTCAACAGATTTTCCTGCATTGTCTTCCTCCTCTTCTCCTCTAAGCTGATAATAACCACGTTTCTGATTAAAGTTCAAAAGAATCCATGCCAGTTCTTCTTTACTTATCATTTCTGTCAAAGCTTTCTTACGGAGATAATAAACTGTCCAGTCATAAGGGATTTTTTTACCATCAAAAACCAATGAAGGTTGGTGTTTTGCAAAATCCGCCAACATTTCATTAAACGCTGTCTGAAATAAAAAAGAGTATTTTCCCCATCTATCCTTTACCCATGGCAATTTCGGTTCGCTGCCTGACAAGAATTTACCCGTATGCTTTTCAAAATCTATTCCTTTTAAATAGTGTTCCGGCAGGAAGCCAAGAATCTTCAAAACTTTATGCAACCGTTCACGGCGTAGTAATTGTCGCTCTCTCAATCGACGCACCCCTCTAAAACGGGTTCTTTCAGCTGTCTGTGATATAGAATTCCCTTTGTCAAAGTCTCCCAAGATAGCAGCATCCATCGGAATTATTCTACTGCCAGCCATTTCTATCCAAATTCTCTCGGTCTGTTCTTTAATTACAGAGTTTATTACAGCCCATCCTATACTATTGGTTCCCAAATCCAATCCAAGTATCGTTCTCATAGTATTATATTTTGAATATTTTCTTCAAAGGTATTTTTTTTTCAATATAAGCATTGTATTTCCATATTTATTTTATACATTTGTCATACTAAAATGAAGCAAGTCACAATAAGGATTATTCCGTTGTGAAAACATTAGGTTCCCTCGTCCTTAACGGGGGATTTTTTATTTCCAAAAACTAATTATCATTCCCAATATCCCTCTTTTGCCGAAAACTAAAACTTTCCTCCCCAAACACTACTCTTCGTATCACAATATTTTATACCTTTGTTCACTAAGAAATAATCGTCCCATACCCATTTCTGTTTCGTCCGACAGCTGTCGGACGATAATTAAACAACTGTTGGACGATAATGCAACAGTTGTCGGACGATTAGTTTTTAGGAAGAAGAAAATTAATCCGCTTAGCGACAAAAATAATTCCCCGAAGCGACGAGAACTGTTTATCGCTATAAACAAAAATAAATATCTTATGAGCGCGTATTACGACCTTTACGAAACGCCTTCGCCCGACGGGAAAGAAGACAAGAAATCACTCCATGCACGTATCTGCCCGAAAAGGACTTATACCCAAAAGGAGTTTGTGGAACATATCGCAACTTTCCAACATCTGCCCAAGAATGTGATAGGAGCAGCATTGGATGCCTGCATTGACGAGTTGTGCGACCTCCTTGCCAACGGAAACATCGTGGAACTGGGAGAACTCGGCTTCTTCAGCACTTCACTGAAATGCTTGCGCGAGACCGACGATGAGAAAAAGAAAATCCGTTCCGAATCCGTCCAATTCCAAAACGTGCACCTGCGCATCAGCAGCACGTTCCGCAACAACATCAAGAAGAAAATGACGTTGGAACGTGTACACTCCACTACCAAGAAATCGAAAAAAGTAGTAGAGACCACCGAAGCAACAAGAAAAGCCGAACTGGAACTGTTCCTCAAGCAGAATGTATGCATCAACAAGAACGAATACATCCAATTGAGCGGACTAACCAGACATGCCGCCATAGACGAGCTGAACAAATTCATCCGGCAAGGGTTCCTGCGCCGCCGCGGAATGGGAAGGTCAACGGTCTATGTGCGGCAAGAAAAAGACACAGCAAACGAAATTTAGGGGGGGGCGAACACAGAGACACAAAGACATAGAAATTAATGCTTTATCTCTTTGAAAAGAATCTCTGTGCCTTTGTAGTTCATAATTTTACCGTTTTTACGGTAAGAAGGCAAGTTATTGCTTGCAAGGTGAATATCAGACGCACCGTTTTCAACGGCAAATCTGACCATCTCTTCAAATTCCATAAAACTTACTCCTTAATCTTCCTGATAGATTTCTGATACAGTGTCAATGAATGTATCAAATGATATAATACCGTCATACAACAGCTTTTTAAGGTTATCACGAAGTGAAATCATACCCTCTTCTCTTGCTATTGTGTCAATTTCATCTGTGGTTTTACCGAGATGAATGGCATTTTTAATAGATCTTGAAACAGGCATAACCTCGTGAACGGCAATTCTTCCCTTATAACCTATGTTGTTACAAGCAGGGCACTGACCAGGTTTGTAAAGTGTGAGCTGTTTGGTGATAGGGAGTCCGAGAAGTCTAAGCTCGTCATCTGTTGCATCATATGCTTGCTTACACTCCGGGCAAAGTCTTCTTACAAGCTTTTGGGCAATAACGCCGAGCATAGAAGAAGATACCATATAAGGTTCAACACCCATATCAATAAGTCGGACAACCGAGCTGGCTGCGTTATATGTATGGATTGTTGAAAGTACAAGGGGACCTGATAGCGGCTCTTGCTGCGATATCTGCGGTTTCCTGGTCACGAATCTCACCGATCATAATAATATCAGGGTCCTGACGGAGGATAGAACGAAGAACGCTTGCAAATGTAAGTCCTGCTTTTTCATTGATATTAACCTGTGTAGCACCCGGCAAAACCATTTCGACAGGGTTTTCAACTGTTACAATGTTTTTGTCTTCGGTGTTAAGAGATGAAAGAGCAGCGTAAAGTGTGGTTGACTTACCTGAACCTGTTGCACCCGAAAGAAGAATGATACCACGGCTTGATGTCAAAAGCTGGTCGAATTTCTCAAGGTTTTCGGGGAGAAAACCGATGTTCTTTTTATCAAGCTTCATACCGAGTGCGGTTGTAATTCTGATTACGATTTTTTCGCCATAAACACAAGGAAGAGAAGATACACGCATATCAATTTTTTGATTATTGATATTATAGTGAATTCTACCGTCCTGCGGAATTCTTTTTTCCGCAATGTTCATACCGCTGATAAATTTAATACGGCTCGTTACAGAGGGAGCAAGCTCCTTGCTTGAGTCCATATATTTAATAAGTTTACCGTCAATACGGAAACGAATTACCAATTTCTTTTCCTGAGGCTCAAGGTGAATATCGGATACACGCTGTCTTACAGCCTCGGCTATCATATTGTTTACAAATTTAATGATAGGCTGATCTTCAATATCCTCTTGATCTTCGGTGGATACTGTGTCCTCAGTTTTTTTCATCTGGCTCTGAACAAATTCCTGAGCCTCGTCTATTACCGCTTCTTTGTCCGACACACTGAAAATTTCGTCAAGTTTGATTTTAAGTTGTGTAGGAGTACATATAGCGGTTTTTATTTTTCTTTTTGTATAGTTGTTGAGAGTATAAATTGCTTTATAATCAAGCGGATTTGTCATGGCAATCATGAGATAATTGCCTTCAATCGTAAGCGGCATAACGCCGAGGTCTTCCATCATCTGCTCCGGAATGAGCCGGGCTACATCGTCTGATATGTAGTAGGAAGTAAGGTCAACAAGCGGCAAATGCATTTTCTTTGCCATAAGGTCATAAATCTGATCCTCTGTGACAACGCCTTCTTTTATCAACGCTTGTTCAAGAGTAAGAGTATTGTCTTCCATATAAAGCATTTCAACACGCTTTAATGTTTTTAAACTTACTGTACCGCTTTTAACGAGATAGTCACTCAAGTTAAAAACAGAGTTTTTCATATATGATCATCCTTTCACGGGAATTGACAAGATTAATAGCTAAGGCTGAAAAGACCGAAGTAAAGGTCTAAACCGTAGTTAATTACATTGACTAAGAACAAGCTGCAAAGTGAACCGATGCAGAGAAACGGGCCAAAGGGGAAATAGCTTGAAACTTCGTTTTTTGAAAATATTTTTTTGATAAGCAAAAATATTATATAAAGGAAAGCTATAAATACGGCGATTAAAAGTCCTGAAAATACCATAGGAAAACCAAGGCAAGCACCAAGTGCAAGCATAAGTTTTACATCGCCGAAGCCCATTCCGTTCTTTTTGAGAATTACAATAGAAAATAAATTTATAAGCAAAAGCGACCCGCCGCCGCATACAGCACCAAGCGGAATACTCCACCATTCTTTAATAAAGATTTGCTGCGTGAAAAGGTCGGTTATTGCAAGCGCAACACAAAGCACTGCAAGTGCAATTGTGAATTGGTCGGGAATAATTGTATATTTAAAGTCACTCATAGCTATGAGGAGCATTGTAATCGAAATTAATAAAAAGAAAATCGTGTAATAAGAATAGCCGAAAAACGCAAAGATGCCTAAGTTAAATATAGCAAAC
>ENA-OPDX01000136-OPDX01000136.1-human-gut-metagenome-genome-assembly--contig:-NODE-136-length-10830-cov-2.251230_pt1 | contig 10830 bp, 6 predicted proteins | sample MGYA00241629_ERZ501521 | MGnify/ENA primary metagenome ERZ501521 (study PRJEB25962, sample SAMEA2042429) | human gut metagenome | biome: human gut; feature: human-associated habitat; material: faeces... | reverse complement strand
CACCGGCATGGCGACGGTTTTCGTTGTCGGGCAGTGAGTATGCCATCCAAGCACCTTTGTCGGCAAAGACGTAGGCATCCCAGTCTACGGCTCCGGCGGGAGTGTTCTTTATGTTGATAAGATTACAGAAGTCCGCTTGCTTGGATAAAAGCGGTTCTGAAGAAGTGGGAGCTTTGACGCACGAGGCCAGTATGCAGGCAACGATGCCAGTCAAAGCGATGTTTTTATTTGGATGTCTCATGGTAAATTAAGTATATGATGAAATGAAGTCTTGAAACAGAGAGTTCTATTAAAAGCAATCTCTATCGGATGGGATCCCGTTTCCGGCATTTCGCTTCCGATAGAGACTGAGTTGTAGGGTTATCGGTTATTTTGTGTAACCTTCGTTTTGCACCCAATCAGGATTCATCAGGAATTCTTTGTGAGGGATAGCGAGTCTGATATGCTTGGTCGATATGAAATTGCTTGCGAAAGGCTTTTCATGACTCTTAAGTGCGTCTTCCACAATGCCCCAACGGATGAGATCATACCAGCGTGAGCCTTCGAGGGCCAGTTCGCAAGGACGTTCCACATCCTGCAGGTGCTTCAGCACTTGTTCTTTACTTAGGGTGTCGGACAGTGGCGTTACGTGTACACGGTCACGTACTTTGTTGATGTATTTGATGGCTTCTTTAGAGTTTCCTTCATCGTTCAGACACTCGGCATAGAGCAACAGGATGTCCGCATAGCGGATGAGGGGGATGTTGAAACCGGAATAATCCCAGTAATCACCCAATGACTTGTCGTAAGTCACATATTTGCGCCAGTAGATATTGTCTTCTTGGTGGTAATCACTGAATCCTTTGCCGTCTTCGTAATAGAACGGACGGGATTTGGGATCGTCGAAAATGATAGTCTCATACAATCGGTCGCTGTATTCCCCATCTTCGGTGAGGTCTTTCTTCAGTGTATTGAATAACCATTTGGACGGATATGCTTCCTCGTATGCGCCACAGCCACTGTCGGGACCCAAGTGCAAGGTAAAGAGATTGTATTCGTAGTGCCCGCCTTCCAGACTTCCGGTGAACTGTACTTCAAGGATGGATTCCTTATTGTTCTCGTGTAGTCCGTTGAAGTTGTCGCCATAGTTCTCCATCAGTTCATATCTGTGACTGTCAATGACTTTCCAGAATTCTGTTTTGGCTTTGGCCTTTTCGCCGATGAACATATAGTATTTGCCTAAGAGTGCTGCGGCAGTATATTTAGTGACGCGTCCGGCCATGTTTGTATTCCATTTTTCGGGAAGGTTGGCTTGACATTCACTCAGTTCTGTCTCGATGAAAGTCTTCAGTCTGCCGGCTTCTACCTGAGGAGGATAGAATTCCTCTTCGGTACCTTCGAGTTCGTGCTCGAACATTGGTAGTCTTTCACCGAAGTTGATGAAGAGACGGTAGTAGTAGAAGGCTCTCAGAAAACGTGCCTCGGCAATACTGGTCGCTTTGGTCTGCTTGATGCCTTCGTCATCGTTGTCGGGCACATTGGGAATGTTGTCCAGACACTGGTTGCAATAGTTGATACTGGTATAGAGGTTGGTCCATTCATCGTTGGGCACGTAGTTGGTCGATTCGTTGTTGTACATGGCCAGTTCCATCCAGGCGGTCACGTCGGTAGTCCAGCTCGTCGCTGCGGTAGTTGTCTATCACAATGTAGCGTTCGAAAGGTTGCGCCCATTCGATGGTAGGCTGTAGTCCAGCGTAGGCTGCGGTAAGTCCTTTGAGGATGTCGGATTCGCTCTTCCAGAAGTTTTCGGGGTCCAGTGAGTTGGGGTTTCTGTCTTCATCCAGGAAATTTCCGGTACATGAAGAGAGTGCCAGGCCTCCTAAGACTGAGGCGCACAATAATATATTCTTTAATTTCATAATCATCTTTTTTAAAGTTTTGGTTCAATTAAAATCCGAATTTAATACCGGCCATGAAAGTGCGGCATAGAGGTGATGAAGCATAGTCGTAACCCATGCGGTCAATACCACCGTTGGTAGAGGGGTCATAGCCACTGTAACCGGTGATGGTAAAGATGCGTGTACCACCTACATAGAAACGGAGGTTGCTGATGCCCAACTTACCACAAACTGTAGCAGGCAGGTTGTAGCCCAGTTGCAAGTTGTTCAGGCGGAAGAAGTCGCCTCGTTCGATGAAACGGTCGGAAGTGCGAGCATTCTTGTTCGGGTCGCCGTATACGGCACGTGGAATGTTGGTGTTGGGGTTCTCCGGAGTCCATGCTTTCAGTGCGTTTCTGCCATAGTTGAACTTGGTATCCATACGTTCCAATTGATATTTGGTATAGTTGTAACGGTCTACACCGAGGTCACCGTAGAAGTTGGCTACCAAATCGAAGTTTTTGTAATTCAGTGTTACGTTGAAGCCGATAGAGGCCTTGGGGCAACCGTTGCCCAGAAGCTTCTTGTCATCGCTGTCCAGCATGCCGTCACCGTTTTGGTCTACGAAGCGGAGGTCACCGGGTTCTGCGTTGGGCTGCATGGGAATCCAGTTGCCTTTGCTGTCCTTGCGTCCGTGTGATTCTTTCCAAAGTTTGGCTTCTGCTTCATTTTGGATGATGCCTGCGGTTTCGTAAGCCCAGAATTCACCGAAGTAACCACCCACGTAGGTACGTGAAGCACCATATTCGTACATATAGTTGGGGTCTGCCATTGATTTCAGTTTACTCTTGAAGTGGCTCAGGTTGAAGTCAAGGTCATACTTGAAGTCCTTACCTGCATTACCGTGGTAAATCAGTTGCATTTCCATACCGGTGGTGCGCAGTTCACCGTCGTTCACCGTCAGTGCACCGTAACCGGTAGACAGACTGATGTTCTTTTCGGAAAGCATGTCCTTGGTGTCCTTGATGTAACCTTCAATCGAGAATTCCAGTTTGTTGTTCCATAGGCTCATGTCCACACCGATGTTTTTGTAGAAGGTAGTTTCCCACTTGATGTTCCTTGAGGGGAGGCTACGTACTGCATATCCCTGGTTTACGACTTTGCCGTCGAAGGGGTAGTTGATGTTGTCGGCGTTGGAGTCCAATTTGGGAATGTAGAGATAGAGAGGTACCGATTGGTTACCGAGGGCGCCGTAGCTCATACGCAATTTGAAGGAGCTGACTGTTTCTTTCATATCTTCCCAGAAAGGTTCGTTGGCAATGTTCCAGCCTACTGATACAGAGGGGAAGAACCCCCACTGGTTACCGTCGGCAAAACGTGAAGAACCGTCATAGCGGAACGAGGCCATTAACATGTAGCGCATTTTCCAACTATAGTTCACACGGCCAAATACGGAACGCAAGCCGCTACGGGTCTTTTCACCTTGCACACCATAGTCTTTGCGTGCCTGGCCCAGAATGCCCATGTCGTTGTTCTCGAATTCGGAACCCGATGCACCCAATAGGTCGTAAGTGCTTTCTTCTTGTGAAGCTCCCAGCAGGAAGGCGAAGTCGTGACTGTCTTTGATGGTGAAGTTGTAGTTGGCAGTCAGTTCCAGCAGGTCGTTGACGCTTCTGGTGCGGGTCTGTGATAGTGAGGCGCTTTCGTTCCACTTCATGGCACCCAGTTCGTAAGTAGGTTTGAATACGCGGGTTTCGCGGAAAAGGAGGCTACGGCTTGCTTGTGCCTTGATTACCAGTCCCTTGATGGGCTCATATTGCAGATAGCCCGATCCTTTGATGTAATCTGTGGCGCGGGTGTTCTCAATCAGGTTATTATAACCTACCATGTTGGCAGCATCGCTCATGTTCATGCCGGGGATGGCACCACCGTATCCGCCGTCACAATTCTCGTCATACAGACGTGCGATAGGTTCCATGTTGGTCACTTGGTATATGCCGGGAAAACCTGAGTTGGCTTCCATTTCCGATTCCCAACGGCTGTAGTTTACTGATTCGCCCACTTTGAACTTGCCGCGTTTCATGTCTGAGTTTAAGCGGAAGCCATATTTCTCGTCACCCGTGCCGGTCACGATGGCTTCGTTTTTTGAATAGAATACGGACAAAGCTACGTTGGCATTCTCACTGCCACTAGTGTACCCCACATTGTATTTCTGTGTGAAGCCGTTGCGGTAGTATTCGTCCTGCCAATCGGTGTCGCCAAACTGTGTGGGGTCTTGCTCATAAGCCGCAATGTAAGCAGGCCAGTTTTTGGGGTTTTGACCGGCGTTTGTACGGGCCATCTTTGCCATGTGGATAAATTCTTCGGCATTGCAGACATCCAGTTTCTTGGCTATCTGATCCACTCCCCAATAAGCTGAGAACGTGATTTTGGGTTTGGATTTGGTACCACGGTAAGTCTCAATCAGGATAACGCCTGCGGCGGCGCGTGCTCCGTAAATAGCGGCGGTGGCAGCGTCTTTCAATACAGACATTGACTTGATGTCTTCGGGGTTCAGAAAACTCATATCACCCGGAACGCCATCGATAATTACCAACGGAGAGTTGTCTGTTCCATAAGTGGTTACACCGCGCACCTGCAGGCTGGGAGTGGAGCCGGCGGCACCGCTACCAAAGTTAACTATCAAACCGGGAGCCATACCCTGCAGGGCAGTTTCGGCATTAGCGGTAGGTATGTTGTTTAGTTTATCGCCCGATACGGAACTTACCGAACCGGAAACATCCGATTTCTTTTGTGTGCCATAACCGATAACGACTACTTCGTCCAGTAGTTCGGTGTCTTCTTTCAGCACCACTTTCAATTCCTTGCGACCATTGAGGGCGATTTCTTGTGGAGCATAGCCCACGTAAGAGATAATAATAGTGGCTTTTGGGGAAACGCTGAGGGTAAAGTTACCGTCGATGTCAGTGATTACTCCATTTGTTGTTCCTTTCTCTAATACACTGGCTCCGATGACAGATTCACCGGAAACATCGGTTACGGTACCGTTCAGCTGAATGTTCTGTGCCAATGCGCCCATAGGCAGCATAAAAGCAAAGAAGAGAAGTAGCTGAATGACTCTTTCTTTGTAGTAGTTACTTTTACTCATTTGAATAAGTTTTTAAGGTTAATACTATTGGTTTTTCACAATGCTAAATTAAGCTTCATAAACAGGAATTGCTAATGAATGTTATCTACAAGCAGACTACAAGAGAGGGATATTCTTTGTTTTATTATCTACAAATAGTTTTGTAAGTATTTGATAAATAGGAGTAAATGAAATATTCTATATCTACAAAACTATATCCACATAAACTTTTCCCGATTTACATTAATTATTGAGTTGCGCAAGTAAACGGTGATTAGATGAAGAAGGAAACCAACTCTTTTAGAAATATCAAGCAACTCAAGTTTCGCAAGTCTTTTATAATCATTGATAAACAGTAGTATCTCAACTCTCCTCCTCGGAGGAGAGTTGAGATACTACTGTTTATCAATGATGTCCCTTGCAGATGGTTTGCAGATGTTTTATCTGCAAGCCATCTGTAAAAGAGGAAGTCGAGTATAAGACGGATGACATTCATATCTTATCTCTTGCAAAATACGGATAACTTATTAGTTCATAGTGATGAACACTTTGTTTCTGCAGTACAAAACACTTCGTTCATGTAGTATAAAACGTTTTGTTTGCACAACATAAAACAAGGTGTTTATATAGTATGAAACAAAGTGTTCACTATAATGGAACAAAGTGTTCGCCCTAATGAAACACATTGTTCTACACGTCGAAATAAACCGTTCTGTGTGTTGAAACAAGCGGTTATATTGGGGGAAACAAAAAGAAAGCTGTCTTTTCCTGATTTCACTAGACACTTTTTTTCTTTATAAACGTCATCAGTAGACGGTTCTTTCATTTGCATACTGATACAGTAGTCCCTTCTTCCGGACTTGCGAGCCTATGCTTACTTGTTCGATGCCTTGTTTCTACTGAGACAAAGTGAGAGCAAACTTTACCCTCACCTTTTTGAAATTGCCCTTACTCACCTCTGAAAGTCCGATGAATAAAGACTTTTAGGTAAGCAGTGAGGGCGGTGAGGGTAGAAATGCAAAATAAATATTTTCAGCCTTGAGCCGGGTTATATATTCTGTAGATAGTCGGTTAGGTCTTCTTCGGAAGAGAGGTTGAGGGATTTGCGCAGGCGGTATCGGTTCATATTGATGGTTTTGGGGGTGGTGCCGGTCAACATGGATATTTCTTTGGTAGACAGGTTCACCCTTAGCAGGGTGGCAAGATATTTCTCGCCTTGTGTCAGTTTGGGATGAATCGCTACCAGTCTTTGGAGGAATTCATTGCTTTTATCATCGATGTTTGTCAATAGGGCACTGTTGGTTTTGTCTCCGCTTTGGCTCTGGCTGATGAATGCGTTGATTTTCTTCAGGTGGGGCGTGATGGCTTGCGCGTCCATCTTATATCCTTCTTTCACCATTCCGCGTATTTTGTCCAGCAGTTCATTGCGGCTTTTCAGGAATACGGCGAAGCTGGTTGCCTCCTGCCGACTGGTAGCCAGGGCATTGTGTACATTTTGAAGTTCCAGCTCTTGCTGATGCATCTTCAGTTCGGCCACTTCTTTTTCGGACAGTTGCAATTGGTAGCGTGCTTCTATCAGTTGCAAATCTTTTCGGCGTTTATACCATTTATATAGAAAGATGCTGAAAGCTATTCCCAGAATAAGTACGCTGCCCAAAAGCCACAAATTGCGTTTCAGTAGCTCTATCTTGTAGGTTTGTTCCTGCATTTCAGTAGCATATTTTTGGTCTTGGTATCTTTTGTAGGAAATTTCCTGCTCGATGTTGCGTAGCTTGTTGCTACTTTGCAGTTCCTTGCCCAGGTGGTACCTCTTGTTCAGATACTTATAGGCTTGGGCATAGTCACCTATAGCTGCATATACCATGGACGAATATTCGTAATTGTCGCAAATCAGTTCGCGGGCTCCGATGTTGTGGGCATACTCGTAGGCTTTATGCAAGGCTTCCAAGGCTTTGGAGTATTGCTTGTCATAGTAATACTGTTTCCCCATGTTGTTGTAGTTTTCGCCAAGAGACCATTGGGCATCCAGATTCTTGTTGATGGTGATGGCTTCCTGGATGAAAGAAAGTTTCTCTTCCGTATTTCCCCGGTACAGACAGAGGTTGTTCAGGTTGGTTGCAATCTCTTTCAGGTTTCGTTGGGCACGGTTGATGGCCAGCGCACGCTGGAAGAAACGCTCGGCAACGGTAAATTCACTCATGAAGTGGTGCATTACTCCACGTTCGTTATAGCATCCGGCCACAGAGGTGGAATCGCCGATGGATTTGAAGATGGAGGTTGCTTTGTCGTTCAGTTCAATGGCTTTGTTGTAATCGCCTAGTTTGCTGTATACACGCCCCATCAAGGAGCAGAGTTGTGCCATTTGTTTTTTGTTGGTGGGATGGATATATTTTTGGGTGTCATAAAGATTCTTGATACTTAGGTCGAAGTTCCCCAACAATTGTTCGGCTTGACAGTAGAGAATCATAGCTTGTGCGCGGACCTCACTGGGCTCATCTTCGGGAAACAAGGCAGAAGCCTGAGCTGCATAGTAGGAAGCTTGTTTGGGGTTGTTGTACAGGTATTTCTGTGCTTGGTCAATCAATTTCTGTGCTTGCTGCATGTCTTGAGCTTGCAGTGGGGCAGCTGCTGACAGAAGACATACGAGTAGTAGACATAGGTTTTTCTTCATGGCATCGTCTTGTTTCTGCAAATTTAATTAATTCTTCTTAGAAGTCCGGTTTCCCTCCAAAAAGATTTATCTTTGTGCCTCAAAGATAGCGATATATATGTTATTACCTTATTTGAATAAAGATTTGATAGAGGCAGGATGCGATGAGGCCGGTCGCGGCTGTCTGGCCGGTGCGGTCTATGCCGCTGCTGTTATTCTGCCAACGGACTTTAAGAATGAACTTTTGAACGACTCCAAGCAGCTGACGGAAAAACAACGCTATGCCTTGCGTGAAGTGATTGAGAAAGAGGCTCTGGCATGGGCGGTGGGCGTCGTCTCTCCCGAAGAAATTGACAAAATCAATATTCTCAATGCCTCCTTTCTTGCCATGCATCGTGCTGTTGACCAACTGAATGTCCGTCCGCAACATCTGCTGATAGACGGCAACCGCTTTAAAAAATATCGGGACTTGCCGCATACTACCGTAGTGAAAGGAGACGGGAAGTACCTTTCCATCGCTGCCGCCTCCATTTTGGCAAAGACCTATCGTGATGACTACATGAACCGCCTTCACGAGGAATATCCGTATTATGACTGGAATCGTAACAAGGGGTATCCCACCAAGAAACATCGTGCCGCCATTGCTGAGCGGGGCACTACACCCTATCATCGCTTGACGTTCAATCTCTTGGGGGATGGGCAGTTGTCGCTGAACTTCGGACAATGATGCTGTTTAGAACCACTTAATCCTTCTGAACCATACGAATGTCACTGCTGATAATATTGCTGACAAAAGTATGATGAAAATAAACGCGTGCGGAAAACTCTCCAGGTGGATGTCCACATTCATGCCGTAGAAACTGGCTATCAACGTGGGAATCATCAGTGTAATGCTGAGGCTTGTCATACGTTTCATGATGGCATTCACATTGTTGGAGATGATGGAGGCGAAGGCGTCCATGGTTCCCGTCAGGATATCACTGTAGATGTTTACGGTATTGTATGCCTGCTTCAACTCGATGACCACGTCTTCCAATAATTCCAAATCCAGATAATTGGTGTCTTGAAAGATGTTTTTCAGCCGTCCTATCATCACTTCATTGCCACGGATGGAAGTGTTGAAGTAGACCAGCGTCTTCTGCAGCTTCATCAGTTGCAGGAGATCTTCGTTGCGGATGCTTTTTTCCAGCTCTTTTTCGGCGGTGGCTACATCATTGTTTATCTGTTTCAGATACTTCAGGAACCAGACGGCGGAAGAGTAGATGATTCGCAGAATCAAATCCAGTTTATTGTTGACGACTATGTTCTTCCGGCGTGTGTGCTGGATGAAGTCCGGTATCAGCTCCGTGTGGTGATAGCAGACAGAAACGATGATTCCGTCATTGGTGATAATGCCGATGGGTACGGTGATGAACGGCACGCCGCGTTGGTTGCTCTGCATCGGGATGCGGAGGATGGTCAGCAGCCAGTTGTCTTCTGTTTCCGTACGTGGGCGCTCGTCCACGTCGGCTATGTCTTCCAGGAATGATTCGGGAACTTTCAGCTCTTCGGTTAGGAATTTGAAATCATCGTTGTCCGGGCATTCTACGTTGACCCAGCAGTTGGGTTGCCATTCGGCCTTTTCAGTGAAGCCGTTTTCACTGTAGAGATACTTTCTCATTGTTTGCCTCCTTTCTAGTTGGAACAGAGGCATTGCAGTCAACGTCTCCGTTCGTTTTATTGGTGAATACTATTGCACGTTCGTGGGTTTGAATCGTCCATATTTCTTGTTTTTTTATTTTTTAAGCGTGGCAAAAGTACATAAATCATTTGAAACAGTACGCTTTAACGGCTGTTTTTTGTACCTTTGCAACGCAAAAAATAGGTTCCTACTATAAAGAACGTTTGTATCATACAAAAAGATTATACAATTAAATTCGATTAATATTATGAGTAAGAAAGCCCTTTTAATGATTCTTGATGGCTGGGGCATCGGCGATCAAGGCAAAGATGATGTGATTTTCAATACACCTACTCCGTATTGGGACAGTCTGTTGGCAACTTATCCGCATTCCGAGCTTCAGGCAAGCGGTGAAAACGTTGGTTTGCCCGACGGACAGATGGGTAATTCTGAAGTAGGTCACCTCAATATCGGTGCCGGACGCATCGTTTACCAGGACTTGGTGAAGATTAACCGTGCTTGTGCCGATGGCAGCATCCTGAAGAACAAGGAAATTGTTTCTGCTTTCTCATATGCAAAGGAAAACGGCAAGAATATCCACTTTATGGGACTGACCAGCAACGGTGGCGTGCACAGCTCTTTTGACCATTTGTTCAAACTCTGCGATATTTCCAAGGAATACGGTATCGAGAATACCTTCATCCACTGCTTTATGGACGGTCGTGATACCGACCCGAAGAGCGGTAAAGGCTTCATTGAGCAGCTGACTGCCCATTGTGAGAAGTCTGCCGGCAAGATTGCTTCCATCGTGGGACGTTTCTATGCCATGGACCGTGACAAACGTTGGGAACGTGTGAAGGTTGCCTACGATTTGTTGGTAAACGGTGAAGGGAAGGTCGCTACGGATATGGTCCAGGCTATGCAGGAGTCCTACGACGAAGGCGTTACGGATGAATTCATCAAGCCGATTGTGAACGGTGGCTTCGACGGTACCATCAAGGAAGGTGATGTTGTAATCTTCTTCAACTACCGTAACGACCGTGCCAAGGAATTGACCGTTGTCCTCACCCAGCAAGATATGCCCGAACAAGGCATGCAAACCATTCCGGGCCTGCAGTTCTACTGCATGACTCCGTATGACGCCAGCTTCAAGGGTGTACATATCCTTTTTGATAAGGAGAATGTACAGAACACATTGGGCGAATATCTTGCTGCCAATGGCAAGACCCAGCTGCACATTGCCGAAACAGAGAAGTATGCACACGTGACTTTCTTCTTCAACGGTGGCCGCGAGACTCCCTACGATGCTGAAGAGCGCATCCTGGTTCCTTCTCCGAAGGTTGCCACTTACGACTTGAAGCCTGAAATGAGTGCGTACGAGGTGAAGGACAAGTTGGTTGAAGCTATCAAGACCCAGAAGTTCGATTTCATCGTGGTGAACTACGCCAATGGTGATATGGTGGGACATACCGGTATCTACGAAGCTATCGAGAAGGCAGTGAAAGCCATCGACGAATGTGTGAAAGACACCGTTGAG
>ENA-OPDX01000128-OPDX01000128.1-human-gut-metagenome-genome-assembly--contig:-NODE-128-length-11079-cov-1.338806_pt1 | contig 11079 bp, 5 predicted proteins | sample MGYA00241629_ERZ501521 | MGnify/ENA primary metagenome ERZ501521 (study PRJEB25962, sample SAMEA2042429) | human gut metagenome | biome: human gut; feature: human-associated habitat; material: faeces... | reverse complement strand
AAAAATTTTTTTATCCACTATTTTGCAAAGATATTGTTTTTTTTAGTGTGTTGTCTGTGCGAATACGCACTATTTTTGTGCGTATCCGCACAGAGACGTTTTTATTTTTTAGCCCACAAAATTCTGGTAAACAAAGAGATAAGATAATGGCACACTATTTGATTAGTCTATAATACTAATATATTAAGTTATGAAAAAAAAATCAATAATAGTTATCAGTTTATGCCTTGTAGCAAGCATAGTAATTCTATCCAGCAATAAGATCTATATGCTTTATATAGGTGACTGCCATCAATTGTGGGAAGAAGCACAAACTCACTATGTTAATCGACAATATGAAAAAGCACGCGAGTTATTAGAAAAGATAGCTCGCATTGATACGGCCCATCATGCCCAATATCTGACAGGCGACATGTATTTAAAAGGCTTAGGAGGTGAAATTGATTATGATAAAGCTTTGAAACTTTTTCATCAATCGGCAACGGGCGGAAACACTTATGCTGAAAACAATATAGGTTTTATGTACACATATGGTTTGGGAGTCACTAAGGATTACAGCCAAGCTTTCAAATGGTTGAACAAAGCTGCCACTCAAGGAAATCCAGAAGCTCAAATTGGTATGGGGAGCCTTTATAAAAATGGTTGGGGAGTACGTAAAGATTGTTACATTGCTATGACTTGGTACCTACGTTCTGTAGCTCATGGTAATACGGACGCCATGAACAATATCGGTTATTTATATAAAAACGGACTTGGGGTTCCCCAAGACTTTGAAGAAGCTTATTTTTGGTTTAAAAAAGCAGCAGATAAGAATAATCCGATAGCTCAATATAATATAGGAAATATGTATTGTTATGGCGAGGGAATGGAAAAAGATTTTGCTAAAGGAGCCAAGTGGCTGACTAAAGCTGCTTTACAGGGGAATGCTCCTGCACAATACAACCTAGGACGCATGTATCAGTGGGGCAAAGGCGTAGAAAAAGACTTACAACAAGCCCGGTTCTGGTTCCAAAAAGCTATAGACAACGGTCATGAAAAAGCAAAGGAAGCATTAAGCAAAATAAAAAGCGACTTATCCAAAGAAGACACCGAAGACCCACTCTTGTTCACCTAACTATAAGCCAAAAGTACTATAGGTATAAAGACATAAAAAAACGAACATGAACCTATATTGTATTATAGCGCTTCCCCTTCTGCTTCGCCCAGAAACAGCCGCAGCACAACAAGAAGAATTAATGACACTGAGTTTGCAACAAGCTATTGAAATAGCACAAGAAAACTCACCGGAAGCACAAGCTGCCCGTCATACCTATCGGGCAGCTTATTGGAACTACCGTTTTTTCCGGGCGAATTATCTTCCCTCCGTCACATTAACTTCATCTCCTACCCTAAATCGGGAGATAAACAAGATTACCCAACCGGATGGAACAAATCAATTTATCCAGCAAGACCAGTTAAGCACAGATCTCAGCCTTAAAATAAATCAAAATATATGGTTTACCGGTGGCAGCTTGTTTGTAAAAAGTACCACCCAACGCATTGATGAATTTGAAGATAATCATACAGCGTATAACACCCAACCCATAGTAATAGGTTACGAGCAGCAACTTTTTGGATATAATTCTTTAAAATGGGATCACCGTATCGAACCCCTTCGCTACCGGGAAGCCCGTAAAGCATATGCAGAAGCATTGGAACTTGTAGCCTCAGAAACCAGCACTCTTTTCTTCAACTTGGCAACTGCACAAACTAATCTTGACATAGCCACCTACAACTATGCTTCTGCCGATACTTTATACAGGTATGCCGAGGGAAGATATAATATAGGAACCATAACTGAAAACGAAATGCTACAGCTGGAAATAAACAAACTGACAGAAGAAACCAATATGATGAATGCCCGTATCGAAGTAGAGGACCAAATGCAAACACTCCGTTCCTTCCTTGGCATTAATCGGGAAATAAATTTACGAGTTGTTCCGGAAAACAGTATTCCTCAATTTGAAATCTCTTTACAAAAAGCATTACAACTGGCATTCAAAAACAGTCCCGATCCTGACACTTATAAACGCAAACAATTGGAAAGCCGCAGCGCATTAGCTTCTGCAAAAGCCAATGCGGGTTTGAAAGCTGACCTGTATGTACAATTCGGGCTTTCTCAAACCGGAAATAAATTTGCAGATTCTTACCGAAACCCCATGAATCAACAATATGCCAGTATTGGTATTTCTTTACCTATCCTAGATTGGGGTCGTGGAAAAGGACGCGTCCGTGTAGCTCGTTCCAATGTAGACTTAGTAGATACACAAGCTGAACAGGGAATGAAAGATTTTGAATTGAATGTATGTAAAATGGTCCGTCAGTTCAATCTTCAAGCATACCGTGTAGCAGTAGCCGCCAAGACGGACAAGACGGCCGACCGACGCCATGATGTAGCACGTCGGCTTTATATCTTGGGAAAATCGACAATCCTGGACCTCAATGCCGCCATTACAGAAAAAGATACCGCACGGAGAAATTATATAACAGCTTTGAAAACTTATTGGAGTCTGTATTATGGTCTTAGAAGTATGACGGGATATGATTTCCTCAGAAAAGCAGAGATTTCATGTACTATACCTAAACCTTAACTACACGACAGGTATAAATGACCTTTGTATTATCGCCATGCATTAAAAAAGAAATAAAAAAATTATATCAAAAAACATAAACTAATGGATATAAAAATTGAAAAGAAACCGTGGTACATCCGCTATCGCTACTATATGATAGCTGCACTGGCCTTTATTATCTTCCTTATCTATGTGATAAGCCTTTCATTAGGTCCTCGCAAACTGCGTATCGAAACAGACAACATTCAGATAGCCGAAGTAAAAGACGACAAATTTATGGAGTATGTAGATGTGGAAGGACTGGTGCAACCCATTCTTACCATCAAAGTAAATACTCGTGAGGGCGGCAGTGTAGACCGCATTGTTGGAGAAGAAGGGAATATGATGAAACAAGGTGACACCTTGTTGATATTGACTAATCCGGATCTGATTCGTTCCATTGAAGACCAACGTGACGAATGGGAAAAACAACGAATCACTTATAAAGAGAAAGAGATAGAAATGGAACAAAAGAGTCTGACACTGAAGCAACAGACATTACAGGCACAATATGAGATGGAACGACTGCGCAAGAGCTTCGGACTGGACAAAGAGGAATTCAAAATGGGAATTAAGAGCAAGGCTGAGCTTCAAGTATCTGAAGATGAATATAAGTATAAACTGAAAAATACGGCATTACAAATGGAAAGCCTGAAACATGATTCATCCGTAACCCTTATCCGCAAAGAATTATTGAAAAATGATCTGGAACGTGAAAGCAAAAAACTGAAACGTGCGGAAGAACGGTTGGAAGACTTGATAGTAAAAGCTCCGATTGGCGGCCAACTAAGTTTTGTGAAAGTAACTCCCGGCCAACAGGTTGCTTCGGGAGAAAGTATAGCTGAAATAAAAGTGCTGGATCAATATAAAATTCATACTTCTTTAAGTGAATATTATATTGACCGCATCACAACAGGTCTTCCGGCTACCGTAAACTATCAAGGGAAACGCTACCCCCTGAGAATTACTAAAGTAGTTCCTGAGGTAAAAGACCGCATGTTTGATGTGGACTTGGTATTTACCGGAGAAATGCCCGAGAATGTCCGTGTAGGAAAGAGCTTCCGGGTACAAATAGAATTGGGCCAACCCGAACAAGCTATAGTTATCCCACGTGGAAATTTCTACCAGTCTACTGGAGGACAATGGATTTACAAAATAAACTCATCAAAAACAAAAGCTGTAAAAGTTCCATTGAACATAGGACGCCAAAACCCGCTTCAATATGAAATCACAGAAGGTTTACAGCCTGGAGAATTTGTAGTTATCACAGGATATGATACCTTTGGTGACGCAGAAGAATTGATATTAAAATAAAACATGCAACATGAAAACTTTGAAATATGCCTGGCGCTTCTTAATGCGTTCTAAATCGTATACTATCATTAATTTGCTGGGACTGGCATTCAGTCTGGCATGCAGCATCATCTTGATGCGATATATCCATAGGGAACTGACGGTGGATGCACATAGCGTAGATCCGGAACATATCATCATTCCGTTACGGGATATGGAAGGAAACATTCATCCGGGAAGTTTGCAACAAGATTGGACGGAAGCGGATTCTGTTTATATCCTTGACCATCAAATAGTGGAGCAATGCCGTCTCATGCTACAGCAACGAGACAATGTGGTATACGAGAACAGCAACTATGCAATGAATATAGCAGCTATAGATTCCACTTTTTTTCACTTTTTCCACTATCCGATTGTGGCTGGCGAAGCTAGTTTAGAAGCTCCCAATGACGCCATTATCACCCAACACTATGCTCGTAATATATTTGGCAAAGAAAATCCGATAGGTAAAGTACTACGTTATAGCAATGGCAAAGATATTACCGTAGAAGGCATTGTAGGAGAACCTGAGTGTAAAACTACAATTAACTTTGATATCATCCTCTCTTCTAAATTATCCCAACATTGGGAAAGGATGAATACGGAGCTCTATCGTTTCCTACCCGGTACAGATATAAATGCCATAAATAAGACAGGTAGTGTTCCACGGTATATAAATGATCCTGAATATGACACTCGCACACATACTTTTTCTTTAATTTCTGTGAAGGATATTTACTGGGACGGTTCTTTAACAGACCGTGAACCTGCTATGTTTCTTTCGGGAAACCATTCCCACTTAATCATTTTGTCGGGCGTATGCCTGTTATTGCTCCTCACCGGCATCTTGAATTTTATTAATCTTTATCTGGTGGCATTATTACGTCGCGGAAAAGAATATGGATTGAAGAAAGTATTTGGTGTATGCGGCAAAACATTGTTTGCCAATATATGGATTGAAAATACATTACTAGTTCTGAGCGCCTTATTAGTATCCTGGCTTATTATTGAAATAATGTCTGCCCCTACTGAATATTTGTTCGACATTCACTTTTCTTATACGGCTTTCGACGGATGGCTTTCGGCAAGTATTTTATTATTGTTACCAGTAATAACTTCTATTTATCCATACATTAAATACAATTACACCTCCCCCATTCTTTCCATTCGCTCTATCGGTGTCCAAAGTCATTCCAAACATTTTCGTATGTTCTTTCTAGGGGCACAGTATATTATAACTTTTTTGTTAGTGGTACTTTCACTTTATTTTAATCGACAACTTGGAATGTTGTTAAATACCGAACCCGGCTTTCGTACTAAAAACATAATGAATGTAAATTTAGTATATGAATCGAAAGATTTTAGCAGTTATACTTATGAAAGTATGCAACAACGTCGCCAACGTGTCATGCAATTGGATAATGAACTTAATGCATGTCCTTTTATTGAATTGTACGAACCTAGCTATGAGAATATCCTTACTCCTACCTTTGGTACAAATTATTTGAACAATAAAGGAGAAAAGGTGTTTCTGAATATTCATTACGCCACTCCTGCATTTTTCAAATTATATGATATAAAAGTAATTGAAGGTGAGATACCCGATATAAATAAAGAAGACCGGCGTACTGTTTTTGTTGTAAACAAAGCCGCACTGAAAGCATTAGGCTATACTTCAATCAATGGCGCTGGAGTGATTGAAGAAAATCAAAAAAAGGCTAATGCTAACGCTTCTCTTCAACCTATTGTTGCAGTAGTAGAGGATTATTTTGAAGGACATTTGACATCTGGAATCAAGCCTACTATCTATCCTGTCGGAGCACGGTTCAGTGGTGATCTTTATCAGATAGCTTATACACCCGGCAAAAAGAAAGAAGTGATTGATTTCTTACGTAATTTGGAATATAAACTCTATGGAAGTGAAGACTTTGAATATACTTTTCTGGAAGATGATATCAAAGCAATGTATACACAAGACCGCCAAACAGCCACTATTTATTCTATTTTTGCAGGTATGGCTATTATTATTTCCAGTCTTGGCCTGTTAGGGATTTCTCTTTTTGACATTCGCCAACGATATCGGGAAATAGCGATTCGTAAAGTGAACGGTGCAAGTGCCAAAGACCTTTACCGACTGTTATTCCGCAAATATATAACCGTTTTAATTATAGCATTTGTCATAGCTATTCCTTTGGCTTATTATCTGATAAATACCTATACTCAAGATTTTGCAGTAAGGGCACCTGTCAGTATAGACATTTTTATCATATCATTGCTGTTGGTAATAATCATATCACTGGGCACCTTAGCATACCAAATACAAAAAGCGGCATATATTAATCCGACACAAATCATGAAAACAGAATAATTTTATAAAACAACGGAAATATGTTAAGGCATTATATAAAAATGGCAATGCGCCACTTATTAAAAAATAAGATACAAAATCTGATATCTATCGTAGGGCTATCCGTCGGGATATTATGTTTTAGTATCTGTCTTTATTGTAGCCGGTTCATCAGCGAAGTAGATTCTTGCTTTTCCAATAAAGAACTCATAGCAGACATAAATTTATGTACAACACGGGGAGATTTGTATTCTGGTATTCCGGCAACAACGATTGAAGAATTGCGCAAACTTAGATTCGATGAGGTTCAAGATTTTACCTTTACCGTTTATCCCCGAGAGCGGAGTTACAACGTAGAGATAAAAGAAGGGAAAGAATTGCCATACGATCATTTGATGACAATGGAAGTAGACTCTCTTTTTAGGAAAGTATTCACTCCCCGAATACTACAGGGATCATGGGAAGTAGCCTCCAACACCCCCAATGCCATCATACTGACCCGCTCTTTAGCAAAAAGGATTTTCGGTGAATCAGAAAATCCCATAGGCAAACGTATGATATTGACACAACGTCTTTTTACAGCACCGGATACCACTCCTCGTACTGGAGGCATAAACTATACCATTCAAGCCGTGATAGAAGATATTCCCCTGAATACCAGCCTGAGTTTTCTTGAGAAACTGGATATGCTGACTTTGAATGACAGTGAAGGAACATTGCAATTCAACGGTCGTGATAATATGACCGGAGGTTTTGGTTTTGCCCTGCTACATCCGGGTAAAACAGCTCGAAAATTAGAAGCCCGTTTTCGCTCCATAAATATGAAGCACTACATGTATGACGAAGAAACAGCTATAACCGCCTCACCCTTTGGAGAGAAATTTTGGGATAAGTCCATCGCTCCTTATTTTGCAGGAATAACCATGATAGTAGGCCTGTTGATTTTACTGACCGGACTTCTTAATTTCTTCCATTTTCTTATGGGAACTTTCTTGAATCGTAACCGTGAATACGGGATACGCAAAGTTATGGGCAGTGGAAACCAGCGACTTTTTTACCAACTCTTTGTCCAGTCTGTCATCATTGCATTCATCGCTTTCTTGTTTACGTTCTGCTTGATTGAAATAATCAGCCCCTATTTGAATTTCAATTTATTTAATTATGTTCTTATCATTGAAAAGAACCTCTTGTTTATACAGACCGCAGAGTATATGGTATTCATCTTATTTTTATGTATGATATTATGCTTTATAACTGTATTGCGCATACATTACACACCCATCCAGACAGAGATTCATGGCAGTGAGATAAAACGTCATAAACATGGAATGCGGAATATTCTGTTAGGCATCCAATTTTTTATATGCTGGGTTTTTGTCGCATTTACCGTAGCTCTTTATATGCAAGCGGAGAAAACGGAATCTACCCTATTCAACACATTGACTGAAAAAGAAAAAGCCAATATACTAAGTTTCTCCATAGATTATATGTTTATGAAGAATGAAGAGAAACTGGCTTTAATAGAACGTATATCCAAATTTTCCGGTGTACAAGACAAATTATTGGCAGACATCAGTTATCTGAAAGGTATATCAGGTACTGGGATGCAAATGGAAAAAGGTAACCCGGAAAGCAGTTTTGAAGTAAATGTCATGAATGTTTCCACTAACTTCTTCCAATTCATGAACATACCTTTACTATCGGGACACACATTAAAAGCCAAAGAGGATTTGGTAGTAGACAAAACATGGGCGGAACGCCAGAAAAAAGATCCGTTAGGAACTATTTTATACAATTACTCGGAAAGCTATACCATTTGCGGTATATGTGGCGATTTTATCGCCAATGTATATAATCAAAGTCCTGGATTTGTATTCTTACCCAGCGACTTCAATTATTATGTAGGTCATTGCTATCTGAAATGCGAGCTGGGGGAAACGGCTGATATAAAAAAAATGATAGAAAAGACATTGAAAGAAACACTCCCGGAAAGTATTCATCCTCATGTCACTACATTGCAGGAAGATATATATGAAGCACAAGCAATAGAAAATAAATTGAAAGGGATTATCCTGTTCTTTTCTATCGTCAGCCTGCTCATTACCTTGTTGGGAGTTTATTCGACCATCACATTGGATACGGAACGCAGACAAAAGGAAGTAGCTATCCGGAAGGTAAATGGAGCAGGATTGAAACAGATTATTTTATTGTTTGCCCGCCTTTATATAAGACTGCTGACTGTTTCCGCAATTATTGCATTTCCATTAATTTATATAGTCATACAAATATGGAAAAAAGCATATATTGTATTCTTTAATGACGGTATCATATATTGGGCAGGAATTTTCATCGGAATAACATTTATTACGGCCCTCACGGTATTATTCCGTATTCTGAGAATAGCACGAATTAATCCGGCAGAAGTAATCAAGAGCGAATAACATCATTATTAAATAAAAGTAATATGAAGAACCAATTGTCTGCTATCAGGACTTTATTCCGCTTCAGAACTTATATATGGTGATTAATGTTATTCGTCAACGGTATCGGGAGATTGCATTACGTAAGGTTTTGTCTGTTTTTCATTATCCCTTTACTGGATACATTATGAAATGACATACGACCATTTCCGCCAGGATGCCGACCGTATCTATATGGTACGCACTAATGACGAATATACGGAAGGGAAAATTTCAACACGAGTTCCCTATTCTTTAGCCGCTTATTTGGCCCAGCACTTTCCGGATATAGCAGTTGCCGCCCCCTTTCATCTCATTTCTGAACGAATCAGCGTGAATGACAAATATCAGGATGCCGTTTTTTCATCAGCAGACAGTGCATGGATGAATCTGATGGATATCCGGATTATTAAGGGAAACCGTAACTTTATGCTCCCCAAAGATAATGCCGAAATAGCAATCACTGAAGAAGCTGCAAAAAAATGGTTCAGAACGGAAGACCCGATAGGAAAAGAGGTGAAAATGCTCAGACGTACCAAAAAAATTTGTGCCATTGTCCAAGCTGAAAACAGACATACCAATTTTCCTTTTGACTTTATAGGCAACCCAGAATTGGGAAAAACCTGGTGGTATATCACTTGGAGCATACTGATTAAGGTAAAGCCGGATACAGACATTGAAGAATTAGAATCAAAAATCAATGCCAACCTGCCTGCCGAACTGAAACAAGTGACATTGACCAGAAAAACCGGCATTGAACGGATTATACTTACTCCGCTTTCCAAACTACATTATGCAAAAGATTTCCGAGATGATAAAGAAGCTGGAATAACTTTTCAGTATATCATCTATTTTTCAATAGCCGGTATATTAATCATAACGTGTGCGTTAATCAATTATCTCACCTTATTTATTAACCGCATGAGAGTCCGTCAACGGGAAATGGCACTGCGAATGATACACGGTGCCAACATCCGCTCGCTTGTTTCTCTCTTAACTGTGGAATTTTTGCTTCTGTTGGCGTGTGCAGTTACTACCGGATTTCTGCTGATAGAAATATGCTTTCCATCTTTCATAGAACTTACAGGAATTGATACAGCAAAATCCTCTTTATACGGAGAAGCCTTTCTTTTCATCGGTTTGATCTCCCTAATTATATTGACTGCCATTATCGGACTTTTATATATACTATATCATCGTTCCCTACTCCTCTCTTTGCGTTACAATACCGGAAGGAGTACCGGTACACAGTTACGTAGAGGAAGTATAGTTCTTCAATTGTTTGTCTGTTTGTCTTTTATAGGATGTACCGTGTTGATAAACCAACAATTGGATTACCTGCGTCACCGCGATTTAGGATTGAAAATTAAGAATCGGGGCAGCTTCTCTGTTATGGGAGACATGGATTATACTCCTTTAATAAGAAAAATAAAAGAACTTCCCATGATAACCGAAGTTATGCAACCTGACTATTACCCCATAGTATCACAACTGACAGCTATCGGGCAATTTGACAATTGGGAGGGACTGGATATTCCTATTGATACGCCAGTTCCGGTTAAGTTATTTTTAGGGAAAGAAGATTTTTTCCGTTTTTACGATATCACCTTATTAGCCGGTGAATGGCTTGATGACCTATCTACTTATGAAGACATCATTATCAATGAATCACTGGCGCGCCGAATGGGATGGAGCCCACAAGAAGCCATCGGCAAACATATTATACAATCATACATTACCTATACAATTGTCGGCGTAGTGAAGGATTGCCATTATGGAGCACCGACTTTACCCATTCCCCATACAGGCTTTCTGGTTGGAGAACAAATGGGATTAATGCAGCGTTCTGCCGGTATCTTATTCAAATATAAAGAAGGAACGTGGAATGAATGTCGTAAAGCCCTTGAACACCTTTACCAGACCGAATGTTCTCCTGAGAATATCTTGCGTCTGAACAGTGAAGAAGAAGTATATAATAATTACCTGCGTTCCGAAGAAATGCTGACCCGGCTGCTTAGTTTCGCGTCTTTAGTATGTATTCTTACCGCCATGTTCGGCATTTATTCTTTAGTAACACTTACTTGCGAACAACGTCGTAAAGAAATTGCAATACGTAAAGTAAATGGAGCCACAGTATGGAGCATTCTATACCTGTTTTTCCGGGAATATCTAATCATGCTTTGTATTGCTGCACTGTTCGCTTTTCCAATCACATACGTCATTATCAAGCAATGGATATTAAACTATGTCCGGCAGGTCAGTATCAGTCCATTGCCATTCATCCTTATTC
>ENA-OPDX01000119-OPDX01000119.1-human-gut-metagenome-genome-assembly--contig:-NODE-119-length-11475-cov-1.676708_pt1 | contig 11475 bp, 5 predicted proteins | sample MGYA00241629_ERZ501521 | MGnify/ENA primary metagenome ERZ501521 (study PRJEB25962, sample SAMEA2042429) | human gut metagenome | biome: human gut; feature: human-associated habitat; material: faeces... | reverse complement strand
CAGACAGTCACCGGCCGATACAATTTTTTTCACACCATTGATGGTGAACTCAAATTTTCCACTTTCTACATAAGTCACTTGTGAATGGATATGATGGTGAACAGCTCCTACAGCTCCCTTTTCAAATTTTACTTTAACAACCATGATGTCATCATTGTAACCCATGATTTGGCGCACTACACCTTCGCCTGCAGGTTCCCATTCTTTGCCTTCTGCAAAAATGAAGTTTTCACTACCTGTTTTCATAACCTTTTTTTCAGTGTTTTTGTTTGTTTCTTCAGTACACTCTTTGTCGCTCTCTTTTTTTTCACTTTGTGCATTGCAGCTCTGCAATATTAGTGGTGCCATCAGGGCACAAGCATACAATGCGGTTCTTACCTTACGATTCATGATCTTGCATTTAATATAAAATGAATAACTAAAACTTTTCTTCAAATATACTTATAATATGGGGAGGGTAGTTCGTCGTGATTAAAATATACGAGGAAAAGACCAAATATTACAAATCCAAGCTCCGGAAAATGGCTTATTTTGCTTCATAATGATATTCAAACTTGAATCAAAACACTACAACAACAATGAAAAGCACATTAAAGAAAAACTGGGAAAGAATTGTCCTTTGCCTGTGCATGGCAAATTTTGCTTGTATAGGTATAGCCCAAACTAATAAAAAATTAGATGACCAAGTTATAAATACGATGAAAACCGCCACTCGGTTTATGATGGACAAAGTGAGTTATAATGGTGGCTTCGTATGGAATTATTTGCCGGATATGTCCCGTTCATGGGGAGAGATGGAAGCCAAGAGGACAATGGTATGGATTCAGCCGCCGGGAACTCCTTCTGTCGGTCATTTGTTGCTTGACGCTTATCATGCTACAGGAGATGAGTACTATTATGAAGCTGCCCAAAAAGTGGCTAACACTTTGATTTGGGGGCAGCTTGAATGTGGAGGATGGAATTATGTATTTGATTTTGCAGGAGAGAACTCGTTAAAGTCCTGGTATGATACCGTTGGTAAAAATGGCTGGCGTCTGGAAGAATTTCAACATTATTATGGAAATGCGACTTACGATGATGCGGGTACTATGGAGGCTGCCAAATTTCTACTTCGTATGTATGTGGAAAAAAATGATCCTGCTTTCCGTCCGGCTTTGGAGAAAACCATTGATTTTGTCTTGAAAAGTCAATATCCGGTGGGTGGATGGCCTCAACGTTATCCTTTGATGTATGATCACCCTTTTCAAGGTAAGAAAGATTATTCGTCTTTTATTACTCTGAATGATGATGTGATTCCTGATGCGACCGAGTTTTTGATTCAATGCTATCAGGCAATGGGGTTGCAAGGGGTAAAGGAGCCTATTATGCGTGCTATGTACTTGATGATTTCTCTTCAACAAGGGGAACCTTATGCAGGCTGGGCGGACCAATATACAGTAGATGATTTGAAACCGGCTCATGCCCGTTCTTATGAACCGCGCAGTGTGAACACCGGTACTACCGTCCGTCTTGTTAATTTAATGATGGATTACTATAAACTTACAGCTGATACTCGTTTCCTGTCGGGGATTCCTGCTGCAATTCGTTTTTTGGAATCAATGAAATTACCGGAATCGGATGTGAAGAAATGGAAGAGTCAGTCGACTAATCCGGAAGCTATTTTGGTTCCTCGTTTTGTAGATCCTGATACAGGTAAACCACTGTATGTCCATCGTAAGGGAAGTAATGTGAAAAACGGTACTTATTATATAGATCAGAATATAGAAAATACAATAGCTCATTATAATTCGGCAACTTTTGTGAATCCTGGTGAACTGCGTCGCCGTTATGAGGAAGTGAAGAAACTTCCTGTATCCGAGTTGGCGAAGAATTCACCTTTGCTACAGGATCATTTGGTTCCTTTACCTAAATATTATACTCGTTTACGTGGAAAAGCTACGGAAGAAGTTGCCCGGAAATTGGTGCAATCACTGACTAAGGACGGTTGCTGGCTCTCTCCTTTAAAGTCAACCTCGAACCCGTATAAGCCATATACTGTTTCAGGACCTAGTGAGGAAACGAAATATATAGCTACCTTTGTAGGGGACGAGCACGATACATCACCTTATCCGTGTACTACCGGAGAATTGTGCATCTCTGTAGGGGATTATATTGATAATATGATAAAATTAATTAGTTACCTTGAAAAGTAAAAGTTTGTTAGGTATAGGTTTATGAAGAATGCTGTAATTTGTTTATTGTTGTTCGGGATATGTCTGACGGTTTCTGCTCAAGAAAAGGTGGAAACCGTCTCTATGCGTTATGAAACGCAGAATGATATGCCGCTGTTTTATCAGAAGCTGAAAGAAAGTCTGACTTATTCTATGGCATGGGGGAACTCTTCTATCCGAAATTTTGAAAAATGGCGTGAAGAGGCTAGAAAAGTTTTGTTGGATTGTATGCAGCCTGCTCCTCCTGTAGCGGCTTTTGATAAAGAAGTGATAGATATTGAGCGGAGGGGAGGGTATACAGTGGAAAAAATTCTGTTTAATGTTTCGGAATATTCCCGTGTTCCCGCTTATCTGTTGGTCCCTGAGGGGAAGGGACCATTTCCTGCAGTGTTATTACTTCACGACCATGGGGCCCATTTCTCAATAGGGAAAGAGAAGATGGTACGTCCGTTCGGTGTGAAAGCATCTGTACTGGCCGATGCGAACGATTGGGTGGAAAAATGTTATGACAAACAGTATGTAGGTGATTATCTGGCAAGTCACGGATATGTAGTGCTTGCTGTGGATGCCTTGTTTTGGGGGGAACGGGGACGTAAGGAAGGAGTGCGCTATGACTCACAGCAAGCGTTGGCTGCCAATATGCTACAGATGGGAATGTCATGGGGGGCCTTGATTGTTTGGGATGATATCCGTAGTGCTGAGTTTTTGGCTACATTGCCTATGGTCAGTAAAGATAGAATAGGTACTATGGGCTTTTCTATGGGAGCACATCGTGCTTGGATGGTCAGTGCCGCTACAGATGTGGTGAAGGCAGGCGCTGCTGTGTGCTGGATGAATACTACAGATAGCTTAATGACACTTACTAATAATCAGAACAAAGGTGGGTCTGCTTATTCCATGATTATTCCCGGAATACGGAATTGGATGGATTATCCTCATGTGGCATCTATCGCCTGTCCCAAACCGATGTTGTTCATCAATGGTTTGCGGGACAAACTTTTTCCTGTAAAGGGCGTTGAAAGCGCTTTCTCTACCATGCAGGATGTATGGAAGGGTCAATCGGTAGAAAATCTATTGACTACCAAGTTCTATGATTTGCCTCATTTTTGCAGTAAGGAGATACAGGCTGATATACTTGAGTTCTTTAATCAAAATTTAAAATAGAAAGCGATGAAAATTAAGATGTTGATGGCATTTGTTGCCTTGTTGTTATTTTCTGCTTTTACGGCAGACCACACAATTACTATTTTTATGATAGGTGACTCGACTATGGCCAACAAATCCTTAGAGGGAGGTAATCAGGAACGTGGATGGGGCCATGTGCTGGGAGGATATTTCAGTGAGAATATTCGTGTGGAAAACCATGCTAGAAATGGTCGGAGTTCTAAAAGTTTTATTGATGAAGGATTATGGGAGGTAGTAATTAATAAAGTAAAGCCGGGTGATTATGTTTTTATTCAGTTTGGGCATAATGATGAGAAGGTAGATGAGAAACGTCATACTGATCCCGGATCTACTTTTGATGCCAATCTACGCCGTTTTGTAAAAGAAACACGTGCTAAAGGGGGAATTCCCGTGTTGTTCAATGCCATTGTCCGTCGTAATTCCCGGAATAATAAAAATGCGGTAGCCGAAGATGATGTGCGCAAGGATTTGTCAAAGGGGAGTGTTTCTCAAGATGGAGAAGTGCTGATTGACACTCATGGAAAATATTTGGATTCTCCGCGCAATGTGGCAAAAGAATTGGATGTGCCTTTTGTGGATATGAATAAGATAACGCATGATTTGGTGCAGAGAATGGGGCCGGAGGCCTCAAAAAAATTGTTCATGTGGATTCCTGAAGGTGTGTGTGCAGCTTGTCCGAAAGGCCGTGAGGATAATACGCACCTGAATGTATATGGGGCGCGTACTATTGCTGGTTTGACAGTGGATGCTATAGCTAAAGAGGTTCCTGTATTGGGGCCTTTTATACGTCATTATGATTTTGTTGTGGCAAAAGATGGCAGTGGTGATTTCTTTACCATTCAGGAAGCGATTCATGCTGTCCCCGATTTTCGTAAAGCAGGACGCACTACTATTCTAGTCCGTAAAGGGGTATATAAAGAAAAAGTGGTTATTCCTGAAAGCAAGATTAGTATTTCTTTGATAGGTGAGGACGGAGCAATTCTGACAAATGATGATTTTGCTTCTAAAAAGAACTGTTTCGGAGAAGAAATGTCTACCTCCGGTTCATCAACCTGTTATATCTATGCTCCCGATTTCTATGCTGAGAATATCACTTTCGAGAATAGTGCCGGCAGAGTGGGGCAGGCAGTGGCCTGTTTTGTTAGTGGAGATCGCGCTTATTTCAAAAACTGTCGTTTTTTGGGAAATCAGGATACTTTGTATACTTATGGCAAAGACAGTCGTCAGTTTTATGACCATTGTTATATAGAGGGTACGGTGGATTTTATTTTTGGCTGGTCTACGGCTTTGTTTAAGGATTGCACCATCCATAGCTTGGGTGATGGTTATGTTACCGCTCCTTCTACAGATCAAGGCAAAAAATATGGCTATGTTTTTATAGGCTGTAAATTGACGGGTGTGGCTGAGGCTCAGAAGGTGTATTTGTCCCGTCCTTGGCGTCCTTATGCACAGGCTGTCTTTATTCATTGTGATTTAGGAAAGCATATTCTTCCGGTGGGTTGGAACAACTGGGGCAAAAAAGAAAATGAGGAAACCGTATTCTATGCTGAATATCAGAATACAGGAGAAGGGGCGGCTACCGCTTCGCGTGCTTCGTTTGGAAAGCAACTGAACGATATCAGTAATTATAATGAAGCACAGATTTTGGCAGGTGATGACGGGTGGAATCCGGTGGAAAATGGAAATGTATTGTTGCAGAATTTAAAGAGATAAGCTGTTTTTTCTTCATGTAATAATACTTTGTCACTGTAGGGATGGATCTTATTTACCCCTATGGAAAATGTCAAGGAAGAGTGGAATGATAAAAGGGGTATTTAACTTTGCCCCTTTTATTTTTTTAGGAACTTGTATGTCGGTATCTCTCGTTTTTTATGTATTTTTGCCATACTATATATGAAAATCTACGAAATGAAAAGACACATTCTGTTTATACTTACTTTGCTGCTCTTTTTTCATGCAAAAAGTCAGCCTAATTGTATCTTTACTCATTATTCTTCGGAAAACGGTTTGTCTCAGAACTCTATCATGAGCATGGTACAAGACCATAATGGAGTGTTATGGTTCTCTACTTGGGATGGAATCAACCGGTTCAACGGTTATGACTTCAAAGTTTATAAAGCCAGACAAGGGAATAAAATTACTATGACTAACAACCGGGTAGACTTATTGGAAGTAGACCCTTATAATTATATTTGGCTGCAAACGTATGATTACCGTGTGTATCGTTTTGACCAAAGAACAGAGAAATTCGAACAAATCCCTGCCGAAGGTGAAGAGGAGGGCATGCGTTTCTCTTCTATTAAAATATTGCCCGACAGTGTCATTTGGCTACTTTCTGAAAATGAGGGGGCTGTCCGTGTGAAAACAAATCCTAAGGATTACAGTGTAACCACTCAAGTATATGCTACTCATAGTCGTGGAGGAAATGCCGTTCATATTAATCAGGTTTTTAGCGATGCTTACAATCAAGAGTGGTTGCTTACTGATAACGGTCTGCTGAAGATTACGAATGATAAAGAAGAGCCTGTTTCTTATTTTGTGAATATCCAATCAGGCAAAGATGAATCCGTACAGGCTTTCTACTCTTTTTGCAGTTATGGTGACGAACTTTATTTTGGATCAGACAGGGGACGGATATGGTGCTATTCTTTGCAAAATGAAATCTTTCGTCTTTGGGAATTGCCGGTAAAGGATAAAGTGATTGCTATAAATGAAATAAAAGGTACGGGGCTGTTGATAACAACTGCCCATGAAGGATTGATATTGTACCATTCGGATACAAAAGAGTGTAAAGTCTATAATAAATCCAATTGTCCCGAATTCCCGGCAGACGCTTTCCGTTCTGTTTATGTTGACAGTAAGCAGGAAGCATGGTTTGAGATGACCGAATGGGGAAAGGTTTGTCATTTCAATCCTTTGACGGAAGTATTTAAGCAAGAAAAGATGCAAGTGGAGCCTCGTGGTGCCGATCGTTCCTATCCCAGTTTTCATATTTGTGAGGACTTGAACGGTAATTTGTGGGTACATCCGCAAGGAGGAGGGCTTTCTTGGTATGACAGGGAGGCAAATCGGCTGTTACCTTTCTATAATGACCCCGATTCACCCGATTGGCACTTTTCCAATAAATTACATTCCATGTTATCCGATAAGCAAGGCAATCTTTGGTTATGTACTCATTCTAAGGGGTTGGAGAAGATTACTTTTTTAGGAAGCCAGTTCCATATTTATCCCCGCATGGGGCACAGTTATGACTTGAATGCCAATACGGTACGTGCGTTGTTTGAAGATAGCGAACATCGCATCTGGATGGGAAAACGGGATGGTCAGATTGAAATTTATTCTTCTGATTTAGATTTTCAGGGTATTCTGACTGAAGAGGGGGATATAGCCAAATCTGGCAGGCCGTTACGGGGAGTTCCTTATCATATCATGCAAGATTCTCGCGGAAACATTTGGATTGCTACTAAAGGGGATGGTATTATTCTGGCAGAAAAGGAGGGGGCACATTTTAAGTTTACTCGATTCAAATATGATGAAGATGATATTTATAGCCTGAGTCATAATAGTGTTTACTGGTTACATGAAGACAAGCATGGACGTATTTGGGTGGCAACTTTTGGTGGAGGGTTGAATTATATTCAGAAAACTCCTGAAGGGAAATATGTGTTTATTAGTTCTAGAAATAACCTGAAAGGTTTTCCGTATGACCGTTGTTATCGTGTACGCCATATCACTTCTGATAAGAAGGGGAATATATGGGTGGGGAGCAGTGATGGCGCACTTAGTTTTAAAGAGGATTTTAAGGATCCGGAGTCGATTGTGTTCCATCTTTATGCACGTATCCCCGATGATATGAATTGTCTGAGCAACAATAACGTATATCGGGTTGTAACCACTTCTCAAGGAGAAGTTTATTTAGCTACATTTGGTGGTGGCCTTAACCAACTTGTTTCCATGAACGGAGAAGGGGGAGCTGTATTTAAATCCTATACAGTGAAGAATGGTCTGCCTTCAGATATCCTGTTGTCTGTAGAAGAGGATGACACAGGAAGCTTGTGGATAAGTACGGAAAACGGATTGAGTAAATTTATTCCGTCCGAACAACGTTTTGAGAATTATAATGAAAGGGATTTTGGTGGTAAGATACGTTTTGAGGAGGGAACGTCGTTGAATCTTAGTTCCAGCACCATTTTGTTTGGTACCAGTCGTGGCGTGCTTTATTTTGAACCAGAGCATATTAAGAAGAGTAATTATGTTCCATCCATTATTTTAGGTACTTTGAAGATATCCAATCAAGAGGTAGTTCCAGGGGTATCAGGAAGTTTGTTGCGGCAATCACTCAATAATACAGAACATCTGGTACTTTCACATAAGGAGAATATTGTAACCTTATCGTTTGCTGCATTGGATATGATTTATCCTGAAAATATCCGTTATGCTTATCGTTTACGCGGATTTGATAAAGAATGGAATTATGTAGACAGACAGCGTACCGCTACATATACTAATCTTCCGAAAGGAGAGTATGTCTTTCAGGTTAAATCGACCAATAGTGATGGGGTTTGGGTAGAGAATGAGCGCAGTTTGAGAATCACCATTCAGCCTTCGTTTTGGGAAACAGCTTGGGCTATGGCAATTTATATTCTTGCTTTTCTGTTGATTCTGTTTTCAGGAGTATATATATTGTTTACTATTTATCGTCTGAAACATGAAGTGTCTGTGGAACAGCAGGTTTCTGATATAAAACTTCGTTTTTTTACAAATATTTCTCACGAACTTCGCACTCCGCTGACATTGATTGCAGGTCCTGTGGAATATGTTCTGAAAAACAAGACTTTGCCGGATGATGTACGTGAGCAATTGCATGTAGTAGAACGTAATACCGACCGTATGCTTCGCTTGGTGAACCAAATTCTTGATTTCCGCAAAATACAGAAAAATAAAATGAAGTTGCGTATAGAACAGATCGATATTGTTCCTTTTGTACGCCATATCATGGATAATTTTGAATCGTTGGCCGAAGAGCATCATATTGATTTTGTATTCGAAAGTGAGATGCCTTCCTTGAAACTGTGGGTAGATACGGATAAGTTGGAAAAGATTGTCTTCAATCTGCTTTCCAATGCTTTCAAGTATACTCCACAGGGTAAGATGATTACGCTTTTCATTCATGAAAATGAGCATAATGTGGCGATTGGTGTACAGGATCAAGGTATAGGAATTTCTGAAAGCAAGAAAGCTTCCCTTTTTGTCCGTTTTGAAAATCTGCTGGACAAGAATTTGTTTAATCAGCAAAGCTCAGGCATCGGTCTTTCTTTGGTTAAGGAATTGGTGGAACTGCACAAAGCGACTATCCGTGTGGATAGTAAAGAGGGGGAGGGCAGTTGTTTCACGGTTGAGTTTTTGAAAGGTAAAGAGCACTATACGGAGAATGTGGAGTTCATTCTCTCTGATTCTGTCGAAATGAGGCCGGAAGAGGTGGAAGAACCAGTTCAGGGACATGAAGAGAAAAGGAATGAAAGTAAAACGATGTTGCTGGTTGAAGATAATTTGGAACTTCGTTTCTTTTTGCGTAGTATCTTTATCTCAAATTTCAACGTCATAGAGGCTGTCAATGGGGCTGAAGGTTTGGATAAGGCTTTGAAGTTTGTTCCGGATATTATTATTAGTGACATCATGATGCCGGAAAAGGATGGTATTACTATGACAGAAGATTTGCGTGCTAATATGGCGACCAGTCATATTCCAGTGGTTTTACTGACGGCTAAAACGGATATGGACAGTAAGTTGGAAGGTATGGAACTGGGAGTTGAGGATTATATAACGAAACCGTTCAGTGCTACTTACCTGAAGGCCAGGGTGGAGAATATTCTGACACAACGTGTCAAGTTGCAACAGTTGTATTGTGCGAATCTGATGAATATTCAGCCTGTTCCGGAGGAAGAACAGCAAACACAGCCTGAGATGTCTTCGCATGACCGTAAATTTATGGAAAAACTGACGGAATTAATGGAGAAGAATATGGATAATGGCGATTTGATCGTGGATGATTTGGTACAGGAACTTGCGGTGAGCCGTTCTGTCTTTTTCAAGAAACTGAAGACCCTGACAGGACTTGCCCCCATTGAGTTTATTAAAGAGATGCGTGTGAAACGTGCCGCGCAATTGATAGAAAGTGGTGATTATAATATGACGCAGATTGCTTATATGGTAGGTATTAATGATCCTCGTTATTTCAGCAAATGTTTTAAACAACGTTTTGGTATGACACCTACTGAATATAAAGAGAATGCAAAAAATAAGCGATAACTTTTGCTGCTATTTGTTAGTTCTTGCAGCGTTTATTTTTTAATGATTTCTTAAAGGGTATGTTTAAGTGTCGGGTATTTCTTTTGTTATGTGAGTGAGTTGCTCATGTTATTTTATTATTTTTCCGGATATGCAATGGGGGTTTTTCTGAATTTTTAGTCTTTTACATAGATAATGAACTAAAAAGAGGAAAAAGATGAAAAAAGTAATTTTATTTATGGTAGGTGTTTTGGCGAGTCTGATGTTGAGTGCTCAGTCTCGTTGGAGTGTTACGCCGGAAGCCGGCTTGGTAGTGAATAAGGAAAATGAAGGGACATCAGTTACATTAGGTTTTAAAGCTGGTGCCGGTGTATTGTATCAGTTAAAGGAAGGGGTGGGAAAAAAGCCTTCTTTTGGCTTGAAGTCCGGAGTTTATATCTTAATGCAGAAAGGTGGGTATCATCCTATGAGCTGGGGAAACATATCAACAGGGGGAGGATTTAGCATGGATTATGAAAAAACGGATGTTGAGTCCACGCGTTATTATTTGCAATTGCCTGTTATGGCTCATTGGGGTTTTAAACTTTGTGATGATGTGCGTCTTAAATTAGCAGTAGGACCTTATGTAGCTGTAGGAATTGGTGGACGTACTAATGCTTATGTTTCTTCCTCAAAATATAATATAGATGAAGAAACAGGTGTTGGACAGTACGAATACCGGAATGATTATTACCGGTTTGGCACATTTAAAGGAAAAGCAGTAAATGAGGAATTTGGTTTTGAGGCGTCCCCTCGTTTGGATTGGGGAGGAACGGCTTCTGTCGGGATTGCTGTTAAACGGATTTCATTTACTATCGGGTATGATTTGGCTTGGGGAAAATATAATAAGGAACAGAATGATTTAAGGATACGGAATCATATGGTTAGCTTTATTTCAGGGTATACTTTTTGATAAGAAAAAGGATAAATGAAACAAACATACACAAAATTTCTTGTTTAAGATTGTTAAATGAAGAATTTTGTGTATGTTTGTTTTTTCATAAACACGATAAAAGTTCAATCTATGAGGAAAATGCTATTCATTACCCTTTTAATGGGCGGTCTGTGTACGACTGTCTCTGTTGCAAAGGCACAGGAACGCTTGCCAGAATACCTGCAGGCAGAGAAGTACACACAAGAAAAATTGAACACCATGTTGTTTTCTACTGTGGTGGATCCGCATTGGTTCCAGAAAGGTAATAATTTCTGGTTCGAGTACAAAACAAGTGAAGGAACCTTTTGGTATGTGGTTGATCCGGTTGCCCGGACAAAGAAGCTTTTGTTTGATAGGGATGAATTAGCTTCTCAGCTTACTGAAATTGTAAAAGATCCCTTTGAGGCACGCCATTTGCCAATTATAAATCTGAAAGCGAAAGAAGATGGGCGTACCTTTACTTTTGAAGTAAAGTCAACAAAAGATGCGACACCAAAGAAAGATGGCAAGGATAAGAAGGACAAGAAGAATGAGAAGGAAATCTTTTATTTTTCTTATGACTATCCTACTCGTAAATTGACTCATTTGAAAGATAAAGAAGACGACCTGAAGAAAATCTATTGGGGATCAGTTTCTCCTGATGGTAAAACGGTGATTTATGCCAAGGATTTGAATTTGTATCGCATGAGTCGTGAAGATTATGAAAAGGCGAAAAAAAATGAAAAGGATAGTACGATCGTGGAAATCCAGCTTACTACAGATGGCATGAAGGATTTTGGCTATGGTATTCCCTATAGTATGCTTAATACAGATACTTTA
>ENA-OPDX01000117-OPDX01000117.1-human-gut-metagenome-genome-assembly--contig:-NODE-117-length-11595-cov-1.429376_pt1 | contig 11595 bp, 6 predicted proteins | sample MGYA00241629_ERZ501521 | MGnify/ENA primary metagenome ERZ501521 (study PRJEB25962, sample SAMEA2042429) | human gut metagenome | biome: human gut; feature: human-associated habitat; material: faeces... | reverse complement strand
AAACACCGGCCGTGAACAGCCATTTCTCTGAAGGAGCATAATCCCCGTCCGCACTTCCGTAGAACGTGTTAATCTTACTGCGTGAGCGGGTCATCGAAGCCATTTCGCCGTTTCCCTTGTCCCGCTTGTAATCATAGGCCATCCATGTGTGTATATAGCCGCCTTTTACACCGACCTTCCATTTCTCCCGCACGCGATCCCACGAGAGGACGCCGCGAAACGTCTGCTCCCTTTGGCGGTTCTCGAAGTCCATGCCGTTCCCGTAATCCGTGGTGAGCATCGCCAGTTCCCGGTTGGAATTGATATACCAGGCGTTTAGCCCGAACTTGTCGCCTTCGCCCGTGTTATAATAAATTTCCTGCAAGACGTGCAGATCCTTATAAGCCCCGCTGCGGTTGCGTTCCGTCGGGTAATAGGAACCGATGATGTTCTTGTCCTCGTCATAGATGTTTTCCTTCTTGTCCCGGTTTCGGTATTTGTAGTCGTTGGGGGAAGAGGAATACACCACACGGGTGGAGGACTGCCAGTGTTTGTTACCGTAGGTCAGGCGGAGAAACTCGTCGAACGTGCTGAACGACCCCACTCCCTGCACGTACTGCAACCCGAATCCTTCATGGTTGGCCGGAGAAGTGGAGAGCCTGACCAGACCACCCAAGCCGCCGCCCGTTTCGTTTACCGACGAAGTTCCGTGCAGCAGCGAGGCATCATCGATAAAGTAAGAAGGGATGGTGGAAAAATCCGTCATGCCCAGCATCGGGTTGTTAATGCGCATACCATTCCACGTCACTTGAGTATGCGAGGGAGAGGTACCCCGGAAAGCCACGGTGGATAACGTGGCGCGTCCGTAGTTCTTGACAAAAACGGATGAGTTGAATGTCAGCACATCGGCCATAGACAAGGCGATGTTCTCTTTCATGGCGATGGAATCGAAACGGGTTCGTTGCACGCCTATATCCTTCATCGGTCGTTTGCCTACCACCGTAACCTCCGGAATACGCAGCACCCTTTTGGTAATGCTGACGGAATTTTTTTGCTGGGCGGCAAGCAGAAAGGGCAGGCTTACCCCCACGAACAATAGAATAAGATGTCTTTTCATTTTTGTCCTCCTTCCTCGTTATTTCCAGCAGAAAGCTCCCGGAATGATTCCCACGTAAAATTCATCGATCAGCTTACCTTGCGGCGAATAGCGATACACGATACCTTGCTGCTGGTAATCAATAGCGTCGGCCACATATACTTCCCCGTTGTTGGGATTGACCGTAAGGCCGTAGTATTTGGTGTCCCGAAACTCCAGAAAAGGCCGGACGGGAACACGGTCGGCTTCCACCGGCATTCGCCAAATATCGTTATTGATCCAGTAAAGCGTATCCCGTGTACCGTTGAGCTGGACTTCCGAAGGCCAGTCGCCCAGCTTGAACTTGAACTGTTTCTCTACGGTGAAAGTCTCGGTGTCTATACGGTAGAGAGACGGTGCCTCGTAACCGTATGGGCTGCCCTCGTAACCGCCATCCGTGATGGTCCACATCTTGTTGTATTTGTCCATGACCAGCGAAGTAGGTTGTATGCCGATGGTCAGTTCGTCCACGACCTTGTCCGTCTCCGTGTCGATTTTCAGGATGCGGTTCTGGTACGACCAGCAGTTCACATAGACGTACTTGCCGTATTGCACCATTTGTTCGGTGGAACCCGATTCCATGTCCATGTCTGGACATTCGATATAGCCGGTAATCTCGTATGTCTTGGGGTTGATGATGAAGATGCGGTAGTCCCATATTTGCGTCACATAGGCTTTCTCATCCGACAGAAAATGGATATACCGGGGTGAGGTGAAACCTGTGATACGGCCCACTTCCTTGAAAGTATTGATGTCGATGGCGAAAATCACATGCGAGTTGTTCACCACGACCCAGCCTATACCGTCCCGGATAACCATAGACTGGGCCACATCGCCCAACTTGAACCCGTTGGCACGGTAAAACACTTCATTCTCCACTTCGCACGTGGCGGGATCGTAGTAGGAAAGCGTGGCATTGCTGTACTGGAAATTCCCCTCGTTGGTAATGAAAAGACCAGAGGCCGATACAGAGAAATCTTCCATCTCTCCGTAATCCCATTTCATGCAACTGCCGAAAACTGGCAGGCAGAAAAGAAAAAGGCAAATCCGTTGTATTGTTCTGCTCATTGTCATTCGGATAAAAAAGAGTACCCGAATCATTACGGGTACTCTGGTTAAGGTATAAGGTTTAATCCTGCTGCGTATATTGTTTGTCCCTCATTTTTTGGAAGGTTGGGTTATACCCACATTTCGTCACACTCCAGCTTTCCTCCGTAATCATTCCGTTTTCTATGAACTTACCGAAGAAAGTGTAGTCGGTGAATTTTGTCAAACCGTCAAAAACAACCCCATGCAAGGTCTCCAACTTCTCCATGGAAAGTGTTTCCTGAGAAAGAGAAGTTGCTCTTTTTATCTGTAACGTACCGTCAATTGTCTGCAATTTGTCGCAAGTAATGCCAGTTGCTTGATTAATAAACAACCCTTCACCTCCTACATGAAGCAATTCTGGAAGGTTTAACGATTTACTTTGTAAAGTTATTGCGAACGCCCCCATTCCTTCGCTATGATATACTGGAGAGGTTGAGCAACATACTTTGGACACCAAGGGTAAGTCACAACCGGTAATATTTCCAGATAAATAGAACTGGCCTCCTACTTCTTTCAAGGATGACATTGTGACTGTCCCCATCATTGGTATTTGGATGTATCCATATCCATCTATGATTTCCAAGTCGGGAAATTTGGCATTGCTTCGCATTTGGCCTGTCACATACAGATTTCCATGTACATGTTGAATTGTCGATATGGTATAATCGGGATTGTTAGTGGTTGGCTTACAAGTGAAGTCTTTGATATTCTTGAACGTGATTTCAGGGAACTTATTATTCGTGAGACTGGTGATGACAAAATTTACATTTGACAAATCTTCGGCTGTTTCAATTTTGGAGAGCTGCACCTTGTTTATAATTTCAATCTGGGGCGCTGTTTCTCCGAAGGTTTCAAATCGGGCGTTCGGCAACATCAGTGTTCCGCTCACGTCTTCAAGATAATCCAACGTAATGCTTCCAAGTGTGGTGATTTTACTCCAGTCAGGAAGCTGCTTGAGCGCCGTGAAATTTTTTATCTTTATTTGCCCCTTTACCGTTGTCAGTTTGTCCATTCCACCGAAAGCCTGAAGCACGTCATTTCGTTGGGGAACAAAACTACCGGTAGGAGGAGCTTCCATATTGGCCTCCATAATAATACTTCCGTTTACTGTTTCGATTTCCGGCAAATTGATAGTTTCCAACATCACGGGGACGGTGTGGAAATCAAAGCCACCGGTCTCTTTCAGCTTAAGGAAGCTCATGGAAGTCAGCTTGGCAAGATTGTTTACGGACAAGACCCCTCCGACACTTGTCAGTTCCGATAATTCTAAAGAAGCGATTGTTCCGGCTGCCTTGTTTTCTTCATTGAGTCCTTGGATATTCAGGTCCTGACCTACAGTGGTCAGAACCGGAAACTCAAAACTCTGTAACGACGGCGCATTGAACATCACGCTTCCTCCAATAGTTGCCAGTTTCTCGAATAGGACATAAGTCACTTGGTCGTTATATACCGATATGTCTCCGGAGAGCATTTCCAGAGCTTTCATGGAAATCATGTGAAGCTCCGTAGCTTTCGAGGCGACATCGACCGAACCTAACTGCAAACCTCCGGCTGAAACGATATTATCCAACCCTGTCAAGTCTGCACCGTTGTAACTGTTACGAATGACAATGTTGCCTGTAACCTCTTTCAAAGATGCCAATGCAGATATGTCAGTGATTTTTTCTGCCTCTTCCGCATCAGAACCGATAATCAGGTTCCCTTTGACAACGGTTGTTTTGGTTGCGGCAAAAGAAGCTACCTCCTCGGTGGTCTTCAACTCTACATCTCCATCAGATTCTATTTCGCTTTTCACCACCTTATAGGCATATTCGCGGGCATCTCCGTTATAGGATGTCACCCGGAAGGTCCGTTCGTTATCCCAGTCCGTTACCGTTTTTGGATTAGGTATGATTGTTGCAGAAGTGGTGTACTTGAATTCCACTTCGGCATTGTTCAACGATACCGTATAAGGAACGGTTATCGTTACTGTATTGTCCGTAATATCGGCCGTGTACGATTTTCCGTCCACAGTCATCACAACTGACGTGATGAAATTCTCATCTGCATCTTCAGGTATAATTTCATCGTTTTTGTCACATGCTCCCAAAAAGAACAAGGATAGGAGCATGGGAAGAAAATAATTTTTCATACTTGTATTTATTGTTATTTTGTTAAATCCTCAAAAGAAAATACTTCCGTTGAAACTTCGCCCAACCAGCCGCTTTTGGCCAAGACACCGCATTGTACTTTGATAAAGTCAATATATTGCAGATTGGCTTCCGTTCCATCGGCATGGATGGCATTGGAAATTTTGAAACCGTTCCTTTGCCCGCTTCCATCTACCGTACTGCCGCCTTCTATCTGGTCGTTTCCAAAATTATCCACATACCCCCAGTCATAACTCTGATTATCCCAATAACCGGTTTGTGAATCTTGGGTGTTGCGGGCGGCCAAACAAGTGCCTGTCAGGGTATAACTGTTTTCCGAAATCCAAGCCGGATAATAATAGTCCTGTGTATGATAAGCGGAAAGATAGTCTCCCCACCCGTTTCTACCATCGGAACTGATCCATTGGACATCCATTTTTTTGCCTTCCGGACGGTAATAGGTCACTTCAAAATTCTGTATTGTTTCTTCCTTGCCTGCTTCAGATCCTTTCAGTTCGTACCACTCGTCATCCGGCAATCCGTTTCCGTTTATATCCTGCATGACCCATACGATACCCGGTTCGGAACTTCCGTCAAAGGCGTTCCCCTGAACACAGAAATCATATTGGTTACCCGAATTGGGAATACTGTGGTCGAAACCGACGATGATATAACCGCCGAAAGAACCTAAAGAGACGTGCAGTTTGTCTTTCAAACGCTGTGTTGCCCATGCGACAGCCGCTTCAGGGGATGTCTCATTGCCGGTCATACCGCCTATCGTGCTCGTTTCGTTGATAAATTGGCCGGGAGCCGGGGTATATTCATAGACTTTATTCCAGAGCTTGGAACTTCCCGAAGCCAAGAATCCGTCCTGCTCTTTTTTGTCCACACAGACGACTTTTACAGTGGCAGTGACAGCCGTCTTTCCTTTGTCGATATTCCTACTTATTTTTTCCGTCGGTGTGTCTTCCAAAACAGTACAGGAGACGGTGTATTCTCCGGGTGCGGACGGCGTGAACTTGAACATGCGTTCCACTTCTCCTTCCATGACCTGACCGTCCACACTCCACTCAAAACGGGGATTATCGAAATACTCCAACAATGGGCGCAGGAAAACAGGACGGTCGGCAAAAGTGTACCTGTCCGTGGATGTTTGCTGGTAAGACGGGGTCGGGAATTTGACAACGTAGGGCATCGTTTCCACGACCTCTACGCTTACGTCCTTTGTTGTTGTCCCATCTATATTGGAAGCGTTGATTGTCACCGTATAAACACCGAGTTCTTTTTCATTGAAGGTATAAGTATTCTCGGTGGAAACGATTTTTCCTTCCCGTACCCATTCGATTTTGAACCCTTCTACATCCGAATGCTGAATATCGGGAGTAAATGTGTAATCGGTATTCCGGACGACTTTTAATCCCTGCGAAGGAAGTGCCAGTGAGATAACCGGAGGGGTGAGTTCTTTCACTTCTACTTTCAGTTCCTCTTCGGCATAGCCTTCCGCATTGTCTACTCTTAGTTTGACATAAAAATCCCCGCATTCATTCCATGTACGTTGAAGAGACGGACCCGAAGAAACCAGCGTACCGTCTATCGTCCAAGCAAAAAGAGCATCTTCAACATTCTGGTATGTCGGGGCGATAGTCAATTCATGACCGACCTTGACCGTGTAAATGCCGGTCTCGCTGTCAAGTTCTATTATAGGTTGTCCTCCTACTTCTTCGGTAATGACTTCATCCTTGTTGCAGGAGGTGAACAGCATACAGGCAGAAATAATAAAATAGTAAAAACGATGCATAATGTGTGGATTTTAGAAAAATAACAGAGATACCCCGACAGAAGGGATATCCCTGTATTCTTTTTATTGTATGGTGATATCATCGATACAGATATAAGCCGGAGTATTCAAACCGTATGCTCCCGAATCCGAACCCTCGAAGTTGAATTTCACACTTTGCACCTCTTCGGCATTGATTTCCCAATAATCCCATGTCGTGATAGGATCAACCTGTTGTTGGCCGTCACGATAATCGGCTAAAAGGCGTTTGTAAGTGCGGATCAGACCGCCATCCGCATCATAACACTCCAGATTCACTTGGAAATACCCTTTCATCTCTTTCAGAGGAGTCGCTACCCCCGTAGGACCGAACTGATTACCATAAGTGATGACACCATAAGTGTATGAGGTGTTGCAGATCCACAGGCCGACCAATTTCCGGGGAACATTGAAATAAAATTCCGGTTTAGCCATCCATGCCTGATTGTAAGCATCCACATATCCGTAAACGACACCGAAATTGGAACCGCTGTGCCCGGCTTCCTTATTCTGTCCTTCCGCTTCCACCGCAGTGTTATAGACAGAACATTGGTTTAGATAAGAATACCACCAGTCTCCGGTATTTCCCGACTGATTGGAGCGGATATTCCAGTTGGAAAGTGCGATGCCACCGCTGGAGTACTCCGTGCTTCCACCGACTGTATTAAACATTGAAAGGAAGAGATATTCTTCCGGAGTATTGTCGTAAATGGTGGTTACTTGAGGATACCCTTGGTACGAATAAAGATTTTCTCCGGCCGAGGTAGGTCCTGCCAACATGCCGGGATTGAAATCATCGAAAGTGACAGTTAAAGTACCGTCCGGATTTGTCACAGCACGGGTTTGCGAAGTTCCGGAATCAACCGGTTCCATCAAAAAGTCATCGTCCGAGCTACAGCCGGAGAACAAGGCGGTTGCGGTAAATAGACAGGCACCTGCCAGAAAGCGTAATTTTCTTTTCATAGGTCACTCATTTTAATGTAAAACATATTATTAACAAACACAAAAAAATCCCGTTCGTGCGGACTTACACGAACGGGAATATGTCTGTCTTCAAATATTGAATGGCCAATGAGCTATTCCTTATTTGATTACGACCCGTATATCCCGCAGGTGTAAATCTCATTCCGGTCATGGCAGGTCTTCTGACTCGTCCCGGTCATCGTGCCTTCCCGGTATTACACCAGTGGCAAAAGTTCGATGTCCGTTTTTGTGGACTCACAGCAGCGGGTACTGTCCCGGATTTTCACCGGGTTCCCTTTTCATTCGGAAGACGTAAACCTCCCGAAACCATTTCTTGACTGCAAAATTATCTATATTACATATCAATTCCAAATAATTCATAATATTTATAATAAAACACACAAAGCATGACAACCGTACTGTTTTAATTAGAGCATTCAAGTTTACGACAAACGAAGACGGCAATTATCATACACAATATCCATAAACCACCAAAACAGCTTGCCATTTTCCATAACAATGCGTTTTGGAATAGATAACTGTTAGCTGCAATTATGCAAGCAAAAAAAACAGACAGAATAATGACTATTAATATCATGCACCAGAAATTAATCCTATAAATTTATGGAAAACAAGTAAGGGAATGGAAGTTCCGTTGCCGCATGGATGCAGGTGAAGGGCCTTCTCTTTTAACGTTAGATACGCCAATGCACGCCAACGGAAGACTCTGATATTATCTGTTTGGAAAGGATATAGGATGTGCGTTACTTTGTCGCATATTCAGAATCTTAAAAAGAATTTTAGTATGGAACTGACAATTATTGAAACAAGCGCGTATTAGGAGTTGAGAAAGCTGGTCAGCACGCTGGTCGTACAGATGGGCGACTTCCAGAAAAAGATTGCCCCGTCTGCGCCGGACAAGTGAATGGATGTGCAGGACGTATGTGATGGACTTATGCCCAAACACTTTCTGAAGGGTTTACAGCAGCATCCTCTTGAGTATGGCCAGAACGGCAAATGCGTGGCGTGCAAGATACGGGATGACCTCGACCCGGCAGTTGCATTTCCTGCCTATGATTCCAAGGCTGAGCCGCATGGCATTGTATTCACCTACCGGAAAGGCACATTCAGGAGAGTCTTTCTTTTCATCCGTACCCCTATATTTTTCAATCAGTTCGATAGCAATGGGCAATAATTTTACGACATACGCCACTCCCGTTTTTATACGGTTGCCCATCAGCCATGTGCCGCCGTCGGAGTCGGTATGGATATTATCGTATGTTATGGCTTTCAGGTCCACATAGGAAAGACCGGTGAAGCACATGAAGAGAAACATGTCTCGCATGGCACGCTGGCGTTTGTATTTCAGCTCCACGTGGATGATTCTCTGTAATTCCTCTTCAGTAAGAAAAGACCTTTTCTTGTATTCCGGCTTGCACTCGAAGGATGTGAAAGGATGGACTCGCAACCAACCCTTTTCCTGCGCGATGTACATCGGCCATTTCAGGGTATTGACACGGTTGAAAGCGGTGGCATTCGCATTGCCTGCCGTGCCGAGCATCCATGTGTAATAGTCCTCAATGAACGACTTTTCAAGCTCGTCAATAGCTATATCCTCGATGTTCTTTTTGGTTTTCATGAAAAGCAAAAGACTCTTGTAGTCGGCAACCAGTCCACGGTAAGTGCTTTCCGCCTTTCCTTTGCCTATCTTTTCTTTATACGATTCAATCTGTTCTCTGAAGAGTACCATAAGAGTATGGCATTCCTTTGAGAAACCTGCATAGCGGTTATATACTTTCTTGGCCGTAACAAAACTGTCATGATCGCAAATGTACTGATGTATCTTTAGGAAAGGCATGGGCGGAGGCTTGCAACACGCCCTATGCGTATTATAAAATGACTACAGCGGAAGGAGGTATTTGTGTACCATTGATTGTTTCTGGTCTGGATGTACAGCGAGGCAAGATAGATACCAGCAACTTGATGCATGTCACTGATTTGTTTCCTACAGTACTGGATTATGTCGGGATTTCCAGACCGGATGTGTACAGGGGCAAGAAGCTTGCACCACTTTATGGAAAATCTCTCCGTGCTACTTTCTCATCAGAAACACCGTCACGCACGGATAACGAGGCCATCTGTTTTGAAATGGCAGAAAGCAAGGCAGTCATAAAGGGACAGTGGAAAGCGACCCTTCTACTTCCTCCTTATGGGGACGGTATGCACTGGAAGCTGTATGATATAAGTCGTGATTATTCCGAGAAAAAAGATTTGTCTCATCAATATACCGACAAACTGAAGGAGTTAGTTTCCGATTGGGAACGTTATGCTACATCTGTAGGATATATTTCATCAGATGGTACACATATTATCGAAGAAATCGGGGCAGAAGATTTTTATGAAATCCCTCTCCATGACGGACATTCTCAAGGTAACTAAAAGAAAATAGTCATTTTTTCCGTACATAAATAAACCACAGATGATTGTGCCAAGAAGAGAAATACCTTATTAATGTGTATTTCTCTTCTTTCTTTTTAATGTCTCTGTGTTTTGTTACAGATAATGTATATAATTAAAGAACAGAAAAAATATGATCTCTATAGAAGTTTTTTCTTCCGGGATGTTGTTCAAGTAAACAATGCGGATGAAATCATCACGGACAAACTGGCTCTCTGTTCCGGAAGTATATGCTGCCTGTGACGTTTCTGATATGGCGTATAAGCAGATTGTCATATCCATGGGGAGAAGGGGCAAAAGCTGCTTAGTCCGCTTTTACTGACCGGATCAGAGTCGTAAGCATGTAGTGTGACCGTGTAATTAAAGAAGAAGGCAGATGCTCTTAATTTATAGGGCATCCGTCTTTATTCTTTCAGGTGCTGATATGTGCTTTGCAACCAAGTTGTATGAGATATGTTCTACCTTTGCAGTGTGAAAGAAAAATATATCTCAGTATGAAAACAATACATTCTAATCCGTTTCAACAACTACATGCAGCAGAATCCTGCTGCCAAGCCCAGTATGTATCCCCATCTGTATCTTCACCTCATGCCGACTCTTGCTGTGCCCATCATCATGCCGATGGAGTGTCCGGTAAATGGAGCTCTCTTGTTTCGGGGATGTTGTTGTTGGCAGGTATCGTGATGAGCTATATCCAGCTAAGTTGGTTTCAGGGTACAATCCAGTCTGTGTGGTATCTGCTTGCCTTTATGCCTGTAGGTTTGCCGGTGTTGCATGCTGCTTGGCACAGCATGCGTGACAAGGATTTTTTCAATGAGTTCACTTTGATGCTCATTGCTTCAATCGGAGCTTTCTGTATCGGTGAATACCCCGAAGCTGTAGCTGTAATGTTACTCTATACAGTAGGGGAGATGTTGCAGCATGGAGCTGTGGAACGTGCTACTAAGAATATTGGAGAACTGCTGGATGTCCGTCCGGAACGTGCCCAGGTATTCCGGAATGGAGCTTTTATCGAAGTGGCACCCAAGGAGGTGCAGGTAGGTGAGCGCATCGAGGTGAAACCGGGAGAAAGAATACCGTTGGACGGTACATTGATAAACGAATCGGCACTGTTTGATACTTCGGCTTTGACAGGTGAAAGTATGCCTCGTTCTATTGAGGTAAACGGTGAGGTGCTGGCAGGCATGATTGCCTTTAACCAGAAGGTTGATTTAGAAGTGAAACGTCCTTACGAGCAGAGTGCATTAGCTCGTATTCTCTCTTTGGTTCAGGAAGCATCCGCACGGAAAGCTCCGACAGAACTGTTCATACGGCGTTTTGCCCGGATTTATACGCCTTTGGTGCTATTCCTTTCGGCACTGGTAGGTATAATACCTGCAGTGGTGGAATGGTTAGCTCCTTCTTTCGATTATGTATTTGCCGACTGGCTTTATCGTGCACTGGTTTTCTTGGTGATTTCCTGTCCTTGTGCCTTGATCATCAGTATTCCTTTGGGATATTATGGTGGAATCGGTGCTGCTTCCCGTGCGGGTATCCTTTTTAAAGGAGGTAATTATCTGAATGCTATCACAAAATTAGACAGCATTGCTTTTGATAAAACCGGAACATTGACTACCGGGCAGTTTGAAGTAGCATCTGTCCAAGCTGCTACCTTGAAGAAAGAGGAATTGCTTGCAATCATCGGAACGGCTGAACAGAAGAGTACTCACCCTATTGCACAAGCCATTCAGCAGTATGTGCGGGGGCAGCATATTTCCTTACATTCGGCCTTATCCATGCAGGAAATAGCTGGATATGGTGTGGAAACCATTATTGATGGAAAAAATGTACTGGTAGGGAATCCACGACTACTTTTGATGCGGAAGACGGTAGTACCATCTAAGGTACTTGAATCTGAAATGACGGTTGTCGTATGTGCTATAGACGGAGTATATGCCGGAGCTGTATGGTTGGCTGACAAATTGAAAGAGGATGCGGTACAAGCTATCCGGCATCTAAAGGAATTAGGCGTAAAAGATATCCATCTG
>ENA-OPDX01000116-OPDX01000116.1-human-gut-metagenome-genome-assembly--contig:-NODE-116-length-11696-cov-2.284683_pt1 | contig 11696 bp, 10 predicted proteins | sample MGYA00241629_ERZ501521 | MGnify/ENA primary metagenome ERZ501521 (study PRJEB25962, sample SAMEA2042429) | human gut metagenome | biome: human gut; feature: human-associated habitat; material: faeces... | reverse complement strand
TCGTTATCTTCCTCTTCTAAAATAGCCTGTGCTACCTCAGCACTTACATATTCTGTCTTGTATCCGAATTCTTCCGCTACCAGGTTGATTGTCTCGGCATCCAGACGCTGATTGATAGAAACCATGATACCAATACTCATACAAGTAGCAATAACCTGAGTAACAGGGATATCCATCATACTTGCCAATTCGTTCGCAGTAACGAACTCGGTCAGTTTCAATATTTTGCTATCTTCCTGTTCCATCTCCTCCTGTTCCATCAGGCGGTTCTGAACATTTTCACGTTTCTCCTTACGATACTTGGCAGCCTTGTTCTTAGTCTTGTTAGTCAGACGTGCCAATGTTTCCTTAACCTGCTTTGCCACATCTTCATCACTAACTTCCGCTTTTACAACAGGTTTCTTGAAACGGTCTTTATTAAATTTGCCTCCACCCTGATTGTTATTACTATTAGGTTTGGAGTTATTGTTCCTATTCGGTCTGTTAGCGTTATCGTTACGTTGGTTATTATTAGATGCTCCTCCAACATTCGTTGTACCGGCAGCATTTATATCCACACGTTCCTTATTTATTCTATTGCGTTTTTTCTTCTTTGCGGCATCATCGTTAACCAAGTTTTTAGAAATCTTATCGTCTCCCTTACGGATCTCTTTGATAATAGCATCCTTCATCAGTTTACGCTGTTCCTGACGCTGCTTATCTTTCTCTTCTCTCTCTTTCCGTTTTTCTTCCTTCGATTTCTTTTTCGGACGGGTAGACTGATTCAATGCAGCCAGATCAATCTGACCTACTACATTAATTTTCGATTTAAATTCAGTAGGACGAATTTTAAATACATCGTCTTCTTCTTTTTCCTGAACGGGTGCTGCTTCGGGTGTTTCTTTTTCCATCTCTTTCACCTGGGGTGTCTTTTCTTCCGTCTTTTCAATTTTAGGCTCTTTCTTCTCTTCCAAAACTGGAGCAGGAGCAGGTTGAGGAGTCGATTCCGGTTTCTTTTCCTCTACCACCACAGGCTTCGGCGTTTCCTTCTCGGGTTGGGGAGTTTCCTTCCTCTCAACCACCTTTTCCACCACGGGTTCTGCTTTCGGAGTTTGTTCAATAACTTTCGCAGCTGGTTCTACAACCTTTGACGCAGTTTTCTTGTTCAAATTGTCCAGATCTATTTTACCCACTTGCTTCAGTTTGGGGCGTGCCTCTTCAGGAATAACAGTTTTCACCACCTCTTCTTTCTCTTTCTTAGATTCAAAACCTTCGATAGAGATAGAAGCTTTGTTGCGATCCTTATTCTGTCTTTCCTGACTAAATTTTTCAGACTCTATTTTTAAATTTTTATCTGTGCTGAACTCTTTCACAAGTACAGCATATTGTTCTTCGGTAATTTTCGCATTAGGACTAGCCTCAATGGTATAGCCCTTCTTCTGCAAGAATTCAACTACCGTCGTTATTCCTACATTTAAATCTCTTGTTACTTTGTTCAGTCTAATCGTCATACTCGTTTTTTAATTATTAACTACGAGCCGGGACTGAAGAGTTACTCTTCAAATTCAGCTCTTAAAACTCTCAACACGTCATCAACCGTGTTTTCTTCCAGGTCCGCTTTTTCTATCAACATCTCGCGCGGAGCATTCAGTACAGCCTTAGCTGTATCCAATCCAATATTCTTGATGGCTGTGATAACCCACTCATCAATTTCATCCTTGAATTCATCAAGGTAGATATCCTCATCCATCGCGCTCTCATCCAATTCGCGGTACACATCAATCGTATATTCGGTAAGCATACTAGCGAGTTTGATATTCATTCCCCCCTTACCGATTGCCAAAGACACTTCTTCCGGTTTCAGATATACTTCTGCTTTTTTCTCCTCTTCGTGCAACACAATAGAAGAAATCTTAGCCGGACTCAACGCACGCTGAATGAACAACTGAATGTTAGAAGTATAGTTGATCACGTCGATATTTTCATTACGCAACTCGCGCACAATACCGTGAATACGTGATCCTTTTACACCTACGCAGGCACCTACCGGGTCTATACGGTCGTCATACGACTCAACAGCTATCTTAGCACGTTCTCCGGGAATGCGCGCAATCTTCTTGATAGTGATCAACCCGTCATTGATTTCGGGTACTTCCATTTCAAACAGGCGTTGCAAGAACACAGGTGAAGTACGGCTCAGAATAATCTTCGGATTATTATTTTTATTATCTACACGGGCCACTACGGCACGGGCAGTTTCGCCTTTACGGTAGAAATCACTCGGAATCTGTTCAGTCTTGGGCAAAAGCAGTTCGTTACCTTCATCATCCAGCAACAACATTTCTTTCTTCCATATCTGATAAACTTCCGCACTGATTACAGTACCCACCCTATCAATATATTTATTATACAAGCTATCTTTCTCCAGTTCTAAAATCTTCGATGCCAGTGTCTGACGCAAGTTCAGAATGGCACGGCGACCAAATTTGGCAAAGATTACTTCATCGGTCACTTCCTCACCCACCTCATAAGAAGCATCAATTTTCTGTGCCTCGGTCAATGAGATCTGCATATTGGGATTCGTCAAATCCTCATCTGCTACAACTTCACGGTTACGCCATATTTCGAAATCTCCCTTGTCAGGATTCACAATAACGTCGTAATTTTCATCAGTGCCAAACATTTTCGCGATCACACTACGGAAAGACTCTTCGAGTACACTCACCATAGTTGTTCTATCAATATTCTTTAATTCCTTAAATTCCGAAAATGTATCAATCAAGCTGATTGTTTCTTCTTTTTTGGCCATAATTATTTAAAACTAATTAAGTATTTAGTGTATTTTATCTCATCATATGCAAAAGTAATATCCTCCTCTACCAGTTTGGGGCGTTTGGCTCCTTCCGGTTTCACTTTCTTTTCAATGGTTACGGTAAAGTTCTCTTCATTTGCATCCTTCAATACACCTTCCAGCTTCTTTCCCTCTTTAGTCAGGATTTCCACCTCCTTACCAATGTGTATCAAGTACTGTTGCAATACCTTGAAAGGTTGTCCTATACCGGCCGAACCCACTTCCAGTTCATAATCCTCTTCTTCACGGTCCAGTTTAGACTCAATATAGCGGCTAAGTTCTACACAATCGTCAATCCATACTCCCTCGGCATGGTCAATTTCTACCACAATTTTGTCATCCGGGCTCACCGTGACATCTACCAAAAAGTAATCTTTACCTTCCAGCCACTCGTCAACAATCCGGGTTACTACATTTTTATCTATCATTTATTCACTATTAAGAACAAAAAAAGGGCTTAATCAAGCCCCACCATTCATCCATTTCGGTGCAAAGATACAAATTATCTACCAGTGCTACAAAATATTCTATTAAAAAATTGTAGTTTTGCAGAAACTTATAACACTATGGATAAAAACAGTTTAAATACGAACAAGCAGTTCATGATAGGTAACGGTATGCTGGCTTTTGGAGTCTTTGCCGTTATTATCATTTTTTTGTATATGTCCTTCCGTTTCCAACGCAAGGCTGACAAAGTACAGACTTATGAAGGAGTCTACAACATAGAACTAACTAATAGTTTTGCCGGAGATAGTATAGCGGTATATCTAAATGACAGTCTGCTACTGGACCAAACCATGCCCGACGCCAACCTGAAAGTGGAGATAAAACGCTTTGCCGAAGATAATGTACTGATGGTCGTAGATAACAAAACAGACAAGACCACACCTTTCAACCTGAATCCGGAAGGTAGCCGGGTAGAGGTTAAAAAGAGTGGAGATGTGATTTATATCTTGGAAAGAGAAGCCGATTCCCTTTTGGAATAAAGGGAAACAGCGACAAAGCCGGTCAATACGATAAAAACTCCTACCAAAGCCGGATACCGATAACCCAATCCGGCATCTATGGGTAGCCCACCGGCATAGGCACCAATGGCATTGCCCAAATTAAAAGCGACTTGCACACAGGCCGCTCCCATCATTTCTCCTCCGCGTGAATTCCGGAGTAACAATAATTGTTGTGGAGCCGAAACAGCAAATAATCCTGCCGTACATACACACATCAATATCACTGCCAGCCAAGAGATAGAAGCTGCAAAGAAAATGGCAAGCAAACCGGAGGCCATAATAATCTGTGTATATTTCACCACACGGGCTGCTCCATACTGATCAGAAAACTTTCCACCCATCAAGTTTCCTACAGTCATGCTAAGACCTGCCAACACCATAATGAAAGTCATACTGTTTTCACTGAAACCTGCCACATGTGTCATCAAAGGAGTAACATAACTATACCAACAAAAGATACCTCCATTCCCAAACATAGTCGTAAATATCAACAACCATGGAGCTAGATTCTTCAAAAAACGGAACTGTCCTTTCAAACCTGTATCCGGCAAAGCAGGCAGTGAAGGAACCCATTTCCAAATATAGAACAAGGTAATCAGTCCCCATACTCCATTAAAGAGAAAAGGAATACGCCAGGACATTATATTACTCATGAACGTACCCAAAGGTACACCAAAAAGATTGGCAATCGTCATACCCGACACCATCAATGCCACTGCCTGCGAACTTTTTCCTTTATCAGCCACTCTTTCCGCCACAATGGAACCAACCCCAAAGAAGGCGCCATGAGGCAATCCGGAAATAAAACGCATCATCAACATCATCCAATAATTCACTGAAGCGGCAGCACACAAATTACCACAAATATAAATAACCATCAAGCCTAACAGAATATGTTTCAGCGGACGGGTACGAGCCACCAAAACCATCCCCGGTGCTCCTACGCACACACCTAGTGCATAAGCCGAAATAAAATGTCCTGCTTGCGGAATACTTATATGCAAGTCCTTCGCTACATCGGGCAAAATGCCCATCATTACAAACTCGGCAATGCCCAATCCTAATGTGCCGAACGCCAAAGCCGTCAAACTCTTCTTCATACCTGAATAAAAACAATCCATTAATTAAAAAACGTACAAAAATAATTGTTATGTTTTCAGATATAAGTGTTTTTAGCACACTTTTATAAGAAAAGGAATGATTACTTGCTTTATGTCAATTTATTGTTGCCACATGCAAAAGAGGTCAAACATTTTAGCTTCACGTTCAGAAGTTAAAAAGAACAAACAAACCTCTCTACAAAGCCATGCTTACTAATCAACATTCACACTAAACAAACCTTTGCTTCCTGCTCCATTATCAACATCCCGTAAACTCTGATTGATTTTACATTCAGCACTTTTCAGCTTAGTACTTTTATACGAAAACAAGCCTTTGCTTCCTGCTCCGCTAGCGACAGCATTTGAACTTTTCGTTATTATACACTTATCACTCAATTCATAACCGTGATCCGGCTGAGTGCTTTCACCCACCCGAACATCTACAATTTCTTGTGTCTTCATAATTATAAACATTTAGTATATTGAGATAATTCTTTGTCTAAATAACACAAAATAAATTCGTTTCTCGCTTGCAATATTTCTGCAAAACTGTTTTTTACTATATTCACGTTCGGTAAAGCGATCTTATCAAGATACTTATAATGAATATCATCTGCACAGGATATAATGTAACCATCATGAGTAACGACCAATTCATTAAGGAATGGAATGCTGAGTAAAGGATAACTAAACTCCAACACCTTATTCCCCCTCTGATATTTCATTTTATTGCCTCTGTATATATATTCCTCTATTTTTCCGGTTAATATATTTTCTTTCAAAAACAGTTCATACGCCATTGCTTTCGTCATACAAATCCTTATATCAATAGCATCCGGACTGTTATCATTATTCATAAAATCAAGACAGAGCGAAACAAAACCAAGCAAGGATTCACACGACAAACTTTTCAATGGTTTCATTTCAAATGGTGAATAATACATGATAGGAGCAAAATTAAATTTATCAACTCCTAATTTCCAATATGCAAGCAACATGGATAATAAATCAGCTCCATTATCATCAAAAATAGTAGAAGTAATGTTTATTTTATCTCGATGCTCCACATTTTCAATCAACTCATAAACCGTATTGTATCCATTCTCACCCCTTATCAAATCATTGTATTTTCCAGAGCCCTCAAGACTAATTTCAAGGTATGAAATGTTGGTTGCAAGAACTTCGTCATACCCCTGAATATCCATACTCATTCCATTTGAAACAACTCCATAAAATATTTTCCTATCTTCTTTATACTCTGCTAAAAGATTCAGGATATCAAAGATTCTATTATCCAAAAAAGATTCTTTACCCGAAAAATGAAAATGTTTCATACCCATTCCAATAGCTTCATCAAGAAAACTTCTCCATCTTGCCAAAGAAACCGACTCTGATATGGGCCGGGCATCTCCAAAATAACAATGTCTACATTTCAGATTACATTTATTACTGACGAATGAATCTATAATCATAGGTTCATTCTGCCGCAGCTTGGCATCTATATGTTCCATAAAAGATGCCTTATCTATATATTTTTTCAGATTTCCAATCATCTGGCAACTTCGTAATACAATATATAAGTAGAATTCATTAACGGATTATCTTCTTCATAAGATATCGTATCTATGATTTCGGACATATCAACGTCCAAAATCAACTGGGCCTTATCCATACCGACTTTATATTTATATATACTTGCCGATTTAAAACCTATATCTTCTTTACATTCCAAAGACATTTTCAGATGTTTCACCGTACCTGCCAAAAAATTAGGCAATGTAGTATAGTCGCAATCTGTAACATTCAACATATTAGGCCAGCACCATTCAATCATCAAATCAACAATACTACCGGGACTTTTTACTTTGCCATAAGAAACAACAACCTGCTTCAACAAAGAATCCTGTCCGTTATCAGCAATTCTTGCACATAATTTTTTCTGCTTCCCACCAACACGCTCGAACGCTTGTATGTTTATATCTTCAAAGTTAACAATGGTATCACCTGCCACCAGCAGTTGGAATGTACTGATTTTATGCGAAACAACACCTCTTATATTTAATCGGACAAAGGAATCTCTCTTGTTTCCCATACCTCTTTTTTCTATTGTATTCTTTATCTCTATTGAATCAATATCAATGTTATTCTGTATATATTCCCCCAATTCATTGTATAAATATTCTGTGGTCAAGAAAAAGCGTCCTTTGAATGGCACAATTTTCATCATTTCCTGCAATGAACGAATCATTGCATCTTGCTCGTTCAATTTAACATTCAATACTTCCACCCTTTGACTCATCGATTTGTACCGTTCCCTCAACATAGCAAAAATAATAGTCAGGCATACAAATACATATACTACCCACGCAGGAAACGAAAGCAAAATTGATTTAATATCAAGATCAGGCTGCGTAAATAGTTGCAAAGCCTGTATAACCCCACCCAGTGTTGCAAAGCCGCCAAATGTCTTTATACCTAAGTTGTACAAGTATAATCTATTTTCCATATTGTGGTTTGTCTGTTTCTAGTTGCTTTAACTCATTATTCAAAATGTCTATTTCTCTCTGTATATCGTTCCATTCCAAACGCCCAGTTGTCATCTTCTGCTTTAACTTCAAATCCCTGATTTTTTTCTTTATCTCTTCTATTTTATTCATGGTATATACAATTTATTGATTACAAATTCAATGAACAGACTCTAAGCGGGAAAGAAACAAACTATTCTTCAGAGTCATTTCCTTTAAAAAAAGCGGGGAAAGAAACGCCCGTTGCCGGATACGTATGCTTTCCCCGCTTGAAAGAGATAGTGTCACCTTTTTCAAATATCAATCATCAAGGTGAATGATTACTGAACCGGGTATGCTTTTACTGTTACTGTGAATGAAGCGTATACAGTTGCATTTGTGCCATCTGCATTAGTTACAGTCAACTTAACAGGAACAACGACATTTGTATCTACTGTGATTCTCTTCTGAGCTGTAACTACAATATCATTCTTCTCAGAAACTTCAACATTAATCAAGTCAGAAGCAAATGTCTTGTCAGTACCATCTACCAATGCATCAAATCCTACAATAACCACTTTATCATCAGCAACAAATTTACCTCCTGCATTAGTTACCTTATAGAAGTTGACAATTCCTGCTTTAGAATCAGCCTTTTCTGCATAGAATACTTTATCGCTGTTAGCATCTTCGGCATTACCTGAAACAAGTGAGAAACTTGCCTTTGCCATATCAGCAATATAAGTCTTAGAATCCACAAACTTAACCTTGAATGCTGGCATATCATATGAACGACCACCCAAGTAAGTAACTTTCAAGCCTTTCACATCATAAGCTGTATTAGCCTTAGCGTCAGCACCCATTGTCAAGACTGTTCCGCTAACAGTCAATTCCTTAGCAGCCTTCAAGCCTGTATAGTCAATAGCAGCACCGTCCTTAACAGAAATCATAGTGCTCAAATCGATTGATGTTCCATCAATTACAGTCAAAACACCATTTGCATAGAATGCTGGATCGAATGTATACTGACTAGTGATTTCAGCAGTAGTCGGGTTAGCGATAGTGAACGGAATAACAATAGTCTGAGTTTCTTTTGTTCCATTTTCACCATTGATCTCTACGGTAATCTTAGCAGTATACACACCATTGCCCAACATAGTTTCACCATAGTTATTAACAAAGTTGATTCCTAATTTTGCGATGTCTGCATTATTAGTAGCTTCCGTCTTACCATCTTTCTTCAGTTTTGTAAACCCAGCAATCAAACCAGATACAACATCGACAGTTTCTTCCTTACCGGTAGATTCATCTGTATAAACAAACGAAACATTGGTATTATTAAGAAGCATTCTAGCATCAGCATTCCAAAGAATACGGTCAGCTTCAGACATCTTATCGAAATAAGCAGCAAGATCTACTACCAACTTCTGATCTTCAACCTTAGCTGTTGCAATATGAGCTTGTTCTGCCAATGTAATAGTTGATTCAGCAGCTTCTTCACTAAATTGAACATAAACGCCTTTAGTTTTCATAATCTTACCAGTCACATCCAGTGTATGTACAACAAACGGAAGAGAATACTTAGCATTTGCACTACAAGAGATAGTCAAACCATCAGTTTTAATACCATATTTAATAGAGTCTGCCTTGGCATTAGCATATGTTTTAGTATCCATAGTCAAGAAAGCATCATACAGTTTATCCGCATTTTCTCCATTAACTTTCAATGTACCAGTCTTACCTGGTTCAATACGGTTATTGGGGGTATTATTCTTCTTGTAAATATAGAAAGACCAAGAATCTATAGATTCAGGTTTCTCTATAATCAATGAGGTTTCATAAGTAGAACGTACTTTATCACTTGCTACCAGTGCCAAAGCAGGACGTTTTCCATCTACTTCACTGTATGCTTTTACGATTTCATCAGTAATTGTTTCAATAGAGAAAGGAATTTGGTACAAGCCATTTGCTGAAACAGCAGCTCTAGTGTACAAACCTTCGTATGCAACCGCAGCACCTAAAGTTACAGGAGCTTCCTCATTCTTAGAATTAACCAATTTCAATGCAGTTTTAGAAAGATCATAGTTGTTAGGAGCAACCTGGACCATCAAAGAGTCATCAGAATAAGTGATCATATAATCACCTTTAGCAGGAGCACCTTTAGGACCTTCCCATGCCTGAAGAGCTTTATCAGCAGTAGCGATAGAATAGTAGATAGTCAAATCTTTATTACTTAGCATAGCAATCTGAGCCAAACCTTCAGTCATCGGCAAACGGACAGTCTGTTCATTCTTTCCATTTGCATCGAAAATGTGCATAACAATATAATTAGGATCTGTTGCATCTTCTTGATAGTAAGGTACACCTACAACAGCAGGAGTATCAACCGTTACTTTTTCAAATGCAGTACCATTCCACAGATACCAACCATCTTCCCTCTTTTCAACTTCTTTCTGACCGTCTTTACCGTCAACAGCTTCAGCCTTTACTGTGGTTTTTTCACCGTTGCAAGCCCAATAGCCATCAATGATTGTCCATTCAGCACCATCTTTACCGGCTTCACCCTTATCACCTTTGATACCAGTAATAGTAGTAGAAGAACCGTCACTCATTGTCACAGTAAAACCATCGGCAGTAGGAGTTATTGATTTTACAAAAGCACCATCACCAATCTTCTTCTGAAGGTCTGCGACAGTTGCTTCAACACCGTCCAATTTCTGATTAATCTGGTCAATGTCATCATCATAGTCTTTACAAGACACAAATGTTCCCGTTGACGAAACCATCAAGGCTCCGAACAGGATTGCACTTAAAAACTTTTTGTTCATAATAGAAAAACTTTAAATTTATAAATTTAAAAAAACTAAAATTGATTATACATATTAATCTCATTATTAATATCTTAGTTCGTTTATTACCTGTAACTCCCGTTTCCTCCTTTCCCGTGACTGATAAGACAAAGGTGACACACCCACAACCTTACTGAAAGCTGAATAGAAAGCACTTCGGGAAGTAAACCCACTCTTTTCCGGGACTTTATCCAACGAGCATTTATTACTGCGAAGCAATTCCTTGGCATACTCTACACGGTAAGTATTCAGAAGTTCTTTCAAGTTACACCCAAAATACTTGTTTACTACATTGGAGAGATAAGTCTGATTCGTATCGACCAGCTCGCTCAATTTCTTCAAAGAAAGAGTGGCATCCAAAAACACCTGACGAATTTCCAATTGATAAAGGATACATTTATATATATAGCAATCCACTTTCCTGCCCACTATTCCCTGTCCGGCAAACTGTTCGTCCCAATGACGCTCGGCTGCCTTGAAAAGCAGGTCTTTCTGCCTTTCGGAACGTAGGGTGCTCTTTTTGCGTTTTAGAAACAGGTATTCCATATCTTATCCTTTACTTTTGTCTTAGTTTGCGGGCTCTCGAAACGCGGATTTACAAGCATTTTTATATAGATTCGCGAAACGAAAATCGGTGTATCTCTTAGTAAGAGATACACCGACCTAAGTAAAGCATCAGATTATCAATATATTAAGAACTGTTTTTTAACTTTTAAAATGCTAAAGAATGAAAAAATAAAATCTTTTTTCGAGCTCACACCCATTTTTTTTGCGTAAAAGTGTACTAATTCTCAAAACTTTGCTTATTTTTGCAGCGGAATGGTAGATCTCTTACTAAGAGATACACTTTTAGTTAAAATTTCCAATCATCGTAAATATCCTCATTTCCAATTATTTATATTATCATTTTTCTATCAAAGAAGGCATTCATTAAATTTCATTCACATTTCAACCGACTCTAATTTTGTTTTAATAAGTTGAAAGAGAGAGAAAAAAAGGATATGCAAGATTTTTGAAAAGAAGAACTTATATGAAAGTCCTATGCGGACAGCATTTGGAAAAGCATATACATAGAAAGTCTTTTGTCTCAAATAAAACCGCATTATAACAATCGACAACTAAAAACAAAACACGTATTAGCGCATCATTTGAATATACGCTAATACGTGTTTGGATTACAAACCCGAACGAAACGTTCTTTTATTGTCTATAACGATTTAATACGTTCGATAAGTGAATCAATATCTTCGTCCGTTGTGTCCCAAGAAGTGACTAAACGCATCTCATTCATTGCATCATTCCAAAAATAAAAATGATAAAACTCCTGCAACTTATCCTCTTTCTCACGAGGCATAATAAAGAATAACTGGTTACTTTCCACCGGCTGGGTAAACGTTACATCCGGC
>ENA-OPDX01000111-OPDX01000111.1-human-gut-metagenome-genome-assembly--contig:-NODE-111-length-11871-cov-1.792569_pt1 | contig 11871 bp, 5 predicted proteins | sample MGYA00241629_ERZ501521 | MGnify/ENA primary metagenome ERZ501521 (study PRJEB25962, sample SAMEA2042429) | human gut metagenome | biome: human gut; feature: human-associated habitat; material: faeces... | reverse complement strand
TCCATACGGTATCTACTGAAATTCCTAAATCCTGTACACTCATAATCTTTTTACTGTTTAGTGTGTAGTGTTTAATGTTTAATTGGCATGCGCCCTCACTACACAAGATTCATAAAATTTTAAGAAAACGTTTAATATTAGCCATCAAAGCCGTGCTTATGCTACCCCCTCTAAGTAAACATTAAGCACTAAACATTAAACACTAATCACTATTTCTCCTGCTCAGCATTATAGAGAGCGATGTCGCCTCTTTCACCTGTACGGATTCTTACGGTATCCTCGACAGGAATTACAAAGATTCGACCATCACCAATCTCGCCTGTACGGGCAGCCTCCTGGATGGCATTAATCGTTTTCTCTACATTCTTGTCGCGCACGACAACATTCAGCAACACTCGCTCGATACTGCTGGTATCATACATGACACCACGGTAGATTCGAGCCTGTCTCATCTTGCCCTCTCCTCTTACATCGTAGTAAGAGAACCACTCAATGTCGGCGGCAAGCAAAGCTTTCTTTACATCCTCAAACTTAGTCTTACGGATGATTGCTTCAATCTTTTTCATGTTAATCTCTCCTATTAATTAATTTACATTTTGTTTATTTTCTGGTGCAAAGGTACGACATTTTGCTTAACATTTCACGATATCATTTACTTTTTGATATCAATATTTTCGTTTAGTTATTATTTTGTATAATTCTTTTTAAAATACAGAACAAAATGAAAGCGAATTACACATTATTCGTTTCATTTTGAAACAAACAATAAAAAACCGCTTGAAAGGCCCCAAAGACCCCTCAAGCGGCAAACCTAAAAACAAACTCTCAACCCTAAAACTAGGGTCACTTTATTATTTAAACTTAATCTTATACCCGTATTTCCGCATATATCTGAGTTTTATAACGGAAATTTTATTTTGCCTTTATTTTGAATGTAAATTCACGATCAGCATAATGGAGACGATACTTCTCCATAGGCTTGGTCATCCAACTGTCGATGCAGCCCAAAGGATACTGGCATTTCTGGATATGCAACTGCACGAGTCCCTTATCCACCAGATCACCACTGTGTTGTCCCCATGCATGCGTCTTCTCGATACCAGAATCCAAATCCTCTACCAGATAAGGGATGGCACTGCACTCCATAGGTTCATACCCCTCAAAGGTAATCCCCTTGCCGGTGGTTGGATTAAAGATAGAGAAATAGCGGATATCGGTATGGTTACCACTCTCCTGCGGACGGATATATGGATAATATTCATCCTTCACGTCAGACTCGTACTTGCCGATAAAAGCAGAAGAATGACGATCTACGTAGTTCTCTTCAGGACCTCTACCATAATACTCGAGCTTAGAGAAAGTAGCAGGCATCTGCAACTGCAGACCGAATCTGAACAGATCGGCAACCTGCACCTCCTTGTCGGTAGTCATCTTCTGGGTAACATTCACCTCGCCCGCAGCACTGATGTCATAGCGGAGCATCAGCTGAGCTTTCACTTCAGGCATATCGAAGAGAGCTGTCAGCACCACATTGTCCTTACTCACATTTTTGTCGAAAGACTTCAGAGTCATCTGCGGGTTCTTCCATACTCTCATCTCCTTCTGCAGAGATGCTCCATAGTCATTATCGGTAGGAGCACGCCAGAATTCCGGAGTCATACTCTCACGGAACTTCAACATCGGTTCACCATCTACATCGAGATAATCTATCATACCCGTCTTCTTGCCTATGGTTACAGACATTCTCTGTGCGCTGACCTTCACATAAGAGTTGGTTTCCTCCACCTCCATACTGCTTGTCTCCTGCACCTTATCCTTCTTGGTTGGCGCAGCAGCAACAGCAGGAACCGCCGGTTTGGCAAACTGATAATCGCTGATGATAAACTGCTGGCGAGCCATCACCTGGCCCTTGTCTACCAGCGGCTGTGTGCCATCGCTTGCAAAAGCAAAGTTAAGAACAATCTCCTCCTTTGCATGCTTCGATTCAGCCTCAGCCACCGCATACTTCAGTTCATCACTCTTGATCAGTTTGGTAGCCTGAGGAGCAATACCCTTTGTTTCAGGAATCTCAACTGTAGCCAGTTTCACACCATTGGCATAAACCGTAGCTGTCAGGTTCAAGTCATCGATATTCTTGAAGAAGTTCTCGTTGTAAACCTTGAAAGCACCATTCACAGCATCCAGGTCCTTGATCCATACATTCTGATGATAGTACTGAATCTCGTAAGCATGAGGATTCAGACGGCGGTCTGGAGCAATGATACCATTGCAATTGAAGTTGTAGTCGCTGGCAGGATAACGTCCATAGTCGCCACCATAGGTAAAGATTTCCTTACCGGTAACAGGACTCTTGTCACGCAGACCCTGATCTACAAAGTCCCAGATGTATCCACCCTGATACTTAGGATATTTGCGAATCAGATCCCAGTACTCCTTGAAACCGCCCTCTGAGTTACCCATCGCATGAGCATACTCACATTGGATATAAGGTTTTACGCCATCACTCTTGCAATATTTCTCACTCTCCTCATAGTCGATATACATCGGGCAATGAATATCGGTCTTACTGTCATATCCACCACGCTCATACTGCACAGGACGAGTCTGATCATAGGCTTTCACCCAGTCATAGGTCTTCTCGAAGTTGATGCCATAGCCACACTCATTACCCAAACTCCATACGATGATGGAAGGATGGTTGATGAAAGTCTTCACATTACCCTCGTTACGCTCGATATGAGTCTGGAGGTATTCAGGGAACTTGGCGAGAGATTTCTCATCATATCCCATACCATGAGATTCAAGGTTTGCCTCAGCAGTCACATAGATTCCATATTCATCACAGAGGTCATACCAGCGAGGATCATCAGGATAATGACAGGTACGAACAGCGTTGATATTCAACTGCTTCATAATCTTAACATCCTGAATCATGCGCTCCACGCTGACTACATAGCCACCATCAGGATCTATTTCATGACGGTTAGCACCCTTGATCAGGACAGGCTTGCCATTGACCAGGAGCTGTGCATTCTTGATTTCCACATTGCGGAAACCTATCTTTTGAGGGATAACCTCCGATACACCCTGCTTATTTTTCAAAGTAATGAATGCCTTATATAAATAAGGTGTTTCTGCAGTCCATGCCTTCACCCCTGGCACCTTAATAGTACCCTGTACACCAGAAGCCTCAGCAATCTTCTTGCCATCCTTATCACACAATGTAAGAGTAACATCAGTCTTACCACCCTTCAAGGCTACCTGATAGTTCAGGACACCATCCCGGTATTGATTTTCCAAACCTGCATCCAGACGGATATCAGCTGCATGAACTTTCGGACGGGCATAGAGATATACCTCACGGGCAATTCCTGTAAAACGCCAGAAATCCTGATCCTCAAAATAAGAACCATCACACCAGCGCATCACCTGCATAGCAATGAGGTTTTTGCCTGGTTTCAGATATTTGGAGATATTAAACTCTGCAGCCACCTTGCTGTCTTCGCTATATCCCACATACTTGCCATTCACCCAGAGAGTCAAATTGCTGGTAGCAGAACCTACATGGAAATATACATCCTTGCCCTTCCAGTCCTTAGGCAGGTCAAAGGTGCGGCGATAGGAACCCGTATAGTTATTGAGTTCGCTGATATAAGGAGGATTTGGGTCAAACTGGGTAGCCCAGGCATAACCGGTATTCTTATAAGTAGCGTCGCCATAGCCATTCAGTTCAAACAAGCCCGGTACAGGAAAATCCTTCCATTGAGAATCATCAAAGTTGGCAGCGAAGAAATTGACAGGACGCTTGTTGTAGTCCTTGACGAAATTAAATTTCCAAGTGCCTTCCATCGAAAGGTAGTTGGCTGAATTTTTCTTTTCGAAAGCCTGAGCCTTATCCTGATTCTCGAAAGCAAAGAACGCAGCACGGCGAGGAACACAATTCTGCTGATTGACATCTACATTAAGCCATCTGCTGGCATCTTGTGCCCTTACCTCGCCATGACCATGAAAAGCCATGATGCCCAGTAGAGCCAGAAACATGAAATTTCTTTTGTTCATATTCAAGAATAGTTATGATTTAAACACAGTTTTTTCCTATTAATGGACAGTTGACTATTTACAACATTCATTCTTTTTATTTCGTGATCAAATCAACTCTGACAATCCCTGCAGACCGAAGTCCAGGTTTTAATTCACCTCCTACATAATATAAAGAATTGCCATGTAAGGCTACTTGTGCACCAGCCCGCGCTAACAAATGACTTTCTGCTATAGGAGAATTCCACTGTTCTGTTTTCAAGTCATAAACCAAAAGGCAATCGTTAAATCGATACCATGAGATAGCTTTCTTAAGATAATTCTCCTTTTCCACAAGGGAATATTTTCCACTAATGGCATCTAAGAAGATTTCTTGGTTGACCCCACCAGCACAGACAACTCTAGAAGTAGTTGGAGAAGAATTTACTATCATAGCCGTAGCACCAGTCAAAGTGAGTTCTTTTCCCTGCAAATTTTTAGGTGATGTAAGCGATGTCCATCTTTGTGCAAAGAGATCATAACTCAAACCAGATGTGAACACAACGCTAGAATCACTATTTTCATAAAAACCTCCCCAAACATAGATAGTACCATTGCTGGCAGCACATACGGGCTGTACTCTAGGATAACCTGGCATTTGTTTTTCATATATCCACTTATTATTCTTTACCATATCCAGTCTGAGTAAGGAACTTGACGGATGTCCATCCTGATTGCCACCAACGACAAAGAGTTGATTTCCCATGACTGTCACACCACCATTGTCCACTGTACATGGTAAAACTGGCAAAAAATGCATTATAGGTTTATCTGCTTTCTTATCCAGTTGGATACTTAATACGGTTCGCAAACTGTGTTCAGAATTGCACCCACCAATAAATATCAGACTATCGTCCAAAGTTACAACTCCACCATAGGCTGCTGGTTCAGGTAAATTACCAATCATTTTCCAATTAAGAGAATCTACATTTTCCGCTATCTTTGCGGCATAGATACCTGAATAGTACTTTTTCTTACCAGGCTCCGGAAAATTACAGCCGCCTGCGACAATAAGGTAATCGCCAATGAAGCCAGCGTAGCAGGCCGAGACTCCTAGGTCATACCCGGCCTCCCCTGAGGGGAAGCCAGATATGAGTTTTATATTTGAGAATTGTGTTTCAATATTTGATTTCATCATACTACAACCATTTATAATTACCGCTATAGATAAAACTAAAAACGACGTAATACACTTCATTTTAAGATGAAATTAACTATATGTGCCACCTAAATTTAATTATTATATCCCTCTGTCTGTTTCAAAAGACTATTCTCACCCAAAGAATTTTGATCAATAGGCCACAACAATCGTTTGGCATTGGCGGAAGTATACTTAGTACAATATTCTGCACCCATCAAGCGAAGGTCATACCAACGTTTTCCTTCAAGTAAGAACTCACGGCAACGTTCTTTCAAGACTGCCTCAATAGGATTGGCATCACTACCCACAAACGGGTTGTTTGCATAAAAAGAGTTATCGGTATCATGTGGGTAAGCCAGCTGATCTCTATGTTCTGCAAAATATTCCTTGCCGTATGCTCTCTCACGTACTGCATTGATTTCGGCTGAAGGATCTTCGTTTAACAGAATCTTAGTCTCTGCCAATAGCAAAAGAGCATCTGCGTACCGATAGATAGGATAGTCTTCAAGAAAACTACGATAAGAGTTGCCTGGAAGAGATACGCCTATGAATTTATACTGAACCACTCCCACATACTGCAAACTACCATCAGCATTCTTTGTATAACAATCCTTCAAGCTATACTGTCGACGGGTATCTCCTTCACGGAACAAGTCCTTATACAGTTTGGTGTTGAGTGGAATATATACTACACCATTCATGTCACTCATCTCACTCTTGCTCATTTGGGTACCATCAGAAAGATAATAGTTTTCCATCATCATCTGATTCATCACAAGATTTAAACGCAAAGCATCATTAAACATATTATACTCATCTCGTCCATTATGAATAGCAAAGATGATTTCTTTATTCTCTTTATTATCAAAAGCGAATACCTGACGATAATTGTTCTCCAAGGCTACATCTGCCGTTTTTAAGCTTTCTAAAGCAGTCTTGGCTATTGTATAATCACTATTACCACCATTCATCTGCTTACCGCTCCACAGATATACCTCACCCTTCAGTACCTCTGTAGCTGGATGAGACCAGTAGACTCTGCCATTGGTAAAACTCATGTCTGCACCATACGCATCCTCAGAAGCCTTGATGTCCTTTTTGATTTGTTCCATCACCTCCTGTGCAGAAGCCTCTGCCTTACCCATATTGCTGATGTCTACCTTGTTTCCTGTTGTGTAATCGAGCCAAAGCACCGCTTTACCATATGTTCTGAGCAGATGGAAATATAGATAAGCTCGCATACCATATGCCGCACCAAGATATGTTTTTCTCTGCGCCTCGTTCAACACATCTGTATTTTCTGTGTGCGAAATCATAAGGTTTATTTGGTTGATAATGGTATAAACACCACCGAAATCAGTAACTTCTGGGGTTGTGGCATTGAGCGTATTATTGAATAAGTTATTGTAATGTACAGCCTCACCAGAGAATGGTGTACCGGCATAGAGGTTTGTACGCAATTCTCCCCATTCATAGAATTGGAAACTTTTTTCCCTGAACAAGCCTTGCAAACCTACATTGAAGGCTGCAAATTGAGCCTGATCCTTCCAGTACTTGCTGTCGCTGATGCTACTTACTGGTTCCAAGTCCATGCAGCTTGTCAAAGACAAAGCTGCAAGGGCTGTAATAAATATATTTTTAATCTTCATGTTAAAGACGGTTTAGAATGTTACATTAAGTCCGAAAAGAAGGGTGAGAGGAGTTGGATAACGCCCCAAGTCTACACCTTTATAATAGCTATCGAGTTTTGGCTCAGGAGAAGCTCCGCCATATCCAGTAATATAGAAGAGATTCTGTCCTGTGATATAAGCTGAAGCTTTGCTGATGCCGATATGAGTAAGCCACTTAGTTGGAATATTCCAGTTAAGAGTTATCTCTCGCAGTGCAAGGTAATCTCCCTTTTCATACATTCTTGAACTATGACCATCAATATCAGCGCCATCACTCTCACGACTCAGATTTTTCTTGTTCAACTGATCTGAGTATGAATAGGCAGGATAGTCTGAGTTTGGATTGTCTTCGCTCCACATATCCTTTACTAAAGTAATGTTGTTAAACTGTCCCTGATACTGCCCCATAGAACGAGCTTTCAGATGATTATAGATCGTATGTCCAAGAGCATAATCGAAACGTGCATAGAGTGATACGTTCTTATAGGTAAGCGTGGTAGAGAATCCACCTGTAACATTTGGGAAAATATTACCCAATACACTCTTGTCCAAAGAGTTGATTGTACCATCCTGGTTTACATCCTCCCAGCATACATCTCCTGGTTCGATAGGTTTCCATCCTGCACTTGTTGCATATGTCTTACCTGTGGCTGGATTGATTTCATTAGCAAGACCAGGACCATACAATTTTGCAACCTCATCGATACGCATGTTGGCATGAGCTTTTACATCCTCCCAATTCTTGAAAATGTGTTGCTGCTTATAACCAACGATGTCACCCAACTTACCACCTTCTGCGTAACCTCCTATCCATTTGGTTATCTGCTTGCCATTAGCATCTTTCTTTGTACCATCTGCCACTTCATAGCCATCAAGTTGATTGTTTGGCTTATCACTGTTAGGCAACTGCAAAATCTTATTGGCTACAGAAGTTAAATTGGCACTGATATCCCACTTGAATCCCTTAGGATTATTGAGAATATTAGCTCTTATTTCCATCTCAAATCCAGTATTGCGCAACTTACCGAGATTAGTCTTCATCGACATAAAACCAGTATATGCAGGCAAGTTGAGGTTGGTCAACAAATCATCTGTGGTGCGGTTATAATAATCGAGAATAAAAGCCAAGCGATTGTTCAAGAACCCCAAGTCAAGGCCGATTTCCAGAGAACGACTCTGCTCCCATCTCAAGCCTGTATTCAGCAATGTAGAGTTGTAATACGCAGTCTGCCCATTATAGGTTTTAGCTCCTATCTGCTTATATACACCATAGATGGCAAAATCATCAATGCCATTCACGTTACCATTCACACCATAACTGATACGAGGTTTGATATTGGTGATGATATTGGAAATCTTAGAGTTTTTCCACCATTCCTCCTGAGTTACATTCCAACCTGCACTTACGCCAGGGAAGAAACCCCATCGATTATCCTTCAACTTTGAGATACCGTCATAACGTGCAGTAAAAGACAGCAGGTATTTCTGTTGATAATCATAATTGATGCGACCGAACAAGGACTCAATACGATAACGAGACTTGTAACTGTAAGTTTTACTTCTTGTGGCACCTGCGTTCAATGTAGGAATATCATCTGTAGGCGAATTCTGAGTCTCTGCAGAGAAATCAAAAGTATTGTGATCGAAATACTCACCACCAATCATGGCATCCACATTATGATTTTCAGCAAAAGTATCTTTATAATTGAGTGTAGTATTTATCTGCACATTCGAAAATCTAGAAATTTCTGCCACTGCAGTTCTCACGTTGTTAGGGACGTTTGAAGTTTGCGGCTGAAAACTCTTATCAAACTTTTCATTTTGATAGTCATAATGATAGAGTGACGCATTCGCACTCCAAGTGAGTTTCTTAGGAATAATATCCAAATCCCAACCCAAGTTATAAGTTGATTTGCGTGTACAGTTCTCACGTGTCAAACGAGGACGATAGTAATCTGGATTACCAACACTGGTACTCCAACCTGGTGCAGGAGATCCATCCTCCAAATATGGATTCCAAGTAGGGCGCTGTGAGCGTGTGCGATAGAAAAACTCATATTCTCCAATCCAAAGTTTTGGTTTCTTTGCCCAACTATAAGTAGCACCTGCCTTCACATTCAAAATAGGCAACACTTTATAACTGGCATTCACGCTACCATTGAAACGCTGGTAACCTGTTCCACGAACCATACCATCCTCATCATAATAGCCTAAAGATGTGAAGAAAGTTCCTCTATCTGAACCACCAGCCACACTAACATAATGGTCTTGAGTGAGGGATACATCACGGAAGGAAGCATCGTCAAGTTCACCATTGTAATCTTTATAGATGAGGTCTTTGCCTGTCACAGGATCTTTCATCTGTAGCCACCCCTTTGACAGCAAATTTTTGTTGGTGTCATCAAGAAACTTGACATCACAAAGATTAGAATTGGTACCATAACCTGTTTGGTTTTCCAATTTGTTGGCACCAGAAACATTAGCATACCGCTGATACCCCAAGCGATTATAGTAGATGTAATCATGAGCATCTAACATGTCATAGCCCAAACGAGCAAAGTTCATACCGAGCTTGCCCTTGTAGTTAACTGTAGCCTTACCTGACTTGCCACCTTTTGTCTGCACGAGAATTACACCACCATTGGCACGTGCACCATAAATAGAGGTAGCAGAACCATCCTTCAAAATCTGGAAACTTTCAATATCATCAGCATTCAGACCTGCTATGGCTGAAGATATAAGGGTCTCAGCGTTACCAGAAGACAAATCATCAGCATCAACCTCAGTTACGTCCTCCATGATAACACCATCTACCACCCAAAGAGGTTTTGAGCTACCATAAATAGAAGTAGCGCCACGCACACGAATCTTTGGAGCTGTACCGAAAGTACCTGAGACGTTCTGCACAGACACACCGGCCGCTTTACCTTCCAAGGCACGACTGATGTCTGCGACACCATCCAACTTTGTCTTGTCGCCAGAAATTTTTGTAGTAGCACCAGTAAACAAACGCTTATCCATCTTCTGCATACCCGTTACAACCACCTCGCCCAAACTCTTGTTATCTGCCTTCAGGCGGATAGTCATCTTGGCGGCTGGAGTCAAGGTCTGACTCTGCATACCGATGTAGCTAACTACAAGTTTCTTACCAGCAGGTACCTCCAAAGAGAAGTGACCGTCAATATCGGTGACGGTACCTGTACGTGCCGCTCCGACGACTACGACAGATGCACCGATGACAGGTTCACCATCTTCCTGAGAAACTACGGTACCTGTTACTTTCGTTTGAGCCAATGCCCCCCCCACATAAAAGGAAGAGATTGACTAACAAGAAAAGCAATCTTTTTTCCATAAAATCCTCTCTTAAAAATTAAACAACTCTTATAACTTTATATAATTATTTTTTCTCTTCTTACACTTTTTTAAATCTCTCTCATTACTTTACGGGTGCAAAGATAAGAAAAAGTATTGAATTAATGCAAACTTTATCGATATTTTTATAGAAAAAAGTTAGTTTTTCTTGATTTTCGTCAATATTTAGAAATATCGTCTATACTTTTAACAGAAAAAAGTCAGAAATAATAAATTTAAGCAAAGTTTACAAAAGAAAACAAAAATGTTTTAAAATACAAAAAAGGCAAGGTTTCTGTAAAACCTCATTCAGAAGTTTCTCAGAAGTCTTGCCTTTCTTTACCTATATTTACTACTTAAGTACCTTTATCAGCCACTTGATTATTTATATTTGCCGCTTAGATATTTTATTCAAAAAACATTTTTATTTCTTAAGCGTAAATTCAAACTTCAAGCCGCCTTCCTGCTGATTGCTCACACGGATGGTTCCGCCATGCAGGAGAACGGCATTCTTGACGATAGCAAGACCCAAACCGGTGCCACCCATCTTGCGGCTGCGTCCCTTATCTACCCGATAGAAACGCTCAAATAGACGGGAGAGATGCTCGGCAGGAACACCCTGACCGTTATCACTGAAGATGAAATGCCACTTATTGCCCTGCTCCTTGGCACTCAACGTTATCTTACGCCCTTCACCGGCATAGGCTATGGCATTGTCGGTAAGATTGCGGAACACACTATAGAGCAGACTGCGGTTACCCTTCACGATAATATGCTGGTCGGGAAGAAGATTCTCGAAAGTCATCTTGTGCGACTCTCTTTCCAGCGCCGTCTCACGGGCTATTTCACTCACCATCTGCGTAATGTCTACCGCCTCGAAATCTATCATATCCGAACCGTCATCCAACCGGTTCAGGGTAGAGATGTCGCGGAGCAGAGAGGTGAGACGCTCGCTCTGGGCATAACAGCGCTGCAGAAACTGCGACTTCATCTCTTCGTTGATATGCGGATTGTCGAGTATCGTTTCCAGATAACCCTGGATACTTGCCACAGGAGTCTTCAGCTCGTGAGCTATATTCTGGGTAAGCTGCCGCTTCAGTACATTCTGTTCACATCGGGTGGTCTGTATGCGCTTATACATCTTGATGATACGCTCGGCTATCTCGCCCAACTCATCGTTAGGGAACTTGGCGAGATCTTCCACCTCAAGACTCTCGTTGTGATCTGCCTTATAAGCAAAGATGCTCAGTTTGGAGACATTTTTACCCAGACGGTCCGTAAGACGGTAGAGCACGATGGTAAGCAGAATGACGGCTACGATGGCAAACCAGATGAAATGCTGGTCAGCCTGCAGCGATTTTGCCAAATCATTATTGTAAGGTAGTGCCGTACGGATGATGAGCTTGCTTTCCGGAAAATAAGAAGCCACATAGAAATAATCATGCTTCAGGGTTTTAGACTGTCGCTCCACGCTTGAGCCTACCCTGTTTTTCAAGGCCTCTGCTATTTCCTCACGTTTAGCATGGTTGGCAAACTGATCATAGTCGGAACTCATGTTGTCATAAATCACCTTACCGTTCGGGCGCACCAGCGTAACACGAAGGTCCTTGCTTTCATGTTCGCGTACAAAAG
>ENA-OPDX01000068-OPDX01000068.1-human-gut-metagenome-genome-assembly--contig:-NODE-68-length-13918-cov-1.532857_pt1 | contig 13918 bp, 9 predicted proteins | sample MGYA00241629_ERZ501521 | MGnify/ENA primary metagenome ERZ501521 (study PRJEB25962, sample SAMEA2042429) | human gut metagenome | biome: human gut; feature: human-associated habitat; material: faeces... | reverse complement strand
AAACGGCCATGTACGAGGGAGACGGGAATTGCCTCCTCCGCTTCTACTCTGCTGACGGAAGTACGCAGCTATTCTCTTTCAGCACTAAATTCGAAGCCGACGGAATTAAATTCGAAGAACCGAATGACCAAATGTTTTCATTCAATTCCCCTCTCGGAGCTTGTCCCGAATGCGAAGGCTTCGGTAAAGTGATAGGTATAGATGAACATCTGGTGATTCCAAACCGTGCTCTGAGTGTATATGACGGAGCTGTCCTTTGCTGGCGTGGTGAAAAGATGGGGGAATGGCTACAGGAATTCATTCATGAAGCTCCCGCCCACGATTTTCCCATCTTTGCCCCTTATTATGAACTGACACAGGAACAAAAAGATTATTTATGGCATGGCCCTAGAAATAAGGCCTGTATAGATTCTTTCTTCAAAATGCTGGAAGAAAACCAATATAAAATACAATATCGTGTGATGCTGGCACGATACAGGGGAAAAACTATTTGTCCTGTCTGCCACGGAACACGCTTGAAAAAAGAAGCCGGTTATGTAAAAGTAGGTGGAAAATCCATCTCTCAACTGGTTGACTTACCTATTCATGACTTAAAAGAATTCTTCCGCACTCTAGAACTAGATGCACATGATACAGCCATCGCCAAACGGATCTTAACGGAAATTACCAACCGCATCAACTTCCTCATGGATGTGGGTTTGGGATATCTTACACTGAACCGTCTCAGCAACTCACTCTCCGGCGGCGAAAGTCAGCGCATCAATCTGGCCACCTCATTAGGCAGCAGCTTGGTAGGCTCACTCTATATCCTGGACGAGCCCAGTATCGGATTACACAGCCGTGACACCGACCGGCTGATAAAAGTACTTCGTCAGTTACAGGAACTGGGAAACACCGTAGTAGTGGTAGAACATGATGAAGAAATAATCCGTGCTGCCGATTATATCATTGATATCGGTCCTCAAGCAGGACGTTTAGGAGGACAGATAGTATATCAAGGCAGCATGAACGATCTTCAAAGAAACAGTAATAGTTATACGGTACGCTATTTGTTGGGAGAAGAAAACATAGAGATTCCCCGATGCCATCGTCCGTGGAACAATTATATAGAAATAAAAGGTGCGCGTGAAAACAACCTTAAAGGCATTGACGTAAAATTTCCACTGAATGTAATGACGGTAGTTACGGGAGTCAGCGGTTCGGGGAAGAGTACGTTGGTACGTGATGTCTTTTACAAGGCATTGAAACGCGAATATAGTGAAGCTAGCGAACGGCCGGGTGAGTTCATCTCTTTGGAAGGGGATGTACAGCTAGTGAAAGATATTGAATTTGTAGACCAGAATCCTATCGGAAAATCATCACGCAGCAATCCGGTAACCTATGTAAAAGCATACGACGAAATACGAAAACTCTTTGCCGAACAGCCTCTTGCCAAACAAATGGGATATACTGCCGGATATTTCTCATTCAATACCGAAGGCGGTCGTTGTGAGGAATGTAAAGGTGACGGTACGGTAACCGTTGAAATGCAATTTATGGCAGATTTGGTATTAGAATGTGAATCTTGTCATGGAAAACGTTTCAAGAGCGACACACTGGAAGTAAAATTTCAAGATAAGAACATCTATGATATTCTGGAAATGACAGTGAATCAAGCCATTGAATTCTTTGCCGAATACAATCAAAAAAAGATAGTGAAAAAACTAACCCCATTACAAGAAGTGGGATTGGGATATATAAAGTTAGGACAAGCCTCCTCCACTCTTTCCGGTGGCGAGAATCAACGCGTAAAACTAGCTTATTTTCTGAGCATAGAGAAAGCACAACCCACTATTTTTGTATTCGATGAACCAACCACAGGTCTGCATTTTCATGATATCAAGAAACTGCTGGAAGCATTTGAAGCCTTAATCAGCCGCGGACATACCATTATCATTATCGAGCATAATATGGATGTGATAAAATGTGCCGACCATGTGATTGACCTAGGGCCCGAAGGAGGAAATATGGGAGGAAATCTGGTAGTTGCGGGCACTCCGGAAGAGGTTGCAGCATGTGCGGCATCTTATACGGGACAGTTTTTGAAGGAAAAACTGGCGATGGATTCTCCTGATTGATTTTTTATTCACCGCTGATTGTCCAAACTGACACAAATTATTAAATATGATTATACGCAATATACCACTAGATGATAAATGGGAATTTAAAAGTGATTTATTCCGTTCTGTAAATTTAGCATTTTGTGGTATGATTGCAGAATCATTTTACTAAAAATCTGTTTTAATGTTTTCCGCATTGTCAATCTAAATCTAAACGAAAATATGAGTAAATTTAGAATTGAATTAATAACCTTATAAATCAACAGAATATGAAAAAACTTTTTTTACTACTCTTGCTGTTCCCTTTCCTATTGGGATGTTCACAAAAAGAGAAAGAATTCACCGTTCTTCAATGGAACATTTGGCAAGAAGGAACTGTAATTCCCGGTGGTTACGACGCTATTGTGAATGAAATAGCCCGTCTTCGTCCGGACTTCGTCACATTGAGCGAAGTACGTAATTACGAAAACACCAATTTCACTGCCCGCCTAGTGCAATCATTAAAGGAAAAAGGAGAAACCTATTATTCCTTCTATACCTATGATACAGGTCTGTTAAGCCGATACCCCATCACTGATTCATTAACCGTTTTCCCCGAAAAGAATGACCACGGCAGTATCTATCGCCTTACAGCCGATATGAACGGACAGAAAATAGCAGTCTACACCGCTCATCTTGATTATTTGGATGACGCCTATTATAATGTACGCGGATATGATGGTTCTACTTGGGAAGAAATCCCTATCCCCACTACCGTAGAAGAAGTATTAAAGAGAAATGTAGCCTCACAACGCGATGACGCCATCAGACTATTCATTGAACAGGCAAAAAAAGATCGTGCAGCCGGCTACACCATCATTTTAGGAGGAGATTTTAATGAACCGTCACATCAAGATTGGACTGAAGAGACCAAAGACCTGTATGACCATCATGGCTTTGTAATCCCCTGGACAGTTCCTGTCCTGTTAGACGAAGCCGGATTGAAAGACGCCTATCGAGAATTCTATCCAGATGTATTAAACTATCCCGGCTTCACTTATCCTTCGGATAATCCGGCAAAGCCCGCCGACAAAATAACCTGGGCTCCCAAAGCAGATGAACGCGACCGTATAGATTACATTTGGTATTATCCCGAAAAGGGGTTGAAAGTGAAAGACGCCGCCATTTTCGGTCCGAAAAATTCTATAGTCCGTGCACAGCGTGTTCAGGAAACATCTAAAGACAAGTTTATAGAACCATTGGGCGTATGGCCTACAGACCATAAAGGAGTACTGGTTACTTTCCAATATCCCGCCAAATAATATCGTTTTTCCCAATATTTCTGTTATCTTTGTCCAATAACCTAATTTATTATCCTATGACCAAATGTACACATAAACAGTTAATGACCGCCTGTATGTTAGCAGGCACATTGATGTTGGGAGCATGTACCAGTACTCCCCCTGTAACAAAAGAGGTATCCATTGTACCCATAACCAACCATCTGGAGGAAACAAACGGTGCTTTTGTATTGAAAAGTAATACCTCCATCGGTGTTATTGACGCCGAACTAATTCCCGCAGCCGAGTATTTGGCCGATATGCTTTCCAGTGCCACAGGCTACGACCTTAAAGTAAAAGAAGGCGAAGGAACCATCACCCTTGCCTTGGGGGATGTTCAAGGAAAAGAAGGTGCCTATACCCTGACAGCCGAGAGCGATAAGGTCAACATTACAGGTAACTCTTACGGAGGTGTCATTGCAGGTATCGAATCACTCAGACAGCTGTTTCCCCCGCAAATAGAATCTAAGGAAATTGTTAAAGGTACAGACTGGGCCATACCGCCGTTAACATTCAAGATGCCCCCCGCTTTGAATGGAGAGGCATCATGCTGGACGTATCCCGCCATTTCTACACAATAGATGAGGTGAAAGAATTACTGGATGTCATGGCCCTTTACAAGATGAATAAATTCCACTGGCATCTTACCGACGACCAAGGATGGCGTATTGAAATCAAGAAATATCCTTTACTGACGGAAAAAGGAGCATGGCGCAAATTCAATTCTCATGATCGCGAATGCATACGTCTGTCAAAGACTAATAACAACCCGGATATGGCAATTCCTGAAGACAAGATACGCATCGTAGAAGGTGACACCCTATATGGAGGCTACTACACTCAGGAAGATATCAAGGATGTCATAGCATACGCCAAAATACGAGGCATAGATATTATTCCCGAAATTGATATGCCGGGACACATGCTGGCAGCTGTGAGTAACTATGAAGGTGTTTCCTGTTTTAACGAAACCGGTTGGGGAAGCGTCTTCTCCTCACCTGTTTGTCCGGGGAAAGACTCCGCATTGGAATTCTGCAAGAATGTTTATACAGAACTGACAGCCCTTTTCCCCTATAAGTATGTACATATAGGAGGTGACGAAGTAGAAAAAACCAATTGGAAAAAATGTCCGGACTGTCAGAAACGTATGCATGACAATAATCTGAAAACTGAAGAAGAACTGCAATCATGGTTCATTCATGACATGGAGAGATTCTTTAACGAGAAAGGCAAAGAAATGATAGGCTGGGATGAAATCATTGAAGGCGGATTGTCTAAAACAGCTACCGTAATGTGGTGGCGCAGCTGGGTAAAAGATGCAGCAACCAAGACAACAGCACAAGGCAACCCTGTCATTTTCACTCCTAACGGACAATTTTATTTGGATTATGCAGAAGATAAGAACTCTATGGCAAGTATTTATAATCTGGATACGACAGACAACCTGACCTCCGAGCAGCAGTCGCTGATTTTAGGAGTGCAGGGAAATATTTGGTGCGAATGGATTCCTTCCAACGCACGTATGCAATATATGGCCATTCCACGTTTGCTGGCTATTGCCGAACTAGGTTGGAGCAAACCGGAGCAAAAAGATTGGAGTACCTTCCAACAACGCCTGTCTGATCAGTTTGAACGTCTCAATATCATGGGTATCAATTACCGTATACCCGATTTGGAAGGCTTTAATGCCGTCAACGCCTTTATCGGTGAAGGAGCCATCAATGTAACTTGCCTTGACCCCACTGCGGAAATTCACTATACCACTGATGGCAGTACTCCTACTTTACAATCTCCCGTATATGAAGGTCCCATCAAAGTGACTGAAACCACAGACTTTACTTTCTGCACCTTCCGCCCTAATGGAAAGAAAGGTGACATAGTCAAGACCCGTTTCATCAAAAGTGAATATACTCCCTCTGTAACTGCCGCTCCTTCCAATCCGGGTTTGAAAGCTACATGGCACGAATTTAAAGGAAATAAATGCAGTGAAATAGAAAAAGCTCCGGTCAATGGTACTTATCCAGTGGAAGATGTTATGATTCCTAAAAAAGTAAAAGGAAATATCGGACTGATTATCAAAGGATATTTCAATGCTCCTCAAGACGATATCTACACTTTTGCACTCCTATCCGATGATGGTAGTACATTAACTATAGACAGTGAACAGATAGTAGACAATGACGGACCTCACGGGCCTAAAGAAATAGTGGGGCAAAAAGCATTGGCAAAAGGATATCATCCAATGGAATTACGTTATTTCGACCAAAACGGAGGACAACTGAAATTAAAAGTAACAGGTAGTGATGGTAAAGAAATTCCGTTCACGCATCTCTATGCGCATTAATCTCACATAAAAAGTTTTTCCACCACAGATTATACAGATTTACATAGATTGAATTTCAATGAATTCTCCCATTCAATAATCTGCGTAATCTGTGGTGGAATTAAATCAATCAGAAATAAACCCCGAATCCTATCTTGAATCCTAATTTACTAAATTCTGAAGTATCACTAAAACTCAAGTCATAATATACAGACGGTTCAATAGTCACATTTCTACCCAAGAAAAAAGCATATCCGACTTCCGGTGTCAAACAAACCAGATTCTTTTTAAATCCTACACAAGAAAGGTGTTTATACGCCATTCCTAGTCCTCCATAAATACCGCAACTGGAAAAATAATAACGTCCCTGTGCACCAATACTGGTTTCATCCATTCCATGTTCTACATAATTGCCCTTAAAATTCAGCAATACAGCCACATTATCGGCTACAAATGCGCCGCCGGTTAAAGCAAAACCAAAATTTGTTCCTTCATTCTTGCTATGAGATAGGTCAAGCCCTGTCAATGAAGCATTCACATACCATACCTCCTTCTCAAATTGAGCATGTGCACTCAGTGCAGTCATTACCAACAGCATCAAGCTGACTAAAATTTTCTTCATAATGTTGTCGTTTAATAGTTATTTTTTGTTTTCCAAATCACGTTCACGTCTTTCCTCCGCCTTTTCTTTCTTACGAAGGACAATCCATAACAACGCTATAATCATATAGGATAAACCTACTGTGAGATACTTTTCCGTATCACTTATTTCCGTATTACGCGGAATAAAATAAACGGCCATCGCTGTAGTATAAACCAACAAAGCGACAGGCAACCAAATCGATTTTCTATATTTTTTCATAAACTATGCTGTTTTGTTTCCTATACCAACTTGCAAACCCTATAGCGGCTACCAACGTACAAAGACTACCAATTATATAAGATACATAATCCGAAAACGCTAATCCTTCGGGGGCTATGCAAATATAAGTAGAACATACAGCCGTCATAAACAAGGCAGGAAACAAGGTAATATAATAATTCTTTTTCGCACGTACCAGAAAAACAGTGACCGCCCACAAAGTAAACACAGACAAAGCCTGATTACACCAGGCAAAATAACGCCATATCATATCAAATCCTGCCGCATCACGCTGACTGTACAACAATATACCGATAGTTACCGCAAAAATAGGAATACAAATCAATAAACGTTTCGCTATACTTTTTTGTTCCAAATGCATAAAATCGGCAACAATCAAACGAGCTGAACGCAAAGCGGTATCTCCACTGGTAATAGGAGCGGCAATTACCCCCAATACAGCCAATAAACCTCCTATCGTACCCAACCATTCCTTGGTTATGCTGTCCACAATAATCGAAGCATTACTCTCCTCCATACCATTTTGATGAAAAAAATAAGTAGCGGCAGCAGCCCAAATCAATGCCACTATCCCTTCGGTCACCATCGCTCCATAAAAAATAGGACGACCATACTTCTCATTCTTCATACAACGTGCCATCAACGGAGATTGTGTGGCATGAAAGCCACTGATTGCCCCACAAGCAATAGAAACAAACATGATAGGAAAAATTGGTAATCCGGCAGGGTGGGTATTATGCAGCCCGGCCGTAATTTCGGGCAATGCCGGATGATTCCATAACAACATCACCAAAATCCCCACTGCCATAAACAATAAAGCAATGGCAAACAATGGATATATTTTTCCTATAATCTTATCTACCGGCAACAATGTAGCCAACATATAATAGACAAATACGACTATAATCCAAAAAGTAACATCCATATACTCCGGAGTAAGTTTGGCAAGCAATCCGGCTGGTCCTGCCACAAAAACCGCTCCGACTAATATCATCAGCACAACCGTAAAACCGCGCATCAACTGCTTTGTGGGAAGGCCTAAATAACGACCGATAATTTCCGGCAAACTCTCGCCCTCATGCCGAATGGAAAGCATTCCGGACAAATAATCGTGTACCGCCCCGGCAAAAATGGTACCTAAAACAATCCACAAATAAGACGCCGTACCAAACTTCGCTCCCATTATAGCACCGAAAATAGGTCCTAAGCCGGCTATATTCAAAAATTGAATCATGAAAATCTTCCAAGTAGGAAGTGGAATAAAGTCAACACCATCCGCCATGGTCAGGGCAGGTGTCTTCCTAATCTTGTCAGGACCGAACACACGTTCCACATAACTTCCATACAAAAAGTATCCGCCTACAAGAACCAATAATGCAATAATAAAGGTTATCATATTCTATTTTTTGTTTTGTTGGGGCAAAAGTAACGAATTAATTGATTACTTCGTATCTTTGCCCTAAAATTAAAGTAAATGCGAACATTCTTTATAACTTTATTACTAGTCATAGTGAGTTTCTTATCAGTTTTCTCACAACCTAAATATGAAATCCGTGCCACCTGGCTCACTACGCTTGGAGGAATGGACTGGCCTCGTAACAAGGCAGTAAACGCATCAGGCATCCGGCGTCAGCAAAAAGAATTATGTGATATACTGGATCATCTGAAAGCCGCCAATTTCAATACGGTATTGTTGCAAACCCGTCTGCGCGGAGATATGATTTATCCTTCCGCCATAGAAACTTTCGCCGAATCACTGACAGGTAGCACAGGAGGGAATCCCGGATATGACCCTTTGGCTTTCGCCATCGGAGAATGCCACAAACGAGGCATGGAACTACATGCATGGATTGTTACGATTCCTGCCGGAAATACCCGTCAAGTACAATTGCAAGGACGTAGCTCCGTAGTACGGAAAAACCGGACAATTTGCAAACTTTATAAAGGTAACTGGTACTTGGACCCGGGAAATCCGGGAACCAAAGAATATCTGTCATGCATAGTAAAAGAAATAACTTCCCGTTATGATATAGACGGCATTCATTTCGATTACATCCGCTACCCCGAGCAAGCCGATAACTTTCCTGACAAGGACACCTACCGGAAATACGGTAAAGGTAAGGAGTTGAAACAATGGCGGCGTGATAATATCACAGATATTGTGCATAGGCTCTATACCGACATCAAGACTATCAAACCCTGGGTGAAAGTCAGCAGTTCCCCTATTGGCAAATACCGAGATACCAACCGATACCCCTCCCGTGGATGGAACGCTTATCATGTAGTTTACCAAGATGCTCAGAAATGGCTAAAAGAAGGTATTCATGATGCATTGTTCCCGATGATGTATTTTCAGGGAAATAATTTCTATCCTTTTGCATTGGATTGGAAAGAGAATTGTGGTAACCGCTGGATAATACCTGGTTTGGGCATTTATTTCCTCTCTCCCGACGAACAAAATTGGCCGTTGGACGAAATAGTCCGCCAACTTCATTTCACCCGTCAGATAAAACTAAACGGACAAGCCTATTTCCGCAATCGTTTTCTATTAAACAACACCAAAGGCATTTGGGACGAACTCCAAGAGAATTTCTATACCACTCCGGCATTGATTCCCCCAATGACCTGGATGGACAGCATCCCCCCATCCACTCCGGCCATGCCTTCCCTGCAACTGTTGCCGGACGGCAAAATGCACATGAGCTGGCAGATTTCCACAGATAACAACGGAGGTCTTGTCACCTATCATCTTTATGCCTCAGATACCTATCCAGTAGATATCACAGATGCCGGAAACTTACTGGAAACCTATCTCACCCATACGGAATACGAATATACCCCTATTTCACCTTGGCGACAAAAACGTTATTTTGCCGTAACTGCTGCCGACCGTTTCGGAAACGAAAGCGCTCCCTTGGAACTGAATGCAATTTCAGAAACAGACATGCCTTTACTAAATGACGGAGATATTCTCACCCTGCCTGAAATAAAAGAGGCAAAGACAGTGAAAATATTTACTGCTACCGGTGAAGAAATAAAATATTTTGTTTATGCCCCCCAAATGTCCATAGCCTCATTACCTGGCGGATTCTATACAGTATATATCTTGAATAATGCAGGAGCACAAACCTTTGTCGGAACAATCGTAAAATAAAAAATGCAAACTGTTTCTTTGGTATGACACATTATGTCGTAGCAGATGCCCGGCTCTCAAAAAGTTTGTCTGCCGGGAATATCCATCTTTGTTGTTAAGTTATAATCTGATAAAACTTTACATACTGTTATTTTTCGTTTCCGCACTGCAATGTTTTTTGTCCCGTCACCGCATTATGCTGATATACAGCGATATATGGTGACGTAATTTTCTGTATCCCCACAAAGTGCTTTTTTCGTTTTTCCTTGCGGAAGCCAGCTCGTCAGATGCCAATTGTCATATTGGATACGTAATCTTGATATATTTACGGCAGTATCCGTGCAAGAAGAGTGCACCATCTGTACCATCACCCAGGTGAACAGGCCCTGTCATTCGGGTGAATAGCCGTTGTCACCTGTGTGAAACTGCCGCTTCACACAGGTGAAGCAATAAAGCCATAAAGCTGTTTTCATGGTAACATACTGCCGGCAAGGTACATCTGTTGGAATTTTGCCGCTATGGGTGTGATGATCGCAATGTTGTACATTGACCGCGATTACCTACCGTTTCGGGGCCTTTATAGATATTTTCACACCGGAACATACTGGTAATGAAGACGATGAAGTGACGGGGAAATTTTATATTTCACGTTAAATTAGGCTGTGTTTTCTTTTATAGTCTTTAAGATATTTGATATTGATAGAGGTGGTTGTACTATGCGTCTTTCTTTATGGCGTTATATTGATAAGGCATTGTAACATATAAATAATGTATGATATTAATGTCAGTTCGATATAAATATTAAATTTACTCGTCTAAAAAATAAGAGTATAGCAATAAATCTAAAACAGGAACGGCAATAATATGGAAACAGAATAAATCTCTTCTCCTCTTTTATTTTCATAAAACTCAAGGCTATAAGCAAAATAATAACTATTTTTGCACATTCAATTGAATAAAATATATAACTCATGAGCAATCAACGATACATGCAGCGCGGTGTGTCAGCATCCAAGGAAGATGTGCACAACGCCATTAAGAACATTGACAAAGGTATTTTTCCGCAAGCTTTTTGTAAAATCATCCCCGATATTCTAGGCGGAGATCCTGAATATTGCAACATTATGCACGCTGACGGTGCAGGCACCAAATCATCACTGGCTTATTTGTATTGGAAAGAAACCGGCGATTTAAGCGTATGGAAAGGCATTGCACAAGATGCACTGATTATGAACATCGATGACTTGTTGTGTGTAGGTGCAGTAGATAATATTCTGGTTTCATCAACTATCGGCCGTAATAAGCTACTCGTTCCGGGTGAAGTCATTTCCGCTATCATCAACGGAACGGATGAACTGTTGGCCGAACTTCGCGAAATGGGTGTAGGCGTATACGCTACCGGAGGCGAGACTGCTGATGTAGGTGACTTGGTTCGTACCATCATCGTAGATTCTACCGTAACATGCCGCATGAAACGTACCGATGTCATTAACAATGCCAATATTCGCCCGGGTGACGTCATCATAGGTCTGGCATCTTACGGACAGGCTACTTATGAAAAAGAATACAACGGAGGCATGGGCAGCAATGGACTCACCAGCGCCCGCCACGACGTGTTCGCAAAATACTTGGCTGAGAAATATCCCGAAAGCTATGACAAGGCAGTACCCGAAGAACTAGTGTACAGTGGCAATTTGAAGCTGACCGATGCTGTGGAAGGAAGTCCGCTGGATGCAGGAAAGCTGGTACTCTCACCTACCCGTACCTATGCTCCGGTAGTGAAGAAATTACTGGATGCGCTCCGACCTGAAATTCACGGAATGGTTCACTGCTCAGGCGGTGCTCAAACCAAAGTCCTGCACTTTATAGGAAACAATTGCCGTGTAGTAAAGGACAACCTGTTCCCCGTTCCCCCTCTGTTCAAAACCATCAAGGAACAAAGCGGCACCGATTGGGAAGAAATGTACAAAGTATTTAATATGGGCCACCGCCTGGAAGTTTACCTCTCACCCGAACATGCCGAAGAGGTGATCGCCATCAGCAAGTCATTCAATATTGACGCGAAGATTGTGGGACGTATAGAAGAAAGTGACAAGAAGGAACTAATTATCAAAAGTGAGTTTGGAGAATTCAAATACTGACAAGCAATATTATAATAACGCTTCCAAGCCTGCTACATTGAAAAAAAGATTTTTTTATGGCATGGGAGCAATAATATGCTCATTAGTTACAATTGATACAATACGCGAGTTGTATTTCATCTCTACCGCATGGGGTCATGAAGCAACTTGGCATGACATACTATATATAGTAAGAAAAGTACTTGCCATACTTGGGTGGATATTACTCACTTGGTATGTCGCAAATAAATGTTTAGAAAAGAATGGCAGAAAACAATAATACATTACTTGAGAAATTAGACGGGTTAGTGGCTCGCTTTGAGGAAGTTTCCACCCTCATTACAGACCCTAATGTCATAGCTGACCAAAAACGTTATGTCAAGCTCACCAAGGAATACAAGGACTTGAATGACATCATGAAAGCCCGTAGAGAATATATACAATGCCTGAATGGACTGGAAGAGGCCAAACAAATCATGACTAACGAATCCGACCCGGAGATGAAAGAGATGGCACGCGAAGAGGCAAATCTCTGCGAAGTCCGCATCCCAGAACTGGAAGAGGAAATCAAACTACTACTCGTTCCTGCGGATCCGCAAGATGACCGAAATGCTATTCTGGAAATACGCGGTGGTACGGGAGGTGATGAAGCCGCCATTTTTGCAGGTGACCTGTTCCGTATGTACTCCAAATACTGCGAGACAAAAGGTTGGAGACTGGAAGTATCCAGCGCCAATGAAGGAGCAGCAGGAGGTTTTAAGGAAATTATCTGCTCCGTAACCGGAGATAAAGTATATGGCACTCTGAAATATGAATCGGGCGTACATCGTGTGCAACGTGTACCAGCCACCGAAACCCAAGGACGTGTACATACTTCAGCCGCATCAGTCGCCGTTTTACCCGAAGCAGAGCCTTTTGATGTGGAAATCAACGAAGGGGAAATCAAGTGGGACACTTTCCGAAGCGGTGGTGCCGGCGGACAGAACGTAAATAAGGTGGAATCCGGAGTACGCCTGCGCTACAACTGGAAGAACCCCAACACCGGAATAGTAGAGGAAATCCTGATAGAATGTACCGAAACCCGTGACCAGCCGAAGAATAAAGAACGAGCCCTTTCTCGCCTGCGTACCTTTATATATGATAAAGAACACCAAAAGTACATTGACGACATTGCCAGCAAACGCAAAACGATGGTATCTACCGGAGACAGATCGGCAAAAATACGTACCTACAATTATCCGCAAGGACGTATCACCGACCACCGCATCAACTATACCATTTACAATTTGGCCGCCTTTATGGATGGAGAAATTCAAGACTGTATCGACCATTTGACTGTAGCCGAGAATGCAGAACGTTTGAAAGAGAGCGAATTATAATTTAAATATCGTAAACCATAAACTGTAAACATAGCAATGAACAAGCAACAATTATTTGAAAATATCCAAAAGAAAAAATCATTCCTCTGTGTAGGGCTAGATACCGACATAAAGAAAATTCCCGAACATCTGTTAAAAGAAGAAGACCCGATTTTCGCCTTCAATAAAGCTATCATTGACGCTACTGCCCCTTATTGCATCGCCTATAAACCCAATCTGGCCTTTTATGAAAGCATGGGCGTAAAAGGATGGATCGCTTTCGAAAAGACTGTATCCTACATCAAGGAAAACTATCCCGACCAATTCATCATTGCCGATGCAAAACGTGGGGATATCGGAAACACTTCTGCCATGTATGCCCGTACTTTCTTCGAAGAGTTGAACATCGATTCTGTCACTGTTGCTCCTTATATGGGCGAAGACAGCGTAACTCCGTTCCTCACTTACGAAGGCAAATGGGTTATTCTGCTTGCTTTGACCAGCAATAAAGGTTCGCATGACTTCCAACTGACAGAAGATGCCAACGGAGAACGCCTGTTTGAAAAAGTGTTGCGCACCTCACAGAATTGGGCAAACGATGAAAACATGATGTATGTGGTAGGTGCCACCCAAGGACGTGCATTCGAAGATATCCGTAAGATTGTTCCCAACCACTTCCTGCT
>ENA-OPDX01000027-OPDX01000027.1-human-gut-metagenome-genome-assembly--contig:-NODE-27-length-19279-cov-2.684769_pt1 | contig 19279 bp, 10 predicted proteins | sample MGYA00241629_ERZ501521 | MGnify/ENA primary metagenome ERZ501521 (study PRJEB25962, sample SAMEA2042429) | human gut metagenome | biome: human gut; feature: human-associated habitat; material: faeces... | reverse complement strand
CTGCAAGGGCCTTCCCCCTCCTTGTGGGTAAGTCGCCGCCTCGGATGCTGCCTCAAAGCACATTTTCGAATATAGTCGCTCAAAGTCAAACCGCAGGTCTCGGCAAGTTCTACGACTTTTGCGTATTCTTTTTCGGTCACTCTGGCCTCCAGCCGCTTTGTGCGCTTTATAGCCTCTTTCTTTTCATCCTTGTTTTCTTCCGTTGTTGCCATATCTAATTTTATAATAAGGTGATACGATAAAATAAAACTGGTCAGCCCAGTGCGAGCTTGCGAGCGGCTGTAGCGGCTTATGTGGCATGGAAGCGCGGAGCGGTTTTGTGCGACATAGGCAATTCTTGTAACAGTCCTGACACGAACTTTGGATATATTACAGCTCACAGAAAGGATGGTTTGTCCGAAGTCTTTATAAACGTCTAAAACAAACGTACTCCGCCACATTCATTTCTCAAAAACTGCTTTCAACCGCATCATAAGAATAAGCCCAAATTCAGCCATAAACCAACGCTATTCCAAAAGGTCACAAAATGCAGCGTGAAAGACTATGTTTCGCATTGTAAAAAGCCATCTTTTGAAAGCCAATACACGGCATTTCGCAACAGTCTCAGTTTTATCATGTTTCACACTCCGTCTCCGTCATGAACATTATTGTCCGAAATAAGGGATAAAGACGGCTGTCCACTGTTACAACAGTCGGAGGTATCCGACTTTCCAATTCCATCATTTGGCGTATTGACAGAGATACCATCTTTATCTATACCATTGTCGCCAATCTCTCCGACACAATGGTGCCGTTCTTTCACGCTCACGTAATACGGATTGAGTATCTTTTGATTGTCCGTATACCATGCCGATACACAATGCACGGTGTGTATGCTTGTGCGGTTGGTCTGTTCGGATGTGACAATCCCCAACTCGGCCATTCTGTCGAGTAGCCTCGAAATGGTCTTCTTGTCATAGCCTAAACGGGTGGCCAATTCAACTTCCGAAAGGGCGACTTGCCCGATATGCAATGTAACAGCAAAGCCTTTCTTTTCGTACTTCGTTTCCTTAATGACCACAGCGTCAATGAGGCATTTCAATACCTTCATGCGGTCGATACCGTACTTGCTTCCTGCCAGAAAATCAAGCTGGCTGTCGGAAAGCACTATGCAATAATAAACGTCTTTCTTCATTTTCATTTCTATCTATTGTTCAACTAACTCTAACTGAAATTGGTCAATGAGCGTTTGCAAACTCGGACATCGCTTTATCATCTTTTGAAGCGTCATCATGGGAGTGTCCTCCATCAGCAGAAAGTCGACTATATCCAATCCTTTCTCCCTCTGTTCGTCCGTTGCACATTGCTCCAGCTTATCACTGAAAACCACTTTCGAGCAGATGGAAGAGAGCAACCGCGCTTTCTCCTGCCAAACCTTCTTCGCTCCCAAATCAGGACAAAGTATGACGGCACGGTTCTTCAACACGGCAACGGTGTCAGCCTTGAAACAGCCGTGTATTCCTCCGGTCGCCAGCCAAACAAAGTCAGGCATGAAGTGGCTGCCACTAAAGCGGATTTCTCACTCTCCACAATGGCTACAGCTTTTGTTGGATAACCAGCTAAAAGATGTTCGCCAAACAAGCATTGCTTCATGTTAAAGTGTTCAAGTTCCAATTCCGTATGCACCCAACTCACATAGCTTCTCGGTTCTTTTACCCGATGTCCTGTCACCGGATTATACAGCATAATCTTTCCGGCTCGCACTCTTCCTTGTCGGTCAATCTGCCAGAACACCGTGGAGCCTCCCCATTTCTTGGATGTCCCGACACAGTATAATTGGAACAGCCGGGATGTTTCTTTCTCACCAAATACACTTGAAAGAAAGATGAATAACGGATTCCGTTCGTAGTTGGCAAGCGAGCGGTGCATAATGTCACGGTCAATGTAATCTGTTGGCTTGGGCTGCACAATTTTTGTTTGTGACTTCCATGACTTCCTTTCTTCCAATACAACGGGATTATCTTTGAAATAATCCGATGGCTTATAATGGTATTGGCACGAATGTTCATGGTCGCACCTGCCTACATAATCAGGAAACGCAATTTGTCCTTCGGCATCAACATACTTGACGAAACATTGCTTTCTTCCGCATTTAGGGCAGGTCAGCTTAGAGCCTCGCTTGTATTTTTGGAGCGTAAATCTGTATTCAGTCATAGTTCCTCCTTTTTTATAAATGCAGTTCGTGCAGTTTGCAGTTGCTGCAGTTTTGCAGGTTACCCATATTCTCTGAACTGCAAACTGCAAATACTGCAAGGTGCAAACTGTATAGCTCATTGCAGTTTCTCATATTCTCCTCTTTTGACTTTCCTGACAACCTTGCTCGTTGTAAGGTTGACCAGCATATACATCACAGACCTCTCGGACAGACCGACTTCTTTTCCTGCTTGGATAGCTTCGGCGGTGGAAAACAAGACAGGTACGTTGTCAAGCAATTCTTTCTTTTGCGGTTCTATACTCTCCATCAACATGAATCTTTGTATGTTTGAATAACAGTCTTCAAAATAGGAACTTAATCTGATGGCCGACTTAATGGAATCTATATCCACGAAATCCTTGTGTACTTCGCCACAAGCCCATCGGAGTATCTGGAATACTAAAGCCAACCGTGCAGTAATCATAGGTATTTTCATTACCCGACTGTCAACTAAGCCATCATCCTTGATTTGGTTTACCTTGTGGATTAAGCCATTGCGCCAATCGGTAAAATAGGCTCCAGCCTCTGGAGAAAAATTCAGTACGTTCTGTAATGCGTAGTCGTTGTTCTCATCCGTTATGAAACAAATCTCGCAAATACGGTTGATTATATCTTCCCACAAGGCAGAATACTTCTCAAACGATGAAGCAGTGGAATCTTCGTCAATCGGCCAGTCTGATATTTCCTGTGACGAGGGATAAACGAAAATTATCCTATCCAGCAAGCCATTGTCCTTGTATCCCTTATCGACCAGTTCGTGCACACGGGTAGTCTGCATCGTGCCGACTATGTTTATAAGAGGCCGCTCAATGTGAATGGGTATCGGCATACTGCATCTTGACACATCAAGAGGCTTACCACTGAAAGCAGTCAAGAGCTGTTCTATCAGTTGCCCCTTGCTGTACTGGTTCACGGCATTGAACATTCCCATTATTTCATCCACATACACGGCCACTCCTCTTGGATTGTCGTTAAGCGCACGAATAAGAGCTTCAGGAGTGAAATCAGAAATGATTGTCCGCTTCAAAATCGGCTTAGACGGCAATGGCGGTCTTTCGTCTTTCTTACCCTTCTGATTTTCCAGTATGGAATTGTAGTTTTCCATATCTATCTTGAATTGCTTAATGACTTTGGCATCAAGTTTTCGGATGGGCCGAAAGGCAAAGTCAAGCGGAGGTGTTTTACCCATGCCTGGCCGTCCGACCAATATCATGTATAGAATTGGACTACTAACCCAGCCGCCACGGTCGCGGATGTTGACCGCATTGCCGATGGCCGTTGATGCTGCTGCAATAAGGGATGCCATCGTGTACTCAATGGAATAGTTCTCTTGCCGTGCCAATGCCAGAACCATGTCCTGCAACTTGGCAGGAAATACGTCCAAAGGTATCTTGTTTTCAATGACACCCTCGAACTCCATTCTGATGCTGTTGCACAAGTCAAGTGAATCCATTAGAACGGTCTGTTTCGTTTGGCATTAATGAATTGTGCAGCTTCTTCCGCCAGTTCCTTCTGTGATTTCCGCTTGCCGTCATGAAGCCATGCGTCAATCTCCGATTTGAGGAACATGATGCGCTTTCCTCTCTTATGGAACGGAATCTGGTGGCAACTCGTCCATCCGTAAACGGTCTGTTCCGCCGGATGGCTGGGCAGGTATTCGCACAGTTCTTTCAGGTTCATCCACTGGTCGGCAGGTCGTACTTGTGGAATGTTGTTCAGACCGTCAATCTTGGAATCAAGTTTATTCAACTTATCCATCATCCATGACATTGCCTTAGGCAAATCTTCAAATGTAATGTTCTTGTCTTCCATATTATTATCAGTTGATTTTGCCGCAAAGTAAAAGCAAATCCCAATACTGATTTATGGGTGACAAATATCACCTAAAGAAACATCAGCAGGTCATAAGAATCATAAACGATATGTATTGATTATCAACGGATATAATGACAAATTCCATTATTAGATTTTTTCGATTATGCCTCTCGACATAAAGGAATCATCATTGAATCATAAGGTTATGAAGATAAAAATGCACAGAAACAGAAAGCCACCCACATGAAGATGCAGATGGCTTACAGAATAGGAAATCAATGTCACTTTCTATACTTAGTGTAAATTATTTTTTAGAAATTTCTTAAGCGAGATTGTAGTTATACCCAATAGCTTAGACTTAAGTTGTAGCCCATTGTCTGATGTAAGCATAATTGGATTCTGTTCTTTATACTTTAATGCGACTGATAATATCATATTGTCAGGTGAACGTTTATCAAAGTCATCTGGCAATAAAGAAGTATCTGCGAACTCGTATAAAATCTCATGTTGTGTCTCATTATTAAGATTGCGTAAAGCCTTCTCCGCGTTTTGTCTTCGTTCTTCAGTTAATTTGATTTTCATCTTATCGAGCTCATCCGTCACCTTTGCAGACAAGATGATAGGATACTTTCTGTCAATCTTAGAAATAATATCGGGACAGTCCACAAAAACATTAGTATCAATGATGTAATAGTTTTTCTTCGTTACACTTAATTCCTTCTTTTTCCGTTCAAATTGAGAGAGGTCAATTTTACCTACAACTTTCAACCCTATTGTGGAGGAGACCGTTGATGCTGTTTTTTCTTCAGATATAGGTTGGACTATAAGGCCTGATGATTCTGACTCTTGCAAATTAGTTCTCCATACATCTGTTTTACCATCAAACTTATCACAGTTATTTATAAACTGTAATACTGTAGGTGAGACAGTGTGAAATTCGTTAAGAGGCATATCTGAAATAATGAGAGTCGTACTAAGCGAACGGCTTGTTGCTACATTAAAACGTCGATCTTCTAGTGCGAAACCCGGATTCCTTCCAGGAATGTATAGAATAGCGTAATCAACAGTCATGCCTTGGATTCTATCTATCGTTTCGATAGTTATATCCAGTTCAAGGTCAGACGTACAGAAACGTTTCTGCAGTTCCTTTACAGAATCTCTAAAAGGTGTTATGATAGCTAAAGAACGATCAGGATAAAATTTTTCCAGCTTTTCAATCACATCTCGTATAATAGCATCTGCTTTATCTGAATAAACTCCATTGCGGACATCTAGTGTACAATGGTAAAGTACACCGCCATCTTGTGGAAATAAGACACTATTCGCTTTGGTAAAATCTAAATAGTCTTTCTTCACAGACACAAAACGATTCCCGTAAAAGCATTTTGTAAGGGAGGCAGATCGACTCGTGAGACGGAAAGTGGTTACTATACGATAAGATTTTATCGATGTTCCCAGCGCCATAGACTTTAATCCTTCAACTTGTGTTGCCACATTCCACGAATTATATTGTGGATTGTTAAGTTTCACGATAGGCGGCAACTGCATAGGATCACCTACAATTAGGCAATCTACCCCTAACTGCTTAAACGCAACTATAGCCGTAAGAAAAGCCTGGGAAGCCTCTTCTATTACAATCAGATCGTATTTAGGCAGACCATAAAGTGTCATTTTCTTCTCACTATATACGCTTGATAGCTGATAGTTTGTCGCACAGAGTATTTCGCCACCAGGAACCTGCAAGTCGGCCGAGGCAGCTTTTACACCAGACACCTGTTTGCGTTCGTCAATAGAGAGATTTGTCTTGCTGACACGACCTCCCTTCACATACTTCTGCAAAGGCTTCTGCTTTATCAACTCGATAAGGCCCTTGTTCGCCATAGTGGTGACGCAGACGGTTTTGCCAGCATCAAGATACGATGAAATCACAGAAGCGATGGTGTAACTCTTACCAGTTCCCGGAGGACCTTGTACGATACAACAATGTTCATTAGCGAGCGTGTCTATGATTGTGTCAGAGATGCCTGTTGGCTTCTGTTCATCAAACGCAAGTTCTTCGGGTGTCCATTCATCATAATCAATAGTCGGTTCAAGGTTCAATTCCTCCTTTGAAGAGAATGCATCCATGTAGTTGGCAAGGTTACGGAAATACTCTACAGGAGGAAATGGATTATGGACGATAAGTGAAAGACTTTTGCCATCAGCCAATGCCTTTGACAAGATATCGTACAACTTAATACTGAATCCAGAGCATGCAACATAGTCATAGTTGGAATCACCAGTATGAACATAGTACATTGGAGTCATGTCAGAACCTGGAGAATGAAAATCCTTATTGTCAACGAACTCCTCCCAACGGCAGATCCATTCCGTAACGTGTTCACCTAATGCTTGTTTAGCACCTTTCTTAATTATACACACGCCCTTCAGAACTTTCAAGCGTGGAGCCATACGGCGGGGGCATTTGAGGATAATCATGCCTGTTTCATGCTGAATGGAATCAACATAAGCAAGCGACAATTCACCTGTCTTGAATAAGTTCCGCATCTGCGAGCGATTGATCTTTTGTTGTTCGTCGATAGCCTCCTTTACCTGGTCAGCAAAGAATGACTTATAGTTTGCAAGTTTGATATTGTCAATCATAATCAATAGTCGTTATCGTTGTAATCATCGTTACCATCTTCCGCTTCTGCCATAGCACCAACATAGTGAGCGAATACGGCATCCATATTTGTACGAGCAGCCACACGAATCAAGGTGTATGCAGTACCTTTGGCATCTTCAAGTATGCCTGTATAAAGGGCCCTTACTACATCAACCTTCTCCTTGCCGGTAATCTTGATAACAACATCGTCTTTTTCTACGAGTTTCAGGAATTCCTCGGCGTTGTTAATGTAATGGAAGTTCTTGCCTTGTCCATCAAGATAAACACAAATCTTCCACTTGTCACCAACCATCTTATTCCATACAGAAGGAGAAACATACATCACGCCACGAGCAGCACTACAAGTATGAATGTATCTACCATCTTTAAGTTTGTGTACAGTTACATCACTCGCATTACGCACGAACTCTTCCATTGTTTCCTCAGGCTCTGCGTGCATCTCATTTCTGAGGTTCTGGTACAGACGCAACTGAGCAAGATAATTGGTGTCGGCAATCTGCTCTGGCTTGATGTTACATTGAGCTAAGAGGTCTATTTCCTCCCTCGTTGGTGGTAATGATTCCAGTTCAAGAGGCGTTCCATGTGAGCGAAGGCGTTCTAATTCCTTTTTGGTAAAGATCTTCGGATGTTTACGTGTACGAGGTTTGTAAGGTCTGTCGCCAACAGGTTGATAATTCTTGTCCTTATCAACAGATCCCATGTACCCATTGCGGTCAGGATCATAATCCTTATGAGGCTTATTTGATAAAGCGTGAGACGTGTTAGACGTATGAGTATTAGAAGGCGTTGTGCTGGCATTATCCGTCGTGTCAACATCTTCATCAACGTCAGCTTCTACATCGTCTGTTTCATCTGTGTCATCGTAGTCTTCAATATCCTCTTCATCAACCTGTTCATATGTGTCATACTGACCAAGGTCATCTTCTGATTCTTCCTCTGCTGTAGATGACGTTGTTTGACCAACTGGTGATTCAGCTTGTTGCGACTGCTGTTGTGGACGAGAGTCAGAAGTTGGCTGTTGCGATGCGGTTTGAATAGGTTCTTTTGGTGATGTATCTGCTTCTTCCCCAACTTCAAGTTCGTTAACAGGTCTTGACGTTACATCTTTATTTGGTGCACCAGGCTTGTCATCCTTGCGAATAGTTTCCCTATCGTCAACATGTTGGTTTTCGGTTGATGTCTCTGTAGTTGCTTCTGTAGCAGTATCTGTTGGTTCATACGTAGCATTGCTATAGTAATCGTTTTCTGTTTCGAAAGGTTCTTCTTCCTCTGGCTCAACGTTGATGGTCAAATCCAACGATCTGAGATAAGCGCGGAACTTTTCATCGTATGCAAGCGAAGAGCAATATTTTTCGATGCACGCTTCTACAGAAACGCTATCATCAAGAACGTCTTCACATACATTGTCATACACGTCAAAACCTACCAGTCGCTTCAATCTACTACAGAACTTTGTAAAGGTACGATTATGCTTCCATGAGCTTACATAATAAAGGTGGTTGTCATCGTTATAGATACGCTCAACATCATTATGTATAGTGTCATAACCGAGGTCTATCTTTTCACATACAACAAAATGATACTGCGACAGCTTTGTATTATAGCGTTCGTAGAGTTCTTGGAAACGATCTGGGTTCTCGATAGCCGACAAGATAAGCAGACGAGGTCTGATAATGGCAACCATATCAGCTGTTTCATCTTGTTTACCTATAGGTGTTGCCACAAAATCAGAACTTGTCAGACATTTTATCTTCAGTATGTTGCAGACCTTGACAAACAAATCTGTATCATAAGGGAAAGCACTTGTCTGCATAACAAACTCATCGCCACGGAAGATATTCCTTTCCTGTGTCGCATCTGGATGGATAGCATAAAGTTCCGTAATATGCTTCTTCTGCCCCTTACCATTACGCCATTCTGCAGTTGGCGTTTTACGATAGTTGTCAACCAAAGTCTCATCTTGAATAGGCGAAGACAGCATCCAATTAATTACTATACTGCGGAAATGAGTTTCTTCCTCTCTTGGATGCGTGACACGAGCAAGGTAATAAAGGCAATCTTCAAAAGAGAGAGCCTTACAGAAGTTGATCTTCTCAAATAATTCACGAGCATCACGATTGTCAATAGAGTCAACAATAGCTTTGCAAGGAACCTTCTCTTGCCATTGAGGTACCTTGGCACGAACAGCATAACCAGCTATGTGAGGTGCATACAACAACTCCGGCTTTTGAACAGAATTCTCTGTTGGTATGCACACGCGGTTATTGAAATATCCATCTTCCACCCATGATTCATATTCGCCCAAGCGACGAGAGAAACATTTCGACCAGAAATAACAAGCAAATGTGCGGTTTGCGAGATACTTCAAGTCCTCTCGCGTCATATTTTGATGCACGTTCTCCGCTTTGAAATATTGCTTAATGATATCCTTGTTGCCTTCGAATATGTAAGTGTCAGAAAGATACGACAATTCAGACACACCATTTGCCTCAAAGTCGCACGTTGGAGAATATTCTGTTCCAAGTGTCAGCTCATGAGCAAACTTGTATGTCGTTTCATTCGACTTGACCAGATACTTTATCTGCTTACGAAGTGTGTCATTTATGTCATACTCACTCTGTATCTTGGCTACTTCACGTACAAACTGAATGTGAATGTCTGCAACGCTATTCTTATCGGCAGCAAACTTTGCAAGATAATCCTTAACCTTTGCGTCAATCCACATTTGCTTTGTGGTAATGAGATTGCGATTACCGTACTCTTCAGAGATAGCATGAAGCAAGTCCTTATTTGCCTTTAGAATATCGGGATGAACCTCGTTGGCAAGAGTGATGTACTTAAATGGTTCAGATACAGAAGCCTCATCCACGTTGACGATTATTACCTGATCAATAGTCTTATAACCAGCATATTGAGTACGAACTCTCAACTGCATAATTTGGTGTTTCCTTTCTGCCCATTTATCCTTCAGGTCTTTAAGGTGCTTGGTCATCATCGCTACAACCGAATCCAAAGACTCGGCTTCAATAGTTGAAAGCTTAGGCAAGATGTCTGAGAAAAGAATATCCTTGTTATCGGACTTAAGACCGAGTTTCCTGAACAATTTCATCCACTCTGCCTTCTCGTTTTCATTGGCGGTTTCGATGTAAGACGAAGACACAAACTGCGCCTCCTTTACATACTTAGTTACCAGTGCCTCAATTTGTTCCTGCTGATAGGTGTCAGAAATGTAAAGCGATGCACAATTGATAAGCGCGTTGTTATTGTCAAGCAACGGAATAGTCTTGAACTTATCAACAGATGTAATTTGCTTCTGGTTTACCTTTACCCATCGCCAGAAATCAACGTTATTATTTATAACATTAATAGATTGACGCAAGTTTGCGTTCTGGACAAGGATGTCAGTTGTGGTATTGATGTCAAACTTCACAATCTTGAACAGCTGACGCATATCCTGAGAGAAATCATCGGTATATTTCTGTGAGAGCATAACATACGTCTTCGGACACCATGCTTTCTCGCACAGAATCTTTGCGTCCTCGTTGTATTCGATATACTGGATATTCAGTTCCCTTGCTCTTGCTATGGTTCCATCATAGGCAAGTAAAGGCATATCCTTGATGTCGTTGAAACTCATAGTATCATCAAAGAGTCTGTCTACGTCTCGCTTCAGGTATTCCAAGAATGTGAGCATAGTTGCCTCGTCAACAAGACTGGCATAGATAACCGCCTTGTTCTTTATTACAACATCTGTGAAGAACGACTTGTCTGTGAAGGTCTTAACGCCAAACTGCTGACGCAAGAACGATTCCAGTTTCTTTACCTCTTCCTTCTCACGACCTTCAAAGTAATCATTCGATAGAGCATACATCATGCTATCCTGCAACCAAGCATGATTGATATTGTCAGCATAGGTGCTGTTCTGAGCATACGCATCCTGATTGAAGTATCGCACGTCATCGTTGCAAAGATATACCTCATTTTTGTGGATGTCAATACAACGCAAGACATAATCCTTGAAAGCGTTTTCCTTCAACTGCGCTTCACAACCGTACACATATTCAACAAATGCTTTGTTGGCGGCATAATTGTTTTCTATGGCAGCGTTTACTTTTGCTCGGAAATCGGCATCGCCAACTATGACAGTCGTGATGAAGGAGTCCTTGGTAAATTCGTTGAATCCAAGGTCAGCAAATATTGCAGTTATATTACCTTTCTCGTCATCAGCAAGGCTATCAAAATAAATATGCGATAGTACGTTGATAACATTCTCGCCCAACCATTTCTCACGTGTTAAGCCATGAGCATCTTCGTTGAAGAAGTAGTGATAATTGGTATAGTCGGTACTTGCACCACCAGCCTCAGTAATGTACGGAACCTTTGTCTTGTTAGCCTTTAAATCAACTTCCTTTACTGCAAGATAACGATAGAATGCAACAGAATTGCTTGGTACGTTAAGCAACGCCATAGCATCCTCATTGGATAGAATGTAATCTGTAATCATAGACGCAACAGAGAAAGACAGGAAATACTTGTCTGCAAATGATTTCCAATTTTCATCTTCCTCAAAATTTGCTCTTGATGCCTCGCAAAGATGCGGTACAAATCTACGCAAGAATCCTATTCCATTACAATTCGTGTCAAAATCATAGTAGAGACTTCCTGCTGTAAACAGATCGCCTTCGTATTCAATAAATATATTTTTCTTCGCAAACTCGTTTAGTTCATCCTTACTCAACCAATGTCTTATAAATCGTGTATTGTTTTCGGGAACTGTCAACCATGTCTGGAAATCAGTTTCCTCACATTTCTCTACAACAGCATCAACCTCTACATCAAGGCTCGAAGGAGAATGCTTGTACAAGAAATCCATGAATGCCTCCGATTGTCTTAACTCGTCAACTGGCAAGGAATAGTCACCCAACTCCATAAGAATTACGAAGTCTTCGTCTGAAATGACTCCGTTCGCTGTCATGCCAGTCATGTCGTTAATAATATTGTCGATGCATTCAAAGGTTTGTTCACCATCCTTATCCACGCATGGAACAAAAGGCTCTTCTTTTATGAGCTTTTCAAATTCTTCCTGGAACTCCTCTATAAACGTCTTATACACTCGTCTCTTCTTGCACTCATCAAAGTCTGGGATAAGCGCAAAGATTGAGTCAAGGTCGTATTTTTTGCTTTCAATAAGCTGCTTGATCCAATAAAAGAACTGTTTACCTGCAATACGAGCAATAACGTGATTGAGCTCGATATCCTCAATATCATCACGCTGCCCGTTGGGCACCATATCGGTGTTCATTAGGAAATTGAAGCCCCAATCAGCCCGTTTTGCTGGCAGATAGCAGTAAAGCATGGCATCATCAACTGGCATCAACTTTCTTTCAGCTTTCTTGCACGCAAACTTTACCGCAGTCTTACGGAAGTTCATGTACTTCTCAGGTATTTTCTCATAACCATCCGAACGAAGAGAGTCTGGATTTTCCAAGACATCGTTTATCTTATCTGTAATGTCCTCAGGAATATCATCTACAAGAGAATCTGATACACACCAGTCTTTATTGTCTTTCTCACGTACAATCGGTTCATCCTGACCATCAATAAAGATGCTAACCTTCTTGATGTTCGGGATAAACAATATGACGCGCTCTGATTCAAATACATCGGTAAACAAATCGATGTAGTTATCATCTCTGTCTTCGTCGGTCAGAATTTCCTTATCTCGTGGTTGGAGAGCGAACTTTACTCTGAACTCTTCGTTTGGATGCTGACGGAAAACAGACTTGATTTCATTATCTATCTCATTATGTTCCGTCCAGATTGGTAATATCTGCCATGGTGTATTGATTACATCCGTAGCAGACTTGTCGAACCTGAATGTGTAATTACCAGTATTGAGGAGAACATAGTCGTTGTCAAGAAAAACGGTCTTAAAACCAATACCTTTGTAACCGATGGCTTCGGTATTGTCAGACTTCTCGCCATCATTTATATCACAAATAGCTGCAATATTCTTCGGATTGAAATATTCACCTGTATGCTCGAATGTTAAGTAGTTCTCGGTAATATGGAACTCTACATTAACAGGCAAAGGTTGAATCTTGCCATTAATTTTAGTACGACGAGGATAATCATTAGCATTCTGCAACAACTCATAGATGAATACTTCCTTACCGCTTTGTGTAAGTTGCTTTTTGAGAGTATCAAGCGAACGAGCAATCTTCTTTGCAGCACCTGCAGGATAACGCATAATGCCCTCGTAAAGACTGTTCACAATGTCTTTGGGGTAAATTAGTGTTATTTCCTCATGCAAGTCTATACCAAACTTGAGAGGATCGGTTTCAAGCAATACCCAAGTGAACTTGTAGTATGCAAAGCGGTTAAATTCCTTGTTACTTCTAAATGAGATAGACAGATTCTTTATACCACGTTCCTTATCTTCAATCTTTGTAAAATCAGTATTACGGATATCTGTTATCGTAAACCAACCTTCATTTCTTTGCGGCGCAAACTGACCAATAAACTGATTGTTCTCAAGACGCAATCTGCGTTTAATTTTAACGACCTCCTCGGAATCTACGTATTGGGTTGCTGCACGATTGTATTGTGGTCTTCTTTGCTCTTCGTGAGATTTTGGCTTAGCTTTTTCAATTACATACTTTGTAGGTTTTTCTCCTGAGAAATCTGTCCAGAATGAAAACAATCCAGAATCTGTTAAAAATTCATAGAAATGCTCGTACCCCAGATTCTTATAATTGATGCCGACTTTCCCAACAGCACGTAAGAGATCATACTGGTTCACCCATCCATCACCTTTGTCTATCAATTCTACTTTAGGCAAAGATTGATATATCTCACGTAATTTTTCTATTATAGATTTGCTGATCATATTCTATTAGATTAGTTATTACAAGATAGTCATCATAATTTTCTGATTGTCTGTAGGGACAAGTAGCTCACGAATATCAACCTCAAGTATCTTTGCAATTTCTACTAAAGTTTCAAGAGTGGACTGTGTTGTATTAGTACACCATTTGCTTACTGTAGCCTGATCTTTACCAATTTGGTCTGCAAGCCACTTATTCGTTTTCTTCTTTTCTACGAGAACTACTTTGATACGATTAATATTTTTATTTGTTGCCATATAATTACATTCTATTGTCTTATACATAACCAAAGATGCAAAATTATTTCGAAAAACAACAATATATTTTATTGTAACATAAAACTATTTACGTATTTACCTAATAATTTGATTTAGAATATAAAATTATAGTCAACAATACGGTAAATCAAGCTTAATCGTCTTGGTAGCCTCTTCTTTTTTCGCATCAACCACCTTTGCATACACCTGCGTAGTTCGGACATTTGTATGGCCAAGCATTTTGCTGACCGTGTAAATGTCTGTTCCTCCGGCGAGTTGCAGGGTTGCATACGAGTGCCTAAAACAATGGTAGGTGATGTGCTTCGTAATTCCGGCTTCCGCAACCCATTTCTTTATTGGACGGTTAATCCATGACGGGTCGGGCAGTCCGGCAAAAACTAATTGTTCATCGTCCTTCCTTTCACCACATAATTGAAATGCCTGTTCGGATATGGGCATATACTCAACGCCTTTGGTCTTTTGCTGGGTGAAGTTCAATCGGTAACTGCCGTTGAACACCTCTATTTCTGACCACTTCAACTTTTGAATGTCGCAATGGCGAAGCCCGGTCAGTGCGGAAAAGAGGGCGGCACGCTTCAACAATGGGTCGCATGGAGTTTGAGCCAAACGGTTCAGTTCATCTATGGTCAAGTATTCCCTACGGCTTTCTTGACCTTGAATACCTTTGACCTTTGCTCCAATATCAACCGTCAGATAACCGTCAATGAAAGCCTGCTTCAATGCGGCCTTGAATATGGAGAAATAGGTGGATGCTGTATTTTGCGAGATGACACCTTTCTTGCCACCTCCTTGTGGGGCGTTCAACAGGAACATACGGAAGGATTCTATCAGCTTCAAATCAATCTGTGAGAAAATGATGGTATCGCCTTTCGCAAAGATTTTCAACAGTTCATGCACACGCTTCCAGTTGATGATAATGGAATCAGAGCTATGGGCGTGGCGTAACCGCTGCACATAGTCGAAGTATTCAATGAAGTTGCAACGTGAACGCTCCAGCTGCTCAGCCTGTTCAGCATCAGTTTCTGAATATAACGAGGCATTGTCATATTCCTTTTGGCGCAAGCTTCTTACCTTGTCAGCATAGATACACGATTCCTGGTCTAACTGTGATTTGCATTGGATGATACCGTTCAAATCACGTTTAGGCTTATAAGTGGTCTTGCCGTCTTTGTCGGTTCGGGCGTTCCGTGACTTATCCCAAATAGGAGTGGTGATGGTACGGTTCAGATATTCACGCACTCTCTGGGGAGTGGGTTTGTCTGCTTGAAAAACCGGATAGGCTTCCACATATAGATACCATTCCTCGCGGTATTCCGACTTGCGGAGTTTTACCGAGACTCGTGTATTGGCCAACGCTTTCTTCATTGCTTCATTCCTTTATATAGGTTATCAATTTCCTTCTTAGGGACATAAACGAAATTACCTATCTGACGCGTGGGGATAGAGTATTTGCGAATATGCAGGTAGACTGTACTGTCCTCTAAATGGAATTTCTTGGATATTTCGCCAATGGTATAACAGTCCTTAGGCTCCAAGCTATACAGTTTAGCTATGGGTTTTGGCTTAGCGAGAGCTTTCTTCCGTAGCGGATAAAGTTTCAGCAGTTCTTCTTTGCTGAGCCTTATTTGTCGTTCGCCTACGTTTACACTTGAAATGACACCTTTACGAATCAAGCGATATAGGGTTTCTTTGCTAATCCCGAACAAAGCATAGGCTTCGGGAACAGTGATATAGTCTTTGGATTTCGGTATCTTCTTCACAACCTCATCCAATTTCTGCATCCTCAGTTCCTCGTCCTTGTTTCTTTTCCAAGCAATTTTGGAGCATCTTGGAGAACAATACCAAGATTCAATGGTCTTCGCCTTGAACAATTCTCCGCAGACCTTGCATTTGCGTACTATCTCGAACTTTGCTGCTGGCATATCTGTCTTTGAAACATAAATTATTCACTATCAATACCGACAATATATTAAGTGTCACTTTATCTACTTTTAAGTGCTGGCACAAATATGGTACAAATATACGATAAAAATCCGAGAAACAAGCAAATCTATTAGAAAGTGCTAAAAACAAAATAGGGAGTAACTCATTGAGCTACACCCCACTTTTCTATCGTTGGTTATCGTTGTTTACCGATACTTACTTCACTTCCTCAAAGTCAGCATCCTGCACATTATCGCCATGCTTTGTATTATCCTGAGCACCGCCTTGTTGCCCTGCATTCATATCAGGACCAGCTTGTGCACCACCCTGAGCACCGCTCTGGGCATACATTTCAGCACTTGCAGCCTGGAATGCCGTATTCAGTTCGGCCATGGCAGAATCTACGGTAGCCAGGTCTTGAGCCTTATGGGCATCTTTCAGCTTCTGCAAAGCAGCTTCAATCGGAGCCTTCTTGTCGGCAGGGAGCTTGTCGCCGAGTTCCTTCAACTGATTTTCGGTTTGGAAAATCATAGAATCGGCCTGGTTCAGCTTGTCTACTTTCTCACGCTCTTTCTTATCTGCTTCAGCATTAGCTTCAGCTTCAGCCTTCATCTTTTCGATTTCTTCCTTGCTCAAACCGCTGGAAGCTTCGATACGGATAGCCTGTTCCTTACCGGTAGCCTTATCTTTGGCAGACACCTTCAAGATACCGTTGGCGTCGATATCGAATGTCACCTCAATCTGAGGAACACCACGACGAGCCGGAGCAATACCAGTCAAATTGAACTGACCGATTGATTTATTCTGTGAAGCCATCGGACGTTCACCCTGAAGTACGTGGATAGTCACTTCAGTCTGGTTATCGGCAGCTGTAGAGAAGGTCTCACTCTTGCGGGCCGGGATAGTAGTGTTTGCATCAATCAACTTAGTCATTACACCACCCAATGTTTCGATACCCATTGACAACGGAGTAACATCCAGCAATACCACACCTTTGATTTCATCTGTCAAAACAGCACCCTGAACAGCAGCACCTACAGCAACAACTTCATCAGGATTCACGCCCTTAGAAGGAGTCTTGCCGAAGAATTTCTCTACTAATTCCTGAACAGCCGGAATACGTGAAGAACCACCAACAAGGATTACCTCATCGATATCAGAGTTGCTCAAGCCTGCATCGCTCATAGCCTTCTTGCAAGGTTCAAGACAAGCCTGAATCAAATTGTGAGCTAAAGCTTCAAATTTAGCACGTGTCAAAGTCTTAACCAAGTGCTTAGGCATACCGTCTACAGGCATGATGTATGGCAGGTTGATTTCAGTTGAAGTAGAAGAAGACAATTCAATCTTAGCTTTTTCAGCAGCTTCTTTCAGACGTTGCATAGCCATCGGATCTTTTGTCAAATCCGCACCTTCGTCATTCTTGAATTCCTGTACCAACCAGTCAATGATTACCTGGTCGAAGTCATCACCACCCAAGTGAGTATCACCATTAGTAGAAAGTACTTCGAACACACCACCACCAAATTCAAGGATAGAGATATCGAATGTACCACCACCAAGGTCGAATACGGCAACCTTCATGTCCTTGTGAGACTTGTCAATACCGTAAGCAAGAGCTGCGGCAGTCGGCTCGTTCACAATACGCTTCACTTCAAGACCTGCAATCTGTCCGGCTTCCTTTGTAGCCTGACGTTGGGAGTCTGAGAAGTATGCGGGGACGGTAATTACGGCTTCTGTCACTTCTTGTCCCAGATAATCCTCGGCAGTCTTTTTCATCTTCTGCAGAATCATTGCAGAGATTTCCTGCGGAGTATAGAGACGTCCGTCGATGTCTACACGCGGAGTATTGTTGTCACCCTTTACTACTTTATAAGGCATGCGGCCGATTTCTTTCTGCACCTGGTCCCAGTTTTCGCCCATGAAACGTTTGATGGAGAAAACCGTACGGGTGGGGTTCGTGATAGCCTGACGCTTGGCAGGATCACCGATTTTACGTTCGCCACCATCAACAAATGCTACTACTGAAGGAGTGGTGCGCTTACCTTCACTGTTTGCAATTACTACAGGTTCGTTACCTTCGAATACTGCAACGCAAGAGTTTGTTGTTCCTAAGTCAATACCAATAATTTTTCCCATGATCGTTATTTTTTTATTTGTTATTATTCTGTTTCGACGTCCACCTCAGTGGCAGACGCCAATAAAAAGACAAACGTCGTGCCAAATTGTTCAGAGCAGCCGCAGATTTATACTTGTGGCAGTTTGTCTGTCAGTTTGGCAGAATTAAAATCATTTTTTCTGTCGGAAATTACCATTTGTTAATTTCCATTCCATTCAAAAGCTCTACTTTTGTCGCCCGAATCAGAGATAATAAAACATGAACAACATTAATCATTTTCCTTGCATATCTTTAACCGTTCCTCCATGGAGGAAATATTGTTCCAGCGTGGAGAAAATATCATTCCACCACGGGGGAAATATCGTTCCACCATGGTGGAACGATTAAGGATTAGTTAACATTGGGCTTAATCGTAGCAACGGAAATGATTGGTTTTCACATATTAAAGAAATAAATAAGATGAGTATGGAAAAGATGAGAGACAGTATCGACTTCAAGAACACGGACATCAAGACATTGTTCCGCAAACTATTGCTCCCTACTGTACTGGGGATGATTTTCTCCGCACTATTCGTTATCACCGACGGCATCTTTGTCGGAAAAGGAATCGGCAGTGATGCTTTGGCGGCGGTCAACATTGTGGCACCGCTATGGTTGTTTTCTACGGGTGTGGGACTTATGTTCGGCGTCGGCGCCTCTGTGGTAGCCTCCATTCATCTGTCACACGGAAAGGTCAAGGTGGCACGCATCAATATCACGCAGTCGGTAGTCATATCTTCCTTGTTGCTGATGTGCACCTCCACCCTATTCTGTTCATTTGCCCCGCAGGTGGTAAAGCTGCTCGGAGGGTCTGAACGGCTCACGCCATTGGCTGTGGAATACATGCTTTGGTTTGTGCCTTTCTCTCTGTTCACGGCATTGCTCAATTCGGGTATGTTTTTTCTGAGGCTGGACGGGTCGCCCAACTTCGCCATGATGTGCAATGCCGTTCTGAACATCCTATTGGATTATCTGTTCATCTTCCCCTTTGGCTGGGGAATGTTCGGTGCCGCACTGGCAAGTGCCATAGGTACCACGGTAGGCGCATTGATGATAGTATTCTATCTACTGCGCCGCCAGTGCACACTGCGCTTCCACCCCATTAAGATGAGCCGGAAAAGCATGCAACTGATGCGCCGCAACATTGGCTATATGTGCCGATTGGGTTCCTCCGCCTTCTTGTGCGAGGTGGCGATTGCCTGCATGATGTTTGTCGGCAACCAGGTGTTCATCCATTATCTGAAGGAAGACGGAGTGGCGGCATTCAGCATTGCCTGCTATTTCTTTCCTATTATATTTATGGTATATAATGCCATTGCGCAG
>ENA-OPDX01000023-OPDX01000023.1-human-gut-metagenome-genome-assembly--contig:-NODE-23-length-20020-cov-2.765940_pt1 | contig 20020 bp, 14 predicted proteins | sample MGYA00241629_ERZ501521 | MGnify/ENA primary metagenome ERZ501521 (study PRJEB25962, sample SAMEA2042429) | human gut metagenome | biome: human gut; feature: human-associated habitat; material: faeces... | reverse complement strand
GGTAAGCTCTTCTATGAAACTGAAATCGCCGGTAATTTCGTTTCCGTTACAGTAGAGAATGAAGGAAGGGTGATTCCCATATTCTTTCAAGATACCCCGCAGCTCGCGACGGAAGAAATTCCAGCGCTTCTCATCGGGTTGGGCATCTTTACCCCACATCGGCATTTCCACCTCCAGATAGACACCCAGCTTATCTGCCATACGGAACGCAGCGGCAGGAGGACACCAGGAGTGGAAGCGCATATGGTTCATGCCATATTCTTTCAGGATACGGAGTACACGTTCCCAAGAGGCATCGTCCACGGGAGCGTAGCCGGTCTTGGGGAACACTGCGTTTTCAACGGTACCGCGCAGGTGTATGGGTTCGCCATTAAGGATGATATGGTCCTCACCGGCCTCTACTTCGCGCATACCGAAAGTTGTGCTTTTCTCATGCGCATAGGATTGGCCATCTACACTGGAAGTCAGCTTACAGTCCAACGTATAAAGATTGGGATGGAACTCATTCCACAAATGGATATCCTTACCCAAAAACATCTCTTCCTCGATATAAGTAATGGAATCGGTCACTGTTACCGGTACTTCCTTTTGCAGTCTATAGTCCTTTCCTGTCACGTGGAAGGATATTTTGCCGCTGGCGGTATGTTCTGTACAGTTGCGGACAGTCATTTTGACTTTGATGCTTTTGTTCTTGATGTCCGGATAGACCTGCATGTCATCTACATAGACCGGGTCTACAGCTACCAGCTTAATTTCGCCCAATACTCCGTTCCAGTTTATTTGGGTAAATTCGGAGTGGGCATGGTCCCATTTATGGGTATCGTACTGGTAGCGGTTGTCTATGCAGAAAGTTATCAGTTCTTTTTTGCCTGGATGTAGCCATTGGGTCAGTTCGTGGTTGTGGGGAATACTGATGTAGTCTATTTTACTCACTTCTTCTTTGCCTACATATACCGAACTGAGCCAGTGTGTACGTTCAAAATAGAGGAAAATGCGTTTGCCTTTCCATGCCGCAGGAATCTCTATTTCCCGCTGGTACCATGCGGGGCCCATATATTCGTAGACACGGGTCAGCCTATCCAGGTGGCGGTAAGGAGATTTGTAGCCTATTTTATAGTCATCTGTAATTCCCGGCAGAACGATGCTTTCCTGCAGGCGATGGCAGTAACGTACGTCCAGTGAACCTCTCCGGAAGTCCATGACATCTGTCTGGAATGCCCATTCACCAGACAAGTCCATTTCATTCTTTTCTTGGGCATGCCCGCTCCAGACCATAGAGGTCAGGAGGAGGGCAGCCATGTAGTGTTTTATTTTGTGCTTCATTGTTCTGTTTTCTTTTGGTTATAGTAATCACGCATGATGTACCATGCTTTTTTGCGTTGTCCCTGGTCGGAAACCAGTCCTTTACGGTTCCATTCCCCTCCCTGGTGTGGATGGAAACGGAAGGGAGAACGGAAATCCAAAAGAATCCACGGCGATGTTCCGCGCAGGTTGGGGATATGCTTAAACATTTCCAGATTGTCCTTGTAGAGTTGTGCCTGATAATCCTCACTCCAAGAACTCTTGACTTCCGCGTCGCCATGTTTGCCATAGAGCGCTTCGCCTCCGAACTCGGAAATGAAAAGAGGTTTGCCGGGAGCTACATTCCAGACAGCCTGGTCCGGAGCCAGTGGCCAGTCATGATACCATCCCATATATTTGTTGATGGCTACCATGTCCAGGATGTTGATAATGGAGTCATTCATCTCAAAGTTCCGGCTTTCGCGGTTGAAGCGTACCAAATCGAAGGCGGCCGTAATCAGACGGGTTGAGTCGATGTCCAGGCAACATTGTTTCATGTGTTTCAGAAATTCATTGCGCGGGGCGGAAGTGGCTGTTTCATTGGCAATCCCCCAAAAGGCAACGGAACAACGGTTTTTGTCGCGCATCACCATCTCTTTAATCATTCTGCCTGCTTTCTCACGGGTAGCGGTATTTTTGAAGTCAATCCCTTGCCAGATAGGTATCTCTTCCCATAAAAGAAATCCCATTCTTTCTGCTAGGCGGACAGTATATTCATTTTGTGGATAATGTGCCAGACGAATCATGTTGGCACCCAGCTCTTTGGCTTCGGACAACAGCATTGTTGCGTCCGCTTCAGAGAAGGCACGCCCGCGGCGTTGCGGAATTTCCTCGTGGAAGCTGATACTGCGCAGGAAGATGGGCTGGTCGTTCAGATAGATATCTTCACCTTTTACATAAAGGTTACGGAAACCAATTTGCTCGTTGAGCCGGTCACTTTCCGAAGTGATGGTTACATCATACAGCTTTGGAGCATCCGGTGACCAACGTTGCAGTTTTTTGGTTTTGATAGTGGCCTGGGCAATTCCGTTGGCATCGGTAGTCATGTTCTGTCTGATGCCCAATTCGGGGATGGCGACTTGTACGTTGATGCCAGGCTTTGCTTCGGATAAGGTTACTTTGGCACGAATCAGGTTGGATTGTACCTTGTCCAACTGGATGAAATGGTCTTTGATGTAGCTTTGTGGAACGCTTACCAACATTACATCGCGTGTGATGCCGCCGTAATTCCACCAGTCAAAGGACATGGCAGGGATGGCATCCGTGGTGCGGGTATTGTTGACTTTCACCACCAGGAAGTTGTCCTTTTGCTTTACCTTATCTGTGATTTCCACCTGGAAGGGAGTGAATCCGCCTTCATGACTGGCTATTTTCTCCCCGTTCAGATATATTTTGCTACGGTAACTTACCGCACCGAAATAGAGAAACAAACGTTTGCCGTCAGTCTTTGGGGTATCGAAAGAGCGTCCGTACCATACAGTCCCTTCATAAAATTTCAATTCGGGCATTTGTGAATTGAAATCGGCAGGTACATTCAGGACCAAACCTCCGTCGAAAGAGTATTCGTAAAATTGCTTGTTGTCCTGAGGTTTTCTGTTTTTGTACACCTGCATCCTTTCCCCTTGGTCATAAAGGTCTACAATGGCTCCCCACTTCCCCTTCAGTAGCCGGTAGTCGCGTCCGTAAACATTGGACAATAAGTCTTGTGCTTGTGACTTGCCTCCCAGTACAGACACTGCGAGCAAACAAGTAATCATTAATCTTTTAATTCTCATAAATCGTATGTATCAGTTAACGTTTAAAAAGCCTATGGATTATTCTTTGTATATTTTCAATGCGCATCCGCCTCCTTGTGCCATTTTGACGGTCAGTTTACGGGATGCAGGAATGTCTGTGACGGTCTTTTGGTAGTCGGAAGCCAGGCGGTTGGCATTCACTCCGTCATGAAACATTTCCGCTTTCCATCTGCCTGCACCGAGGAAAGAAAGGTCCAGTGTCAGAGTACGTGCATCCCAATTGGTTAGGGAGCCGACATACCAGACATCTCCTTTCCTGCGCGCCATTGTAATGTATTTTCCAATTTCTCCGTTCATGGCTATTGTTTGTTCCCAGACGGTAGGGATGGTAGCGATGAATTCCGTGCATTCTTCTTCACGGTCGTAATTGGTGGGACTGTCGCACAACATGTTCAATGGTGATTCAAATACTACATATTCAGCTAATTGGCGGCAACGGGTTCCCTGGCTCATTGGGGTATCCATTGAGGAGTGGTAACACCGTTTGTTGGCATTGTGCATGGCGCCTTGTGTATAGTCCACCGGTCCGGCCAGCATACGGATAAATGGCATGGTGACATCGTAGGTTACCTGGTCGATATGGATGTCACTCCACTTCATCTGTTCCAGCCCGTGAACGGCTTCATAGTTGATGACATTGGGATAAGTGCGGTTCAGCCCGGTAGGTTTGTACGTGCCGTGAAAGTCTACCATCAACTTATATTTAGCGGCAATTTCGGCAGCCCGGTAGTGGAAGTCTACCATTTCCTGGTCATCCCTATCCATAAAGTCAATCTTGAATCCTTTGATGCCCATTTCGGAATAGTGCTTGCATACATGTTCCATGTCGCGGGCAAAGGCATGGTAACCTGCCCAAAGGATGAGTCCTACATTCTTTTGCCTGGCATAGGCCGTGAGCTTTTTTAAATCAATTTCCGGTACAATTTGGAAAAGGTCAGCCTTGAGGTTGACAGCCCAGCCTTCATCCAGAATCACATACTCGATGCCATGCCGGGAGGCGAAGTCGATATAGTGCATGTATGTTTCATTGTTTATTCCAGCTTCGAAATCCACGCCTTTGATTCCCCAATGGTTCCACCATTCCCAGGCCACTTTGCCCGGACGGATCCATGAGATGTCTTTCATGCGTGATGGAGCAGCCAGCTTATAAACCATATCGTTATCTGCCAGCTCCTTGTCATTTCTTGCCACAACAATGATGCGCCAGGGTAGTTTGGCTTTTGGCTGGCAGGAAGCAATGTAGTTTTCACGCTCTGTGACTAATATTTGCAGTTGGTTATGCCCGCCTTGTTTTTTTGTTTTGGGGACGGCGGCAAAAGCGGAAGTGAGTGCTGTTCCCCCGTTTCTGTTGATGAGGAACATGCCCGGATAGCTCTCCACGTCGGATTCGGCAATACAAAGTTTACGGCCGTTTTCCTGCTCTATTACTACGGGGGTAAACATCAGTCTTTGGGGGTTCAGTCCGGATAGCTCTATATGTGTATAGGTGTTTTCAAAAGAGTTGGAGAACTGGGCTTCTATCGGTTGTTTATCGCCATCTTTTACATAAGGAACAATCGATTTGTAGTCCTTGTTGAAGTTGAAGGCGGCTTCTTCGTTTGTAACTTTGAACGGTCTGTTTCCGGTCGCTGCGAACCGGTATGCCATTCCTTCATTGTACATTCTGAAAATGAGGTTGAAATGTTCCCGGAAACTTAACGTCATTTCATTATAGACATCCTTTACTTCACTGCGTTTGTAGAAAGGAGAGGGAATCACCTCATTTGCCTGGCGATGACTGACTCTCTTAAGATGGGAGCCGTTACCCCAGACTGTCCCATTATCCAGATGTACTGATAAGGGAGAGGGGGCTACCAATGTATGCCCTTCTTCCGTCAGCTCGTAAGTGATCCGGTCACCTATATATAAGGTAACCTCCAACTTGCCGTCCGGTGAGTTCAGACGATATTCCTTTTGTCCGAACATGTTCGGGATGATGAAAAGCAGTGTTGTAATAAAAAAAAGTATTCTCATGATTCTTATAGTTTTTATTTGTTTTGTTGAAAGAAATCAGCGACCCATTTCCATGCGGCTGCCCATTGTTCTGGGTAGGCATAATGAGCCGTTTCTTCGGATACTAATATTTGTTTGGGTGCTTGAATTACATTGTAGGCAGAATAGGTAGTAGTGGGTGGACAGACCATATCATTATATCCGAATGAGTAGAATCCGGGAACTTTTATTTGGCGTGCAAAATTAACTGCGTCATAATAACGTGCTGTATTTGCCTTTTCTGCAGTCTGATTTTCTTGCTTGTTAAACATGTGTGGCCATCCTCCGGCACGGTTATGTATATAGCCGACCATGTCACAAAGAGCAGGGTAAAAGGCTACCAGTCCTTTGACACGTGAATCAAGTCCAGCTGTCACGATGGACAATCCTCCTCCTTGGCTACTGCCGAATGTTATCAAATTGCTCCCATCGAATTGTGGTAGGGAATAAATAAAGTCAATGGCACGTACACAGCCTAGATATACACGTTTATAATAGTATTTATCCCGATTATCCAGATTGAACGTGTGGTACCCTTTTAATGCTCCCATATAGAGATTGGTATATACCGGTCCTGACATGTTGACCGGAATACCGTGTATTCCTATTTCGAAAACAATCCAGCCATTGGCAGCCTGTTTCACATCTCCGGCATAAGAACGTATTCCTGCACCTGGTAGCTTTAAAACTGCGGGATATCGACCTTTTGCTTTAGGCATAGCCAGCATGCCGTATAAGCGTGTATGGGATTCATAATTCTGTATATTCACATGGAATACATTCACTTTCTCTGTACAACGTTCGGGTACAAGGGTCATTTGTACATCCATTGGTGTCTTTTGAGCCTGGAGTTTTGCTGTTTCCCAGAAATTTAGAAAGTCTTCGGGCAATGATGTGATAGGTTTTAATTTTTCTGGATTGATTCCAACGGTTACTATCCCTTGGTATTCACGTCCTCCATATTTAACAAAGGCTTGGCAACGGAGAAAGCCAGGTTTTTCCATTGTTTTGGCTTCCACCGTGGCTGTCCCTTTTTCAGCTTGCAATATGCCTTCTTTGTGAGGCTTCATCATATCTTCTGAAATCTCGTACCGAATTTCTGTGTCAGGAATTGGTACGTTGTTTTTCAGTACCGTAATGCTGAATTTTATTTTTTCGCCTGGCTTATATAGCCAGTCTGTATGATTGGGAGTGATCTGTATCCGAATCAGCCGTTCGGCAGGTTGTCCGAAGGCTCGGTAAAACAGCATCAAGAAGGCGATTAAGAGTATACTCCTTGTGATTTTCATGTCAGTCTTTATTTTAGCGTTTGTTTTTAATTTCATACTTGTAGACAACATAGTCATTGATTGATGGCAGAGAGATTTCCAGCCTTCCTTTCTTTCCGGTTACTGCTGTCATCGCTTTGCCGTGTCCCATCAATGGGATACATCTTACTGTGACACCTTCTGGCAGCCAGGTATCGACTTCTGTAGTCCCTTCTGGATGATTTTCACGGTACACAATCAAGTATCCTCTATCTTTCTTTAGAGACTGGAAGCCGGTCCAAGAGCGTCCCGATGGTTCATCTCCTATGGGTAGGATAGTGCCGGAATGCATGTCATGCTGAAATTTCTTGTAGGCTTCTGTATGTTCTCGTAATGTAAATGCTTCCTCGGGTAGATTGGTACCTTCCATCCAGGCAAGCGGCTGTCCTGCTAAAGTCGTAGCAAACAGATATTCAAATGAATAGTTTTCTGGAGCGAAGACTTCTCCTTTATATTTATCCGTATTTCTCCATTTGTTCAAGAACTCTATTTGCAGCTTTTCTGCCGGAACATATTTGGAAAGCATCCAGAGGTTACGCAAAGTCCAGTAAGGATAGTAGTTCTGCCAGTCGGTATAACGGTTTTCCAGAAAGATATTTCCATATTCATTGAACATGTGGTAGCCTCCGCGGCGGCTGGCTGTCGCATCAAGGTTGAAAATCACTTCCTCGTCCGTCTCTTCCAGCACTTTGTTGAATAAGCGGTGCAGGTTTGTTTCGGCTTCTTTACTGGGAATGGTGAGCCCGTCTATCTTGAATACTTTGATGCCGTATTCGCGATAGAGGCTGATGAGTGCTTGCGCATCTTTCTGCCAATCGGCAAAATCATTTTGTATGCTGGGATTGAACCAAAGACCGATTTCAATACCTAATTCCTTGCCACGCTTTACGATGGGATGCAAACCACGTGGATACTTTTGCGGATCGGGTTTCCAGTAGTCTTTATTGTCCCAAATGTTCTTGAATGAACCGCGGGCTACAGCTGAATTAGGACTTTTACCTATTTGCCAGCCATCATCAATCTGGAAATGGGTGATTCCCAGACGGGCGGCGCGTTCCAGTTCTTTCAAACAGAAGGATTCGTTTACTTTTGAGTCCTGGCTACGGTCTCCCCAGGTGTTCATCATAATCATCTCGTCGCGGTCGGCCCGGTAAGTACGTATATTCTTCTGATATGAACGAAGCGCTTGTAGGCGGCTCAGTTCATCTTCTCCGTATATTCCCAATACACATCCGTATGTTTTGGTCCAACGGTCGGGAGTCACGTCTTTCTCGGTAATGCCCAGACCGGTTACTGTAAACTTTCCGAAATCAGTCAGAAAATCCTTTCCTTGATAGGCTAATTGTACCGAAGAGCAGGGAGCCTCTTTTAAAAAGAAGATGCCACAGTTGTCCTCGCCATTAAAGGCAAACAGCAGATTGCCGCGATATCCCAGTTTGCGGTAGGAAATAATCTCTTTCTCGAAAACCAGGTTGTTGTGCCAGTCGGTAACATCGGAAAATTCCACGCTGCGAGCGTGCCAATGTTGTCCTTGGAAATGGAACTGGTCTAGTACAGCGGTTACTTCTTTAGATTTCATGTCTTCGGCGAATTCAATATTCTTCCGGTCGGCTGCACTAACTTCTCTGCCTCCGAAAATACTGTTTACTGTTCCTCTTAAATAGGTGTCGCAGGCTATGGCTGGACAATCATCATAAATACGATATACCCGTTTTATATCTAGCTTCTCCAGGCTGAAAGAAACTTCTACTTTCAGATAAGCGGGAAATATTTTAGTCTCTTTTACGGGAACTACTTTGAGTGAACCGTTTGATGGTTGCGGCAAATCTTTCGTTACTCTGAAATCTGGAGTAAGGCTGTGGTTCTTCCATGATTTTCCATTACTCTTGTCGGTCAGGCGGTAAGTTATGATATTTCCCCCGTTCCACAAAAAGGTACGTTCGACCAAATTGTTCCCGATGGTTAAAGTGTCATTTCTCAGAAGGCCGTAGCAGGTATCTTGTGCGTGTAACGAATATCCTCCGAAAAGGACAAATAATAATGTTAGAATATTTTTCATGATATGCGTGTTTTATTAATACTTAAATTGTAGTATCAACGTGTTTCTTACTTCTTGTTTTTTTTGAATGCAAAGTTACTACAAAAAAGTGAAATGCGGAAAGATATAGTGATAGAATTGAGTTACAAGGGTTTTGGTTGAAGTGGCGATAATCCGTGAAGCCATTACAATCCCTGCCGAAGCCAAATCCTGACGCCGCTACGTTACTTGTTCGTAACCATGCCCGAAAATGCGACAAACGGGTACGAATAGCGAAACAAGGCTCTAAGGAATAGTGAGTTATCCATAACTCATGCGAAAAATCAGGTTACGGAAAAAGATTGCGCCGTTCCTCCCCGTTTTGCGTACCAACACCGGACTCTTCACCAACTAATTTTGAAACCCAAAAATTAAGGACAATGAAGAGTACATTTTCAGTAATCTACTACCTCAAGCGTCAGGTAGTGAAAAAGGACGGGACAGTTCCCGTCATGGGACGCATCACGGTGGACGGCAGCCAGACACAGTTCAGCTGCAAACTGACTGTCGATCCGAAACTGTGGGACACCAAAGGTGGACGTGTCACGGGCAGAAGCACGGCGGCACTCGAAACGAACCGTATGCTTGACAAGATGCGGGTACGCATCAACAGGCATTATCAGGAAATCATGGAGCGTGACAACTTCGTCACGGCGGAGAAGGTGAAGAACGCCTTTCTCGGACTGGAACACCGCTACCACACGCTGATGCAGGTGTTCCGCCAGCACAACGAGGACTACGAGAAGCAGGTGGAGGCAGGCATGAAAGCCAAAGGCACGCTGCTGAAGTACCGCACCGTTTACAAGCACATGCAAGAGTTCCTCGACATCCGCTACCATGTGAAGGACATCGCCCTAAAAGAGCTTACCCCGGCTTTCATCTCCGACTTCGAGATGTTCCTGCGCACGGACAAGCACTGCTGCACCAATACCGTGTGGCTGTACGTCTGCCCGTTACGGACGATGGTATTCATCGCCATCAACAACGAGTGGCTGACGCGCGACCCGTTCCGCGAGTATGAAATCAAGAAGGAGGAAACAACACGCAGTTTCCTGACCAAAGATGAGATCCGCCTGCTGATGGAGGGGAAACTGAAAAACGCCAAACAGGAATTGTACCGCGACCTCTACCTGTTCTGCGCCTTCACGGGGCTGTCGTTCGCGGATATGCGCAACCTTACGGAAGAGAATATCCGCACCTACTTCGACGAACACGAGTGGATAAACATCAACCGCCAGAAAACGGGCGTGGTGTCCAACATCCGCCTGCTCGACATCGCCAACCGCATAATCGGCAAATACCGGGGACTGTGCGGGGACGGCAGGATATTTCCCGTTCCGCATTATAACACGTGCCTTGCCGGTATCCGTGCCGTCGCCAAGCGTTGCGGCATCACCAAGCATATCACGTGGCATCAGAGCCGCCACACGGCAGCCACGACGATATTCCTCTCCAACGGTGTTCCCATCGAAACGGTCAGCTCCATGCTCGGACACAAGAGCATAAAGACGACGCAGATTTACGCAAAGATAACCAAAGAGAAGCTCAATCAGGACATGGAGAACCTTGCCGCAAGATTGAACGGCGTCGAGGAATTTGCAGGTTGCACCATCTAAAAAGAAAAGCCATGAAACGTGACACAATCATCATCGAGGACAAGGCAGTCAGCGTAACCGGTAACGACGTGTGGATGACCGCCACCGAAATAGCCGGATTGTTCCATACGACCGTCCCGGCAGTGAACGCCGCCATCAGAGCCGTCCGCAAGTCGGACGTGCTGAACGACTACGAGGTGTGCCGCTACATGCAGCTTGAAAACGGGCTGCACGCGGACGTGTACGCCCTTGAAATCATCATCCCGGTCGCTTTCAGGGTGAATACCTACAACACCCACCTGTTCCGCACATGGCTGGTGGGAAAGGCACTCTCACAAGAGAAACGGCAGACATACGTGATGTTCATACAGAACGGAAAAGCCGGGTATTGCTGATTGCACATACCCCATAAGACAAGTAAACGGGTAGCACCACAAAAGGTGTCACCCGTTTACTTTTTCATGAAACCGCCTCACTCCAGCGGCTTGCGGTAGTTCGCTTCCAGTACCCCGCGCAGCCCCGTTTCCGGGTAAAGCACCTTCCCTCCCAAAAGTATGAAGGGCAACACGCGGTTGTTGCGGTATTCCTGCAAGGTGCGCCGGCTCACACGGAGCAGTTCCGACACCTCGCCGTCCGTCAGGTAACGTTCCCCGTCCAGCGGAGGACGGTAGCTTTCCAGAAATGCGGACAGCCATTTCGAGCCTTTGCGCATATCCTGCACCACAGAGGCTATCGGCTCGTCTTCCATCGTAAAAACATCGTTGTTCTCGTTCATCATAACTTCGGATTCAGTGGGTGAATAAATCAAATCATCTGCCGTGCGGATAGAGCGTGCCGACAAGCGGTATCAGCCGCTTCACCTCCTCTGGCTTGTAATAGAACCTGCGGTTTATCTGCGAGTAGCCGATAAGCCGCCTGTCACGCAGCGTCTGCAACGTGCGCGGGCTTATTCTCAACTGCCCGCAGACCTCCTCGCCCGTGAGCCATCTTTCCATGCGCCCCGTGTCGCTTTTGCGCCTCAGGGCGGCGACCTTCTCCGAGAGTGCGCCGAATGCCGCCACCATCATCTCGAAAGTCTTTTTCTCGATAGATACTATTTCCATATTCATGTCATTTAGAGTTTGCCGCAAAGGTAACGAAACGGCATACAAGACGTATCGTTTTCCGCTGAAAGGCTGCCTGTTGCGCCGTTTGACCGGGTTACGGAGCCATCTTCCGCAAAAATCTTACGTGAGTCACGTAGTGAGTTGTTAAAGCCCCTTTTGTTTATTGCCGAATTTTGTCGCAGAAACAAAAAGAAAGGACTGAACATGAAAGTGATAACAATGGAAAGTTCCGCCTACAAGGAGATGATGGCGCAGATTGCGAACATCGCAGGGTACATCCGCGAGGCAAGGGACGAGAAGAAACGGAAGCGGGAAACCGAAGACAAGCTGCTTGACACGGCACAGGCGGCGAAGATGCTCAACGTGAGCAAGCGCACCATGCAGCGTATGCGCACCGACCACCGTATCGAGTATGTGGTGGTACGCGGAAGCTGCCGCTAACGCCTTTCCGAGCTACTGCGGCTATTGGAGGACAACACAGTAAGGAACGAGGAAGGGACAATAGACACCCTGTTCCACAACCACACGCTGCGCACGGGCGGCAAACCAAAAGGAAGGAGGACATAGGTCATGGAACTGCTCACACGAAACAACTTCGAGGGCTGGATGCAGAAGCTGATGGAACGGCTCGACCGTCAGGACGAACTGCTGCTGGCGATGAAGGCTGAGGGGAAACAGCCCACTATCACGGAAAGCATCCGCCTTTTCGACAATCAGGATTTGTGCATGTTGCTCCAGATAAGCAAACGCACCCTCCAACGCTACCGCAGCGTAGGCGCATTGCCCTACAAGACGCTGGGCAAGAAGACCTATTACAGCGAGGAGGACGTGCTGACATTCCTTTCCAACCATATCAAGGACTTCAAAAAGGAAGATATAGCCTTCTACAAGGCTCGTATCCATAATTTCTTTCATAAATAACCCATTAAAACATTTTTCAGATGGCAAAGAAAAAAGACGAAAAGGACGTGCTGGTAGTCCGTGACGAGAAGACAGGCGAGATCAGCGTGGTAGCCGGGCTGAACGCGGACGGCACACCCAAGCGCACCCCCGCAAAAGCGGAGAACGCGCAGAGTTTCCTGCAATTCGACCGACATGGCGACGTGCTGGACAACTTCTTCAAGAACTTCTTCCGGCAGTGCAAGGAACCCAGCCGCTTCGGTTTCTACCGCATTGCGGCAGACCAAGCTGAAAATCTCTTAGAGGTGATGAAGCAACTGCTGAAAGACCCCGAAGCGAACAAGGAGCTGCTCGCCCCTCACAAGGTGGACACCTCCGACTATGAGAAGAAGGTGCAGGAAGAGATGGCAGCACAACAGACAGAGAAACAAGAACCTCAAAAACAGGAGAACATGGAACAACGGAAAGAACAGCAACAGGACAAATCCGAACAGATGCAGGGCAAACGTGGCTACCAGCCCATCGACGAGAGTAAAATCAACTGGCAGGAGCTGGAGGACAGATGGGGCGTAAAGCGGGACAACCTTGAAAAGTCCGGCGACCTTACGAAGATGCTCAACTATGGCAAGTCCGACTTGGTAAAGGTCAAACCGACCTTCGGCGGCGAATCATTCGAGCTGGACGCCCGCCTCTCCTTCAAGAAGGACGGTGAGGGAAACATCAGCCTCGTGCCGCACTTCATCCGCAAGGAGCAGAAGCTGGATGAGTACAAGGAACACAAATTCTCCGACAATGACCGGAAGAACCTCCGCGAAACGGGCAATCTCGGTAGGGTCGTGGACATTGTGGACAGGGAAACGGGCGAGATCATCCCCTCCTACATCAGCATCGACCGCAAGACGAATGAAATCACGGACATTCCGGCAAGCAGGGTGCGCATCCCGGAGCGCATCGGCAAGACGGAAATCACCACGCAGGAGCGGGACATGCTCCGCGCCGGACTGCCCGTACGCGACAAGCTCATCGAGCGCAACGACGGCAGAAAGTTCGTCACCACCCTGCAAGTGAACGTGGAGCAGCGCGGCGTGGAGTTCGTGCCGGGAACCGGCAAGTCGCCCCGTACCGCACAGACACAGGAAACCAAAGGCGACACATCGAAAAGTCAGGCGCAGGGCGGGGAAAATGCCGCACAGACCAAGAAGGAGCAACGCCGCAACACGTGGACGAACGAGGACGGCAGCATCCGCCCCATCAGCAAATGGAGCGGCGTGAGCTTCACCGACCAGCAGAAAGCCGACTATGTGGCGGGTAAAGCCGTGAAGCTGGAGAACGTGACCGACAAGCAGGGCTTCCATGCCACGATGTATATCAAGTTCAACCCGGAGAAGGGACGCCCGTACCGCTACGACACGAACCCTGACAATGCACAGCAGGTTGCTCCGTCCAACGAGAGCCGCACGCAGGTGGCGGTGAACAACGATGGCAAGACCAACGAGGCTACAAAGAATCTGAGAGAGCCGTTGCAGAAAGGTCAGACCAACCCGAAGGACGCCCGCCAGCAACAGCAGCAGGAGAAGCCGCAGAAGAAAACGGGCAAGGGCATGAAAATGTAATCCCGTGTCCGCCACTGAATCCAAAATAAAATCCAAAGTATCAACAAAAAAGAAGAAGACATGAAGACAATCATTGCAGAAAAGCCCTCCGTGGCACGTGAAATCGCCCGCATCGTGGGCGCGACAAAGAGAGAGGAAGGATATTTCGAGGGAGGCGGTTATGCCGTGACATGGGCATTCGGACACCTCGTTCAGCTTGCCATGCCCGACGGCTACGGCGTGCGCGGATTTGTCCGTGACAACCTCCCGATTATTCCCGACACATTCACGCTCGTCCCCCGTCAGGTCAGGACGGAGAAAGGTTACAAGCCCGACAGCGGCGTGGTGTCGCAGATAAAAGTCATCAAAAGACTGTTCGACACAAGCGAACATATCATCGTGGCGACCGATGCCGGACGCGAGGGAGAGCTTATCTTCCGCTACCTCTACCACTATACGGGTTGCACCACTCCTTTCGTGCGCCTGTGGATCAGCTCTCTCACCGACAAAGCTATCCGCGAGGGACTGCGGAAACTCGAAGACGGCAGCAAATACGACAACCTCTACCTCGCCGCCAAAGCGCGGAGCGAATCCGACTGGCTCGTGGGCATCAACGGCACACAGGCGTTATCCATCGCCGCCGGACACGGCACGTATTCCGTGGGGCGGGTGCAGACACCAACGTTGGCTATGGTATGTGAACGCTACTGGGAGAACCGCCGCTTTACGTCCGAAGCATTCTGGCAGCTCCATATCGCAACGGACGGTTGCGACGGCGAAGTCGTGAAATTCTCATCCTCCGAGAAATGGAAAGAGAAAGAACCGGCGATGGAACTATATAATAAGGTAAAGGCGGCAGGTTGCGCCACTGTCACGAAAGCCGAGCGCAAGGAGAAGACGGAGGAAACTCCCTTGCTCTACGACCTGACCACGCTCCAGAAAGAAGCCAACGCCAAGCACGGCTTCACGGCGGAACAGACGCTTGAAATCGCGCAGAAACTCTACGAAAAGAAGTTGATAACCTATCCGAGAACGGGAAGCCGCTACATCCCCGAAGACGTGTTTGCCGAAATTCCCAAACTGCTCGCTTTCATCGGCACACAGCCCGAATGGAAAGACAAGGTGCGGGCAAAAGCCGCCCCGACACGCCGCAGCGTGGACGACGGCAAGGTGACAGACCACCATGCCCTGCTCGTCACGGGTGAGAAACCGCTCTTCCTCTCCAAAGAGGACAATACCATCTATCAGATGATTGCCGGGCGCATGGTCGAGGCATTCTCTGAGAAATGCGTCAAGGATGTGACCACTGTCACGGCGGAATGTGCCGGAGTGGAGTTTACCGTAAAAGGCAGCGTCGTGAAGCAAACCGGATGGCGTGCCGTCTATGGCGAGGAAAAAGAGGAAATTACCATCCCCGGCTGGCAGGAAGGCGACACGCTGACACCGAAAGGCTCGTCCATTACCGAAGGAAAGACCAAACCCAAGCCGCTGCATACCGAAGCCACCCTGCTCTCGGCAATGGAAACGGCGGGCAAGGAAATTGAGGACGACGCACTGCGGCAGGCGATGAAGGACTGTGGCATCGGTACTCCCGCCACACGCGCCTCCATCATCGAAACGCTTTTCAAGCGCGGTTACATGGAACGCTGCAAGAAGTCGCTTGTTCCCACCGAAAAAGGACTTGCCCTCAATTCCGTCGTCAAGACGATGCGCATCGCCGATGTTGCCATGACGGGCGAATGGGAAACGGCTCTCTCGCAGATCGAAGACGGCGGGATAAGTGCCGAAGCGTTCCGCAAGGGCATTGAGGCGTACACCTCGCAGATTACATCGGAGTTGCTGAGTTCGGACAAGCTGTTCCCGCACAACGAAAGCGGATGCACTTGTCCCAAATGCGGGAAAGGGATGATGCAGTTCTATGGCAAGGTGGTACGTTGCGGCAATCCCGATTGCGGGCTGCCCGTCTTCCGGCAGAAAGCGGGGAAAACGCTGACAGATGCGGATATTACCGAACTGCTTACCAAAGGGCAAACGGGCGTTATAAAGGGCTTCAACAGCAAGGAGGGCAAGCCGTTCAGTGCCGCCGTCGCCTTTGACGGAGATTTCAACACGGTGTTCGTGTTCCCCGATGTGAAAAACAACCGCAACTCCAAGCGAAAAAAGAAATAATGCGTATATTTACCACTGAATTTACAGGAAGTCGTTCATACTATCTGATAGTTGATACTGATTTTACTGTGGATTTTAGTGGTGGCACTCGGCGGGGACGTCGGGTGCCTTTTATATTCTTTTAAATGCTATAAGGAGGCAATGAGAGTATTTTTTCTATTTGATGAGTTGAATTTATAAAGTACCACTCGTATGCGGTAGCAAACCGTGTAGTCCGCCTTGTTATTCTTGATAAAGGAAATTCTTCTATATCAATATCAGATGTACTTGCTAATATAAAACTATTAACGAGTTTTAATTGGGAGCAAAAATAGTCCCTTGGCCAATCGCCGAAATCTCTACAAGTTGTAATGACGATTGAAGGTTTGTGATTGTTAATGCTATTTACAAGTGCATCTATATTAAAAACATCATCCGTAGCTGTATGTATCAATACTTTTTTGCCCTCTTTTTCAAGCAAGCAGGAAAAATCATTTGCAAGAATAGGAGGAAAAGATGTAGATGTAGAATACCTTTTGCCATTATATGGAATATCTGTCTTTACATATCCAAGGTTTAATAAGTATGTGCAAAGATGGTACACAGTAGTTGACTTTCCTGTATTAGGAGCACCTGAAACGATAAATAGATTCATGAATTTATTTTTTTTAAATTAGAATACAAATTTAATAATTATCCACTAAAATCAACAGAAATATGAATGATAAAAACAAATCCGCAGAGTTTTCCTATTACGGACTGTACCTGCTGAAATACCTGAGAGAGAACCATCCCGACCGTGCTTCCGACACGGATTTCATAGAAGAACGTGCCGACCATGCAGCCGATGTGTACGAACAGTCCCGTCTGGAAGGGGCTACACCGGAAGGTGCGCAGGAGCTGGCAATGGCGGCATTGCTTCAAGACTTGCATTTTTCCAAGTACAACACCGTTATCGAAGTGTTGTGGAACGAGTTTGCCGATGAAGTGCCGGAAGAGAAGCGTGAAGCCTTTGTCCTGAAACTGCTGCCGCTTGTCGGCAACGTGTTCTCCGTCTATGACCTCTCGGATGACAATTTCGCCCTGTCTTCCGATTACGACCTGCTCTACACGGAGCTGACGGGAGCAACCGTCCTTTACTTAGACGAATATAGCGTTTAACCGCAAACAGAAACTGCGGGACAACATCGAGGCGATACGGACGGCATTCATCCTTGACAGGGAAAATAGGACAGCGACAACCGAAGAGCGTGCCATACTTCAAAGGTACTGCGGTTTCGGCGGTCTGAAATGTATCCTCAACCCTGCAAAGGAACTGACGGATGCCGTCCGGTGGGCGAAATCCGACCTCGAACTGTTCGCCCCGACGGTGGAGCTGCACAGGCTTATCCGTGAGAACAGCAAGGACGAAACAGAGTACAAGCGGTTTGTGGATTCGCTGAAAGCGTCCGTGCTGACCGCTTTCTACACCCCCAAAGAGATAACCGACACCATCGCGGACGTGCTGGCAGATTACAGCGTCCGCCCCGCCCGTATGCTCGAACCGTCGGCAGGTGTCGGCGTGTTCGTGGATTCCATGCTGCGGCACAGCCCCAATGCGGATGTGATGGCTTTCGAGAAGGATCTGCTCACGGGTACAATCTTGAGGCATCTCTATCCCGACCAGAAAATGCGCACCTGCGGTTTTGAGAAAATCGAAAGACCGTTCAACAATTATTTCGACTTGGCGGTGTCCAACATTCCGTTCGGTGACATTGCCGTGTTCGACGCGGAGTTTCAGCGGAGCGACTCTTTCGGCAGACGCTCCGCCCAGAAAACCATCCACAACTATTTCTTTCTCAAAGGACTGGATGCCGTGCGTGACGGCGGTATCGTGGCGTTCATCACCTCGCAAGGGGTATTGAATAGCACCAAGACCTCCGTGCGTAACGAGCTGTTCAGTCAGGCCAATCTGGTATCCGCGATACGCCTGCCCAACAACCTGTTCACGGACAACGCGGGCACGGAGGTGGGCAGTGACCTGATTGTCCTGCAAAAGAACCTCAGCAAGAAGGAAATGTCGCAGGACGAGCGGCTGATGACCGTGATACAGACGGACACGAAAACCGCCCTGACCGACAACGCCTATTTCATCCACCACCCGGAACGCATCGTGCATACGATGGCGAAACTTGACACAGACCCCTACGGGAAGCCCGCTATGGTTTATCTGCACGAGGGCAAGGCAGCAGGCATCGCCGGGGATTTGCGCCGTATGCTCGACGAGGATTTCCATTACAGGCTTGCCATGCGCTTGTATTCGGGTTCAATCCGGCAGGCAGGAACGGAAGAAAAAGTTGCCGTTCAAAATAAAGTAGAGCGTCCTGCCATAAAATTGGAAACAGTATCCTCGGCGCAGACGGTGGAAACTCCGACAGAAAAGCCGCAACCCGCAGATGAAAAGCCGGAGATAGAACCGCGCCCGCAATATTCCGCAGGCGTGCAGCTCACCCTGCTTGACCTCTGGGGGATGACGGAAGAGGTCAGCCAACCGAAAACCTCCAAAAAGAAAAAGACGGTGAAAAAGGCAGTTACGGCAAAGTCCACTCCGCCCAAACCGAAAGTCACGGTTACACCGACAGCTCCAACTGCAAAACCCGCAATGGAGAATAAGGAGGTGAAAGCGGAGAACACCGCCAAGCCTGCCGACCCGGACGACATCTATGCCACACTGGACTGGGATACCAATCCTCCCATCAACGGTTTCTATGAAATGATGATGGGTTTGACGCCGGAGCGTAGGAAAGAACTTCGGGAACTGGCAAGGCAGCATAACGAGAAACAAGTGGCGGAAAAGACGGAAGTGAAAGCCGTGCCGGAAACTTCCCGTGAGCAGCCACGACAGGAGGAAACACAGCCGGAGGCAGTCGCCGCACCTGCCGTTACAGATACCCCATCGGAAGCGGTGGGGACTTTCCTTTTCCCCGACATCGAAGCGGAAAAGCCGAAGGAGGAAGTCGTGGACCTTTCTCCGCGTGCCTACCACCGCACGCCGGAGATGCACCTGCGCGAAGGGTCGCTGGTGGCTGACCGGGGGCGTCATAACATCGGCTACCTGAAAGACATCACGCCATACGGGGCGACATTCCAGCCGCTCGACCTGAAAGGATACCAGAAGGAAAAGGCGTTGTTGTATGTGTCGCTGCGTGACGCCTACGAGCGTCTGTACCGTTATGAATCGCTCCGGCGCGAGGCAAATGTTCCGTGGCGAGAGCATCTGAATACCTGTTACGATGAGTTTGTCATGCGCTACGGCAACCTCAACGCCAAGCAGAACGTGAAGTTAGTGATGATGGATGCGGGCGGGCGCGACATCCTTTCGCTGGAACGGATGGAAAACGGAAAGTTCGTCAAGGCGGACATCTTCGAGCATCCTGTTTCCTTCGCGGTGGAGAGCCATGCCAACGTAGGCTCTCCCGAAGAAGCCCTGTCTGCGTCGCTCAACAAATATGGTACGGTCAATCTCGACTATATGCGGGAGATAACCGACAGCACGGCGGAGGATTTGCTCACTGCCCTGCAAGGGCGCATCTACTACAATCCGCTCGTGACCGGTTACGAAATCAAAGACCGTTTCATCGCCGGAAATGTCATAGAGAAAGCGGAACGCATAGAGGCATGGATGGGTGACAATCCCGAAAATGAGCGTATGCCGGAGGTGAAGCAGGCGTTGGAGGCTCTGAAAGATGCCGAGCCGCAGCGCATCGCCTTCGAGGATCTGGACTTCAATTTCGGGGAACGCTGGATTCCGACGGGTGTCTATGCCGCCTACATGAGCCGGCTGTTCGACACGGAGGTGAAAATCGCCTATTCCGCAAGCATGGACGAGTTTTCGGTGGTGTGCGGCTACCGCACCATGAAAATCACGGACGAGTTTCTGGTGAAGGGGTATTACCGGAACTATGACGGTATGCACCTCCTAAAACACGCCCTGCACAACACCTGCCCTGACATGATGAAGTCCATCGGCAAGGACGAGCATGGCAACGACATCAAGATGCGCGACAGCGAGGGAATACAACTCGCCAACGCCAAGATTGACGAGATACGAAACGGCTTCTCCGAATGGCTCGAAGAGCAGTCGCCGC
>ENA-OPDX01000018-OPDX01000018.1-human-gut-metagenome-genome-assembly--contig:-NODE-18-length-22619-cov-3.553492_pt1 | contig 22619 bp, 8 predicted proteins | sample MGYA00241629_ERZ501521 | MGnify/ENA primary metagenome ERZ501521 (study PRJEB25962, sample SAMEA2042429) | human gut metagenome | biome: human gut; feature: human-associated habitat; material: faeces... | reverse complement strand
AGAACAGCTGAACTTATACGACCGATTTTGCGTGGCAGAGATATTAGGAGGTATGAATATGAGTGGGCTGACAAGTACCTCATAGCCACATTTCCATCACGTCACTACGACATAGAGCTGTACCCTGCCGTAAAGCGACATCTTCTTTCATTTGGCAAAGAAAGACTGGAGCAGACAGGCAAGACCTATTCTATCAACGGCGAAAAAATCAAGGCTCGCAAGAAGACTCACAATAAGTGGTTTGAAACACAAGACAGCATCAGCTATTGGGAGGATTTTATGCGGCCAAAAATAATATGGAAGCGTATAGGGTCAATACTTCGCTTCTCGTATGACACTACGGGTAATTTTGGTCTTGATAGTACCTGCTTTGCCACAGGGCAACACATGGCTTATTTGTGCTGCATATTAAATTCTCTTATGGGGCATTATATGTTCAAAGATTCTCCCAAGACTGGTACTGGAGACTTGCTTGTAAGCGTACAAGCCATTGAACCTATTTTGATACCGATGAATAAAGATATGGAATGCTTGTTTGAAAATTTACTGGAAGAGGTCTTGAAACATCGCTCGGAAGAAACAGAAAAGGAAATAAACCGTTTAGCTTTCAAACTATACGATTTATCTCCTGCTGAAATCAACTACATCACTGATTTTGTTACTCAATCTCAACAAAGCCAATAACTTGTCGTTCTTTCTCTGATAGATTATATAAGTCGAAAATCATGGAATCTATTGCCATGGCTTTCGACTTGCTATATACATTCTGAATATCATTAACAGCAGACCTGAATCGTGCATTCATTTCGTCTGTCACCTGCATTACTGGAATTTTGTCAAAAAAAATTTTGCTCATTTCACGAGTTCCACCTTGTAGTTCTGGAAATGAATCACGGAAGCAGAACTTGAACAAAGAAGAATTGAAGAATGCAGTAAGATATGCTATAGCTTGACCTGTTATAATGAAACACTTTTGATTTGTACAATAAGCATTGTCATCATATACGAACGGCATATATTTTGTCATGTTGGGATAGACAATTTTTGGCTTATTAAAATCCTCCATATAAGCACAGTTACGAAGGTTATATGGCGTATCTCCTTTGTCTGTTCTTTTCGATATTTTATCCCAATATAAATCTAAATGAGCTTTTATGGCAGGATACTCTTCGATTTTGATGCGAGGTAATTTACCTTTTATACCATTATGAATGTTGATAATCCATAATTCAGCCCATTTATACCCGTATCTCCTAATATCTCTGCCACGCAAAATCGGTCGTATAAGTTCAGCCGTTCTTTTGCGTTCTTCTTCCGTCTGGCAATTCGCCAATATCGCTTCACGTTTTTCCGTATCAATGATAAAAGCATCATTATAACCAGTAAGCACACCTCGATAGATATTTATATCCCAATCTTTAAGTGGAGTTCCAACCGCTTCAATCTTCTGTTTGATACTCTGTTCAATGGGAGACAATATCACCCACGGGGTAGAGCCTGTAAAGTCGCACTCCACGCCTTGTTGCTGCACGAAAACGCTCAAATTCTTAACGCCATCTTTATTTTGTTTATTGGTGACAGTGCATAAAGTTTTATGCTTGTTATCTTCTTTAGAAAAGAGTAAGATGTTTGTATCAACTGTAGCACTCTCAAATATTTTCACGCCTGCGAAGTCTATAAGCAATTGGGGATTTGTATTCTTAGCAAAGAATCCACGTGTTTTTTCTCCGTATCCGGCACGCATCCATTTGTTGGACGTGATATAACAAAGATGACCTTTGGGTTTCAGTAATTGCCATCCACGTTCGTAGAAAAGGCAATATATGTCTCCCGTTTTTGCGAATGTTTTATAGTCACATGGTTCATAGAGTTTAGCCAATTCACCACCATTATTTTGTAACTGGATGTATGGAGGGTTACCTATTACTATATCGAAGCCATCGCTGACTCCAAACATCCAAGCAGGATCGAAGAACTCTGCTACTGTATTTTGGTCATAAGGATTCCATGCTGCCAATTGTATAGCATCTTCAGGGGCAAAGTCTTTGTCATCCGCCAGTAATCTAGCTAATTTTTCACGTAATACCTTGTCCTTTTCTCGTAAGGTACTTTTGCGGTTAGCAGTTTTTGCAGAAAAATGTTCATGACGGACTTCTATCAATTTCTGTTTTGTTGGCTCAATATCCGGATTCTCAAATAAACAGTGTGAAGCTTGCTTCTTTTTAGCAATCAAAGAATTGGCAGCGACAAACTTTGTTTCGAGGTTTGGTAATGTCGGTATGCCAAAGTTTGGTTTAGAAGCATCTTTTTCACAATCGCAAATCAGTGAGATAAAAAAGCGTAGTTTTGTTATTTGGGCTGCGATACTCTGAATGTCGCTGCCATAGATGCAATTTTCTATGATTGCCAATTTCAAGTCATACACTTTCTCATTTGGAGAAATACGACAGAGCACATCTATCATGCGATTAAGCAATCCCATCGGGAATGCTCCAGAACCACAAGCCGGGTCAAGTATTTTGATAGCCTTTAATCTTTTAGCGACACGCTGATATTCTTCTGGTTTTTCTCTGTCAAGGGTGAAATCTGGATTGAATAAGGAACGTACAAATTGAGTATCTCCTAAATAGGTAATGAGACTTTCGTCTACCATGTAATTGACTATTTCACGGGGCGTATAGAACGAACCACTTTGATTTCGCGCTGTTTCCTTTGTTTCGGGGTTGTATGCGCCTAATAGATTCTCAAATACTTTACCTAACAATTCTGGGTCAAGGGCTACCTGCTGTTCTTCGGGTGAATTTTCCTCTATTGTAAAGTTGTAGCGGCTGAGGATTGAAATCAGTCCTTTCTCTGAATCGAAGAACAGATTGTTAGGGATAATGGCACGATTGCGATAGCGCCCATCAGCAAAACGTTTGTCGTTGCGACTGAAGCCATCATAATTGTAGGCCTGTTCAACACCGTCAATCGTCTTGGTCTTATCAAGGCATTCAAAGAGTCCACCATTAAGGAAGGGGACTTCTGAGAATAAGGTAACGACATCATTCTCGCTGATGTTAAACATTTCGGCATAGCGATAGAGGGTTTTGATATCTTTCTTTATATTGGTAGCGAACTTGCGTTTGTTTCCTTGTTCATCTTCAATAGCACGGTTAAGTGTTGCAAAGAACAAGTTCTGGAGAATTGCATTGTAATAGTTTCCAACAGTCTGACTATATGGGTCAAACTCTTTTAGGATAGTCTGCAAATAATCAATATCGAATATCCGTTGTGGTACCAAGTCCTTCTGCTTGATGAACCATACGAACATAATACGGGTAATAAGTCGAATTACTTTTGTTTCTAAATCCTCACGGTCATCATCTTCAGTTCCCGTATTATTGGGAAAAGAAACATTAGATGATGGTTCTATAGCCCATTGATACCATTCGAATAAATCCTTGTAGAACTGCTTTGTGAGTGTCTCGACAGAAAATGCATTCGTTATGTCACTGAGTGTCTGTTTGCTATTTTTCAATGTGCCAAACTGTTCTATGGCAGTACGGCATCCACGACCTTCGCCAAGCAAATATGTATAGCGTTTTGTATTAGTTGACATCTTTTCATATTCGCCTTGTTTGTTAAACCCCCAAGTTTCACTTACGTATGAGAATCTAAGAATGCTTTCATCCTTACGATAACAGAACATAAATGCTCCAGCATACCCCATATTACGCCAATCTGTAGTGAGCATATCACGAATGCCACGACGGTTACGCTCAATGTCAACTTTGTCACTCAATTCCACTTCGTATATGGCTATAGATTCTCCATCTACAAGAGATATTTTGCCAAGATTCAATGCTTCTTTAGCTAAGCGGCTACTTACGTGGACCGCAGAAGGAGTGTTCCAAAAACTAATTTTGTTTCGGAATATATCATAAAGCAATTTTTGCCAAGCCTCACGATTATATTTAGATTCGATGACTTCTTTGTAGTTCATATTGCTATTTTTAGAGTTTATTGAATGATTCTGATAAAATAATTTCTGCATTAGTCTCTTGCTCATTAAGCAGAGATTCTTGTGCCGTATAATATGGTGCATACTTTTTTGCCATATCAATGATTTCTGCAAGTGCTTCATCATGTGTCATTCTGGCTTTACCTCCTACGCGACGCAAGTTTTTCTGTATGCGTTGTAAGCGTTTAGCTATGTAGGTGATGACACCTCTTTCCGCTAATGTTTTGAGCTGAACTACTTTTATGTATAGTTCATTATCGTCTATTTCACGAATGAAATTATTTAACAAATTTACAGCGGTACTAACTTGCACTCCAACAGAACCTTGTTCTTCATGGGTAGTTTCTTGAGAACGTGCTTCTTCATCCTGCATCATGCGAAATTTTCGTAAAGCCATATTAATATGCTTATGGTGTTGCTCTATACGCTCTGCGGATTGTTCTTCTTTGGGAGCTTTGAAATATTTTAGAGCATCAAGCACAGAAAGTTCTTCTGCTGTTTCTGAGACCAAAAAGAATACCTTACGGAAATTCGTTTTCAGGAATACAAGAGTGTCATTTGCAAGTGTTACTCCATCTACTTTTTTCATTTCACGACCAGTACGGCTACGCAATGAGAGTTTTGCTATGCGATTATATTCTCTACGGTTGTTTTGATAGAGTGCACGGAGTTCCTCATAATATGGCAATTCTTGATTACATTCTTCCTTTTGTTTCTTCATGCCTTCATCAAAGAGTTTACTTAAGTCGCGGTCAAGAATTTCTTCTTGTGAGTAAATTTGGTTGTCTTCACCGAAGGTGGAATGAAAGGTTTGAATCTTACTTAATGCGATTTGATTTAGATTGATTTCACGGTTTCCTTCACGGGATGGATAGAAAACGTAATTGTATATATGTTTGGATGAAGAACCGATACGATTGACGCGACCAATACGTTGCATCAGTCGGGTGCTATTCCAAGGAGTGTCATAATTTACAATCACATTTGCTCGATGCAAGTTTACACCTTCAGCAAGCACATCTGTGGTGAGGATGATATTGTAGTCATTGAGTTTTGTCTTATAGTTAGCATCAAAATTCTCACGGATAGTTTTGAACTGCTTACTACGATTATCAGCGGAGATTACCAATACGTCTTTACGATTAATACGGCGTGCCAAATACTCTACTGTGTCAACTGATTCTGAAAATACAACCAGTTTCTGTTCAGGATTGCGTTCCGATTTGAACAACTTATGCTTAAGCAGCTCATTGAACTTTGTGAACTTGGAATCATCTTCGTCTTTTATATCTGCCCATTCTGAACATAACATTTCAAGTGTATTCTGATCTCCTCTAAGCATTTCTATAAATTCAGGCTTAAAATCATCAGCAGTGAATACTGCATTTTTGGGATTATCTTCCGCTTTGGCATTTAGTTTCTCCTCAATTTCTTCATCACTCAACCCTGATTCTAATAGCATATTGATATCAAGATCCGGAGCAATGAATACTTTGTTGCGGTCAAACATATCTATCATATTTTGGTTTGCTTGACGGAAATTGTCTAATGAAACTTGGAAAGCATAAAAACTGCTTTCTAGCCGCTTCACCAATCCGTTTTTACGGATTCCAGCTAAGCTGCGGCTTATTAATTCCGCGTTATCATACAGTCCTTGTGCCACTTCAGGCTTCAAGTAGGCTATAGCTTGATAACGAGCGTACGTCAAGTTCTTTTCAAGAGTAAGCATAGCATGTTCAAACAAATCAGCGAGATGCTCATTAAGCTCATATCGACTTTCTATAGGACGCTCTACTTTTGGAAAGCCATTCACATCCTTATTATATCGAGGCACGTTCTCGATGTCAGTACGTGTACGCCGAACCGTCAATGGCTTGATAACGCGGTCTCGAACTCGTTCTGCTAATTTCTTGAATCGACTTATGTCGAAATTTGGCTCTCTTTTTAGCTGTTTAAATTCTTTAATAAGAGGTGAAAAGAATGCCGTTAAATTTGATACACCATCAATCGTACATCGGCGTGGATCTTGGAATAATTGGATTTCTGTGTATATATCTGCAGGTGTATTATTCATAGGTGTTGCTGAAATAAGCATTACCTTTTTCTTAAAGCCGGGAATATTTCCATTTTCTATACGGGGCATTTTGCATATTTCCTGCAATTGCTCAAAGGCAGAGGTTGTATGCGAGCGGAATTTATGTGCTTCATCAACCAAAATAAGGTCAAATTCATCAGCATTCCAGTAGTTATAATTGTCTTCATCGAGAATCTTAGACAAACTGCCATTGGAAATAAAATTAACATACTTGTCAATGCCAAAATCTTTAAATGTTGCTTTCCAGTTGTGTTCTACGGCAGGTGGATAGACGACGAGAATTTTTGTTTTGTCACGCCCATTCTCGATCAAGAATTTCTTAGCTATCATTGTAGCAATTACAGTCTTGCCAAGACCTACAACATCAGCAAGAAAAAAGCCATCGTAACGCAGTAGCTTTTGATAACCTTCTTCCACAGCATCCATTTGGTAATCATATTTCTTATACCCTTCCGGCATATCAAATGGATTGTTATCGTCTGTTGCCATGACTCTATCCGAAAAATACTCCATGAGCATTTTAATATAAAGGTCATAAGGTGAAGCATCACCTTTGAGGTATGTATGATCTATTGATGTTTTTACATCATCAGCCGTAATTTCGCATCCTTCGGCTTCTTTCCATAATAATTCAAATTCTTCTTTGGCAAATTTTACATCATCATATCTATCCATTTTTACATTAAACTCATACTGACGTTCCTCCGTGATGCCTAGTCCGTTTCCAGTAAGATTACTGGAACCAGTTATAGCCATTCCTTGGGTGTATTGATTAAAATCGTTTGGATAAAGTACGTATATTTTGGCATGTATTTTTTTTGAAGGATGCGCTCTTAGTTCCAATTTACCATCAATAAGGTCTTTCACCATTTGGAACATTCCATTTTCGACCTCTTTGCTATAATGCGAATGCTCTATATCTCGGCGAATTTCACGTAGACACTCTTCTTTTACTTCTTCTTCTGCTCCAAAAAATATCTTTCCTTGCCTTGTTGCTTGTGCAATGTATTTATCTACATTTATTCCTATTAAGACCCTAACCTTATTTATGTTGTCTAGGAAAGGACGTAAAGAAAAATATCCTGATGCTCTGAGAAAACCGACAACTGCATCAAGATTACAAATATGAGGATTATGGTGTAGTATGCCCTCAAATTCTTTTATGAGGGTATTGTTGTCTCTATTTGTGAAAAAGTTAGAATGAGTATATTTTTTAACATTATCCATGTTCTTGATAATTTAGATATTTATTTCTGAGTGTTTTCTTTTTCCCTTCTTTCTTTTACCTTTTCCAATCCCGGCATCTTTTTAGCCAATGCACTTTCTCCTGCTGGAAAATAGAGAGGAAAAACTTTATATAAGAAACCCACAACTTCACTACGACTTTTATCCATATTGTAAAAAGCAGAGCAGACAAAGTACATTAGTTCTTGCTGACTACATGTTTCTTTGGGCTGTATGCTTATTGAGGGAGCAACTATCAAGTCATGTTCAGCAAATGATAGAGCACTGGCAAGAATAGCTTCCTGTTCTTTTTCGGTAAACATCTTTATTTTCCCAGCTAACCATTCAAGCTCTCTTTGCTGAAGTGCTTGTTGTTTTTCGTTTTGATGCTCCAATAGGATTGCTACATTTTCTTGTTGCTTTTCTGTCAAGGCGTTTTCTAATGCTTGGTTCTTTCGTTTAAGAACATTGAACTTCAGTAAAGCGGCAATATACATACAGAAATATCCTACTGCAATATCGAATATTAGGACAAGCAGATAATTGTTACTTGAGTTTTGTATGCCACCAGCCATATATTCACTAATAGGGATAACAGCTAATAACATGATGATGGCTATTGCATAAAGTACTTTGTATCGCGTTTTATGGTTTACCTGTGGCAAAGAGGCAAACAAAAAGGCGATAATCAAAACGGCAATTATTACACTGAATGGTATGAAAGATGTCTCCATAGTTTTATTGCTCAGTTTGAGGGTTAACAATAATGCGCCAATAGCCACCATGATCTGCTCCTTCACGAGACAAAATTCCCATAGAACGAAGCTTTGAAATATGTTTTTCTACGGCTCGGGAGCTTATTCCTATTTTATAGGCCATTGCTTCTGCAGACATTGATGGGTCGGAAATGACGAAATCAATAATCTTTTGTGCGGTTTTCCCAATGCTTTTAGATTTGTTTTTCGAATCTCCGAACTTTTTCTCCGAACCTTTTGGGATTATCTCCGAACCTTTCTCCGAACTTTCTTGCGTATCACCAAAGGTTTCCACCGAACTTTCTTCGTTTTCAGGGTACTTTTCGAGGGTACTGTTTACCCTGTTAGCCACTTCCTCAACAGGTATTCTTCCATTGTCACCCCAGTTCAGATTATAGAATGTGGTGTAGAAAGAAGTCGCTTCCGTTTGATATTGTGGTTCTTTGCCTTGTAGGAAATTGGGTAGCTTCTCTGTAAGCTCTCGCATTTTGCGTAAGCCGGAACCACGTTTCTCCATATAGTCCAATTGTGTGAACATATCTGCAATGACAGGGTTGCGGCGCATGGACGGCACTTTGTATATGTCACGGTCTTGAATCTGTGTGCCGTCAAGCATGGCACCAGGTGATACTAGTTCTACTCGGTCATCGTAAATGTCAATATGTACTTCACCGCCCATCATGGTGTAATCTCGATGGATAAGGTGGTTTACCAATCCTTCGAAGATGGCGCGGTCGGAATAGTCGGGGAGGTTAAGGCGATAGTTTGGCATCTTCACCCAGCCACTCATGGTATAGTTTTTGATGAAATCCATACCATATTTTAAGAGCAGCACAAGGTTAGCCCGATGTTCTACGGAACTGATGGCATCATCCTTATATAGTCCAGTCCAACGGGTGCAGAAAATACGCGATTGAAATACTGTGCAATTGTCCACAAACAGCAATCCTGCATTGGTCAGTTTGCCGTCAGGAGTTACCAGTCCGAATGATTCCAAATACTTGTCATTCCATTCCTGATGGGTTTGTTCACGGAAAGTATTGGCAAGGATGATGAAAGAATGTTTGCTGGCATCCACTTCGGTAGGCAGTGAATCCCAAGTCATGTGCGTGCCTTTTAATACCAACGAAAGTAATTGTTGGGAGTTGCATTCTACACTTTCATTGCCAACTCGTACATATGCGGTACGTGTCCCATCCTGATAGTAATAATAAGGTGTAAGCGTTCCTGTCTTTACTTTCACTTCAAGCAGGGTATGCTCTTCGTGTTCTATCGGAATAAGTTGAACTTCCGGAACAGGGTCAAGTCTTGCCTTTATCATTTCACTGATAAAATCAGCATCGGATTGTGGATTCTCCAAACCTACAATCACTCCATCATCGTTCACTCCATAGAACAAACTGCCACCATCCGTATTAGCGAAAGCCGACACGGATTTAAGCCACGACTTCACTTTCTTACGCTCCAACATTTCCTTGAAATCGTAAGCCGAGCATTCTGTTATCAATGTATTGTTATGTATCTGCATAGTTTCTTTATTGTTGTTCGGGTATAATATCCCAATATCATACACAAAGGTAAGGATAAAACCGGATATTTTGTTAAAATCAGCCCATTGATTTGACTATTATGTGTTTGTATTCTATTTAAAATGATAAAATACCTATTTTTGTAATTAAGAAATTCTCTTTGCATGAAACTATAATGTTACATGTGTTAGATTCTAATATGTGAATGATAGATAATGTCTTATATCTGATTTAATTTTTAATTGAAATATTTGAGATCAGAGTGACTAACAAAATTGTAAAGTTATACTAAAAGATAAATTGCTTATGACAACATATAATAATCCATCAGTTGGTGATATTATTCGCGTAAAAATTACCAGTATAAAACCAGATCTCGGAGCATTTGCAAAAATGCCCAATGGAGTTGACGGTTTGATAAGACTTCATGATATATCTTGGTCTAATCAGTCTGTGACTCTTTCTTCATTATCGGAAGGTGATGTTCTTGATGTAAAAGTTATCAAAGAATTACCAGATGGAAAGTTGAATCTAAGCCGAAAAAATCTTCTACCCAATCCAAGAACAGTTGAAAAAGGTACCATATACAAGGTTATTATAAAATCTGTTGAGAGTTTCGGTCTTATTGTAAACTTAGGAGACAGCACGGCACTTGTTCATGTAAGTGAACTCCCAACAATAGAATACAAAGAAGGTGAAGAAATTACTTGTGTTGTAATTGACAACAATTACGACCCAGAGAAGCATCGAAACAAAATTTCGATGAGTGTGTTGGCTTTACATGATTATTTTGCAAAAGTACATAGTGAGAATGAACGGGTAAAATGTTTATTTAAGGGTATCATTAAAAATGAAAATTCCACATCTGCTCTTATTGAAGCAGATGGATTGATAAAGGTAATTGTACCTTTAAAACGTTTTGTTGAACCTTATAAAACCAGACTATTGAACAATGAAATAGAGACTGATGAAGAACTTGAATTTGTTTTCATTAAATATAATGAAAAGTTAAAAGATGTTGTCTTGGATATGCGTCCAATCGAGGCCGAGGAAAAGAAAGCTAGAGTTGATTGGTTACGTTCTCAACTAAATAAGGGCGATATCATTGATGCTATTGTTAAGAATATAAACAATAAATTTGCTACTATAGACATTGGTAATACCGGAATCTTAGGCAGTATATATAGGGATGAACTGTCACCAAATAAAGTTATTCGTGCTAGTGATGAAGTTTTTCCAGGAGAACATGTCCGTGTTGCATATATGGGAGAAGACAACGGCCAGCTGATTTTTAGTAGAAAGTTTTTTGTTGAAGATAAATACGAAGAGAGCCTTTACGAACTTAGTCTTACAGATTTACTGGCTACTATGGGATTAACAACCAATCGTTTTATTGGCAAAGTTATAGAGATTAATTCCAAGTATTTTTTCACAAATTTAATGTCTACAGGAGATGTTAAAGAAGAAAACAATGGCAAATTACTAGTAGATCCAATTAATGGGAAGTGTCTCATTGCCATCGTTGATAACCGATTGCGTAATTTTTTTGTTTCTGGTAATTATTATGAGATAGAGATTGACATGCCACGCAAAGAATACCGCATGGAACAAGGTTCTCCTTATATGTTTTGTGTATCATCAAATAAAATTAAAGAAGCAGAAAATCCATATAAAGAGTCTGTTTCCCTTTCTTTTAAGCAACATACAAGTCCAAACACTAATACAAGTGTAGCTAACTTGCTTGAAGAAGTAGGTCAGAACCTCTATACTAGTAAAAAGAGAATGTTTTTTGAACTTCTTCAAAATGCCGATGATGCTGCCCCAGAGAATGGCGTTAAAGTAAAGTTACAACTTAGCGATAATTATTTTGTTGTAACACACGATGGATTTGCATTTAATAAACATGACTTTGAATCAATTACATCTGCTGCAAAAAGCACAAAGAGTGCAAGCAGTAAGAAAACAGGCTATAAAGGTATTGGGTTCAAGTCAGTATTCACAAATTCTGAGTCTGTATTAATTAAAAGTGCTGGCTACAATTTTTCTTTCGATAAAAATTTACCAATCTATAATGATTTCAAAGCCTTTTACTACCATGTTAACGATATTGAGAATGATGTGGAAAAACAGAAAGAATTTCTTCACAAATATCTAAAATTCTTTAGGGAATTCAAAGGTGTAAAGGATATTCCTTGGCAGTTATTACCGATATGGTATGAATCATTAAAAATTGATCCATATGATTCCATTTTCAATCAAAAAGAAAATGTTGCTATTGCATTAAAAATGGATGAAGAAACACTTTCTGAATATCATGAGGCGATTAAAGAAGTGTTTTCTGAACCACGATTTATGTTATTTCTCAGAAACACTAATCGAGTGCAATTGATAGATAAGGATAAATGTCTTACTATTCAAAAGAAAATAGATAGAAAGAATAACATAGTTTCGCTTGTAAACTCTTTCAATGAAGATCGTTTATTTGAAGATTTTTGTATTTATTCGTCAGATAATCTTTTAGTGAATGACGATGAATTCAAAAAGGCAGGCATTCAAATCAGAAGAAAAGAAAGAACTAATAATAGGGGTGAAAAAGAAAACTACTTTATTAAACTTGATCAAGATGGTAATGAATTAACAGAAGTTGCAGGTATTCCAGACCGTATTGCATCGGCTAAAGAAACAACTATCTCATTTGCTATCAAGCTTGACGAAGATGGACTTGTTACGCCAATCGGTGAAGATGATCTCTCATTATATGCTTATCTTCCTATGAATGAGCACAGATTCAAATTCCCATTTTATTTGAATGCTGATTTTATTCCCAAGTCTGATAGAGAAGGAATTCAAAGCGACAATCCATGGAATTTCTTCTTGTTCTATATGATTGGAAAGCAAATTGTAAGTATGGTTTCAAGCTATGCTTCTGAACTCAATGTAAATTATCTTAATTTACTTCCAACAAAAGAACTCACCTATTTTAGTCAGGATACAGCAACACTAGTCGATTCGTTTAATCGTGGATATAAGGATGCTTTAACAAATAAAGCATTTATACTTAATGATAATAATGATATCGTAGGGCCAGATAATATTATATTTGATGCTTCTGGACTATCTTCTGCAATTGGTGCATCTGATTTCTATAAGCTAATAGGTACAACCAAACATTTACCTCATGAATCTATTGATTCAAGTTCATTGTCAAAAGAAATATTTGGAATAGAAAAGATTACTACAGAAACTGTTATCACAATTCTATTAAATAATATTGATACCCTTAAAAAATGGATTATTGATTCTTGTGATGATAAGTTACGTACATCTTTCTATGAATGGTTGGCAAAAGAAGAAAAAGCGCATTCTCTAATTCCACTTGTTCCCACGTTTATGTTTGGGAAAGAGTGGAAAACAACAAATGAAGTTAAGTTAGAAGATAAACTCTTGTTTTCAACAGAGAAGATTTCAACCATAAAGTCAGTATTATCAAAACTTGGTTTTAAATGTTCTAATCATTCTGTTGAAGAACACCCATTATCATTGTTTATTGTTAGCCAAGATGAAAAAGCAATTTTTGAAAAAATAGAGGAAGAATCCTTAGATTCTCTCACATTTAATGAGAGATTGCATTTATTTGTGAATATTGCAAAATTTAAAAATATTGGGGTTGAAACATTAAAAAAATGGAAAATCTTTAAAAATCAGAATGGTAAATATAGTCCATTATCTTCAATGTTTGCGTATAATTCCAATTGTCCGGTTTGGCTATATGATTATATGTTAAAGCAAGAAGAAAATAACAGCTTAATTACTAGATACCTTGTTGTATCAACAGATATTTATTCAAGCATTATTGAACCATATATTGATGACTTGATAAGTATTACAGATATTTCAGATATTCATAAAACATTCTTGTCATATTGGAGACCCGGATTTACGATAACATTGTTTTCAAAAAGCAATATACCTACAATAAGTTTACTTCGCATTGTAGAGCAATCCGATACTAATACTCAGGTAGCATATGCAAAGAGCATAAAAGCTATGCCACTTTTAAGTACGTTGGAATATGACAAAAAATCTTTCGAATATAGATGGATGAAGATGGCATTATCCAACGATACGGCTGTTTCTCATGCACGCTCAATAATAACAATTAATGGTAAGAGTTTGTCAGAATATAATCTTAAAGATGATTTTTCAATAAACATAGGTGTAAAACTCTATACATTCTCGCTTTCGAAAATACTACCAGCATATTCATCATCTTCTATACTTAGCAATGTAAGTTCAAAGTTTTCAAGTATAGATGGATTCGAAAAGATATTTGCTCGAAGGGAAGTTAACCTTACTGATGTTCGAAATCAGTTATATAAAGAACTAACTGCATCAACTCAACTAATCACTGCAGAACAATTCTGTTTTCTTATTGTGTATAGAAAGTTTTGTGGTTACAATTATTTCGATAATATGCTAAAATCATGCATTCGTGCTAATGATCAGAATCTTTTCATTAAAATACTTGACAAGAGTATGGCACTAGATATTGCAGATATATTAAGTCCTGTTATTACAAATGGAGGAGTTCAATATCCTTTTGATAAATTAGTTGGAACATATTTCGATAGTAATGAATTCACTTTACCAATAGAACAAGTGCCTTCGTTTATTGAGAACTGGGCTAATACGTTTGAAAAAAAACAATTCTTGATTCAACTTGGGTTGCATGACAAAGAAAGTAAAGAGATACTGCGGAGAAAATCATTTAAAGAGAATAAATTAGAGAATATATGGAATCTTAATGATGCTAACATAATAAGATCTTTCTTTAATTGGGTAGCTAACTCATTCCAACTTCCGATAGAATCAGAAAGCCAAGTAAATATATTGTCAAATCTATACAAAACTTTACGTCTAACTGGTTCATATTATGAAGATGATTTCTGTAAAGCAGCAGAATGGTCAAATCAATTGTATTTAGATTGGAAACAGAATTCAAGAATGTCAATATACATAATTGAGGGAGAACTTCCGTATAGAGGCATTTATAATAATACTTACTTATTTAAAGGTTATGCGGGTGAATATACATATTTTGCAAACACTAGACATATCTATATATCAGCGAATAGAGAACCAGCATCTTCTCTAGCGGATATATACTCCAATACTACATTATTAAAATGTCCTTTTTCTAAAGAGGATTGGAATATGATATTTCTCGTATCAGCGGATATTGTTCAAGAAAAGGATAAACGCATAGCAGAACTTGAGCGAATGCTTGAAGAAACAAAAAGTAAAAAAAGAATAGACGGTGATTATTATGAGGATGAAGAAAGTTACGGCAATGTTTCCGACCGGGATAATCTTGACAAAGAATCTCGTATAGAGATGAATTTGGAAGCACGTAATGCTGCAAAAGATTACCTTGATTCATTAGAGGATTATGATTGCTCAGGATGGGATCCTAATTTGGGGAATGGTTTGGTTAAAGGTATTATTAAATTTAAAGGGAAATTAATAACCGTAGTCGTAACCAGTTCTATAGGACGAAAGCTATACCTTCATCCTAGATTATTCTCAGAATTAATGATAGATCCAGATAATTTGCTACTCAATTATGGCTATGATAGAAGGATACATCGTATAAGTTTTAATGATACTTTTAAAGACAATAAGGATGTCAACCTTATATTTGACACGGATATCATAACTCCTAAAGAATTTGCATATCTAGCTAATAGATATATGTACTCAAAAAAGACATGCTTCGTTATAGAAAATATAACATATTCTATTTCAGACCAAATAAATGGTTTTGGACTTGACGAAAAGATGTCAGTTTCTGATGTTTATACAAATATTGATACAGATGAATTGTTTGACTTTTAGAATAAAAATATAATGTATTATACAAGAGAGCAACATAAGAGATTTCTTGATAAAGAACTTGTAGCAATAAGTGAAGAATATCTAAAGAAACTCAATTCTAAAGCAATTGCATTATTAACAGATAATGAAGTGTATGTTACACAGTTTGTAAAGCTAGATTTACAAATGGCTGATTCCAATAATGCAGACCGTAACGTATTGGGATCTGGGCAACTTATACTTCGTTTTAAGAAGGATAAAGGAATTCCACGCAAGAATGAATATTTTACTGCAGTCGTATTAGAAAAAGAAATGAGTATTCTAAGGTATTGGGGAGAAATCAGTTGGGGTAACTTGCGTCGTCACCAAGTCGAATTTTCGGAAGTACATTGTGTCTGGCAGGGTAAAACGGATGACAATGGTTTCCTACTGTGTGGTTTTACTGGATTGTCAATAGATATGGCTAAATTCCTAGAAAACAAAGAAGGATGTGTAATTGTCCTTGGCCCTCAAGAGCCACCAATGGATTATTATCAGAACCTTATTGATATCGTTAACAACAACGACACAAATATGGTAGCCAAGGACATTTTGGATTTTGATAAGAAGTTTATTGTATGGAATCCTATTCATATTAATTCAAATAAAGAACAAGTTGAAGAGATAGTCAAGACGTTAGAATCCACTTCTCAACTGATATTTCAGGGCCCTCCAGGTACTGGGAAAACTTATCTTATGGCTGAACTTGTTGCACATTTGCTGAGCCAAAATAGTAGTGTGCTTGTTACTGCCATGACTAACAGAGCACTGATAGAACTTGCAGAAAAGGACAGCCTAAAAAAATACCTCTCCGATAAGCGGGTAATGAAAACTAATGTATCTTCTGATGAACTTATTACTTGCAAAAATCTTTGTCCTATTGATAGTAAAAAAATAACATGTATTTCTGGCAATCTTACACTCTCAACATTCTATAATACAAGCGGTTGGGCTAAACAAAGTTATTATGAACAACCGTTTGACTATGTAATTATGGATGAAGCAAGTCAGGCTTTGTTTGGAATGATAGCTGCATGTAAAAATCTTGGAAGAAAGGTTATATGGATTGGTGATCAAAACCAGATGCAGCCAATTGTATTGTTAAGCGAAGAAACGCTTATGAGGAATGACTTCGCTATGCTTGCAAATGGTTTTGCAACACTCTGTGAGAACTTTAACTACAAGTCGTTTATTTTAACAGAAACACATCGTTTATTGAAAAAATCTGCGGATTTGACAAGTATTTTCTATCATACACCTATTAAATCGGTAGCTGACTTTAAGTATGAGTTAGCAAATACTACTATACACTATATTCCTAAGGAAGGTGGTACAATTCTTATTCCTAAGGAGATGCCTATCGGTGAGAAAGTAGATAAAGGCAGCTGTGATTTCACTATTAGAATTGTTAATGATTTATTATCATCTTATCCTAAATTGAATATTGCAGTATTAACAAAATTTCGTGCTGCAGTTAGAATGTTACAGAATAGTTTTATAAGTAAATATGGTAGCAAAAACAATGTTCTCATCGACACAGTTGAACGAGTTCAAGGTATGACTTGCGATGTTTGTATTTATTATATTCCTAACACAATGATTGGAATGTCTCTTGATAGAGCACTGTTTAATGTTGCAACAAGTCGTGCAAAACAACTAACAATAATTGTTGCGGATAAATCAATACTCAATACATCATGCCATAGAGATGTTCGTTCGTACTTAATCAAAATAACTTCTGGTATTATACCAGAAATAATAGATGAGTATTCAAATAAACTTAAAGATAGTATAATTGAAGGTAACGGGATAAGTTTGCATCTAAAAGGGAAAATAGACCTCTCAAAATTTGAGACTTCAAAACAAAAATCTGTTAAGTCAACCACCCAAAAGAATATATATATCATCGATACTAATGTGTTTGTTAATTGTCCAGATATTATTTCTAAGATTGATGAACATTATCAAGTTGTCATGTCTGCAAAAGTTATAGACGAGTTGGACAAACTTAAAATTAAGCTTGATGCGGCAAACAAAAAAAATGTAGAAACGGCTTTGCGATTGATCAATAAAGCAATGGATAAGCCGAATGTCTCAATGGAACTTTCTGATCCTGATTTATTGCCAAATGATTTTAATAAAAAATCTCCAGATAATAACATATTAACGGTGGCACTTAAATTTAAAAATGAAAATCCTATTCTTTTAACTTCCGATAATGGCTTACAAGTAAAAGCAAAAGGACTAAGAATTGCAACTATTACACTTAAAGATTTCTTAAATTAGTATGTATTCGAATTGCATATTTTGTTAAAATTACCCTATTGATTTGATTATTATGTGTTTATATCACGATATTTATCAAATAAATCTGTACTTTTGCAGTAAAGAGCTGTGGTTGCTTATGGATGCTTATTTTCGGGTTTGCACTATATTTGCAACACGTTCACGCAAGTTGCTCATACAGAGATGCTGTTGATTTTGAGGAAGAAAACAAAGAGTCAAGTTTCCCCATCCATCTCGGTTGGCTATATTTTGAAGAGAAAGGGAAATTATGGGTCATAGGTAAAGCCGGTCGCATTTTTCAATACAACCAAGAACACGATGTGTTCAACAGAGTATATAAACTGCCCAAGACACCGGTCAATATCAGCTACGGCTATATGGACTGCAATCACAGGATTTGGCTCTGCAGCAGATACAGCATCGCTCTCTACGACACACAAACCGGAGAGGTCCATCAAATGTCCAATGAACTGAAAAGCAGCATTACAAGTATCGAACAAGTGGACAATAACCACTTCTTCATGGGTACCGACAAGGGATTGCGATATGTCAAACTCGAAAATGAGACATTGCAGATTGTCCCTCTTGAACCTCTTGACAAAATCCAGGCCCAAATCAGTTCACTCTATTTCCACCAAGAATCACAAAGACTTTTCATCGGTACTTTTGAAAAAGGAGTCTTTGCCTACGACATACGGCAACAACGGATTATACACTCCAATACGGATTTGAGCGATGTAAACATTGCCCGAATCAAACCTCTGAACCAGACAGAGCTATTGATAGCGACAGAAGGTATGGGTATACACAAAATCAACATGAACTCGTGTATCTCGGAACCGTACATCGTCTCCAGCTACAAAAGCCACAATGAGATGAACAGCAATAACATCAATGACATTTATATTGATGAAGAAAAGCGGATATGGATAGCCAACTACCCGGAAGGAATTACCATTATAGACAACCGGTACAAAAGCTACAACTGGATAAAGCATTCTATCGGAAACAGACAATCGCTGGTCAACGACCAGGTACACTCTGTCATTGAAGACAGTGACGGAGACCTATGGTTCGGAACAAGTAACGGAATCAGCCTTTATCAATCGAAAACCGGGCAGTGGCATTCATTCCTGAGCTCCTTCGACCATCAACTGAAAAACAAGAATCACATCTTCATTACGCTATGCGAGGTATCACCCGGCATTATTTGGGCAGGAGGATATACTTCGGGAGTATACAAAATAAATAAAAGGACACTCTCGGTAGAATATTTCTCCCCTTACCTGCTCAATCCGGACAACATTCGTCCTGACAAGTATATCCGCGACATTGTAAAAGACTCCAAAGGATATATCTGGTCCGGAGGGTTCTATAATCTGAAGTGCTTCGATTTGTCCCTGAATTCCGTCCGTCTGTATCCCGGAATAAATTCCGTCACCGCCATTACAGAAAAGGACGACGGACACATGTGGATTGGGACAAGTGCCGGACTGTATCTGCTGGACAAAGAGTCGGGTAGATTCCAATATGTCGCCTTGCAGGAAGAGACGACCTACATCAACACACTTTACCAAGCGGAAGACCTCTCTCTATATATAGGAACAAACGGCTCCGGAGTGGTTGTCTACAACGCAAAGGACAGTACGTTCAAGCATTATCACAAGGACAATTGTGCCTTGATTTCAAACAACATCTACACCATACTCCCCGAGTCGGACGGGCATATCCTGATGAGTACCGAAAACGGAATCAGCTGTTTCCACCCTACGGAGAAGACATTCCACAACTGGACTAAAGAGCAAGGGCTGATGTCCTCCTGCTTCAGTGCCTCTTCCGGAACGCTACGCAAGAACAAGGGTTTTGTCTTTGGCAGCACAGACGGAGCCATCGAGTTTCCCGAAGGAACCCGTTTGCCCAAGTACATCTACTCTCCTATGATACTCAGCGATTTTCAGATACTCTATCAGACAGTCTTTCCCGGCAGTCCGAATTCCCCCTTGAAGGAAAACATCAACCAGACAGACCGGTTAAAGCTGAAATATAACCAGAACACTTTTTCCCTCAGTATTTCATCCATCAATTATGACGCGCCGGACAATGTCACTTTCTACTGGAAGCTGGAAGGCTTTTACGATGACTGGAACCGCCTGGGTGAAGAAGGGCATCTCCGCTTCACCAACCTTGCCTCGGGCGATTACAAACTTTACATACGGGCGGTATCCAAGGAAGAGCCTTATCTTTATTTTGAAGAGCGAAGCATCGACATCAGCATTGCGCGCCCCGTCTGGTTCAGTTTTTGGGCCATAGCCTGCTATGTCCTGCTGACAGTACTGATGTCCGTTGTCGGTTTCCGTGTCATGGCACTGAGAAAACAGAAAAAGATATCCGATGAGAAAACCCGTTTCTTTGTCAATACCGCGCATGATATCCGCACGCCATTGACACTGATAAAGGCACCTCTGGAAGAAATGCTTGAAAACAAGACACTGAACGAAGCCGAGACCAACAATATGCACATGGCACTGAGAAATGTCAACTCCCTCCTGCGCATGACTACCAATCTGATAAACTTTGAACGGGCAGAAGTATATTCCCCTCATCTGTACATAGCAGAATATGAATTGAATACTTACATCAAGGAGATATACAACAATTTCCAGACCTATGCCACCATAAAACATATCACTTTCAGATACGAAAGCAATTTCAGCTACATGAATGTATGGTTCGACAAAGAGAAGATGGACTCTATCCTGGAAAATGTCATATCCAATGCTCTGAAGTATACTCCCCAAAATGGCGATATACTCATTTCTGTTTATGACATGAAAAGCTCCTGGAGACTAGAAGTCAAAGATAATGGAATAGGAATTCCCGCCAAAGAACAAAGAAAACTGTTCAAGATGCACTTCCGTGGAACAAATGCCATCAACTCCAAAATAACGGGAAGCGGTATCGGTCTGATGCTGGTGCGGAAGCTGGTAAGCCTGCACAATGGAAAAATATACATTGAGAGCACCGAATGCCAAGGCAGTACTGTCAGAATCATCCTTCCCAAAGAGAAAGAACAGTTCAAGAACTTCACTCTGTCCGTTAAGGATAAGAAGACCTTCTATGAACCGGATGTCCCCACCGTTCCTTTGAAACTTGCCGGAGAACTCCGGACTGAAGACAATGACAAACTGCATCGCATCTTGATTGTAGAAGACAATGACGAGCTGCGCAACTATCTCTTCCAGTCGTTCTCTCCGATTTACAATGTACAAGTATGCAACAACGGCAAGGAAGCGCTGACCATTGTAAAACAATTCTGGCCGGGACTGATTCTTTCCGACATCATGATGCCGGAAATGCGAGGCGACGAATTATGCATCGCCATCAAGAACGATATTGAAACATCCCACATCCCGGTAGTACTGCTGACGGCACTGGGAGATGAAAAGAACATTCTCGAAGGACTCCATATCGGTGCGGACGAATATATTGTAAAACCTTTCAGCATAAACATACTGAAAGCCAGCATTGCCAACCTGCTTGCCAACCGCGCATTGCTGCGCAAGAGATATGCGGATTTGGAAATCAATACAGAAGAAGAGCCCTCCACAACTACCACTTGCTCCAACAGTCTCGACTGGAAATTCATGTCGAATGTAAAGAGACATATCGAGGAGAACATGGATAATCCCGATTTCACAGTAGACGTATTGTGCTCGCTCCTGAACATGAGCCGTACCAGCTTCTACAGTAAACTGAAAGCGCTGACCGGCCAGGCACCGGCAGATTTCGTACGGAATATCCGTTTGAAACATGCTGCCGAGCTGTTGAAAGAAGGGAAATATTCCGTGACTGAAGTAGCAGAAAGAACCGGTTTCTGCGATGGGAAATACTTCCGGGAAGTCTTTAAGAAATATTTCAATGTCAGCCCCAGCCAATATGCGAAAGGAGACACTCCCCGTTCCCCAAAAGGAGAGGGAGAATAGTTCTGCATAGGAGAATTTTTCATTTTGCAGTCCCGCACAGACAAACCCTAAAAAATAATCCGTATTTTTGCAGAAACAAAAAAACGAGAATGACTCCTGAAATAGCAATCGTCGACTCCAACACCCTCTCCTGTCTGGGACTGCAGAACTTGCTGGAGGAAATCATCCCGACAGCCATCATCCGCTCTTTCCGTTCCTTTGGCGAACTGATGGATGATACGCCTGACATGTATGTACATTATTTCATCTCTTCACAGATTTACTTCGAGCATACCGCTTTCTTTCTGGAGCGCAAGCCCAAAACCATTGTGCTGGTCAATGGTGAAACCGTCCCCCAACTGTCGGGCATGCCGACGCTAAACATCTATCAGGACGAACAAAATCTGGCAAAAAACATTCTGCAGCTGCGCCAATACGGAAACCAATACAGACAAAACCACGGAAAGCCGGCACCCGCCAGACACTCGGATATGGCAATAAATACAGCCGCCGGGCACGACCTTTCCGCCCGCGAAATAGAAGTGCTGGTGCTGATTACCAAAGGTCTCATCAACAAGGAGATTGCCGACAAACTGAACATCAGCCTGACCACCGTCATCTCACACCGCAAGAATATCACCGAGAAGCTGGGTATCAAGTCCGTGTCCGGGCTGACTATCTATGCCGTGATGCACGGATATGTGGAAGCGGACAGAATATAATCCTACAACCGGATACATCAGAAGCGAAGTCTTTTCAGAAAAACTTCGCCCCAATTAGTGTGCTAATGTGCTAACATCTAATCGTTCCTCCGTGGGGTAAAAATCGTTCCACCATGGTGGAACGATTTTT
>ENA-OPDX01000017-OPDX01000017.1-human-gut-metagenome-genome-assembly--contig:-NODE-17-length-22989-cov-1.812549_pt1 | contig 22989 bp, 24 predicted proteins | sample MGYA00241629_ERZ501521 | MGnify/ENA primary metagenome ERZ501521 (study PRJEB25962, sample SAMEA2042429) | human gut metagenome | biome: human gut; feature: human-associated habitat; material: faeces... | reverse complement strand
TATGCTTCTTTCAAGGTTTATCCGGGTGATTTCTCATTGGACAATGCTAAATTCTCGTTCGTTGATACATACAAATTGAGTCGTAGTGTAGAACCGGCTTTGGTATATATGGATGGTTCGGCTACTTTAGCAAACGGAGTATTGAAACTTGCTATGATACCTAATGAAGGAATAAGTGAAGGAACAGTAGTTGCAACTTCTTTAGATGTAACTATGTATGGTCAATACACTTCTGCTTCTGATTACTTTACAGTAGGAAGAACAAATGTTACTACTACTAATATCAAGAACGCATTCACTTCCACTACCGTAACAGGTAACAATTATCCGAAGATTATTACTGAAGGGTGGAATGCTTATGATGGATATGATTTTGGTAAATTCAACTATCAAGGTACTTACAACGTAAATGATTCTATTGATGTTTATATTCAAAGTGCTAAGGTTTGGGTAAAAGAAACAGGTATTGTTTATGAAAAGGCTTTCAGACTGTTGGATCAGAATGAAGAATACACTTTTAAGGGTCAAACTATCAAGACTCATCAAGGTATCTTTGAACTGAAAGATAATGTCTTGTCTGTGAAATCAACTAACCAAGCTTCTGCTATTGATGAATATGCAGCTATTGAAGTAACTACTACTGTTAAGGCTCAAGAAGAAGGAATTAAAGATTATGAGATAAAGAATGTAGTATTTATCAAAGCAGTTCGTCCTGCTGTTAATCCTAACTTCTCAACTGTTGCTTTGAAACCGTTGAACGCTACAGACAACTTCACATTTACTTACAATAGTGCAAAATCTCAAGTTATCACTTTGGATGTTCGTGACTTTGAAAATGCTATCGAAGGACGTGATGTTGTTTCAAACAATAATAGTGTATATTCTACTTTTGTTCAGTTGTATAAGCCTGTATATGATACAGCTAATAAGTTGACTGGTTATGCCGATATGTCTCAAGCAAGTTACAATAATTTCTGGACTATAAGAAACGGATTAGCTAATGCCAATTTGGAAGAGAACGTTACCAATGTGGCTAACTATATTGAACAGAATTTGAATATCACTAATGAAGCTGTTCTGTACTATAAGAATGGTGGAAACAATGCAGACAAAGACTCTTTATTCTTAATCTTGACACCGGGCGCTAATCAGGAACAAATAAAGAAGACTACTTTGTTGATGGGCTCATCTTGGTCTTATGATTGGAACAGTGACTATGATATGATGATGACCGATGGCATCAAGACTCCTTACGGTGTTTACAACAAGTATGTAAACAAACTGTTTAAGGTTGCCGTTAACGACTTCTCTGTAACTTATACATTCGATTGTCCGATTAAGGATCAGTATAAGAACCGCATTATCATGGGTGAATGGGTTAAGAGTGGAGCAAATTACACAGACTTCATTATGCAATCTCAGGTATTTGACGAAATGTATGATGTTGTTCCTGAAGATGCTATAGTGAAATTTGATATGGCTTCAAAGAACCAGAACGCTTATGTTCAGGAAATGATGAAGAGTGGTGATATCAAGTGGGCTACTACTAACCAGATTGTATTTACTCCACGTGTAGATTTGGCTAAGGTTGGCAAACTGAAAGTTGATATTTACGATATTACAGCAGGTGATACTGATTCTAAACGTGTACTCTTCGATACAGAAGAATGGACTGTGCAAACACCGATCTTGGCATTCTCTGATGTTGTTGACTTGAAGTATAACAATCCTGCATTAGCAACTGGTGAACAAATTAATCTCTTTGATTTGATTAATGGCTTGAAAGTTGCTGCTGACAAGAAGAAATGGACAGATTTGACTTTGAAAGATGCTGTTGGTAATAAGTTGGTTGTATATGATGGAGCCAATGATCTTGCTAAAGCAGAACCTATTGCAGCTACATTGTATCAGAAGGACTCTGAATCTACAGGTGTTAAAGTTGATATCTCTGAAGCAGACAAGGCTGAATACAGCTATGCTAACGGTATCCTTACTTGGAATGGCGAACCTACAGGTACTGTTTATGAGCATGATGTTCAATTCATCATCACTTATACTCACGACTGGGGTGTTGTAACCAAGACATTCAAGGTAACTGTAACAAGAAAAGTACAGTAAACATTCGGGCTAAGATAGGAAGTATAGTTTAAATTTGATATGCTTTCTTCTTGATAACCTCAAGCGAGGAGGGGATATGAATCTGATAACAGAGGAATATCCTCTCCTTTTTTATTATAAAAATATATTCTTGATATAATGACGAAATTAGTTCGATGCGGTATAAACTTTTATGCGGATGTGGATCATCAGAAGGCGGTAAATGATAGGGATTCCTTGCAGAACACTAAATTAATGGAACATTATACTCACCTTCTTGGCCAATTACAATATGAAGGAGCTGGTATCTGGAGCCGTTTTAATATTATGTTCGGAATAAATGTTTCTTTATTCGGATTGGAAACCGTCTTGTTTAACTCTGTATGCCAAACTTCTGAATACCTGACATTTATTATTGCATTTGGAGGATTGTCATTCTCAATATGGTCTATTTACGTAATGCAGAGATTATGGAGTTATCATGAGCACTGGAAGAATATGTTATGTGAAGCGGAAAAGACTTTTCCGGATGAGTATGTGAAACTTTTCACAAAGATTCCTTCTAATTTGAAAAGAGAGAAAAAATCTTGGGAGTTATGGCTGAAATCATACACTCAACCTTTTTTTGCCATATTGTCTCTTATTTGGTTGCTTATTATAGTGTTAAACCATGCTATTTATACTGATATGCTGAATAAGGAAAATATTATTCATCACGTGGGTGTGGTGAAAATACAACAGAATGAAAATTTAAAAAATAATGAAGATGAAAAAGATGATGGATTCGACTACTGCGATTATTACTACAACAGATAATAGAGTATTGTTGCAAAAAAGAGATGAGAACCCGGATATAGAGTACTCCGGATATTATTCTCTTGTTTCTGGCTACCTTGAGGAGGAGGAAACCCCTCTAGATGGCATTATCAGAGAACTGAAGGAAGAATTTGAACACAAGAAATCCTCAAAGGTACATTTTAGTTCTATAACCTATCTGGGGTCTGAGTATAGAGCAGACTATGATAGATGGGAATATATTCATCATACTTATTTGATGGACGATGCAGCGGATATCCGTATTTTGGAAGGTGAATCTTTTGTCTTGCTGGATATGGATGAGTGTTTGAGATTGGAGAACCTTGCTCCTCATCATAAGTTGTTTTTATTAAAATATCGTGCCGGATTATGTAAAATTGACGTGCGTGAGCAATCGAAAAAAATGTTTGATGAAATAACTGTCAGAGATTTGATAAAAGTGGAATCCGTAGGGAATGTGAAAAATTATAGCTTGCTGGAGGCGGGGACTGGTTTTGTAATTGGCGAGGATACTACTTTGAGTGCTTCAATTCCAGCGGTGGAAGCCGCTAAATATATAGGATTCTTGCAATTCGTCCCAAAGGTTCTTAGAGGCAATCATTATCATTTTAGAAAGGTGGAATATATGCTTATTTTACAGGGGCGTATGCAGGCTACTTTTCAGAAATATGATGATAGTGAGGCTGTAATAGAAGAGATTTGGGAAAAGGGGGATTTGGTAAGGACTTTACCGGGGTGCGTCCATACATTAACAGCTTTAGGAGAGTCGAATGTGTTGACTGTTGAGTTTTCTCCACAGCCTTATGTTGCGAGGGATGTGTTGATGAATGATAAAAAATAGCTTGAGTATGGGAACCATTGCAGTAACGGGGGCTACCGGTTATTTGGCTGAGAAATTGATAGAACGGTTGATTACCCAAGGACATACTATTCATGCGATAGCCAGGAATGAAGGAAAACTGATTGCTCTGAGGGAGAAATTTAAAGGCGTTCAAATCTTTCCATGCCCCATTGAAGATTATCTTTTATTGAAAAAGGCATTGAATGGTTGTGATGGGATATTTCATTTGGCTGCGTTTAAAGATGTCATTTTGGCAAAAGAACATCCTCTGAAAGCTGTTCAGACTAATATTCTTGGTACGTTGAATCTTCTTAAAATAACTGTTGAGGAGCAGAACATAAAATTTATTCTGGCAACAAGCACTGATAAAGCTGTTCAAGTTTCAGGAACGTATGGGGCTACTAAATTGCTTATGGAGAATCTTTTTGAGGATTTTGAACAAATAAACGGATCGAATTGCGCTTATAGGATCGTTCGTTATGGAAATGTATTACATTCTACAGGATCTGTTTTGGTAAAATGGAAGTATGCATTAGAAAATAGGAAGGAGCTTATATTGACAGATCCTGAAGCTACCCGGTTTTTTATTACGTGGGAACAGGCAATAGATGTTATTTTTTCCTGTTTAAATGATGCTCAAAGTGCGGAACCGTTTTATCCGCCTAATATGAAATCGATAAGCTTAGGAATTTTATTGGAACTCGCAATAAGAAAGTATGCTAAAACTATTCCTGACATCAGAGTTATCGGTTTACAAAAAGGGGAAAATAAGCACGAGTGTATCACGGCAGACTTAAGCAGTGAATATGCTGAAAGATGGAATAATGAGGAATTATTAAACCTTATCTAGAAAAGGGGAATGAAAGATATAAATTATTGTTATGATGAGGATATGTTGCTACTATGAATGATAAATAGTTAAATCTTTCTTTTAAGACGGGGAATTGCAGTATATTGATTACTTTTATCCTGTATCATAACTTATTAAACCTCGGATAGATATGGGAACAGAAGGCATACAGGATAAATACATCAACCCTTATACCGATTTCGGCTTCAAGCTGCTTTTCGGCACGGCAATGAACAAGGAACTTTTCGAGGCTGCCGAGATAGCTAAGTTCAATCCTAAGGAATTAGGCGAGTATTGGGAAAGTTTGAAGAATTTCCGCGACTGGTACAGCGTGATGTCCACCCAGTTGAAAAAAGGGCGTGAGGAAGGTCTTAAAGAGGGTATTGAAAAAGGTCTTAAAGAAGGTCTTGAGCAAGATCGTAAGGAAGAATGCTTCAAGAATGCAAAAAAATGAAACAGGCCGGTATTGCATTTGATGTAATTGCACAGGTTACCGGTCTGTCTATAGGGGAAATAGCGTCTTTGTAAGTCGTTTACAGCACCAGTCCGTCCAGCATCTCGATATAAAGCCTTATCGCTTCCTCAATTTCCGAAACCATGATATATTCATCAGCCGTATGTGAACGGGAGGACTTTCCCGGACCGATTTTGACAGACGGGAACTTCATCAACGCCTGATCGGACAAAGTAGGAGAACCGAAAGGTACACGTCCTAGTTTTACCGCGCGTTTCACAAAGGGATGCTCGGCACTGATATGAGATGAGTTCAAGCGGAAAGAACGAGCTTTCGCCTCGCTTTTTAGATGGGCACTTATTTCTTTGAATAGTTCTTCGTTAGAGTAACATTCATTACTGCGGATATCCACAACGAAAGTACAAGTATCGGGGATGACATTATGCTGCGTGCCGGCATTTATTTGTGTCACGCTCATTTTGACAGACCCCAGCAGGGAAGATTCCTTTGGGAATTTATAATCACGGAACCACTGAATGTCTTCCAGTACCTTGTAGATAGCATTCACTCCTTCATTGCGTGCGGCATGTCCGGCTTTTCCGTATGCGGTAACATCCAGCACCATCAATCCCTTTTCGGCAATGGCAGGCTGCATTTCTGTCGGTTCACCCACTATGCCTAAGGTGATGGGAGGTAGTTGGGGCAATACGCTTTCTATTCCGTTTTTTCCGGAAACTTCTTCTTCACATGAGGCAAGAAAGATCAGATTGTATGCCTGCTCGGTTGTAGAGAGATGGCGGTACGCCTGAAATAAGGATACTACACTGGCGCCGGCGTCATTACTTCCCAAACCGTAAATCTTTCCGTTTTCGGCTTTCGGAGTGAAAGGATGTTTCCGCCATCCGTTTACCGGTTTTACGGTATCGATGTGGGAATTTAGTAAAATAGTCGGTTTGTTGAGGTCGAACATCGGACTGATACACCAAATGTTGTTGCCCAAACGACCGGTCATGATACCTGTTTCTTCAATATAGTTCTGCAGAAAGTCAGCGGCAGCTTCTTCTTCCCGGCTCAATGAGGGGATACCGATTAACGAATTCAGCAATGTGGTTGCTTCGGAAGTGTAATATTCTATATCAATCATCTTGATTTTAATAATTTAATGTGTTGCAAAGATACTATTTTTGCGTGGTAAACGGTGATGAAAAAAGTAGGTAATTAAGTTAGATATGCAACTAAAGCTTTCGGCTGATTTCTTCTAACTCTTTGACTAATTGGGAAAATTAATGCCTGTTTATAGAGGATAATTCCAAATTAAACGATAACTTTGCCGATGAATTAAAAATAAATCTTTGGAATGAGTAGTTCTTTCTTATCTGTCCTGATACAACGTCAGGCAGGGAAATATGGTGATCGTGTAGCGTTGCGTTACCGCGATTATAAAACAGAAACATGGATTCCGGTTTCTTGGAACCAGTTTGCCGCAACTGTAAAAACAGTTTCGAATGCATTGATAGAATTAGGTATAGGCATACAGGAAAATATAGCAGTTTTTTCTCAAAATAAACCGGAATGTCTGTATGTGGACTTTGGAGCTTTTGGGGTACGGGCTGTTACTGTACCATTTTATGCTACCAGTTCCGAGGCGCAGGTACATTATATGGTAGGTGATGCCGAAATACGTTATATTTTTGTAGGTGAACAGTTGCAATATGATGTGGCGTTCCGGGTTATGCTACTGGGAAGCCAACTGAAACAGATTATAATTTTCGACAAGGAGGTAAAACGTGATGAGCGGGACCAGACTTCCATTTATTTTGATGACTTTCTGAAATTGGGCGAGGCGCATCCGCATCAAGCTGAGGTAGACAAGCGTACTTCAGAGTCGGGTAATGGTGATCTTGCCAATATTCTTTATACCAGTGGAACAACCGGAGACAGCAAGGGGGTGATGTTGCATCATTCTTGCTATGAGGCGGCCATTCCGGCACATGATGAACGTTTCCCTCAATTGGGTGATCAGGATGTGATTATGAATTTCCTTCCTTTTACTCATGTGTTTGAGCGTGCATGGACTTGCTGGTGTCTTTCGATGGGGTGTACTTTGTCTATCAACTTGCGTCCTGCTGATATCCAGAAGACAATAAAGGAGATCCGTCCTACGGCTATGTGCAGTGTTCCCCGTTTCTGGGAGAAAGTGTATGCCGGCGTGCAAGAAAAAATCAATGAGACAACCGGATTGAAAAAGAAGTTGATGCTGGATGCTATTAAAGTGGGACGTGAACATAATTTGGAATATGTGTACAAAGGGCTGACTCCTCCGCCTGTATTGCACATGAAATATAAATTTTATGAGAAAACGATCTATAGCTTGTTGAAAAAGACTATTGGCATTGAAAACGGGCGTTTCTTCCCTACTGCCGGTGCGGCTATTCCACCGGCTGTACAGGAGTTTGTTTTGTCGGTGGGAATTAATATGGTAGCCGGTTATGGATTGACGGAATCTACTGCAACGGTTGCTTGTGAGAATGATAATGACCATGTGGTTGGTTCGGTGGGGCGTATCATGCCTCATGTGCAGGTCAGAATAGGGGAGAATAACGAAATAATGCTACGTGGTGAGGGAATCACTCATGGCTATTATAAAAAGGAAGCTGCTACGAAGGCGGCGTTTACTGAAGACGGATGGTTCCATACCGGTGATGCGGGTTATATAAAAGATGGGCATTTGTTCCTTACAGAGCGTATCAAGGACTTGTTTAAAACTTCAAACGGGAAGTATATCGCTCCTCAAGCCATTGAAGCCAAATTGGTGGTAGACCGTTATATCGATCAGATTTCTATTATTGCCGATGAACGTAAATTTGTTTCTGCTTTGATTATTCCTGAATATAAACTGGTGAAAGAGTATGCCGCAAAAAAAGGTATTCGCTATGAAAGTATGGAGGAACTGTTGCAGAAACCGGAAATTATCGATTTGTTTAAAGAGCGGATTGATACACTGCAGCAGCAGTTTGCACATTATGAACAGATCAAGAGGTTTACCTTGTTGCCCCATCCTTTCAGTATGGAACGTGGTGAACTGACCAATACGTTGAAAATAAAACGTAATGTGCTGAACAAGAACTATGCTGCCGAAATAGAAAAGATGTACGAAGAATAATGGGAAAATGAATAGATTTCCACTATCTTTGCACCCTAAAATGCAAAAATTCTCAAGATGATAACAATAGAGCAACTGAAAGACGTAAAAGAACGTACTGCGGCACTTGAAAGATATCTGGACATAGAAAATAAACTGGTTCAGGTGGAAGAAGAACAACTGCGTACGCAGGCGCCCGGTTTTTGGGATGATGCCAAGAAAGCAGAAGCACAAATGAGGAAGGTGAAAGATCTGCAAAAATGGATCGACGGTTACCGTGAGGTAAAGACGATGGCAGATGAACTGGAATTGGCTTTTGACTTTTGTAAAGACGATTTGGTTACCGAAGAAGAAGTGGATGCAGCATATCAAAAGGCTGTCACTGCGGTGGAGGCATTGGAACTGAAGAATATGCTTCGCCAGGAGGCCGACCAAATGGATTGTGTATTGAAAATTAATTGTGGTGCTGGTGGTACTGAAAGTCAGGATTGGGCTTCCATGCTGATGCGTATGTATATGCGTTGGGCGGAGACCAATGGCTATAAAGTGAGCGTGGCTAATCTTCAGGATGGGGATGAGGCCGGAATCAAGACGGTGACTATGAATATTGAGGGCAGTTTTGCATATGGTTATCTGAAAGGTGAGAATGGAGTTCACCGCTTGGTGCGCGTGTCTCCTTATAATGCTCAGGGGAAACGGATGACTTCTTTTGCTTCTGTGTTTGTAACGCCGTTGGTGGATGATAGTATTGAAGTGACAATTGAACCTGCCCGTATGTCTTGGGATACTTTCCGTTCGGGGGGGGCCGGCGGACAGAATGTGAACAAGGTGGAATCAGGAGTACGTCTGCGTTATCAATATAAAGATCCGTATACCGGTGAGGAAGAGGAAATCTTGATTGAGAATACTGAAACCCGTGACCAGCCGAAGAATAAGGAAAATGCGATGAGACAGTTGCGTTCAATTTTATATGATAAGGAATTGCAGCACCGCATGGAAGAACAGGCCAAGGTGGAGGCAGGCAAGAAGAAGATTGAATGGGGATCACAAATACGCAGTTATGTTTTTGATGACCGTCGTGTGAAGGATCATCGTACTAATTTTCAAACTTCGGATGTGAACGGAGTGATGGATGGAAAGATTGATGGCTTTATCAAGGCATACTTGATGGAGTTTTCCGGTTCGGAGAATTAGTAAATTCTTCGTAATTTATTTGTTTTCTTCTAGAAACTTTGTACTTTTGGGATATTCAAAGGAGATGGTTTAATCTTAAAAATGAAATACTTATGGGAAAGAATAAGAAAGCTGCTTATAGTAAGCGGGAAGAAGAGAAAGCAAATAGGATTGTAAAAGGTCTGTTCATCGGATTAATTGTATTAGCCCTTGTTATTATGGTAGGCTATGCCATGTATGGATAAAAACAGAAGAAGAAGAAATAGTGAAGTCCTGCTGAGGTTATTCTTTGCGGGGCTTTTTTATATATTAAAACGCTATGGGACAAGAAATAGAACGAAAATTTTTAGTAAAGGATGATAGTTATAAACTAGAGGCTTATGCACATAGTCATATTGTGCAAGGTTATATCTGTAGTGCTCGTGGAAGAACTGTCCGGGTGCGTATTCGGGATAATAAAGGGTATCTTACTATCAAAGGGGCTTCCAATGACTCCGGTACAAGTCGTTATGAGTGGGAGAAGGAGATCAGTTTGCAAGAGGCCGAAGAGTTGATGAAACTGTGTGAGCCTGGGGTGATTGATAAAATCCGGTATTTGGTGAAAAGTGGAGAGCATATCTTTGAAGTGGATGAGTTTTATGGTGAGAATGAGGGCTTGACTGTAGCGGAAGTGGAACTGAATAGCGAGGACGAATTGTTCAAAAAGCCCCATTTCATCGAAAAAGAGGTAACGGGAGATATTCGTTATTATAATTCTTTTTTGATGAAGAATCCTTATACTCGCTGGTAGATAATATATAGGCTTCTTTAACGTCTGAAAATAAACTACTTGCTATCGTTTACCTACCTTTGCAACAAACACAAACTCATTATTGATATATGAAACACAACATTTTATGGGGCATTATCTTGCTTGTAGCAAGTTTGTCATTTACGGCGAAGGCGCAAAAGGTTGTCCAAGGCCAGTTCTCAGTCAAGGGAGTCTTATTAGATTCTTTGTCTAATGAAGGGGAACCGTATTCTACAATCCGTATTTCATTGAAGAATAATCCTGCAAAGCCGGTGAAACTGGCTGTGACAGGAGCGGACGGTAGGTTTGACGAACGGCTTGCCGTGCCGGGGACTTATCTCATTCATTTTACTTCTGTAGGAAAGTCTCCTGTACAGAAGGAGTTTTCGATATCGGCAAATCGTAGGAATGTTGATTTGGGTAAGATTCTGATAGCAGAAGCGACTGAAATGTTGAAAGGAGTGGAGGTGGTAGCGCAGAAACCTTTGGTAAAGGCAGAAATAGACAAAGTGACGTATAGTATAGAGGATGATCCGGATTCTAAAACCAATACGACTCTTGAAATGCTCCGTAAAGTTCCGCTGGTGACTGTAGATGGAGAGGATAAAATTCAAGTAAACGGTAGCAGTAAGTTTAAAGTGCATGTTAATGGCAAGCCGAATAACATGATGAGCAATAATCCTACCGAGGTATTGCGGAGTATGCCGGCCAATTCCATTAAATCTATAGAGGTTATTACCGAGCCTGGGGCTAAATATGACGCGGAAGGGGTGGCGGGCATCTTGAATATTATCACTATAGGAGCTGGAATGGAAGGATATACGGTGACATTGAATGGTGGTGCAAGCAATACGCGTGTGTATGGTGGCGGTTATGGTACGGTTCAGTCGGGCAAGTTCACTGTTACCGGTAATTATTCTTATAACTACCAGGGATCTCAAAAGGGATTTGAAGATTCATATCGTGAGGATTTCACATCTCAGGAAAATAAATTTTTGGAGTCGCATCGAAGAAGCAAGAGCTATGGCAATTTTCAATTTGGCAGTCTGGAAGGAAGTTATGAGATTGACACTTTGAATCTGATCAGTTTTTCTATGAATCTGATGACTGGCAATTTTACGAATAAGAGGATTGGAAATACACAGATGACTAATTATGCCGGTAATCCGGTTTACGGTTACGGTTCTTTGGGGAATAATGAATCGGGCTTTGGCGAAGTGGGAGGCAACATGGATTATCAGCATTCGTTTAAAAAGAAAGGGGAACTTCTTACTTTTTCTTATCGTTTTAGCCATTCACCCAATAACAGTGAGGCGAATACGGATTATGAGGATACGTTGAATGTTCCTTATCTTTTGCAAAACCAATATTTTAAAAATGATGCCAGCACACAAGAGCATACGGCTCAATTGGACTATACCAATCCGATAAATTCGATACACAGCATTGAAACTGGTATAAAGTATATTTTTCGTAGAAGTAAAAGTGATGGTAAATATTATCTGGCCGATAAAACCGGAGAATATAAGTATGATCAGGATATGAGCACGCAATATGATCATAAGCAGGATATTCTGGCTGCTTATTTGGGCTATCAGATGAAGTACAAAAAACTCGGTGGAAAGGCGGGAATTCGCTATGAGCATACATTTATGGATGCGGATTATAAAAATAAGGATGAGAAGTTTGATGCTCAGTTTGATGATTTGGTTCCATCCTTGATGTTCTCTTACCAATTGGCTCCTACTCAAAGTTTGAGGGCATCTTATAATATGCGTATCAGCCGGCCGGGTATTTGGTTTTTGAATCCGTTTACTGACACCAGCAACCCCACTGCGATCAGTTACGGTAATCCTGATTTGGAAAGTGAAAAGGCCCATTCGCTTAGTGTTACTTTCGGTAGTTTCTCGCAGAAATTTAATGTAAATGTCAGTGCTAATTATTCTTTTGTCAATAATGGTATAGAGCAATACTCTTTTATAAAAGATGGTGTGATGAATTCTACCTATGATAATATAGGAAAAAGTAAGAATATTAATTTGTCTTTGTTCCTGAACTGGAATATGTCTCCTAAAACCCGCTTTAATATCAATGGACGGGGAGCTTATGTGGATTATAGAAGTTCAGGGCTTGATTTAAAGAATCATGGCTGGGAAGGAAATCTCTTCGGAAGCTTTCAGCAGACTCTGCCTTGGGACCTGCGTCTGAGTCTGAATGGAGGGGGTGGTACTCCGCATATCTCTTTGCAAGGTAAAAGTTCCTCTTTCTATTATTATGCGATAGGGTTCAGTCGTTCTTTCTTGAAGGAAAAGAGGCTGACTATTTCTCTTAACTCGTCCAATTTATTTAATAAATATATTACTTTTAAGAATAACATCAATACTCCTACTTTCTGCTCTTCTACTGCTACCAGAATTCCGATGCGTTATTATGGATTTAATATTAGTTGGCGCTTTGGGGAGTTGAAGGCTCAGGTAAAAAAAGCAGCGCGAAGCATTAATAATGATGATTTGAAAAGTGGAGGAGGTAATGCTGGGACCGGTGGAGGGATACCGGCTAATTAAAAGTTAAAACGAAACCACCTGTTAACTGTTAATTTAGGGGGTAAAAACTGTTATTTGATAGTTTATACCCCCTTTGTTGTTAGTTTTTCTGTCATGACTTTTATAAGAAGTCGTTAATATTGCAACAGAAAACAAAAACAGAAAATAACAACTTAAAAATAGATTAATATGAAGACAGTCGACTTTACACAGCATTTACTAAGTATACAAACCGAATTATTTCGCTTTGCATTTAAATTGACAGCTGACAGAGAAGAGGCTAATGATTTGTTGCAGGAAACTTCACTTAAAGCTTTGGACAACGAAGAGAAGTTTACTCCAGATACGAATTTTAAAGGATGGATGTACACCATCATGCGTAATATATTTATAAATAATTATCGTAAAACAGTGCGTGATCAGACTTTCGTCGATCAGACAGATAACTTGTTCCATTTGAATCTTCCACAGGACTCAGGATTCGATTCTACAGAAGGTGCTTATGATTTGAAAGAGATACATCGTATCGTGAATGCGTTGCCTAAAGATTACCGCGTGCCGTTTGCTATGTATGTATCAGGATTTAAATATAGGGAAATTGCCGAGAAACTGGGACTTCCGTTGGGAACAGTGAAAAGCCGTATCTTTTTCACTCGTCAGAGGTTGCAGAATGATCTGAAAGATTTCCGTTAAGTTGACTCTCTATCTTTATTATATAACTTTGACTTTTATCATCACGCCGACTGTTCGCGAAGAATCGTCGGCGTTTCTTTTTAGGATTTACGCCATATAAGGGGGCGAAGTAAGTAATATCCTATTAAGGCAGCTAGTCCAACTCCAATGCTGTTTGCCAGAAAATCCAGCCAGTCACCGCTGCGGGTATCTGTGCAATAAGCTTGCATCAGTTCGATACACCCGCTCATAGCTACAGGAGCTATGATGCCTCCCCATATTACATGATTCCAATTGACAGTCTTATGATTCCTCAGATATTCTATCCATAAAATGAGACAGAGTCCCCCATACATGCATATATGCACTACTTTGTCTATGTAGGGGATTTCTTCCATATCTGTTTTGGGAGGAGTGAAAAAGGAAAGATAAAAGATGATAGCTACAATGATCAAGGATACCGGATATTTTCTAAAATAATATAGCATACTTTAATTTTTTTGTGATTCATCGCAAAAGTACGATTAATTTTATACTTTTGCAGGCTAATTAGTGTTGATTTATAATAATTTGATAGTTTTTTATGCAAAAAAGCGAAAGAGTAAATTTCGGAAGTAAGATTGGGGCTGTTCTGGCGGCGGCAGGTTCGGCTGTAGGACTTGGTAATATATGGAGGTTTCCCTATGAGACGGGAAATCATGGAGGTGCGGCATTTATCTTAGTATACTTGGCGTGTGTTTTTATGTTGGGAATGCCTATTATGATTGCCGAATTCACAGTAGGTCGTCATTCAAAAGCAAGTACGGGACGTGCTTATAAGGTTTTGGCACCCGGAACTCATTGGAAGTGGTTGGGATATTTGGGAGTTTTGGCCGGTTTTCTTATTCTAGGATATTATTCGGTAGTGGCAGGATGGACTTTGGAATATATATTGGAAGCGGGAATGAATGGTTTTGCAGATAAGAAGCCGGAAGATTTTGTGGTTGCTTTCCAGAGTTTTTCGAAGGACCCTGTTCGTCCGCTTATCTGGCTGGTCATCTTTTTATTGGCCACCCATTTTGTTATAGTAAAGGGAGTGAAAGATGGAATAGAGAAATCTTCGAAGGTGCTGATGCCTGTTTTGTTTATACTGATAGTAGTTTTGGTAGGGTGTTCATTGTCGCTTCCCAATGCGGAAAAAGGTTTGGAGTTTCTGCTGAAGCCTGATTTTAGTAAAGTGAACGGAGATGTTTTCTTAGGGGCTATGGGGCAGGCGTTCTTTTCCTTGAGTTTGGGAATGGGATGTCTTTCAACCTATGCTTCTTATTTTGGGAAAGAAACCAAACTGGGAAATACGGCTCTGAGTGTCGGTGTGATTGATACTTTTGTGGCTGTCTTAGCCGGATTGATTATTTTTCCGGCAGCCTTTTCTGTAGGTATCCAGCCGGATGCGGGACCATCATTAATTTTTATTACATTGCCTAATGTTTTTCAACAAGCTTTTAGCGGTGTGCCGATATTAGCTTATATTTTCTCGGTGATGTTCTATGTCTTGTTGGCTTTGGCTGCATTGACTTCTACTATTTCTCTACATGAAGTGGTGACGGCTTTTCTGCACGAGGAATTCAATTTAACTCGTGGCCGTGCTGCTAGATTGGTCACTTTCGGGTGCATTATAATTGGAATCATTTCTTCCTTGTCATTGGGGGTTATGCAGAAATATACGCTGTTTGATAAGGGATTCTTTGACTTGCTTGATTTTGTCACTGCAAAAATAATGCTTCCTTTGGGTGGCTTGCTGGTATGTATCTTTGTAGGATGGTATTTGAAACGTTCCGTTTCTTATGAGGAATTGACCAATGGAGGAAAGCTGAAAGCAGGTCTTTTCAATCTGTATATCTTTTTGTTGAGATACGTGGCACCTGTGGCTATCATTTTGATTTTTATCAATGAATTAGGGCTAATTTAGAATTGTAATGTGGAAAGACTTTTTCTATTTCTCGAAGGCATTTATAACCAATTAAACACTAGATATATGAAAAATTTATTCAAAATGTACAGAGATTGGAAAAATAGAAAGTTTGTGGAAAAGATAAACAAAGTATATTTTAAACAAGATAATGCAGGCAATCTTTTTATGGAAGGAAGCCTGCATGTTTATGGTAAAAATAATGGTATAATTACATCATGGATGGATAAATCAAAGGAGGATGTAAAAAACTCTCTTGCTCACAGGCTTTCTTAATTTCTTCCAAAGAGAATTTTTTGTCAAAGCATAATTTTTCAATTATGCTTTGTACTTGTGAGCATATTTCATCTATATGGATATTATATGAATCGGATATTTTATTGCTAATGCCAACTATTTGAGCTATTCTATTGGCTTCTTTTGCTACTTTTGAAAAATCACAAGGAGTCTTAGGTATTAAAGGCGTTTCTCCAATCAATTTGCAAATTGCATAAATGACTACTGTCATTTCACATACATTGTAACCATAAGTATTTGATCTAAAATTTCTAAATTTTATCATTTTTGTTTATATTAAAACGTTGATATATTTTGTAAAAATAAGTATTATGTTATTACGGTCTATCTTTTATTTGTATTTATTTGCATATTTAACTTTTTATTATTATATTGCAAAAGAATCAAAGAAAAGGAGGCTGTATGAAAAAGTCAATGAATTTTCTAGAGTTTACTCAGAAATTTTCGTCTGAGGAAATATGTATTCAAACGCTTGAGCATGTAAGATGGGGTGGCAAGGTTGTTTCTCCGTTTGATCCTACATCCAAGGTTTATAAATGTAAAAATCATAAGTATAAATGTAAGAATACAAACAGATATTTTACTGTAAGAACTGGTACATATTTTGCGAACAGCAACCTTTCTTTTATGAAATGGTTCTATGTTATATGGTTGATCACATGTAATAAGAGAGGTATTTCATCCTGCCAAATATCTAGAGATATTGGTGTTTCCCAAAAAACTGCATGGCACATGCTACATAAAGTTCGGAAAGCTATGGCAAAAGAGAATGATTATAGCCTTGAAGGAGAAGTTGAGATTGATGAATCATTTGCAGGTGGAAAAAATGCAAACCGACATAAGGATAAAAAAGTGGAGAGATGTCAGGGGAGAAGTTTTAAAGACAAAGTTCCTGTTTTTGGACTAATAGGCAGAAATGGGGATTTGGTTGCCAAAGTAGTAAGCGGAACAGGTTCATCCAAGCTGCTTCCAATTATAAGAAAGTATGTTGAAGAAGGAAGTACAATATATACTGATGGATGGGATTATGGCGAAGTATCCGAAATGTACAACCAAATATCTGTAGATCACGGGCATAAATATTATGGTATTACTTATTACAATGAGAATAAAGAAACGGTGATGATTACTACCAATACGATAGAAAACGCTTGGTCTGTTTTCAAGAGGATATACGCCACATATTACCATATAAGCAAGAAATATATGCAACGTTATGTAGATGAGTTTGTCTTTAGATTTAATACCAGAAAACTTAGTGATTCTGACAGATTTAGATTACTTTTGCAATACAAATTAAATGTAGCATAGGAGGATATTTGAATGAGCAATAAAGAAGAAAAATCTAAAGAACATAAAAAGAAAAACAAATATATTGTGAAAGATAAAGACGGAAATATATTACCAATAGATATCCCTGATGAGTTTATGGATGGTCTAAGAGCAATGCTGAAAGAAGAACAAGAAAAAGTAAAAAACAGAGGACGTAATCCGCTTAAATAGTTAAGATTACGTAAAAATAACTTTGATTCAATGGAATATTTTTTGTAGTTTTATATATTTGTTCTTGGTTTTGAAAAATATATATTATGAAAAAAATATTATTACCTACACTTTTTATACTTATATCTTCTTTTGGTTATGCTCAAAATACGCATGATATTACCGAGGTTATTCAGTCTGACCTGTCAGCCAAACAGTTGTTTGTTAACGCAAGACAGCTTCTAGCAACATTATATACCGATTTTAATAAAGAACTAGAAGATGATATTGGATATAATATTATAGCATACGGAAGATCTAATTTGCAAGTTTCTAGTAATGAATTTAGTCATACCTCCGATAATAGTTTTAATAATAACACTAGCATGTTATTTAGGCTTACAATAAACTGTAAGGATAATAGATATAGATATATTATCAGTGATATAAAGTTGAAACAAAATAAAGTTCTTACAGAAACAAAGCGGACAGATTACGTAACTGCGATTATTTTTAATCGTATGGAGGAATATACGAAAGAAGATTATCAATTTGATTATTATTTTTACAATGAAATGGATTCTATATATCGGAGAGATAGTCTAGCTTATTATTCTGCAAAAAAAGAGTATGAGGAATTGACAAAGCGAAAAAATGTAGCTAAAGGAAAAGAAAAGAATAGATTATATAAAGAAATGGCAAATATGGGTAATGAAATGCTTAATAAAGAAAAAATATTTAATGCTACAAGACGATTCCATAATTATAGCAAATATTATATTAACTCTATGATAAGTGCTATTAAAAGAGGCATGTCAATAGATAATGATAATTGGTGAAAAGATATGTGTTTAACAAAAAGGTAAGGACACCCCCTTTTTAAGTGGTGTCCAATTAGTTATAAATGCCTTCTCGAAAAGCGAACGCAGAGCTATACTTTTTTTGTTGACTTTGCTTTTCATATTTATGTGTATATGGGTTCTTTTTCCAGTAAAGGAAGAGTCTTTGGAACAGGATCAAGAGGGAATAGAAGAAATAAAAAACTTTCTGGCCGGAGTACATGAAATGGAGGAGAAGGAATCTCTGCAATATTCCTATGATAAGCCTAAGAGAATAGAGGTGGTATTGGCTGCCTTTGATCCAAATTCAGCTGATTCCATCGAATTTTTGCAACGTGGATTGCCTCCTTTTATTGCACATACTATTTTGCAATACCGGAGAGCCGGCGGTAAATTCAGGACAGCGGATGATTTCTCTCGTGTTTATGGCTTGTCGTCCGAGAAATTTAATATGTTAAAACCTTATATCCAGATATCAGAGGCTTTTCGGCGGAAACAGGATACATTGCACTTTATCAAAAAGGTGGAGAAAGATACGTTGGCAGCTTATAAATATCCGGAAGGAACTTTAGTCGATTTGAGTGAAGCGGACACTACCGAGTTGAAAAAGATTCCGGGAATAGGCAGTGGCATTGCACGCATGATTGTGGCTTACCGGAAACGTTTGGGAGGTTTTTATGACACGGTTCAGTTAAAGGAAGTGAACTATGTAGATGAGGATATGTTGAAGTGGTTTAAACTCGGAAATACACCAATTCATCGGATAAATGCCAATAAGGCTGGGCTTGACAAACTTCGCTCTCATCCTTATATGAATTTTTATCAGGCAAAGGTGATTATAGAATATAGGAGGAAAAAGGGAAAATTAAAAAGTCTTTCCCAGTTATCCTTGTATGAGGAATTCACTGAGAAAGACTTGGAACGTTTGTCGCACTATCTTGCTTTCGATTAATTGTTGGGATAACCAGCAGCTTCTGCTATTTTTACCGGAATTTCGGTATTGTCGATGCGGCCTTGGAATAGTTGGGCGCCGGCTCCGATAGCGAATACGGGGACATAACCTCCTGAGTGCCCTCCACTGGTCCAACCTACTAGAGCGATGTCATCCAGAATTCTCTTGGCCTCAGCTGCCAAAGGTTCGTCTTGTTGATATTCACTTTGGGTTAAATCTATCTCTTTACCGCTAAATGATTCATCATATACTTTCTTCAGGGATGCTTCTTGCTTTTCATTCAGTTGAATACTATCCCAAAATCCGAAATTATCCTTCAATGATTGCTTGATAACTTCCCAAGGTACTTGATTCTTGTATTTTTTTCTTAATTCGTTTACAATTTTGGTATATCCGCTTTCACTTACTTTTTGTGATTTTAAAGCTTGTAGGTTCAAAGTATACGGACCTTTTCCTAAAACGATTCCTCCGGTTTCGTGGTCGGCTGTTACTACAATCAGGGTTTCATCGGGATGTTGTTCATAGAATTCGTAAGCAACTTTTATGGCATTGTCCATATCCATCACTTCGTGGAATACGGTAGCGGCGTCGTTGCTGTGGCAAGCCCAGTCTATTTTACCTCCTTCAACCATCAGGAAGAACCCTTTTGATAGATCTTTAGACAGGAAATTGATTCCGGCACGGGTGATTTCAGTTAAAGTCATATCGCCTTTTTTTCGATCGATAGCATAGGGGATAGCACTATTGTCTGTTGCTGTCGCAGGTTGTAAGAGAATCAGTTTGTCCGATTTTTTTGCTTTTTTCTGATAGTCCTTGTAGCCACGGGCTATGGTATATCCGGCTTTGTCCACTAGTGTATACAAACTTTCTGAATTTGAACCGGCGGCTTTTTTGTTGGTGGGATCTAAAAAGTCTGATCCTGCATAGAAATCGAAGTTGGCATCAATCAAATCCAGACCCACGTTGTAATAGCTGCTTCTTTGTCCTTGGTGTGCGTAAAAAGCAGCCGGGGTGGCATGGTCTACGCTGACACTGGTACTGATACCTACACGGCAACCTTTATTTTTTGCCCAAGAAGCAACACTGTTAACTTTGGTTTCCAGATCCTTTTTCACACCTAATGCGCCATTTTTTGTTTTGTTTCCCGTAGCAAGTGCTGTTCCTGCAGCGGCTGAATCTGTCACTCCGTTGGTTGCCGAGAAAGTAGTGGCTATGGTTGCATAAGGAAATTGGGTGAATAATAACGGAGTCACACCAATTTTGCCTTCCAACTCCCCACGATACATCTCTGTTCCTAAAACTTGGTTAACACCCATTCCATCTCCGATGAAATAAAATACATACTTTGCTTGCTGTGCCTGTACAAAAAGAATGGACAGGAATACAAATACGGTAATAAATGATAGTTTTTTCATATTAATTGAGTTAATGACATTTTTCTTTTTTTAGTCTAGCAAATATAGGGAAAAAAGACTTTTTATCGGTATTTCTTTTTTGAATAATTGAGATTTAATGACCAAATACTTTTTTTGCAATAAGTTTGTAAATGAAATGTTCTTGAGGTGTAATATAAAAAATCTGTTTGGGAGTAGGGAAGCCCGTATTTTATACTATGCATCAGTTTGCTTTCGACATGGATATTGCATACAGATAATTGCTTTAATATTAGTGATTATTAATTATAAATCTTATATTTGTCTAATCTAGAGTCAGTAAGGTAAAGTATGGGAGAATTTATAAACGTATTAGTGTCAAAAGGGAAAAGCAATTTGATACCGGAAAAAGATAACCTGTATGGACAGTTTGTCGGTGAATGGGATTTTGAATGGGTTGATAACCAAGGTACAACAGGCGAAAGACATGTTCAGGGAGAGTGGATATTCGCTTGGGTGCTGGAAGGGACTGCAATTCAAGATGTGTTTATTTGCCCTTCGCGTAAGGCACGGATTAAAGATTATCAACCGGATGCAGCTTATGCGACTACGGTACGTATGTATAATCCTAATACAGAAGCATGGGATATTTTATATACGGAATTAGGAGGGGCTACACAACTGGAAGGAAAAAGAGAAGGAAACAGGATTGTTCAGACGGAAATTAATGAGAAGAATATACAGTGGGTGTTTTCGGAAATTACAGCGACCTCATTCCGTTGGCAACGTATGGTAAAGTGTCCGGATGATACTTGGGAAACTGAAGCTGAACTTTTTGCCGTTCGTCGATGATTAAGATGTATATTATATAAGTTTGAGAATATTGCAGCCTAAAATAGACTTGTTGTAGTAGAAGCTCAGAGGTGATTTGACGAGTTTATAAAAAAAGAATGTGTGAATGATAAACAATCTCAGAACCGTTTTCTTGCATTTGGCGGAGAAACTGTATTCAAACTAAATCCTGCCAGCTATACGCAGGAAAAGATGTGGGGCAGGTATATGGAATCTTTGCGTAAGAATCTTTCTGCTTATACTCTTGATGATGCTCCCGAAGATGTTCGGGAACTCTACAAAGATGAATTCATCCAGCTTTATGCTTCAAGTATAAAGTGTTTTTTTAATATGCATCAAATTGGGATTTATATCGGGAAGGAGTAGTTTTGCTCCAAGACTTAATCAAATATGGAGGCAGGTCAGAAGTGGATAAAGTTACAATCGAGCGGAAAGCTCGTATACCTCGTCATCCAGTCTATATTGCCGTATTTTGCGTTTTGTGAGAAAATAAAAAATCCTGATTCCGGAAATCAGGATTTTACTGTCTTTTTTTCTTCAAGGTGGTGCCACCAGCAACCGAAAACGGGTTGTTATGACACTATCTTTCAGTAAGTTGTATCTTTGCTACGATGTAAGTCCCTTGAATAAGGTTTTCACAGCTTTGCACCGTTCAACACAAGTTTGTATCTTGGGTACGATTTCTGAGTGCAAAGATACAACTAATATTAGAATTTCAAATATTATCCTTTTATTTGTTCTCTAAAAGACTTACCTATATCCATTATTAACTTGTCATATTTTTCTTTTGTCCTTCTATTTTTATTGATGGTGTTTTGTGCATCTGCTTTAGATATTATTTGTTGAACTTGTTCTCCACCTTCAATTTGTATTCTTATATCTATAAGCTTTAATTTTCCGAATTGGAATTGTTCAAATTGTTCTATAAGTTGAATTAATTTCTCATAATGTTCTTCTTCTATTAATAGAAGATTATCGCTAATAGCATTACGAGTAAGCCTGATTTGTTCACTGAAAGATGGTATTTGATTAGGGTCTGCTTTTTGCCATAACAAATCAGCTTGTCGTTTTGTATATAGTAGAACTTTCCATAAATCATTATACAATTCAAACTGTTTCTCTGAATATCTGAGAAACTGGGATTTTGCTTTCTCTAATTCATTTTTTGTATTTTCCAATTCAGAAGCATACTTTGTTTTTATCACTTCTAATTCTTTTTCATGTTTATTATTATAAGCGTCTAATAATCTAGTTGAAAGGAAATTTCCAAACCATTTAGATAGTGCAATAATAACAACACTTGAACCACCGATTGAGACAATGAAGGCTGTTACTAACTTTACATATTCTATCATTTCCATATTTTAATAATATAATCCGTTATTCTGCATCCAAGTATTAATACTATCAGGGTCAATACTGCCAAATAAGTATTTGTTCTTTGATAAAAAACCAACTCGTTGCCCTCTTAAATATATGGTAGGTGGAGTGGATGTATATGGATTATAAGGGCTTAAAGAAGAGTAAGGACTACCATAAGTTGAATACTGATTCTTAAATGAAGTAGCGGAATAGATACTACCATACAAACCATATTCATAGGAAATGGAATCTATATCGTATCTATTAAGAGAAAGTTTTCCTAAGAATTGCCCGTCACTAGCAATTAAAAAGGATTCACATCTTGCAATTCTATTATTGAAATCATTTATATTCATATATTTATTTTTTTATGATATATTGTTGTAATGGACTATTAGGTTTGTTAGGTATAGTCATAGAAAGAATGCCTACTTCTAAAAGTGGATTTATGATATTTTTTTTAAATCTACTTCGGTTTGTTTGTCCTACAAGTTTCATTATTTCTT
>ENA-OPDX01000008-OPDX01000008.1-human-gut-metagenome-genome-assembly--contig:-NODE-8-length-26515-cov-2.917460_pt1 | contig 26515 bp, 20 predicted proteins | sample MGYA00241629_ERZ501521 | MGnify/ENA primary metagenome ERZ501521 (study PRJEB25962, sample SAMEA2042429) | human gut metagenome | biome: human gut; feature: human-associated habitat; material: faeces... | reverse complement strand
GGCGGTTTTGAAGTGCCAGTTCCCCAGACCTCCGCGTCCGCCTTTCAGCAAGATGACTTCTTGTTCGTGCTCGGTGACGTCGCAGATATATTCACCCGTTTCGGCGTTGTACACCACCGTGCCGCAGGGCACTTCAATCACCTTGTCCGCTCCGTCTTTTCCGAAACTGCGGTTTTTGGAACCGGATTCTCCGTGACCTGCCAGGATGTGGCGATCGTACTTCAGATGGAGTAGCGTCCAGTAGTTGCGGTTACCCCGCAGGATGACATGGCCTCCTCGTCCTCCGTCACCTCCGTCGGGGCCTCCGTTGGGTATGTATTTCTCACGCCGCATATGCGTAGAACCTCGTCCGCCCTTTCCGGAGCGGCAATATATTTTTACGTAGTCAACAAAATTCGATTCAGCCATATTCTGTTTTATTGTTATTTCACTGCGTCAATAGCCTTGCAAACATCGGCAAAGATTTCTTCCAATACGCCGAAGCCCTGGATGTGTTGGTATTTGCCGTCCTGCTTGTACCAGTCAATCAGCGGAGCTGTCTGTGAGTGGTAAACCACCAGACGCTTCTTGATTGTCTCTTCATTGTCGTCTGCACGTCCTGATTCTTGTCCGCGCTTGATAAGGCGTTTCATCAGTTCTTCTTCGGGCACGTCGAGGTCGAGCATTACGCTGACTTCCTGTCCGCGTTCGGCGAGCATCTTCTTTAATGCTTCAGCCTGGGCGATTGTTCTGGGGAAGCCGTCGAAAATCACGCCTTTGCTATCCTTGAAGCTGTCGAATACGCTTGCCAGAATATCAATCATCAACTCATCGGGAATCAACTGGCCCTGGTCGATATAACCTTTAGCAGTCTTGCCCAGTTCTGTACCGTTTTTCATTTCAGCACGGAGCACGTCTCCGGTAGAGATGTGGTTGATGCCATACTTTTCTACAATCTTTTCACTTTGTGTTCCCTTACCTGAACCGGGAGCACCAAAAATTACAATGTTCAACATTTGCTTAGTTATTATTTAATGATTTACTATATTATGTCTGTATCAGTCTACTACAGTATAAATGTCGGGATAGTTGCGCCCGAAGCCGTCATAATCCAACCCGTAGCCCACGATGAAATCGTTCGGAATATTCATGGCCACATATTCTATGTTCAAATCAACTTTCAGCTTATCGGGTTTCACCAGTAGAGAGGCAATATGAATCTCCCTGGGACCGCGAGTGCCGAGGGTGTCCAGTAAGCGTTGCATGGTGAGTCCCGTATCTACGATATCCTCTACAATGACCACTGTACGGTCTGTGAGGTCTTCATTGATGCCTATTACTTCCTTGATTACCCCGGTAGAGGATACTCCTTGATAAGATGCCAATTTGACAAACGAAATTTCGCAGGGAATCGTGATTCGTTTCAGCAAATCGGAGGTAAACATGAACGAACCGTTCAGTACGCTGAGGAATAGAGGATTCTTTCCTGCCAGGTCGCGGTTGATTTCGTTCGCTACACGGGTTACTTCTTTCAGTATGTCCTGCTCCTTGATGGAGACTGTGAACATCTTGTCTTTTATTTGTATGGTATCCATAGATGGGATGTTTTTAGAAAGTTGGGGCAAAAATACGATATTTGTTTGAAAGTGAAAAGTTTTGTTCTAGTATATTCTCAAAGGGCTATGAATTAGTTGGATCCGTTACTAAAAACCAGTTTATGAATGCATGGTTTTCATCAACGGAATCGGATGCAATTTCAACCTTGGAAAATTCAAATCCGAGAAACTGACAGAACTTTTTTGTAGTACGCGTCAGGAATAGACAGATAAAACTTTCCACTGGAGTAGAGAACAGTCTAGAATAGTGAAATGTAAAAAATAAGTGGTGTGTGTCGGTTGTCGGCTGACAGAACCAGACAGCTATGTCAATAACTTTAGGAAACTCTTATTTCTCAGTTTCTGGAGATATTGTAACTCCGGAGTAAGACGATATTCAGCTCGAATATTTGTAATGCCATAGTTCCCGACGCTGGACTTTCTTGTAATTTTATTAAGCCAAGACGGTGCTCCCACCGATTATGGTTATAGAATTTCGATTTCTTCAGCTTCTTATGATTTTTCTTCCGGTACAAGCTCCCATTGCATGTAAACTTGTCTATAGGTCTTCTGTAGATGTCGGATCCGAAAATTATGTATCTGCAATATCCTTCGAAGGAACAGTGTTTATGGTGAAAATATTACTGATTTTCATTGATTGATAAGATGCTATGCCAGATAATGGTAGCGGAAGACCTCTTGAAGATAGCATCTGTCGTTACTTCTTTCTTGACTAGGTTTTGTCAGAATCTTGTGTCGATACTGCTATTTCTGATTGGTTATGTATGGTTGATGCACTAATGACAGAAAAAAACAATGCTTAGGAGTAAGAAAACAAAGAGAAATATGTTGAAAAATGTACTCCAAAAGTTTTTTATCTAACCTTTGGAGTACATTTTATTTGAGACAGCTTTCTTTCGACTTTTTATTTTTTATGTTGGAGAATTCGGGATTAGCCGATTCTTCTTTCTGCTTTTCTGTTCCTACTCTAGAAGTGTAACTTTCCTAATCTTCGTTATGCTCGTAATATCTCCGAGTATACCCTATAGATTCCATCTTCTCTTTAATTGATAGTTTAATTATTTGCATTCTTGAATTCAATGTAGGGCAATACTGGAAATCGGTTATCATGATACTAATTTATTCTGTCTTTTTATCAGTAACCAATTACAGATTCGCTTTTTTATATATAATAATTGTGTTTTTGGTGTAAGTCTTGTCATTTCCATTATGATGGCAACGGTCGTCTTAAATTTCGAACATTCTGCTCCGTGCCAGCATGCAGGCTCCAACTACACCAGCCTTGTCTTTTAACTTGGAAACAGTCACCGTGGCGTCTTTGTTGACCAGATTCAATGAGTATTTCCTTATTGCCGTTTTGATTGGCTGTACTATATAGTCTCCCGTCGATGATAATGTGCCTCCGATTATTACCAGTTCCGGATTGAATATGCTGATCAGTCCTGCTATTTGCCTTCCCAACTTTTGGCCTATTTCTTCCACTATCTCAATACATAGCAAATCCTCTTTATTGACTGCAGTGATGATTTCGTCCAATGTGGGTGGATTTTCTATAGTTCGTTTTGACAGTATGGAACTTTCTCCTTTACCGATTCTTTCCAATAGGATGCGGTGCAGTGCCGAACCTGAGGCTTCCGTTTCCAGGCATCCTTTTTTGCCGCAATGGCACAGTATTTCATTGTCGAATACATTGACGTGCCCGAATTCTCCGGAAAATCCGGATTTTCCCGTGTATACCTTCCCGTCTATGATGATGCCAATTCCAAGTCCCCAGCTTATATTGACAAAGATGATGTCTTTTTCCCCTTTGACGCATCCTTGCATATGTTCTCCATAGGTCATGGCCCTTGTGTCGTTGTCTATACAGACTGGGTACCCTATTTTTTCATTCAGCACATCTGCCAAAGGACGCTCTGAAAAGTTGAACATACTGAAACTGTATCCTGATTCCGGATTTACTCTTCCAGAGATGTTGATGCAGATGTTCATTATCTTCTTGTCATTGATTTCTGTTTCCTTTATGAAGCCTCGAATGAGTGCACATAGTTCTTCCAAAGCCTCTTGTGTATTTTCGAACTTGTACGGTATGTTCATCCTGATTTCCACCATATCTCCCTTGAAATTGATTAGTCCTATGTTTATGGCAAATTTTTTAATGTCCACCCCAATGAAGTATCCTGATTCTGGGTTGAGCCCGTATAGGCTTGGGTGACGGCCGCTACTAGTCTCCAGTTTTCCATAGTCATTTATATAGTTGTCCTCACACATTTCATTGATAAATTTGGTAATTGTGGGCACACTTAGGTCAAGTTCCTTGGCCAAATCAGTAATAGTGGAGCTTCCATTATATATATAATGTGTGATGATCCTTTTTTTTAAGAGTGCATTCTTGCTCCCGGTTTCCATTTCTTTTAATAAATCCTGCTTCATTAGTGTATATTTTTAAATTATTCGCCTTATTTTTATTTTATATATTGGTATACTAAAGTATATGGGTTAATATTATTGTATTCTGTCTATTGTTTTGCAATTTATTTAGTAATAACCGGTTAATATATGTTAAATATATGGTATATATTAATTAAATACTTTATTAAGTATTGCAAAGATAATAAATATATCTATATTTGTGACGTGATAATTGAATAATAATGGTTAATGTCCATAACGATGAAAAACATAATTGGATTTTTTTCTAAAATATGCATTCAATAGGGCTTTTAATATATAATGGTTGATCTTAATTTTATTAATGATGAAAACACGCAGGGATTTTTTAAAAAAGACCGCTTTGTTTGGTGCATCTGCATTCATGCCCCCTTCATTGTTGGGGCAAGAGAGTGATGGGAATTGTTCTTTTTCTCGGGAGACTACCTCTTCCATGCTGGTTCCCATGGGTGATGCACTTAAAATTACCGGTACATTTTTAGATGAGATATCTCATGATATTCCCCATCAGAATTGGGGAGAAATAGAATGGGATCGGGATTTCCGGTATATGCGGGATGTTGGGATTGATACGGTTATTATGATTCGTTCCGGTTATCGTAAATTCATTACTTACCCTTCGAAGCACTTGTTAAGCAAGGGTTGTTATATGCCTTCTGTTGATTTGTTGGATATGTTTCTTCGACTGGCAGAAAAATATCACATGAAGTTTTATTTTGGTTTATATGACTCTGGTAAGTATTGGGATACCGGTGATTTGTCGTGGGAGATTGAGGATAATAAGTATGTGATTGATGAAGTGTGGGATAAATACGGTGAAAAATATAAGAGTTTTGGTGGCTGGTATATTAGTGGTGAAATAAGCCGTAAGACGAAAGGCGCTATTGATGCCTTTCGTACAATGGGTAAACAATGCAAAGATGTATCCGGAGGTTTACCGACTTTTATTTCTCCATGGATTGATGGGAAAAAGGCTGTTATGGGAACAGGCAAGCTAACAAAAGAAGATGCTGTCTCTGTTCAGGAACATGAAAGGGAATGGAATGAAATTTTCGATGGCGTTCATGATGTGGTTGACGCTTGTGCCTTCCAAGATGGACATATTGATTATGATGAACTGGATGCTTTTTTTGCTGTAAATAAGAAATTGGCTGATAAATATGGTATGCAGTGCTGGACAAATGCCGAAACTTTTGACCGTGATATGCCCATTGATTTCTTGCCTATTAAGTTTGATAAGTTGCGTATGAAATTGGAAGCTGCCAAACGGGCAGGTTATGACAAAGCTATCACTTTTGAATTTTCTCATTTTATGAGTCCGCAATCGGCGTATTTGCAGGCAGGGCATTTATATAATAGGTATAAAGAATATTTTAATATAAGATGACATGAAAAACATAATAAGACAGTTATTGGTATTTTTTGTTTTTGTCGTCAGCTTAAATTTGGCGGCACAAACTCTACCTGTTATAACGGGACAGGTTAAATGTCAGGGACGTGGAGTTGCGAATGTAGTGGTTACAAATGGTTTCGATTGTGTTTCGACCGATGTTGCCGGCAAATATACTATTCCTTATCATCGTGATGCCCGTTTTGTATATGTTACTACTCCAGCAGGTTATTTGCCCCAACGGGATGGTAGCCTCCCTTTGTTTTATCAACGCATTACTAAAGGGACTTCTGTATATGATTTTTCTTTAGTCAAAAATTCTAAGAATGATGACAAGCATCTTTTCTTGGTTCAGGCCGATGTTCAGCTTGGAAAAGACGAAGATGTTACTGCTTATTCAGAATATCTGAGGGATGTGAAGGAATTTGTCGACAAATGTTCGAAATATGATTTATTTATGCTGGATTGTGGTGATATTGTAGGTAATGCCTTGTCGCTTTTTTCCTCATATAAAAAAGCATCGGACGTGTTGGATGTCCCTATGTATCGAGTGATTGGAAATCATGATATGGAATATGGAGTACGTTCTTACGAGCATTCGTATAAATCCTATGAAGAGAATTTCGGCCCTATTTATTATTCCTTTAACCGTGGAAAGGCTCATTATATCGTGCTTGATAACTGTTACTATATCAATAGGCATTACCGCTACATCGGTTATATTGATGAGCGTACTTTGCAATGGATTGAGAAGGATTTGGCCTTTGTGCCGAAGGACCATTTGGTGTTTGTTTCCATGCATATCCCTTCCAGTTCTACTAAGGAGCTGGAATTTAATGCGCTACTTCCTGATGAGACCAGTAATGCTTCAAGCTTGTATGACCTCTTGAAAGGGTACGAGGCACATTTGCTGACTGGTCATACCCATAACAACGGTAATGTTGTATTCAATGATAGCTTGATGGAACATAACACAGCAGCTGTATGCGGTACTTTTTGGAAGGCTGATATTTGCACCGATGGCACTCCCGCTGGTTATGGTGTATATGAAGTTGATGGAAACAAGCTGACTTGGCGTTATAAGAGTGCGGGGTATCCCATTGAACATCAATTCAGGGCTTATCCGGTAGGAGTTTCAGAGGATTACCCTGAGTATATTCTTGCGAATGTATGGAATTGGGATGAAAACTGGAAGGTAGAGTGGTATGAGAATGGGAAATGTATGGGTGAAATGGAGCATTTCACGGGCTTTGATCCGGAAGCAAAAGCCATTTGCTCGGATAAAAAGCGCGTAGAGTATGATTGGATTTCTCCGATAAAAACAGAACACATGTTTCGTGCTTTACCTAAAAATGGTAGTGCTTCAATGGAGGTGTGTGTGACAGACCGTTTTGGTAATGTATATAAAGTTAAACTATAAACAATGATGAAGAAAAATGTAAATATCGGATATTTAGTATTTCTGTCCTTTGTTGCAGCCTTAGGAGGTTTTCTCTTTGGCTATGATACTGCTGTGATTTCTGGTACCATTGCCCAAGTGACTGTACTTTTTCATTTGGATACCTTGCAGCAGGGATGGTATGTGGGTTGTGCGCTGATAGGCTCTATTGTGGGTGTACTTTTTGCTGGCGTGTTGAGCGATAAGTTCGGTCGTAAACTGACGATGGTTCTTTCTGCTGTGTTGTTTTCCACTTCGGCCATAGGCTGTGCCATTTGTGCTAATTTCGATGAGTTGGTTGTATATCGTATTATTGGTGGTGTGGGTATTGGTGTTGTTTCTATTATATCTCCTTTGTATATCTCAGAAGTTTCTGTGGCCCAATACAGAGGACGTTTAGTCTCTTTGTACCAATTGGCCGTTACAGTAGGATTTTTGGGCGCTTATTTGGTAAATTTCCAGTTGCTTGGATATTCAGAAAGTCATGTCGTTTCTGGTATAGGTTTATTTGAAAAAATCTTTGTAGCTGAAGTATGGCGTGGCATGTTGGGGATGGAAACACTACCAGCTCTTTTGTTTTTTACCATTATCTTTTTTATTCCCGAAAGCCCTCGTTGGTTGATTTTGAAAGGTAGAGAAGAACGTGGTCTTAATGTTTTGCAACGAATTTACAACTCGGCTGAGGAGGCTATGAACCAGATGAACGAAACCAAATCTGTTGTATCAGAAACTAAATCCGAGTGGGCATTATTGTTGCAGCCTGGCATTCTGAAAGCTGTGATAATCGGTGTTGCCATTGCCATATTGGGACAGTTCATGGGTGTGAATGCCGTATTGTATTATGGTCCTTCTATTTTTGAAAAAGCTGGGCTTTCCGGTGGTGATTCTTTGTTTTATCAAGTGTTGGTTGGCTTGGTTAATACGTTGACTACTGTCTTGGCACTTGCTATTATTGATAGAGTGGGACGTAAGAAGTTGGTATATTATGGCGTTTCAGGGATGGTTCTTTCTTTGTTGCTTATCGGTATTTACTTTTTGTGGGAAGAGAGTTTGGGGTTGTCAAGTCTTTTCTTGTTGGTTTGCTTCTTGTCTTATGTGTTTTGTTGTGCTGTATCTATTTGTGCAGTGGTATTTGTGCTTCTTTCAGAAATGTATCCTACCAAAGTACGTGGTTTGGCTATGTCTATAGCAGGATTTTCTCTTTGGATTGGAACATATTTAATTGGGCAGTTGACTCCTTGGATGCTCCAGAATCTTACCCCCGCCGGAACATTCTTCTTGTTTGCTGCAATGTGTGTGCCTTATATGCTCATTGTATGGAAACTTGTACCGGAAACGACTGGCAAATCTTTGGAAGAGATAGAACGGTATTGGACACGTATGAAATAAATTGACCTTATGAACTAAAATATAAAAAAAATATGGACTTTAAAAAATTAGCAACACAGTATAAGGATGAACTGATGAATCATATTCTTCCTTTTTGGCTTGAATGTTCTCAAGATCATGAATATGGTGGATATTTTACATGCTTGGATCGTCAAGGCAATGTATTTGATACGGATAAATTTATTTGGTTGCAGGGACGTGAGGTATGGATGTTTTCGATGCTTTATAATAAGGTAGAGAAGCGTCAAGAGTGGTTAGATTGTGCCATTCAAGGAGGAGAATTCTTGAAAAAGTATGGTCACGATGGTAACTATAACTGGTATTTCTCATTGGACAGACAAGGAAATCCATTAGTTGAGCCTTATAATATTTTTTCATATACGTTTGCTACGATGGCATTTGGGCAGTTAAGCTTAGCCACAGGGAATGAAGAGTATGCAGAAATTGCCAAGAAAACGTTTGATATAATCTTGTCGAAGGTTGATAATCCCAAAGGGCATTGGAATAAGTTGCATGCAGGTACACGTGATTTGAAGAACTTTGCATTGCCAATGATTTTATGCAATTTGGCTTTGGAGATAGAACATTTGCTGGATGAGGATTATCTGGAAAAGACCATGGAAGTCTGTATCCATGAGGTTATGGAAGAATTTTATCGTCCGGAATTAGGAGGTATTATTGTTGAAAACATACAAATGGACGGACAGCTTTCCGATTCGTTCGAGGGAAGACAAATTACTCCCGGACATGCAATTGAAGCCATGTGGTTTATCATGGACTTAGGGAAACGTTTGGGGCGTTTGGACTTGATAGAAAAGGCGAAAAATACCACTTTGACTATGCTCGATTACGGCTGGGATAAAGAGTTCGGAGGTATTTATTATTTTATGGATCGTAAAGGTTGTCCTCCTCAACAATTGGAGTGGGATCAGAAGCTTTGGTGGGTACATATCGAGACTCTGATTTCTCTATTGAAAGGGTATCATTTGACTGGCGACCAGCAATGTTTGGAGTGGTTTAATAAAGTGCATGATTATACATGGACTCATTTTAAAGATACAGAACATCCTGAATGGTTTGGATACCTGAATAGAAGAGGTGAAGTTTTGCTTCCGCTGAAAGGTGGAAAATGGAAAGGATGTTTCCATGTTCCCAGAGGATTGTATCAGTGTTGGACTGTTTTGGAGGAAATAGCAAATTCATAAATAGAATCTGTATGAGCAAAATCATAGTAGTAGGCAGTTCAAATACGGATATGGTAGTGCATACCTCCCATTTACCAGCACCGGGAGAGACAATCCTTGGTGGTAAGTTTCTTATGAATCAGGGTGGTAAAGGAGCAAATCAGGCAGTTGCAGTGAAGCGATTGGGGGGTGACTTGTTATTTGTGGCGAGAGTGGGCAATGATGTTTTGGGACAGCAGACCTTGCGTGTTTTTCAAAATGAAGGCATAGAAACAAGCTATATTGCTTTAGATAATGAAACTCCATCCGGAGTTGCGTTGATAAGCGTGGACCAATATGCTGAAAATTGTATTGTTGTGGCTTCGGGGGCTAATATGTTACTTGGACAAGAGGATATTGACAGTATGGAAAAAGAGATGTTGGTTGGAGATATATTATTGATGCAACTGGAAATTCCTCTTTCAACTGTAGAATATGCTGCACGGAAGGCTTATGAAAAGGGAGTGAAAGTTGTATTGAATCCTGCTCCTGCCTGTTCTTTGCCGGAATCTTTGTTCCAATATTTATATATGATAACTCCCAATCGGATAGAGGCTGAAATGCTGACCGGAGTTAAGATAAACAGCAAAGAAGACGTGGCTATGGCGGCTGGTGTCTTGTATCGGAAAGGTGTGAAAAATATAATAATAACTTTGGGTAGCGAAGGAAGCTTTGTAAGAGAAGGAGAAAAAACTTATTATGTAGATGCCTACAAAGTGGTTCCGGTTGATACTACGGCCGCAGGAGATACTTTCAATGGAGCTGTTTGCGTGGGTGTTTCCGAAGGGATGAGCTTGGAACAAGCAGTATTGTTTGCATCTAAAGCTTCTTCTATTTCTGTTACAAGAATGGGGGCTCAATCATCTATTCCTTATCGGAAAGAGTTGGATATGAATAATTTAGTTTAATCTGTTAAAAGAAGAATATTGTGGATAGACGTCATTTTTTATCAATGTTAGGTCTGGGAGCAGTTGGTTTGACTCTGCCGGGAGTAGCTCAAGCAGATATTTTAAAGCAAGCAGCTGCCAATCCGAATATAAAACCTATTTCCGGTTCTTGGTTTGAATTTCAGCATCCGGGAGGTAAAGAAGGAGTATATTGGGACAAAGACTTAAGACAGTTTACTGCTGCCCAGTGGAGAGAAAAAATTCGTGAAATCAGTGAGACCGGTATGGAATATTTGGTGATGATGAATGTGGCTGCTCACGGCAAAGCTTTTTTTGATACGAAATTGGCTCCTAAATTTGAAATGGGTTGTGAAGATCCTATTGAAACAGTCCTTTCTGCGGCAGATGAGTTTGGTGTGAAGTTCTTTGTGAGCAATGATTATTGGGGACCGGATCTTGATGCTCATCGGATGATGACAGATAGGGAACTGGGTAAGAAAAGGAATCAATCAATGGAAGAAATCTATAAGAAATATGGGCATCACAAGAGCTTTTATGGGTGGTATTTCCCTAATGAATCGTGGTTAGATCCTTATTTTTGTGATTTTGTGATACCTTATGTCAATGAGTGTGCGCAAGTGGCTAAGTCGTTGAATACTAACTGTGTGAATATAATAGCTCCATACAATATAAAGAAAGAAAAATGTGATGATTATTTTGTGAGACAGCTTGAACAACTCAATGTGGAAATCGTGGCCTATCAGGATGGAGTGGGAGTAGGTGCAACCAGATTGGAAGATTCTGCCCGTTATTATGAGAATTTGTCAAAAGCGCATCAAAAGGCAGGGCGTTCCAGAATATGGGCTGATATGGAGTTGTTTTACTTTGAACAGACCACTCATGGCAGTTTACTTCCAGCGGACTTTAACAATAGAATAATTCATCAAATGGAAGCTATTTCACCTTTCGTGGACAAAATTTTGGTTTACCAATATCTTGGAATCATGAACAAACCCCAATCTAAGGCTCATGCCGGATTAAGAGGAGAGACGGTAAGGTTATATAATCAATATATGGATTGGTATAACAAACAAAATTTTAAATGAATAGGAATGATATGAAAAGAATTGTATACTTTTTAGTTTCTCTGTTGGGATTTACCAAACTGGCAGCACAAGATCCTGCTGATTTTGTTCTTCCATCTATTATAAGTGATCATGCAGTGATGCAACGTGATGCCGAAGTAAAGCTTTGGGGATGGTGTCCCAGTGTTTGGGATTTGAAGATTGTATGTAGTTGGGCTCCCAATGATACGGTTCATGTATCTTCTGATAAATATAAGTATTGGGAAACTTATATAAACACTCCCAAGGCCGAAGGACCGCACGCCATTCGGTTTTATGGTTGGGAAGGTAAACTTTGCGCAGAAGTGAAAGACATTCTGATGGGAGAAACTTGGCTTTGTTCCGGTCAGTCAAATATGGAGTATTGCTTTAAGTGGCGTGTAGATGACATCACCGATAGAAGTACACTGTTTGACAATAAAAAGATTCGTTTTTTCAAGGTGGCTAAGTCATCCTCCGCGTATCCGGTTGAAAGAATTCAGGGAAAGTGGGAAATTTGTTCTCCCGAAACTGCAGAAGATTTTAGCGTAGTGGCTTTTTGCTTTGGAAAAAGGCTGAATGAAGAATTGGGTAATCTTCCTATCGGGTTGATAGGCTCTTATTGGGGAGGTACAGCCATTGAGCCTTGGATGGACGAATTTACATTGCGTCATGAGAAATTGGAAGAAAAGACTAAAGCATTGACTGCCGGATGGGCACCGACTGCAAATTCTTCTCTTTACAATGCAATGATTCATCCCATTATAAACTACACTATTGCCGGGGTTGTCTGGTATCAAGGAGAAGCCAATAATGAAAGGCATCAGGATTATGGAGTTATGTTTGATGCTATGATTAGAGGTTGGCGTAATGCTTTTCATCATTATTTGCCTTTCTATTTTGTCCAGATAACTCCTTGGAGTGGTTATGCGGATAAAAATGCTGCATATTTGCGTGAACAACAAGCCGATGTGGCTGCTACATTGAGAAATACTGGTATGGTTGTGGCGGGAGACTTAGTAAACGACCTAACAGATATTCATCCGAGTCTGAAGAGACAAGTAGGAGAACGATTAGCTAATATGGCTTTGAAAAATAGTTATCATAAAGAGGATATACAACCGTATTCGCCTATGCTAAAATCCTTTAGAGTAGATGGTCGTAAAGTAATAGTAACAACTACCGCTATTGGCAAACTTGCTTGCAAGGATAAGGTCATTCGTCACTTTGAGGTCGTGGATAAAGAGGGTAATTTGCATCCGGCTAAGGCTTCTATATTAAAGAATGGAGATATCAGTGTCATTGCCGATAAGGTGAAGGAACCGGTAGGAGTACGTTATTGTTTTTCCAATGATGCTATGCCTAATTTATTTGATAGTAACGGATTACCTTTGGCTCCATTTAGAACAGATCGTAAAAAATGAAAAAGTCTTTATTATATTTAATTTGTTGTTTTATTTGCTTCTCTGCTTTTTCTCAAGCTTCTGATTTGAAGTTTCGTGACGGGAAGTTCAAGATTGTTCAGTTGACAGACCTGCATTGGGTAGAGAGTGATTCTTATAAATTGAAGAATGACAGCACTTGTCATTTGATTCGTGAAGTTATTCGTATAGAAGATCCCGATTTGGTTGTTCTTACAGGTGATGTAGTAGTTTCCTGGAATGCTAAGAAAGGATGGGAGAAATTGACCAAAATATTTGGGGAAACCAAAACTCCTTTTGTTGTGACCTTTGGTAATCATGATGAAGAAACGGATATGAACAATGCTCAGATATTGGACTATCTGTGTACACGACCTTATAACCTGACTTATGATGCTGAAAAAGGACTTTCGGGCTCGGGCAATTGCATGTTGACCGTCCGTTCTTCTGATGCTACATCTGAAAAATGGGTACTCTATTTCTTCGATTCTCACAATAATACCAAAGACCGTTCTTTTGGTTATTATGATTGGATTAAGCATAATCAGATAGAGTGGTATAGGAAAAGTAGCAGTCGGGTTACCGCTCGCAACAAGCGCATATTGCCTTCCTTGGCTTTCTTCCATATTCCTCTGCCAGAGCATGAAACGGCAAGGTGGACATGCCGGGAGTTTGGCGAGAAGCAGGAGGGTGTTTGTGCTCCAAGTGTAAATACCGGATTGTACTCCTCGTTTATAGAAAAGAGGGATGTTATTGGGGTGTTTGTAGGTCATGACCATAATAATGACTATATGGTTGATTTAGACGGTAACATAACTTTGGCCTATGGTCGGAAGACGGGTTATCCTTCTGCCTATAATGAAACGCTTAGCCGAGGGGTACGTGTCATTAATCTGCATGAAGACGAATCGGTTTTTGATACTTATATAAGAGATTTGAAAGGAACTTATTTTCATTATCAATTTGAACAGAAAAATAAGGGCAGTAATATTCCTCGTTTCAGTGGTTCCTTTGTGCAAGAGTTTTTGGTAGCAAATTGGGACAACGAACGTTGGAATCAGGAAATGGATATGCTGAAAGAAGCTGGCATGAAGTACTTGATCTATGCACCTGCATTGCTGGTAGATGAAAAGGGGAAAACAACTACAAATTATCCGTCTGCTCTGACGAAGAAGAAGCAAGGCAATAGAACGCTTGAAAAGTGTTTGCAAAGTGCGCAAAAAAATGGCATTAAAGTATTTGTAGGATTAAACTTTAATGAACGTTGGTGGAAAGTGGATTATGATGCTCGCTGGTTACTGGAGCAAATGGAAATGGGTAATAAGGTGGCAGATGAGCTTGTTGTTTTGTATAAAGAAAAGTATCCGGATGCCATGTATGGTTGGTATTGGGTTTGGGAGGTAGACAACTTGAACTGTATGACTTCTGAGCGTCAATCAATTTTGGCAGAGGCATTGAATACGAATTTGAATCATCTTTCTGAGATTGCTCCGGAAATGCCCCTTATGTTGTCTCCGTTTATGAATTACAAGGTAGGTGGAAATGCTGAAGAATGTGGCAAGATGTGGACGAACGTCTTTGCGCAAACCGACTTCCGTCCGGGAGATATATTCGCTCCTCAGGATTGTGTCGGTGCAGGTGGACTGAATTTGGATAATTTGTGGGAATGGTTTTCTAATTTGAAGAAGGCTGTCAATACTAAACCTGGGCTGAAGTTTTGGGGAAATGTAGAGACATTCGATCAGCGCTTTTGGACTAGCGCTCCTTTAGAAAGGGTTCAAAAACAGTTAGAGATTGTAAATGGCTATGTTGGCAATTTGATTTGTTTTGCATACAATCATTACAATAGCCCGTTTGTAGTTAATCCGGCGTATCATCAGGCATATCTTCAATATTGCCGGACGGGATGTTTGCCTATAATGGATATTCCTGAAAAAGTGAAGAATGCTGCTGTACGAAAGGTGGCTAAGGGAATTGAAGTTTCTTGGATACCGAATGAAATGAAAGCAGTTGACGGATATAGTATCTATCGTGATGGGCAGTTGATTATGAAATTACAAATACGTGACGGACAACTTCCGAGAACTTTTGTTGATGCAGAAGGTACAGTAGATAATGTTTATGAAGTAGCTGTTTATAATGTGATTGGTAAAGAATCTGCTAAAGTAAAAGCTGAATAACAATTGTAAAATTGATAAATATGAAGAATGTAACTTTTATTATTTGGGCTTTTGTTGTACTGTGTGCAGGATGCAGTTCTTCCACTTCAGTTGTGCAAGATGAAGTCTCTATGACTAAAAAACAATTGGCTGATAAAGTGAAAGGTGGTTGGGCAGCGAAAACCATTGGTTGTACCTATGGAGGACCGGTTGAATTTCTGCATAATGGTACTATGATTCAAGACTATACTCCCATAAAATGGTCCAAAGATAGAGTGAAATATTATTATGATACATTTCCCGGATTGTATGATGATATATATGTGGATATTGTATTTGTGAATGTGTTCGACCGTTTGGGTTTAGAGGCACCGGCCGATTCTTTTGCTGTTTCGTTTGCTGATGCCGGATTTCCTTTGTGGCATGCCAACCAAGTTGCAAAATATAATATTAAGCAAGGCATTATGCCCCCCATGTCCGGACATTGGTTGAATAATCCTCATGCAGATGATATTGACTATCAGATAGAAGCAGATTTTGCAGGTCTAATGTCACCGGGCATGCCTAATACTGCTTCTGAAATTTCAGATAAAATCGGTCACATCTTTACGTATGGCGACGGCTGGTATGGTGGTGTGTATGTGGGCGCTCTATATTCCATGGCTTTTGTTTCAGATGATATGGAGTATGTGGTAGAAGAGGCATTGAATACAATTCCCGAGCAAAGTGATTTTTATGCTTGCATAAAAGATGTGATTGGTTGGTATCGGCAATATCCAGATGACTGGAAACAGACTTGGTTTGAATGCCAGAAGAAGTGGACTTCGGAAGTGGGGTGTCCCGATGGCGTTTTTGTTCCGTTTAATATTGATGCCAAGATAAATAGTGCCTATGTGGCTATAGGTCTGTTATATGGCAAGAAAGATTTTTATCAGACTATTGATATTTCGGCACGTTGTGGGCAAGATTCTGATTGTAGTGCGGCTCCTGCTGCCGGTATATTGGGTACAATGCTTGGATATAGTAATATTCCGGAATTATGGAAAGAAAGTCTTTACGAAGTAGAGGACATCCCATTTGCCTATACGGAAGTTTCGCTGAATAAGCTTTATGAGTTAAGTCTGAAACAAGCTTTGCAGGTGATAGAGCAAGAAGGAGGTTCTGTTCAGGGAGAGCAGGTTGTTATTAAAACGCAACAGCCGGTTGCTGTAAAGTATGAGAAAGCTTTTGAAGGTCATTATCCGGCAGAGAAGAAAGCTGTTAACCTTTTGTTACAGGATGCTACAGAGTTTATGTTTGATGGTAACGGATTTGTTTTGAAAGGATATGTGAAGTGTGCTGATGAATCGTATGTTGCGAGTGTTGCGATGTATATAGATGGCGCTTTAGCAGAAACTGCCAATCTTCCCGTTGCTAAATCTACTTCTATAGATGACAGAAGGGTTGATTCGTTTCATAAATACCAGTTGCCTGATGCAGCGCACACGGTTGTTTTGAAATGGTTGAATCCTCGTACGGATGCACAAGTTTATTTAGGTGAGGCGGTTATTTATTCCAGCCAGCCCAATCAATTAACCTATAAATAATTAATTGTAATGTATATAGTTGAAAATTATGGATTGGCAGTAGCTCTTTGTTGGGTTACCATGCTTTGCTGGGGCTCTTGGGGGAATACTCAAAAGCTGGCAGCGAAAACTTGGCGATATGAACTTTTTTATTGGGATTATGTCGTTGGAATTCTTCTCTTCTCTTTGATATGGGGATTTACTTTAGGAAGTACGGGCGAAGCAGGTAGAGGCTTTGTCGATGATTTGCTTCAGGTTGATATCTCTAATTTGGTGAGTGCGTTTTTGGGAGGTGTCATTTTTAATGCATCCAACATTTTGTTATCTTCTTCCATGTCATTGGCTGGTATGTCTGTCGCTTTCCCCGTAGGCGTTGGGTTAGCTCTGGTATTGGGTGTATTTATAAATTACTTTAGTGCTCCTCAAGGTGATGCAACTGTTTTGTTTTCTGGAGTATTTCTGATTGTACTTGCTATTATTTTTAATGGTATAGCTTCTGGGAAAGTTGCTAAAGGAGGAACATACCAGGCAATGAGGAAAAAAGGGATTATTATAGCTGTGTGTGCAGGTATATTGATGGCATTTTTCTATCGTTTTGTAGCGGCTGCTATGGATTTAGAGAATCTGGAAACGCCGACTGCGGGTATGATGACTCCTTATTCAGCATTGTTTGTGTTTGCAGTGGGTATTTTTGTCAGCAACTTTTTCTTCAATACATTGGTCATGAAGAAACCCTTTGTCGGCAAGCCGATAGCGTATAGTGACTATTTCAGTGGAAATATGAAGACACATCTTGTTGGAATTCTGGGAGGAACCATCTGGGCATTGGGGACTGCTTGTAGTTATATTGCTGCAGGGAAAGCTGGTGCAGCTATCTCCTATGCTTTGGGACAAGGTGCCACTATGGTTGCTGCCTTATGGGGAATATTTATCTGGAAAGAATTCAAGGGCGCATCTAAGTCAATAAATATGCTGCTTGTATTTATGCTGATACTTTTCCTTTCAGGCTTGGGGTTGATAATTATATCTGGTGGTAATTAAATTCTTTATTTTAAATAATATACTATGAGACAAAAAAAACAAATGAAAATGTTGGGACTATTGGGATTGTTGGCTGCATTACCGATAATTTCTGCATGTGCGGGAAATAAGGGTTCTGACGAATCTCGAAAAGAAAAAATGGTCCAATCGGTTTCTGTGGTACAGCCTATTACGGGTACATGGATTAATTTAGCCTACAAGGATGTGCGGAATAAGTATACTAATCCACAACATTTCGATAATATGGATCCTAAATTATGGACTGCTAAAGTGCGTGAATTGGCTAACATGGGGATTGAATATTTGGTGTTCATGGAGGTTGCTAATGAAGGGAAAGCATATTATCCGTCAAAGTTGATGCCGTGGTTATATAATGATAAATTGCAAAGCCCCGTTGATGCGATTCTTGACGAAGCTGCCAAACATGGCATGAAGGTTTTTATGAGTACCGGTTGGGCAAAAGATCAGGATGATAATCTGCTTGATCCAGTGATTAAGGAGCGTCAGCTTCAGATTATGGAGGAATTGGCATCTCTCTATAAAAATCATAAAGCTTTCTATGGCTGGTATCTTCCGGTTGAAGATTGTCTTTGCCCTATCTTTGCCGAGCATGCTGTTCAGTCAGTAAATGCATTGACAGAGAAGGCTCATTCTTTGACTCCCGGAAAGAAGACCTTGATTTCTCCGTATGGTATTGGTCTGTCCGAATTTGATCATCCTGATTTTGAGAAGCAGATGGCAAAATTGAAAGTCGATATTATTGCTTATCAAGATGAGGTGGGGTGTGTACGTGACAAATTTACTCTTCCTCGCTTGAAAAAGAATTGGCAAAGGATGCGCGATATTCACAATCGCCTGAATATTGAGATGTGGGCGAACTGCGAAACCTTTACTTGGGAAGAGGGAACCAATGACCGCCAATCTGCTTTGATTCCGGCTGCTTATTCCCGTTTGCTGTCACAGCAGGTAGCGGCTTCGGTTGCTGGTGTCGACAAAATAATTTCGTTTATGTTCGGTGGAATTATCGAAGACCCAAAGTCTGCTTATCAATTGGGACAACCTGTGTGGTCTAATAATTTATACAACAATTATATGGCTTGGAAAGAAGGTGACAGTTTTTGGAAATTATTTGAAGCTACTTTGCTTGACAAGTTGGTCAATTCAGCCAAATCGGAAATGATTGGTAAAGTTGATATGAAGGCACTGGCAGATGGCCGGGTAGCCGAAGAGGATAGTGGGGACAGCCGTTGGGGAAGGTTTGAAAAAGGTCATCATGAGGTAGTGATTGATTTGCAAAAGAATACTTCGCTTCAAAAGGTGCTGGTACGTACTTTGAACTATAATCAGGAAAAGATAGGCGCTCCTTTGAAGGTTTATGTTTACACTTCCCAGGATGGTCAGACTTATAATCTGGCTTCAATAAAGGATGCTCCGTATTTTCCTAACAACAAGCATGATGCTTGGATTGACGCAGTCTTGATTGATAATTTAAAAGAAAAGACACGTTATGTGAAAGTTGCTTTTGACGCTTTGGAAAATGTGTATATGGATGAGATTTTTGTAAATCCAAGTATTCGTTAACCGGGTAATATAATGAAGGAATAATAGGGTCATCCGGAAAATATGAAATATAGTTTGAGATGAATTGATATTATATGGGAATGAAGCCGCCCGGATATGGAAGATGCAGCCATCTTAAACAGATATGTCTAAGTAGAAAAAGTATGATTTCAGGCTAATAGAAACGTCAATTATCGCATTTCATTAATATAATAAAGTGCGATATAAAAAACAATACAATGAAAAAAATCTTAATTTATTAATCCAAAAATGAATCTATGAAAAGATTACACAAAACTATGAATCGAATTGTCGGAGTGCTTTTAATGGCACTTATGATGGTTCCAAGTGGTTTGAAAGCTGAGACGGCAGAAATGCTTCAAACTTCTAAAATTACGGGTGTAGTAATTGACGATTTCGGCGAGCCGATAATCGGTGCTACTGTTCGTGTGAAGAATGCACAGAATGGCGCTGTAACAGATGTTAATGGACGTTACTCTGTAAATGCTACTAAAAATGCGACATTGGTTTTTTCTTTTATTGGCTATAGAACACAAGAGGTAGCTGTTAAGGGTAGGACTACTGTTAATGTAACTTTGAAAGAGGACAGCCAAATGTTGGAAGAAACAGTTGTTATTGGTTATGGTGCTGTTCCTAAAAGAGATTTAACGGGATCTGTATCTTCTTTAAAGAGCGAAGATTTGCTGAAAACAAACCCTGTGAGTGTGAATCAAGGTTTGCAAGGCAAAATGGCAGGTGTAAATGTGTCCCAGTCTGACGGAGCCCCGGGTGCCGGTATAAATATCCAAATTCGTGGTGCCAATTCGTTTACTACCAGTACAGAGCCTTTGTATGTAGTCGATGGTCTGCGTACGAAAGACATCAGCAACCTCGATCCGAACGATATTGAGAGTATGGAAGTATTGAAGGATGCTGCCTCTGCTGCTATCTATGGCGCCCAGGCCGGTAACGGTGTTGTCTTGATTACCACCCGGAAGGCAAAAAAGGGAGTCCGCCGTATTTCTTATGATTTCCAGTTGTCCTCCCAGTCTTTGGGTCGTACTCCTGATATTCTGAATGCTCAGGAATACGTCAATTATATGACTGAAGGCAATCTTATTCCCAGAGAAACAATAGATAGGTATTGGGATGGAAAGACAAATACTGATTGGGTGAAAGAAACGTTTGAATCATCCATGATGCAACGTCACAATGTCAATTTCCAAGGGGCCAATGATAATGGTTCACTGTTTGCATCGCTTTCTTATTTAAGCAACAATGGTCCCATTGTAGGCAATAAGGACGTTTTTGACCGTATTACCGGCACTGTCAATGCAGATTATAAAGTAAAGGATTGGTTGAAGTTCACGACAAACAATTCATTTTCCCGTTATCATGTACAGTCTGTAAGCGAAGGCTCAGCAACCGGTTCTTTGATGCTGTCTGCCATTCAGCTTGACCCTCTTACTCCAGTTACCTATACACCGGATAAACTGCCCGACACTATGATTAATTATATGAACCAAGGGCATACCTTGCTTCAGAATGCCAATGGTGATTATTATTCTATTTCCCCTTATGGTGACTCCAATAATATCAATCCGTATATTATGCGTGACCGTGGTACAACGAAAAGAGATGGTTTTGTGTTCAGCGGCTCCACTTATCTGGATTTTACTCCGATTAAAGAGCTGGTCATCACTTCACGTTTGGGATACCGTTATACTTACAGCAATTCCTACGGCTATGTTATGCCTAACATTACCTGCTCTGACCTTTATCAGGACTATGTATCGGTAAGTGCGACAAGCTCCAACACCACGTACTGGCAATGGGAAAACTTTGCCAACTATACCAAGACATTTGCAGATAAGCACAATGTAAACGTGATGCTTGGTATGTCCTATTCTTCCAATACTTCCTTTGGAGTGACGGGAGGAATCAATGGTAGCCGTTCCGGCGACAAGGTTGATTTGGGTATTACCAAGTTGGATCCCAATTATGCCTATTTTGCTTTTCGGACCGGTACTGCCACCCGTACGGTAAGTGGTGGAGAGAAACGGAGGTATGCCAATCTTTCTTACTTTGGCCGGGCATCTTATGACTATGCAGGCAAGTATTTTGCCCAATTCACCCTTCGTGCGGATGCAGCCGACTTGTCTATCCTTCCTTTGCAGAAACGTTGGGGCTATTTCCCGGCTGTGTCTGTCGGCTGGGTACTTTCCAACGAGAAATTTATGGAAAACCTCAAGTCAATCTCTCATTTGAAGTTGCGTGCAAGCTGGGGACAGAATGGTAGTATCGCCGGTTTGGCAGACTATATGTATGATGCTACGATTTTGTCTGGAATCAATTATCCAATGTCCGGTGATGTGTCTTATGAAACAGGTTCGTTGCCATCTGCAACCGGTAACTATGATTTGAAGTGGGAAACTTCCGAACAGATAGACTTGGGTATTGACCTCCGGATGCTGAATGACCGTTTGAGCTTCGGATTTGACTATTATGAGAAGAAAACCAAAGACTTGATTGTAACCGGTATTACTCCTTCTTTGATTGTGGGTAACACTACTTCACCTATGAATGCGGGAAATGTCAAGAACAGCGGATTTGAGTTTGAACTCTCATGGCGTGATCATATCAAAGATTTCAGTTATAGTGTAAAAGCTAACATCGCTACTTTGAAGAATAAAGTAACTTATCTTCATGAAACATTGGAGCGTATTGCCAGTACAACAAGTGCAGGTATCGGCACTATGAATTATTTTGAAGAAGGACATCCCATTTGGTACATGCGCGGTTATGAGTGCACGGGTATTGATCCGCAAACGGGTGACCCAATATTCAAAGACAAGAATGATGATGACATTATTGGAGATGCCGACCAGACAGAAATCGGTTCTGCCATTCCCGACTTTACTTATGGTATTACTTTGACAGCTGCCTGGAAAGGCCTTGACCTGACAATCTTTGGTTCCGGTTCTCATGGCAATGATGTGTTTGCCGGCTATAACCGTACTTCCCGTATGAAAGCGAATACCTTGAAGGAATTCTATGACGGACGGTGGACTGCTGTGGGAGACAATGCAAAATATGCCCGTTCCAATCCCAGCAATTATGATAAGTATTTAAAGAGCTCCAAATTTGTATTCGACGGTTCATATTTTAAAATCAAGCAGATACAGTTGGGCTATAACCTGCCTAAGAATTTGTTGAAGCAGGTGGGTTTGAGTAACCTTCGTTTGTATTGTTCTTTAGACGACTTCTTCACATTTACCAAATATCCCGGATTTGATCCTGAATTTACGAGTACAGGCAATGCGATGGGTTTGGATATGGGCTCTTATCCGTCCAGCAAGAAAGTCGTGCTCGGTCTTAACGTAGTATTTTAATCTTTAATTCAATACGAAATATGAAAGCAAAATATATTTTATCAAGTCTGTTACTTGCCGGCTGCACTTTCTTTTCCTCTTGTGAGGACAATCTGGATATTTCGCAGCATGGGGTAAGCACTTTCGAAAATTTCTATAAAACGGATGCCGATGCGGAAGAAGCCATTATAGCCTGCTATAGCAATTGGAAGGACACCTATGCGCCTGCGTTCTGGCTGAAGAATCTTCTTTCTGACGATTGCTATTCGGCAGGGGAAAACTGGACGGCTGCCAGTGCACAGTTGCTGTCGACTTATACGTTCGACTCTGATTTTTCCCATATTAAAACGTTGTATACGAATCTTTATAAAGTGATTTATGCCGCCAACATTGTTTTGCAGTATGTAGGCGATGATTCTGAGGTTAAGCTTCGTGCACGTGCAGAGGCAAAGGTTTTCCGTGCGATGTCCTACATCGAATTGATCAGTCTTTGGGGAACTCCGCCGTTGGTGGACCATCCGTTGAAAGCAAACGAATATTCCCAGGCAAATGGTAATACAGAGGCGCTTTGGGCATTGGTGAACCAAGATTTGACCGAAGCTGTCAACAGTGGCAATTTGGAGGAAAAGACAAGCTTGGACAACTTTACCTATCGTATCACCAAACAATTTGCACAAGCCTTGTTGGGCAAGGCATACGTATTCCAGAAGAATTATGGTGCTGCTGTTACAGTTTTGGATGAGGTAATCAATAGCGGGAAGTACGACCTTTACAGTGATTATGAGAATATCCAGACTACCAAAGGCGAGGCGAATTGTGAAAGTCTGTTTGAAAGTAATTATGTTTACGACGCCAACAATGTTACCGGCATTATGAGTAACATGATTTGGGTATATGTGCATTGGCGTGGAGACATGCTTGCATTCAATGAGCCTACTCAAATCTATTCTCATGGCGGCTGGGGATTTTTTAATCCGACGAAGGAAAGCTACGATGCGTTTGTCGAAATGGGAGATACTTATCGCTTGAATGCCTCTATCAAGACATACCGGCAAATGGAGGATATGGGTATCTCATTGAGCAATGCCATAGCTTATATGCCGGACAATGCCGGTTACTTCAGCTGGAAATACCGTGTTTATGAAGCAGATGTCATCAACTATTGGTGGTTGCGTTGTCCTAACAATACCCGTGCCATGCGTTATGCCGAGGTTCTGCTGCTTGCTGCTGAAGCGAGTCTTCAGTCCGGAAATGCAAGTAAGGCTGCCGGATATGTGAATAAAGTGCGTGACCGTGCCCAGTTGCCTGCATTGGGCAGCGTCTCTATGGATGATATCAAGAAAGAGAAGCGTCTGGAGCTTTGGATGGAAGGCTGCCGTTACGGTGGGGTGATGCTGCTACGGTACTTGCCAAGAGAGGGCAGGAAAGACCGGCTCTTTACAAAGACGGCCGTGTAAGTTGGGATGAACAGAAAAATGCTTCTGCCGGCTTCAAGAGCGGTAAGCATGAACTGCTTCCGTTCCCTGCTACTGAAATGAATGTCAATAAGAATATGACCCAGAACCCGGGTTGGTAATTAATCAATAAAACTTAGTTTATGAATAAATTAAAATGCTTATTCCTATCAGGCCTTATGGCTGAGCTCGGCACCATCCGCGGCGACCTTTGCATGAGCGGACAGCAGACGCCCGGTGAAAAATCGTCAAAACCGCGTGTCATCATTACTTGTGACCCGGAACTTGATGACCTGAACTCTTTGATACGTTTCCTGCTTTTCAGTACGGATTTCCGTGTGGAAGGCTTGATTTATGCCAGCAGCCAGTTCCATTGGAAAGGTGACGGGCACGGCACGAAGTGGTATGTGCCTGGACGTGAATATTCCCGTAATGGCATAGACTACGGACCTATGGAAAGCTGGCGTTGGGATCCGGATGAACGTTTCATTGACGATGCCGTGGAAGCTTACGAGAAAGTATATCCCAATCTGAAAGTGCACGACCCGTCTTATCCGACTCCCGAATACCTGAAGTCTAAAGTGCGTATCGGTAATATCGAGTTCGACGGTGATATTTCCAAGGACACTCCGGGGTCGGAGCTGATTAAAGCTGTATTGCTCGATGATTGTACGGATCCGGTATTCATCAATGCTTGGGGAGGTGGCAGCACCATCGCCCGTGCCTTGAAGTCCATTCAGGATATTTATGAGCATACCGATGCCTGGAAAGGCATCCGTGAGAAGATAATAGGAAAAGTGGTCCTTTCCCTTTCGGGTGATCAGGATGATACGTATGCACGGTATATCCGACCTTTCTGGCCGGAACTCAGACAAATGGAGATGGGGGGGATGACAGTCGGCCTGGCTTATAATGCACAGTTAAGAGCCTCCAAGGAAAATCAGGTTTTCTACTCTCCGGAATGGATGCAGGAGAATATCCGTAGTAAAGGGCCTTTCGGTGAAATGTATCGTGTCTGGGGGGATGGAAAACAGATGGTGAAAGATGATAAGTTCGATTTCTTCGGTTTGTCGGGTTATACGGTTGATGAATTGAAAAAGCAAGGCTATGTGGTTGGGACCGGAATCCAGCCGAAAGGCTCCTATCTGGCTGAAGGCGATACTTACTGTTTCCTGAATTTGATAGGTAACGGCCTGCGTGGTCACGAAGACCCCACTTATGGGGGATGGTGCGGTGGAAGAACCGTCCTTCCCGATTCGGTGAAGAATCTTCCGCGCATGGAGCAGATGAAGTATAGAGCCGAGCACTATCCTTTGCCCGACTTCACAGCTCCGGTAATGAATGGATTGGCTGCCCGCTTTAAATGGTCGGTCACTCCAAACTATGCCGACGCAAATCATGAGCCAGTGATAAAAGGGGCGCTTGCCATGAGTGCCAAGCCGGGTGAGAAGCTGAAACTTAAATACACTGTAACCGATCCGGATAAGGATGCCCTTACCATTAAATGGTGGCAGTATGTGTCAGCCGGTACATATCGGGGCAAAGTAACGGTAGATGACCCTGCTTCTGCAAATACAGCTTTTACTGTTCCGGCTGATGCCAACCCCGGTGATACCATCCACTTGATTTTGGAAGCTACGGATAACGGTACGCCACAGATGAACCGCTATCACCGCCTGATTATTACAGTGGCAGAATGAACTTGAATCAATGAACTTTAATTTGAAGAACTGAAATGAAAAAGATTATATTGGCTGCATTTATGGCAGCTTGTGGACTGCAAATGTCTGCCCAGCAGAACTTGTTTGTTGCGCAAGACCTCGAGTCTGCAATCGTGAATAAAGACAACACAGTGACTTTTAACTTCAAGGCTCCCGATGCCAAGAAGGTACAGATTGCAGGTGACTTTGCCGAAAGGGCGGAGGGACAACACATTGGCGGTATGGTGGGCGCAGGCCTGATAGACATGACGAAGAATGCCGAAGGAATCTGGACCTATACCACCAAACCGCTGGACTCGGAACTCTACAGTTATGAATTCATGGTAGGCGGCGTACCTACCATAGACCCCAACAATGTTTATGTCTATCGTGACTTTGCCACAACAAGCAATGTATTCATCGTAGGGAATGGCAAGGCTGATTTATATAAGGTCAATAAAGTGCCTCATGGAACATTGGCCCACCGTTGGTATCACTCTGATGGCATGAAAATGGATCGCCGTATCAACATCTACACACCGGCGGGTTATGAACAGTCCGGTAACAGAAAATATCCTGTGCTCTACTTGTTGCATGGCATGGGCGGTGATGAAGACGAATGGACTACTTTCGGACGTGCGGCACAGATTCTCGATAATCTGATAGCACAAGGCAGATATACGGACGCAGTAGATGATGTCCTTATCAAATTTACAAAAGCACGAAAGAAAAAGATGACCGTGCAATACATCTGAATAAAACCGCAGTTAT